>JACKQG010000018.1_pt1 | contig 105825 bp, 97 predicted proteins | sample 8237621 | NCBI WGS metagenome assembly JACKQG01 (sample SAMN15677084, study PRJNA649215) | marine metagenome | biome: marine; feature: Black Sea; material: saline water; isolation source: suspended particulate matter (SPM) from the Black Sea western gyre | collected 2013-06-09/2013-06-10... | reverse complement strand
ATTGCTTCTTGCCCTATTCCTGAAAACCATTTTGAAATTTTTCCCTGTCTAAGTAAAACGAGCATTTTTTCTTCAATCATTCGGGGTTTTAACATTGAAGTGTATAATTCTAAATGTTGTGTTGCTTTTATTGAAGTTTTTTGATAATTCATCGTGAAAACAATAATCTATAGATTAGTATAAAAATAGCAATATTATAGCTAAATAAAGCTATGATTTTTCATATATAATTAAAGAGTCAAAAATTTAATTATCAACATTTCGTATATTTGTAAAATACTAATAAAGCTTGTCATTATGAACAATATACCATCAGTAGATCTTAGAGATTTTTTAAGTGATAATTTAGAAAAAAAAGAAAGATTTATTCAAACAATTGGAGGCGCTTTTCAAGAGATTGGTTTTTGTGCGGTAAAAGGACATTTTTTGTCCGATGAGCTTATTGAGAAATTATATAACCAAATTAAATTGTTTTTCAATCTTTCTGATGAAGTTAAAAGAAAATATGAACACCCTGAGTACTCTGGTCAAAGAGGTTATGTCGCTTTTGGAAAAGAAAGCGCTAAAGGAAGTAAACATGGAGATTTAAAAGAATATTGGCATTTTGGTCAATATATTGAAGAAGAAGAGAAAGATAAATACAATTATTTCCCAAATATATTTGTTGATGAATTAGCTGAATTTAATGAAGTTGGCAAAGAAGTATATGTCACACTTGAAAAAACTGCTAAACATGTTTTAAGAGCTCTAGCATTATATTTAAAAATAGATGAAAATTATTTTGATCAATATATCCATAATGGAAATTCTATTTTAAGACCTATCCACTACCCTCCTATTCTTGAAGATCCTAAAGAAGCAGTTAGAGCTGCTGCTCATGGAGACATAAATTTAATTACATTGCTGATGGGTGCACAGGGAAAAGGGTTGCAAGTTAAACATTCTAATGGTGAATGGATTGATGCTGTGGCACAAAAAAATGAATTAATGATTAATATTGGTGATATGCTCTCTAGGCATACAAATAATGTGTTAAAATCTACGGTTCATAGAGTAGTAAATCCAGATAAAGAATTACTTAAAAAGTCTAGATATTCTATTCCATTTTTTATGCATCCTGTAAGTGATATGAAGTTAAATGTATTGGAATCTTGTATCTGTGAAGAATATCCTAAGTCATTTAATGATATTACAGCTGGAGACTTTTTAAATGAAAGACTAGTAGAGTTAGGTCTGTTAAAGAAATAATGGATTTAAAAAATCAATTAGAAAACCTTTTCCCTGATCATAATTTTAAGGATTCAAAAGACAACACTAAGATTTCTTATAATCAACATGACCCTGTTATATGTAAATATGAGAAAAGAAAAGGGAAGCCTATCACTATTATTGAGGGGTTTTCTAGTATAAAGGATACTGATAAAAAAGAAATAGCAAAGAAGTTAAAAACCATGTTAAGTGTAGGCGGTACTGTAAAGGGAGGAAAAATTATTATTCAAGGGAACAACAGGGATAGAATTATGGAAAAATTAGTTAAAATGGGGTTTAAAGTTAAAAGAGTTGGCGGATAATTTAATAGATATAATCAATGGATAAATCAGAGTTAATATTAAATGGAGATGGTTCTGTCTACCATCTAAAACTAAAACCTAAAAACTTGTCTTCAAAAATCATATTAGTTGGAGATCCATTTCGCGTTGATAAAATCACAAAACATTTTGAAAAAATCGAATTTGAAGTTCAAAATAGAGAGTTTAAATCTGTAACAGGGTATTATAATTCCAATAGAATTACTGTTATTTCAACAGGAATTGGTTCAGGAAACATTGATATTGTACTTAATGAGCTAGATGCTCTAGTTAACATAGACTTAAATACAGGTAAAATTAATAAGTCTTTAAAAAAGCTAGAATTAATACGAATAGGAACTTCTGGAGCAATTCAAAATAATATACCTGTTGATTCATTTCTTATAAGTAAAATGGCTATTGATGTTGACGGTTTCCTGTTGAATTATGATTTAACTAAGATAGATAACGCTAAGTTTAATAACTATATAAATAAAGAACACCAAATTCAAGAAGAGATTTATTGTTATAAATCTTCTGAAGAGTTATTTAACAAATTTAACTCAACTGATGTCAAGAGTGGAATTACTATTACTTGCAGTGGTTTTTATAGTTCACAAGGAAGATCGATAAGGTTGAATAATTCATATAATAATCACCTTGACAAATTAAAAAAGATCTATTATGACAATCATAATGCGACAAACCTTGAAATGGAGACTGCAATTATATACGGTATGTCTAATTTACTTGGTCATAAAGCTATTTCTTTAAATGCAATACTTGCCAATAGAGAACTAGAAGAATATAGTGCTAATCCTGATAAAACAATTGAGAATTTAATAGACTATGTTCTTAAAAGGATATAATCACCATAGAACTTTAGGGATGTTATTTATTTCAAAATAATTATTTGCTCTACTAAAATGTTTGTTCCCAAACCATAAACCCTTATTAGCACTTAAAGGTGAAGGATGTCCAGATTTTAATATTAGATGTTTACTTTCATCTATCAACTTCCCTTTACTTTTAGCATAATTTCCCCATAACATAAAGACAACATTCTTTTTTTTAGTAGATATAATTTCTATTATTTTATCAGTAAATAGTTCCCATCCATGATTTTGATGACTTCCAGGTGAATTTTCTCTTACAGTAAGCGTTGAATTTAAAAGCAAAACCCCTTGACTTGCCCAATATCTTAAATCTCCGCTATTTGGATATAAAATCCCTAAATCATTACTTATTTCCTTAAATATGTTAACAAGAGATGGTGGGTGTTTAATTCCTTTTGGTACAGAGAAACAATAACCATGAGCTTGCCCATTACCATGATAAGGATCTTGACCAATAATTACTAATTTCAACTTATCTAGCGGGCAGTCATCGAGAGCTGAAAATATACGATTTCCTGGAGGATAGCATACATGTTTCTGATATTCCTCTTTTACAAAAGCTGTTAATTTTAAGAAGTAGGGTTCGTTAAATGCATTTTCTAATTCTCTTTTCCAAGAAGAATCTAGTTTAACATTCATTTCTTTTTAATTAATTTATTCACCAACATCGATACTGTTGCATCACCAGAAATATTAACTACTGTTCTGCACATGTCTAAAGGTCTGTCAACAGCAAAAATTAATGCTAAACCAGCTTCTGGTATGCCTGCTTGTGATAACACAATAACCAAAACAATAATTCCTGCACTAGGAACAGCTGCAGCACCAATAGATGCAAGTGTTGCTGTTAAGATAATTCCAAGTTGTGCGCCTAAGGATAGATCTAACCCAAATGTTTGTGCAATAAAGACAGCTGCAATAGCTTGATACAATGCCGTACCATCCATATTTATAGTAGCGCCTATTGGAAGAACAAAGCTAGAAACCTCTTCTTTTACACCTAAATGGTTGTGAACTCTATCCATAGTAACAGGCAATGTTGCAGCACTAGAACTTGTTGAAAAAGCTACTAATTGTGCGGGCAGAATACCCTTTAAAAAGAAATTAGGGCTTTTCCCAGTAAAGATTTTAACTATTACAATATATAGTACAATTAAAATTGCTAGTCCTAAAACAAGAGTAAGAGAATATAATAAAAGACTTTTGAGTAGGTCCCATTTTGGGGCCTCTACAATTAATGTTGCCAGTAATGCAAATACACCATAAGGAGCGCACAACATTATTAAATCAATTATTTTTAAAATAACATCATTAAATGAATCAAAAAAGTCTTTAATTGGCCTTGATTTTTTTTCGGGTATTAATATCATTGCTATACCAAATAATATTGAAAAAAATATTACTTGAAGCATGTTTTTATTATCTGATGCTGCGGATACAATATTTGATGGTACAACATCAATAAGTGCTTGAAGAGGTCCTGAGTTCTTTGTGTCCTCAGCTACTGCCCTCTTTTGATCTGCATCACTTTCATATGCATTTATTAATTCTATCCTTGTTTCATCAGAAATCGAGTTTCCAGGTTTTATAACATTGACTACAATTAATCCAATACTTACTGCTATTAATGTTGTTATCATATAGATTGCTATTGTAGCACCACCCATTCTTGATAATTTTGTAATATCTTTTAAATCTGAAATCCCTTTTATAAGAGAAGCTAGAATCAAAGGAATAGCTATAAGTTTTAGAGAGTTAATAAAGATTGTTCCAAAAGGTTTTATCCAGTCAGATATAAACCCTTTTCCAAATTCAAAGTTTGCCATTATGAGTCCAAAACCAACTCCTAATGCCATTCCTATCAATATTTTCCAATGTAAAGCTAGATTTTTCATAAGTCAAAGTTAAAAATAGGGTAATATAATTAGAAGTAAAAATTAATTAAATTGGAATATGTATTTTTATTAATAATATTTAAAAATCAAGAAAGATATCTTTATTTTTAATTTTAATATTATGACAAAAGAAAACCATAAAATCATAAATAATTTAAAGTCAATTACTGGAAGTAGATATATACTTACAGCAAAATGGAATAAACAAGCTTATTCAAAAGGTTGGAGATATGGTGAAGGTGAAGCTTTAGCTGTAGCAAAACCAGGAACATTATTAGAAATTTGGGAAATATTAGAGGTTTGTGTTTCATCAGATATCATTGTGATAATGCAAGCAGCAAACACAGGCTTAACAGGTGGGTCAACGCCATATGGATATGATTATGATCGACCTATAATTATCATTAATACCATGCGTATTGATAATATTCATATAATAAATGATGGTAAACAAATTATTGGTTTTTCTGGAAGTACATTATTTGGGCTTGAAAATAAATTGTTGTCATACGGAAGAGAACCTCATTCTGTAATAGGTTCATCATGTATAGGAGCTTCTATCGTTGGCGGTGTTTGCAATAATTCGGGTGGAGCATTGGTAAAAAGAGGTCCTGCTTATACAGAACTTTCATTATATGCTAAAATTAACTCAAAAGGTAAACTAATATTAGTAAATGATATAGCTATAGATCTTGGCAAAACTCCAAAAGAAATTTTGACAAATTTACAGCAAAGAAAATATTCTGAAAAACATATTAAATTTCCAGATAAATTAGCGTCTGATAATGAATATCAACAAAGAGTTAGAGATGTTAAAGCTGATACTCCTGCTCGTTTTAATTCTGACGGAAGACGTTTATTTGGTGCTTCTGGTTGTGCAGGGAAAATTGCTGTTTTTGCTGTTAGACTAGATACTTATATTTCTCCAAAACGCACACAGGTGTTTTATGTAGGCACAAACAATCAAGATGCTTTTGCAAGTATTCGTAAAAATATTTTATCAAATTTTAAAAACCTTCCTGCATCTGGAGAATATTTACATAGAGAATGTTATGATGCTGCAAAAAAATACAGTAAAGATACTTTTATCGTTATTGATAAGCTTGGACCAAACTTTATTCCATGGTTATTTGATTTTAAGCGTAAGGTAGATCTTTTATCAGAAAAATTTAGTTTCCTTCCTTCTAAATTATCAGATAAAATAATGCAATTTTTAAGTTACTTTTGGCCTAATCATTTACCCAAAAGAATGGAAGCATTTAGGAATGAATATGAACATCATTGGATTATTGAAATGTCGGATGATGGGATTGAAGAAGCTAATATCTTTTTTAAAAAATTTTTTAAAGAAAATGATGGCAGTTTTTTTGTGTGTACAAAAAAAGAAGCTAAGAAGGCTTTATTACATAGGTTTGTAGCAGCAAGTGCTATTGGACGTTTTCACGCATTAAATCATAATAATTTGGGTGATATGATGTCAATGGATATAGCATTCCCTAGAAACGAAAAAAACTGGTTTGAAAAGCTTCCTAAAAGATTAAATGATATATTTGAAATGAAATTGTATTACGGGCATCTATTTTGTCATGTTCTTCATCAGAATTATATACTAAAAAAAGGATCTGATGCTAAATCAATTAAAAAGGAGTTGTTAGATATTTATGATTCCAGAGGAGCCGAATATCCCGCAGAACATAATGTGGGACATGAATATTTTGCTAAACCATCTTTAATAAAATTTTATAAAGAACTTGATCCAATAAATGGATTTAATCCGGGTATTGGAAGAACAAGTAAATTAAAAAATTGGAAATAAGGATTTTTAACTAAAAACGTATAATTATGAAAAAACTAATACTTATAACATTGATTTTTGCAGCATTTTCTTCTTGTTCAACTTCAACTATGGAATCAGATGCACAAAAAGCTTGTGAATTAATGACTGAAACAGCTGAACTTATGCCAGAAGTTATTCAATTAGGTCTGAAATCATCATTTGGTGATGAAGAATCAAAGAAGGAATCAAGAAAAAAACTAAATAAAGTAAAATCAAAAATGGAATCTATGGCTTTGGAATTAGCAATTATCAATAAGAAATATAATGAATATGAGTTTCAAGCATATTTAGTTGATAATTGTGAATTAGCAAAGAACTCAAAAGAAATGGATGAAGGATTAGAATGATTTGGTGATTCACTTGAAAACAATTAAAAAAACAAATATGAAAAAACTATTAATATTCTTATTTATTCCACTTGTTTCTTTTAGTCAAGTATCCGATGATATTAGGTCTATAAACTCTATTTCTTTAACAGATTCTTTAGATATAATGAAAATGATGAAGTTTCAAGAAAACGCTTGGAATAGTGGAGATATTAATTCTTTTATGCAAGGCTACATAAAATCTGATGAATTAGTTTTTTCAGGGAAATCTGGCCCTGTTTATGGCTGGAATGAGACTAGAAAAAGATATTTTAAGACGTATCCAGATACTCAAACAATGGGTAAGCTTAAATTTACTGTAAACAAAATACGATCAGTTTCTTCGGATGTTGCCTTTTTAATAGGGGAATATTATTTAACAAGATCCCCAGAAGACAGTTATGGGCATTTTACTTTATTTTGGAAAAAAATAAATAAGAAATGGCTTATTATTAGCGACCATACATCTGCTGTTAAATAATATAAATTATCTATTTGATTTAATAAATTCACTAATTACGTGCTCAATAATGATAGTCTCCCTGATCATGAAATTTAAACCAATTTGACTCTTAAATGAAATAGTGGCAACTGTTTTCATATTATTAGAAACATCTTTTATTGCAATTTTAACATACCTTTCGATTGCCCTATCAAACTCAAACAAATATCTTCCATTTACTATAAGATTTCCACTCACACGAGCATTGTTTTTAGACCCTTTTTCTATTTCTTTAAATTCATATGTTCCAACATCAAGACCAGCTACAAACATTGCATTTTCAAACTCTGAAATAATAAAATCCCAATTTTCAGTTTTACCCTCAAAAAGAAGATTAGCTATTTTTTCAGCGGCAGTTTTACTTAATTCTCGATCAACAAAAAAAACGAAAGTATCGTTTAAATCAACGCCACGATTTACAACTCTAAGCTCTAATTTTTTTAACCATTTCTCTTTCTTCTTAAGTTCCTTCTTTGAATATTGTGCGGATAATACAACAGGGAACATTATCATGATAAGAAAAATTCTTTTTAGCACAGTTAATTTTTTCATTATATTTGATTTTACACAAATCTAATAAATTATGTCATCAATGTATGTAAAAATTATCGCTGTTTTTTTCTCATTAAGTTCTTTTACAATATCTGCTCAAGGCTCATTTGAATCTATTAAGGCCAAAACCAAATACATTGACACATTTAAAACTTGGAGGCATTTTGTTGATCATTTTGAAACAAGAGAACAAGTTGAATCTTTTTTTGGAAAGTCTGCTGTTTCAATGTCGTTAAGTAATGGTGTCCCAATATCAAAAGTTGAATTTAAGACTGTTAGTGGTCAAAATTTTACAGCTGGTGGTGTTCGAACAACTGCTAATTATGAAGGAGTAGGACAAGACAACAATTTGGCCGAAACAAATTATTTTTATGAATCTTATAAAAAATCATTTGTGCCACATCGAAATCAAATGGAGCCTATGAGCGAGGAAGAGTTTAATAAGAAAAACCCTAGAGGATTATCCAGGACATATTATTTTAGCGGATTCAATACTTTCGAAATGTCAATTGTTTTTTATTATTCAACAAAGGACCTAAATCTAATTGAATCGTGGGAAACCAGCCATAAACTTAAAAATGTCTCAGATAGTAGGTTTATAAAAAAAATAAAAAAACATTTTGAGAGCATGGAAAATAAATATGAATTTAAGGAGAGAAAAATTTATTAACTAATTCTTAAAACAATCAGACCGTACAATATCTTATAATATTTATTAAAACCCTTTTATCGAGAATTGGCCTAACAACTTATTAGATAACTTAAGAAAAACCTAAACCATAGGCATATCTTCTTCTTTTAAACTATCTATGAAATTACAGATAAAGGCTTAGTTTTTTTCCAATTTCCTCTGGTAAAATCAGGAAATCTCTGTGGTGTACCCCCATCCTCAATAGATTTTGCGCTAAGTGGTGTTACTGCGCTCCAAAAACATCCTTCATACATGTTTTGATCTAAAGGTTGACCGTTTCTAAGACACTCTATTATACGATATCTCATCATAAAATCCATACCTCCATGTCCACCCATTTTTTTAGCCAAGGCGCCTAATCTTTTATAGAGTGGATGGTCATATTTTTCATACAACACCTCTAAATCCTTTCCTTGTGCCCAGGAATGATGGTTTTTAGTAACACCTTCTACTCCACCTTCAAGTGCAACACGAGTAGGAAAACCAGCTAGTGTTCCTTTAGTTCCTTGTATTAAATTATGTCTAGAATATGGTCGTGGACTTGTTTCATCCCATTGAACCATTACAGTTCTTCCAACATTTGTTTTTATTATTGAGGTGTTTAGATCCCCATTTTTATAATCAAGCTTATTCCATTTATGATCAGAAGGATAGTTTTCCTCTGCATATATTTTTCTTCCCAATGCTGGAGTTGAATAAGATATAAGAGTACTGAAATTGTCATCTCCCCTAGCTAGATTCATATATTGAGCTACTGGACCTAATCCGTGAGTTGGATATAAATTACCTCTTCCTTTCGCATAATGGTGTGTTCTCCATGAACCAGTACCTCTTTTTTGCTCTTCCATCTGAAATCTTAACTCATGAATGTATGCAGCTTCTGCATGTAAAAAATCACCTATTACTCCTTTTCTACACATATTCAAATACATCATTTCATCCCTTCCATAGTTAACATTCTCCATCATCATACAATGTTTTCTTGTTTTTTCTGATGTATTTATAATCTCCCACATATCCTCAATAGTTGTAGCCATAGGAACTTCAACAAATGCGTGAGCTCCACTATTCATAGCTTCAATTACCATCGGAGCATGATTATCCCAGTTCGTAGAGATAAATACTGCGTCAGGTTTTACTTCTTTAAGCATTAATTTCCACTTATTCTCACCTCCAGAATACATAGCTATTTCATTATGTCTTTTTCCTTTCCCAATCTCTTTACAATTATCTACAGATCTTTGCACTAAATCTTGATATAAGTCACTAATAGCTACCACTTCTGTTCCTTCTATTGTTGCAATCTGTCTCGCATGACCAGTACCTCTTGCTCCAACTCCAATAAATGCTACTCTTACTGTTTTAAGTTTAGGAGCAGAATAATCACCCATATATTGAGAGTTTTTATTAATTAAATCATGTGACTCTTCAATGCTATAGGCATCTAGTCTATCTGGATTAAGACCTAGAAAAAGTGCTGAAGCAGAGCTTAATTTTAAAAAATCTTTTCTTTTCATTGTTTGTTTACTTTATTCATAGCTGTTATATAAATACTCTCATAAAAGGGAACTATCTTATGTATGTCATATTTTTCAGATTGTTTTCGTGCATTTTCTTTGAACTCATTGTTAACATTATTGTCAGATAAAATTTTCAATGAATTGCTTACCATATCATCTATGTCGCCTACATTGCTCATATAACCAGAAACACCATCAATATTAACCTCTGGTAAACCACCTGCATTTGTTGAAATTACAGGAACGGATGAAGCCATAGCTTCAAGTGCAGCTAAACCAAAACTTTCTGTGCTTGAAGTTAGTAAAAAAAGGTCACTAAATGATAAGATATTAATGGTCTCATTAGTGTTTCCAAAGAAAAAAACATTGTCTTTAATTTTTAATTTTTTACATAACCTTTCAGCTTTTTCTTTTTCGGGACCTTCTCCTACCATCATTAGTTTAGAGGGTATTTTTTTATTGATCTTATAAAAGGTGTTTATAACATCATCTATTCGTTTAACTTTTCTAAAATTACTGATATGACAAATTATCTTTTCATCACTTTTTGCTATTATGCTTCTATTTTTTTCTTTCCTTCCTAAAGGATATTTTTCTAGATTAATGAAATTAGGTATAACCTCTATGTTTGTATCTATACTAAATAACTCTTCAGTATCTTTTTTTAAACTCTCAGATACAGCAGTAACAGCATCAGATTTATTAATACTGAATTCAACTGCAGCTTTATACGATGGATGACTTCCAACTAAGGTAATATCTGTTCCGTGCAATGTTGTTACTACGGGGATATTAATGCCTTTATATTGTAGCATGTTTTTAGCCATATAGGCTGCATAAGCATGAGGAATAGCGTAATGTACATGTAGCAATTCGATTTGATGTTTTTTAACCATATCAACAACCTTTGTAGATAATGCTAATTCATAGGGTTGATAGTGAAAAAGTGGGTAATCTGGCACCATTACCTCATGATAATGAACCTTATTACTTAATAGCTCTAATTTCACCGGTTGGTTATAGGTTATAAAATGTATTTCATATCCTTTTTTTGACAACTCTATTCCTAACTCAGTAGCTACTACACCACTACCACCAAATGTAGGATAACATACAATTCCTATTTTCATTTTCTATCAATTTATAGCTTCATATATTAATCTCTGAATCTCAGTTCTAATATTGTAATTTAGTAATTTATTTTCAGGATCACTTGGATAAGATCTATTAGATAAAAAAACATATACTATTTCTTCATCAGGATCTGCCCATGCGTATGTCCCAGTCCATCCAGAATGTCCAAAACTCTTCATAGAAACACACCCACATGTAGGACCTTCATCTTCAAGTTGAGGCTTATCAAACCCTACTCCTCTTCGATTATCTTCACTACAAAAATAACAAGTATTGAACGTATTAATCGTTTGTGGTTGTAGATATTGTATTCCTCCATAATTTCCGTTCTGCAGATACATTTGCATTATTTTAGCAACATCATTTGAGTTTCCAAACAGCCCTGCATGTCCTGCAATTCCACCAAGCATTGCAGCAGCCATATCATGAACATAGCCAACTATTTCTTGATTTCTAAAATAATCGTCTATTTCAGTGGGAGCAATATTTTTAATTGAAATCTTCTCTGCTGGGTTAAACATCAAGGAACTTGCACCAATAGATTTAAAAAAGTTTTTATTGGATAAATTATCTAAATTATCAGAGTAATAATCCTCAATATATTGTTGTAAGATTAGATAAGGTAAATCACTGTATTTGTATCGTTCTTCAATTAATTCACTTTCTCTGATTTGACTTAATATTGTGTCTTTATATGCAGAAGCAAGAAAAGTATTGTTATTGATTTTTAAAGAGTATTTATCTTGAAGACTATTCCTATATAAATTACTTTTTAGCTTTCCTGTTGTTGAGTCTATAGTTTGTTTGTAAAAAGGGATCCATGGTGTTAAATATGCAAAATGAGATAATACTTCTTTAACAGTAAATTCAGATTTATTTGATTCTATGTAAGAAGGCAGTAGTTCTCCTAGCGTAGAATCTAGAGATAAAACTTTATTATCATAAAGCTTCATTATAAGAGGTAATGTAACTAGTATTTTAGTGAGAGATGCTAAATCATATCTAGTCATTGAATTCACATTGGGTCCATTATCGTATCTTAATTTACCATAGCTTTTATCAAATACTACTTTTGAGTCTTTAGCTACAAGTAATTGCACACCAGGTGTCATCATAGAATCAAGAGAAACTTTTACTATAGAATCAATTCTATTTAATTTTCTGGAATCAATATTAACGGATTCAGGCAATCCATATGATAATCTATTTGTTTTAGAAGTTTTTATCCCCTCACCAAACTTATATTTATTTGAAATACTAACAGGAATTTGACCATTAAATTCAATTGAGCCAAATATCATTTGGGCAGTTTTTTCTTGAAAAACATCTTCATTTTGGTAGGATAGAATAATACTTTTAAAAGAGTTTGCATCAATTAATCTATCTAAACTATAGGGTTTAGCAAATACTGAAAGAATTGTGTTATTAGATTTACTGATCTTATCTATCCATAAAAGCTCTTTTCTTGTAAAATTGTATTTATCCCAAGGAGTATTACTCGGTTGGTGATGTCCTATAATAATAGTATTATAATTGCTTAGCTTATCAAGCAGATCTTTTAATTCTTTATAATCATTAAGCTTTATATAATCAACTGATGAATACTTATTTAAATAATTGTTAAAAGTTTTTCCAGATTCACTCCCAGTTTGCAGATGAACAATTTTATTATTATTTAAGCTTAAGATTGGAGTAAACTTTTTATCATTTTTAAGTAGTGTAATTATATTAGAAACAACTTCCTCTTTCAAGACTTTGTCATTAATTGGGTTTAAGTCTGAGATTAGGTTATTTATATCTATTGGCGTATAATTATTTAATCCTACTTTATATTTTGCTTTTAAAATCTTTTTAACTGAATGCTCAAGGCGTTTATTAGAGATTTTTCCATTGTTATAGGCATTAATTATTGAAGTTATACCAGCATCTACATCACCAGACATTAATAGAACATCATTTCCGGCTTTAAATGCCATCAAATCAATATTTTCACTATCATAGTTAGTTACGCCTTTCATACCAAGCGCATCAGTTATAATTAGCCCTTTGAACTTAAGCCTTTCTTTTAATAGACTTGTGACTATGTTTTTTGATAAAGATGAAGGGAAATTACTATTTGATTCAAGACTAGGTACATTTAAATGTGCAATCATTACTGATCCTAAACCTTGCTTGATTAATGATTTATATGGATATAATTCAACATCAAGAATTCTTTTTTTATTAAATGCTATTGTGGGCAATGTTTTGTGTGAGTCTTTAGATGTGTCTCCATGTCCTGGGAAATGCTTTGCACATGCTAATATTCCCTCACTCTGTATCCCTTTAGTAAAAGAAACAGCCTTTCTTGCTACATTAAACTTACTTTCTCCATATGACCGATTACCAATGATTGGATTTTTGGGGTTAGTGTTAATGTCTACTACAGGAGCAAAATTTATATGAATACCCATTCTTTTACAATGCTTTCCAATACTACTCCCTATCCTTTCAATAAATAAATCATTTTTCAATGCTCCTAAACTCATGTTCCAAGGGAATTTTATGGTTGAATCAATACGCATTTTTAATCCCCACTCACCATCTATTCCAATTAATAATGGGGTTTTACTTAGGGATTGCATTTTATTGGTTGTATTTGCTGTTTTTATTGGGGATCCATTAGATAAAATAACCCCACCAATAGAATGGTTAGATATTTGTTTATAAACTAAATTGCTATTGTCATTTTTGGTCATTAACTGAACAACAAAAAGCTGACCAACCTTTTCTTTAAGCGTCATAGAACTGTATATGCTATCAACCCAGTGTTTTTGAGCTTTATGGTTCACAGCTTTGAGAGGGTCTTTTTTTTGTGCAAAAAGAGAAGAGCAACAAAAGAATACTATTAAAAAAACGTAAAATCTATTTGACATTTACCTACATTTAATTCTTCTGTAAGAATCGACTGTGCCAGCTATTCTTAATACTTGTTTCCCAATTACGATTATATTCAAAAATATTAGAGATTAAATTATTAAAAACTATAGTATCTCCATTTATAGATTTGCTTTTGAGTAAATTCTTAAAATCAGCAAGAGATGCGAATTCAATTTCATTATCAGTTTTATATGCAACATTCATTTTGTCAAGCAAATCTACTTTATATTTCTTTTCTATAAATTGTATAAAACCTACCGATGCATCAATTGAACAGCCAGATATATCAAAATCTTCATTAACAGCAATAACAATAAACCTGTTATACTTAATTTGAAATGCAGATTTAAAAGGTTTTTTATGTGATGTCCATGATTCTAAAAACCTCTTTAATCCTATTGATATTTCAGAAACTTCTTCTTCAGTAAATTCCCTATTGGACTGATATATCCAGATCCTCGAATCTTCCGCTAATTCCTCAAACTTCACATCCATCAAAAAATAATTTATAATTCTTGGGCATTGGCTATTAGTTCGCTTATATCCATAACAGAGATTTTCCTTTCTTCTTCAATTGTTTTAGCACCATCGGTAAGCATAGTGTTACAGAAAGGACAACCTGTGGCAACTATCTCAGAATTTGTTTCTTTTATATCTTCAGTTCTCTCAATATTAATCTCTTTATTTCCTTTTTCAGCATCTTTAAACATCTGTGCTCCCCCTGCACCACAGCATAATCCATCTTTCTTACATCTTTTCATTTCAATCAACTCAGCTTCAAGTTTATTTATTAAATCCCTTGGAGCTTCGTATTCATTATTTGCTCGACCTAAGTAACAAGGATCGTGATAAGTAATTTTCTTTCCCTTATAAGAACCGCCTTCAATTTTTAATCTTCCTTCATTGAGTAATGATTTAAGAAACTGAGTGTGGTGATATACTTTGTAATTCCCTCCTAAAGAAGGATATTCATTTTTAAGTGTATTAAAACAATGTGGACATGTAGTTACGATTGTTTTAATATCATAAGAATTAAGAACTTCTATATTAGAGACAGCTTGCATTTGAAACAAAAACTCATTACCCGCTCTTTTTGCTGGATCTCCTGAACAAGATTCTTCTTGGCCTAAAACTGCAAAATCAACATTAATAGAGTTTAAGATTTTAACAAAAGCTTTTGTAATCTTTTTAGCTCTATCATCAAAACTACCAGCACAGCCAATCCAAAATAAAATTTCTGGAGATTTACCCGCAGCTACATAATCTGCCATTGTACGTACTTTCAGTGTATTACTCATGTTAAATATTATTCATCAAAAACTTCAATTTTAATCTCTTTTTTCACTAAATCAGTGAATTTTCCATTGTATCGCGTTGCTTTTACTAGATGATTATCAATCCAATGATAATTACCTCCTCTTGGTTTGCCCATCAAAAGAGTATGATATTTAAACCCATGTTTCTCTAGCCATGTTTCTGTCACTTCTCTATGTTTTTCTAATCTTGAGGTAAAAAAACATATCATATGACCCTCTTCAAACCATTTATTACATGTTATTAAAGCATCTGTGAATGGCAAACAAGTCACCATCCTATCAGGTTCTTCGTTAGGAATATCTTCAGTAATTGTTCCGTCAACATCTATTAAGTAATTTTTTATTCCTTCTGGCAAGACTGGGCTAACTTTTTCTCCATCTTTCACCTTTTTATGTAATATTTTCTCTATCTCTTCTTTTCTCATATTATAGCAATTCATCTTTCCAATTTAATCTATCCATTTGATTGTATGGCCATGGAGCACCATTGTTTTCAATATTTGACATCATATTATTTAATTCAGCTGGAGCAGAAGCCTCTTCCATTACTAAATATCTTCTCATGTCAAGTATTATTGAAAGAGGGTCTATGCTGATGGGGCATTCTTCTACACAAGCATTACATGAAGTACATGCCCATAGTTCTTCTCTAGAAATATAATCATCAATTAATTTCTTGCCATCATCAACAAAAGATCCTTTATTCTTGTCTATATTACTACTTACTTCTTCTAACCTATCTCTAGTGTCCATCATTATTTTTCTAGGAGATAGTTTTTTTCCAGTTATATTGGCAGGACAAACACTTGTACATCTACCACATTCAGTGCATGAATATGCATTTAATAATTGAAGCCAGTTCAAATCAGAAACATCCGAGGCTCCAAACTTCATAATATCATTCATATTTTCTTCAGGATTCTCTTCAAGGTTGGCACTATTATCATTTAGCATCAAGTTTACTTCGTTAGTAACACTCTTTAAATTATTCATCTTCCCTTTATTCTCTAAACTTGCATAAAATGTATTGGGAAATGCTAAAAGTATATGCAGGTGTTTTGAAAAATATAAGTAGTTTAAAAATAACAATATGCCTGTTATATGCATCCACCAAAAGGTTCTCTCCAGCATATGAAGGGTCTCTGCTGAATAGTTTTCAAATAGCGGATAAATAGAACCACTAATAATATTACCATTATTCATGTTTTGAAAAGCAACATCAGTAGCATTCATTAACAGAAACAATGACATTAATATTATCTCAAAATATAGAATTAGATCTGCATCAAGCTTGGGCCAGCCCTTCATTGAATTTTCAAAAAATCTTTTAACTTTAATTATATTCCTTCTTATCCAGAATACTGATACAGCAAATATTACTAATACTGCCAATATTTCAAATGAGGCAATTAAAAAACCGTAAAAAACACCCATACCTGAAAAAACTCTATGGGTGCCAAATAAACCATCTATTACTATTTCTAATAATTCAATATTTATAATTATAAAACCAACATAAACAATTGCATGTAGAATTCCGACAATAGGTCTCCGTACCATCTTACTTTGGCCAAAGGCAATTTTCACCATATTAGACCATCTTTGCTTTCGATTAACCGACAGGTCTATATCTAAATCTACACCTAAATTTATATTTCTTCTAAGTTTTATAAAATTTGATATGAAATATCCCAGGGAAAGAAATAAAATAAGAAAAAATACAATGTTTGGCAGATACGACATCAACAGCTTCTATATATTTAAGTTATTTATCAGACTTTTTACCAAAAATAGAAAAATGCACATAGCGTTTAGGATTAAGCTTAATGTCTTCTATTAATTCTTCTAGATTTTTTGTTGCATTATCTAGGTTTTTGAATAATCCATCATCATAAAGTAATTTACCTACAGTGCCTTCACCTTGATTTAACTTATGAGTTATTTTGTTAAGATTAGATATGGTGCTGTCTAAATTAGTGAGAATTAAATTTAAATCTACTTCTGATATAGAATTTGATACATCTTTCATTTTCAAAGACGTTGCATTTAGATTATTTATTGTTGTGGTTAAATTTGGTGAATTATCTTTAATAAAATCATTAATATTTTCGGATGTTTCTGATAAACTATTGGTAAGGCTGCCAAATTCATCTATACTTGATTTTAAGGATTCTTTAGTTTTCTCATCAAAGAGACTATTTACATTTGATAGCACAATTTCAGCTTTCTGCATGACTGCTTCTAATTGTAATTGTATTTGCGGCATTATTTGATTAACTAAATCTGTTAAACCAGGTTTTACAATGCCAATTAAATAATCTCCTGACTTGGCAATTACATTATTATCATAATCAGGTATAATAGCAATAGCCTTTCCTCCTATTAAGCCAGTTTCATACAATTCAGCTTTGCTTGTTTTTGAAAATTTGACATCATTTTCAATAATTACATCAACAATAAGCTCTTTGGTGTCATTAGGATTAAAATTTATTTTTTGGACTTTCCCAATTTTATATCCATTTAGAGTTACAGGATTTGATGGAGACAATCCATCTACCTTTGCGTATACAATTTTAAAGGTCCTAGTATTTTCAAATAAATTAATCCCTTTAAGATAATTATAAGAGAAGATTGACATTAATGTTCCTAGAATTACTAGAATACCGACACCTACTTCTTTTGTGAATTTCAAATCAAGTACTTTATGTATTATTACTTAAAATTAGGAAATAAATAATATATAATCTATTTATAGAATTTCATTAATTATTAATATCAACTATTTTGCCTTTTTTAAAACCTACTATAAACGATTTTTTATACCCTTTTGAAATAGCTATCTTTTTCTTTTTTAGTATTTCATTATAATCATATGAGCCTGCATAAAAATATCTATAGAGTCTACCCTCTTTTTTAATTGACAAATCTTTTAATCCTTTAAAATTATAGCTCTTCAATTTAAGCTTCCTTTTGCTTGCAGCAATTTGAACCTTGTATATAATATCATTTTTTGGTTTATAAACAATATTGTTATCATTTGTTATTCCCAAAGTAGACTTATATTTATTAACTGCATTAAAAATATTGTGTGCTATATCTTTTTGAGCTTTAGCTGAATTTAAATAAGCTCCTTCCTTAGGATTAGTTATAAAACCAGCTTCAACTAAAACGCTAGGCATATATGTATTATGAAGCACCCAAAATCCAGATTGTTTAACTCCCCTATTCTTTAATTTTAACTTTTTAGAAAAATTATCTTGTATAAAGCTTGCTAACAAAATACTCTGGTCTAAATATTCTTCTTGCATTAAGGTTAGCCCAATTAATGATTCAGGGGCTTTTGGGTCAAACCCTTGATAGTTCTTTTCAAAATCCTCTTCTAGAAAGATAACCTCATTTTCTTTAAGAGCTACATCAAAATTTGCTTTACTAACGTGTAGACCGTAAACATAGGTCTCTGAGCCATATACTCTACTGTCATGAAAGGCATTACAATGAATTGAGATAAATAAATCTGCATCTGCTTCATTTGCAATCTTTGCTCTTTGCCTTAAGGTTCGAAATACATCTTTATCTCTTGTATATATAACCTCATTACCATCTTCCTTTAATTCACGCCCAAGATTTAAGGCCATAGTTAGTACAATATTCTTCTCTAATATACCATTTGCATTGGGTCTCCCAGGATCTTTTCCTCCATGACCAGCATCAATAACAATTTTAAATTTTTCCTGAGACATAGTCTTATTAATCAAAAGACCATTAATCATAAGGAGTACGAGAATAAATTTGGCTGTTAAAGTAAGGTTAAAATAACTAAGATATGATGAGATTTTACTCATACTTATATATATTACTCTCTTGAAAAATACGTAACTTTATAAAAGTTTTCTATACAAGTCACTAATATACACTTATAAACATTGAAAACACAGCCTTTTAATATACTTTTCTTTTTAAGTTATTCATTGTTTATAAACACGTTTTGCTACTCATTTTCAGATACCAATAACAAATTTAATATTAACTTATATAGTCATTATTATTTAGAAACAAAATATGATTCTATAGAGCCTGTAAATGATTCTATAACAGATAAAAAATCATTTTTATTAGATAAAGTGGTGTATAATGCATCAGATTCTGTTTCAATTGACCCAAATAATAAATCAATTCATCTATATAATAATGCTAAAATAGTATATGAGAGCATGGAGATTACTTCTGGTATAATTGTAATTGATTATGGTAATAATGAAATATATGCGGGTAGAATTAAGGACTCTTTAGGAAATTATACTCAATCCCCAGTTTTTAAACAAGGACAAGATGTAATTGAGCCTGATTCTTTAAAATTTAATATGGACACTAAAAAGGCTTTAATATTTAATTCTAGAACAGAACAAGCTGGGCTAAAAATTTTATCTGAAAAAACAAAAAAGGAAAATGATTCTGTTTACTTTATGAATAAGGCTAAATTTACTACATCAGCTGATGTAGATAATCCTGAGTACTATTTTCTTTTAAGAAAAGCAAAAGTAGTTCCAGGAAAGAAGATTATTACAGGGCCAACGAATATGTATATAGCAGATGTGCCGACCCCAATAGGACTCCCCTTCGCATATTTTCCGCTATCTAACAAACGTACTTCAGGCATCATATTTCCTTCTTTTGGCGAACAAAATAGTAGAGGATATTTTGTTCAAAACGGAGGGTATTACTTGCCAATAAATGATAACATTGATTTAACATTATTAGGAGACTACTATACAAATGGTAGTTATGGTTTTAGAGTTGAGAATAGCTATGTATTTAGATATAAATTCAGGGGAAATCTAAGTTTTAGGTATGAAAATTTAATACAAAGTGAAAGAGGTTTTCCAGATTACTCTAAATCATCTATATATAATTTAAGGTGGTCTCACTCAAAAGATTCAAAATCAAACCCAAATTCTAGATTTACAGCATCAGTAAACCTTGGGAGTAGCAAGTATTATCAACAGTCAATTAATCAACTTAATGCAGCAAACTATCTTAACAATTCATTGTCATCATCTATTTCTTATTCTAAGACATTTACTGGGGAACCACAAGTTAATTTAAGCCTTTCTGTTACGCATTCTCAGAATACAAACACTCAAGTAATAAATATGACATTACCCTCATTTCAAACTAATGTTTCTAGGATTTTTCCTTTTGCTCCTAAAAGTGGTACTAAAAAAGGGTTTTTACAGAATATTAATTTTCAGTATAGTGTAAGAGGAGAAAACAGGATTCAAACAACTGATTCACTTTTTTTTACCAAAGAAATGTTTGATTCAGCAAAATCAGGTTTTCAGCACAGTATTCCTATAAGCACTAATTTTAAACTCTTTAAATACTTAAGTTTTTCTACAAGTGCTAATTATAATGCAACAATGGTGTTTAATACTATTGAAAGAAGTTTTGATATTGAAAACCAGGAAGTGCTTACAATTGATAATAAAGGATATGATGCATTTAACACATATAACTTTTCAGCTAGTTTAGGTACAACAGTTTATGGTATGTATGATTTTAAAAATAAAAAGAACCTACATGCAATAAGGCATGTTCTTCGTCCATCAATTAGCTATAGCCTTGCTCCTGCTTTTAATCAATATTATGAAACCTATGAGGTTGTTAGCGCAGATGGGCTCACAACATCTGATGTTGAATATAGTAGATTTGAGGGCTCAATTTTTGGTCAACCTAATAAAATGTATTCTAGTTCTATAGGCTTGTCTTTAGCAAATAATATTGAAGCTAAGGTAGTTGATAAGGAAAGTGATGACCTAGAATTAAAAAAGATGGTTATTCTTAATAATTTGAATTTTTCAACCTCTTATAATATTGCGGCAGATTCCTTAAACTTAAGCCCCGTTAGAATGACAGGAGGAACTCAGTTATTTAAAAATAAAATGAATATAAATTTTGGAGCAACTCTTGATCCTTATGCACTTAACGAAAATGGAGTTAAAATAGATAAATTCAACATAAACAATGGAGGAGGGTTATTTAGACTTACAAGTGCAAACCTAACATTGAATTATGCATTTAGCAGTAGTGATGGAGAAAAATCTGATAAGAACCAGGCCTCAATTGATGAGTCAGTTAGAAATGGCGGTAGAGATGATGATTTATTTGGAAGAGCTATGGATTTTTCTGACAACAGATTTAATGAAGAAAAGGAAGAAAAGGAAGAAAAGAAACCTAATGATTTATACAATTATAAGATACCTTGGAGTTTGCGAGTAGCCTATGCAGTAAATTATAGTAACTCAATAGGTCAGAATGAAATATCTTCTCATTCATTAATGTTTTCAGGAGATGTTCAATTATCTCCGAAGTGGAGTACTGGAATTTCTACAGGATATGATTTTAAAAACAACGGAGTGACCTATACTCAGTTAAGGTTTGAAAGAGATTTATTAAGTTGGCGAATGAATTTTAGCTGGATTCCTTTTAGCAGTAATGCATCATGGAATTTCTTTATAGGAATTAAATCAGGAATGCTTAGCGATATTAAATATGATAAAAGAAAACAAAGAGATAGAATATTATAATTAAATTAGTTTTAGTAAAAAGATACTATTATGAAAAAAGCTCTAAATTTTTTTTATGTATGTCTAGCATTTTTTCTTATTGCATTGACGTATAATACTTTTAATAATAAAAACAAAACCGATATGAAGAGAATAATAAACACATCTAATGCACCAAAACCTATTGGCCCGTACAATCAAGCAGTAATTTCTGGAGATTTAATGTTTATATCTGGACAAGTAGCATTTGACCCAAATACAGATGAGTTAGTTCTAGATGATATACAAACAGAGACTAAACAAGTTATGGAGAATCTAAAATCAATTCTTGAAGAAGCTAATTTATCATTTAAGAATGTTGTAAAAACCACAATATTCTTATCTGATATGGATGATTTTCAACAAGTTAATGAGGTTTATGGGTCCTATTTCAGTAATGACCAAGCTCCTGCCAGAGAAACTGTTGAAGTAAGTAGATTACCTAAAGATGTAAATGTTGAAATTTCTATGATTGCCTGTAAATAGGTATTTAATCTACAGGTTTCTTTTGTGGTAATTTAATAATCCCTCAATTGGTCTTCTGATAATGTTTCCTGCTTTTAAATCATATTTTGTTAAGCAAGATTCTAGTTCTTCTCGAAGATAAAAAGAAATAGAACCAGTAAAATGGATTAATACTTCTTTAGCATCAGAAAATTGAAGTATCTGTCTTTCAATAAACAATTCAAATCCTTTTCTGATTAATGACTTAGTATATTCTGAATCATTATTATTAATTAAAAACCTAGCAAAGGTTGCAAGATAAGTGCTGGGGTTAGGATGTTTATATAGCTTATCTTTTATTGTGTCTGCTTTTAAATCAAACTCTAGTTCAAATTTTTTAGATATTTCTTCAGGCATTCTGTTAAAATAAAAATCTCTTAGTAGTTGTCTGCCAAAATAATTTCCACTAGCATCATCCATTAGTATATAGCCAAGGGAAGTAACTTTTTGATAAACTTTCCGTCCATCAAAGTATGTGCAGTTTGATCCTGTTCCAATTATACAAACTATTGATTTCTCACCAATATTTGTAGTTGCGTATATTGCTGCATATGTATCTTCTTTTACTGATATTTCGGTAGCATTAATAAAAATTTCTTCAAATACTTTATTAATCAATACTCTAGGGGGTTTAGTGCCACATCCAGCTCCATAAAAATAAAGCTTATCTATCTGTTTTCTGAATCTGTAGAGATCATAGTTATTTACTATTCGTTCCTTAATTATATTACTGTCTAAAACTTGAGGATTTAAACCTAAGGTTTGTGTCTCAAAAGCTACATCTCCTTTTTCATTTACACCTGTCCAATCAGTTTTAGTGGAACCACTGTCTACAATTAAAATCATTGTTGATTGTTTTATTAGCTTTTATTATGTATTTCTGCCATTAGTTCTACAAGTTTTGTAGAATACCCATACTCATTATCATACCATGAAATTATTTTATAAAATGTAGGACTTAATTCAATCCCAGCATTTGCATCAAAATTACTTGTGTGAGGTGAGCCAACAAAATCTTGTGAAACTACAGCTTCTTCTGTATAAAAAAGAACACCTTTTAATGAGTTTTCTGCTGCTTCTTTGAAAACACTTTTAATTTCTTCATACGATGTACTTTTATCTAATATAACTGTCAAATCAACAACAGAAACATCTGCTGTTGGTATTCTAAAAGCCATACCTGTTAATTTTCCGTTTAGAGAAGGAATAACCTTTCCGACTGCTATAGCGGCTCCAGTAGAGGAAGGAATAATATTGTTTAATGCAGATCTTCCAAGTCTATAATTCTTTGCAGGACCATCAACAATCATCTGAGTAGCAGTAGCAGCATGAACAGTGGTCATAAGGCCTTCTTTAATTCCAAAATTATCATGCAAAACTTTTGCAATAGGTGCTAAACAATTAGTTGTACAGGAGGCATTTGAAACAATTCTATGCTCTTTTGTAATATCATTACTATTTACACCCATTACAAACATTGGAATATCTTTGGATGGAGCTGAAACAGCTACCTTTTTTGCTCCAGCATCAATATGAGCTTGAGCTTTTTCCATAGTAGTAAAAATTCCTGTACATTCTGCTACAACATCTATATCAAGCTCTCCCCAATTTATATTAGAGGGGTCTCTTTCTGATGTTATCCTAATAGAATTACCATTTACAATTAGTGATGATTCAGTAGTTTTAATTTCATCTTCTAATTTTCCATGGACAGAGTCATACTTTAATAAGTAAGCTAAATGTTCTATTTCATGTAAATCATTAATAGCTACAACTTCTACATCACTTCTTTTTAGAATAGCACGAAAAGTAATTCTTCCTATTCTACCAAAACCATTGATTCCAATCTTAATTTTACTCATTTTTTATGTTTTTATATTGACATTATATCAGATATTCGTAATAATTCTGAATCTATTTTACTTTTTCCTTTTACTGCTTCAATTAATGGTGTTAAAGCCATTTTATTGTTTTTAATACCAGTCATAACTTGTGTTTTATTTTTTAATAAAGAGTCTATAGCTTTAACTCCCATTCTGCTTGCTAGCACCCTATCAAAACATGTAGGGCTGCCACCTCTTTGAATATGCCCTAGAACAGACACTCTAGCCTCATAATCAGGCAAATGCTTTTCAACATAATCTTTCAGTTCAAAAACGTTTTTACCGATTTTATCTCCTTCAGCAACTACAACTATACTTGATGATTTCCCTGTATTTTTGCTTCTTTTCAAGGATTTAATTAATCTTCTAAGTCCTAGGTTTTCTTCAGGGATTAAAATCTCTTCAGCCCCTGCTGCTACACCAGTATTTAATGCTATATGTCCAGCATCTTTACCCATAACTTCTATAAAAAACAATCTATTATGAGAGCTTGCTGTATCACGAATTTTATCTATTGCCTGCACTACAGTGTTTAATGCAGAATCAAAACCTACAGTATGTGAAGTTCCAAAAATATCATTATCTATAGTTGCTGGTATTCCAATTACAGGGATTTTATATTCATTGTTAAAAACATGTGCACCGTTAAATGTTCCATCACCTCCAATTACAATGAGTGCATCTATTGAGTTGTCCAGAAGATTATTATAAGCTTTTTTTCTACCTTTTTTAGTTCTAAATTCAGAAGACCTTGCAGTTTTAATAATTGTTCCTCCTTTATTGATTATTCCTTTTACACTTCTAGCGTTCATTTCTTCAAAACTACCTTTAATTAGTCCGTCATAACCTCTGTGAATAGCTATAGGTATAATATTATTATAAACACACGATCTAACAATAGCTCTTATTACTGCATTCATTCCAGGAGCATCTCCTCCAGAAGTTAAAAAGCCTACTTTTTTAACTGTATTTTTCACAGATATAAATATATGATAAAACTAATAAACTTATATTTAGTTTTTATATAAGTTTTTAATTTATTTTGCATTATTAAATTGTATCTAATTATATTAATTTTCTAATTGAAAGAACATAATATATATACCCTTGGAATTGAAACTTCTTGCGATGATACTGCAGCATCTATATTATTGAATAACAAGGTGTTAAGTAATGTTATCTCAAGTCAAGATATACATAAATTATATGGAGGTGTTGTTCCAGAATTAGCTTCTAGAGAACATCAGAAATTAATTACTCCAATTGTAAATGAGGCCATTATTAAATCTGGAATAAATAAGAATCAAATAAATTCAGTTGCTTTTACTAGGGGCCCTGGCCTACTTGGGTCATTATTGGTTGGAACTTCTTTCGCAAAATCACTTTCTATTGGATTAGATGTGCCTTTAATAGAAATAAATCATATGCAGGCACATATTCTATCCATTTTTATAGAAAGTGATCAAAAACCACCTAATTTCCCATTTCTTGCATTAACTGTTTCAGGTGGCCATACTCAGCTTGTAATAGTAAAAAATTATTTTCAAATGGAAGAAATTGGTAGAACATTAGATGATGCTGCAGGAGAGGCTTTTGATAAGTCTGGAAAGGTTATAGGTCTTGACTATCCCTCTGGCCCAATAATAGATAAACTATCAAAAAAAGGTGATCCAAATGCTTTTAAATTTACAAAACCGAAAGTAGAAGGACTTAATTTTAGCTTTTCTGGGTTAAAAACAGGTTTTATGAACTTTATTAAAAAAGAATCTTTAGCTAATGAAGATTTTATAAAGAATAGACTTAATGATATATGTGCTTCAATTCAAAATACAATAATCGACATATTGATTGAAAAAATTGTAAGTGCAGTTGAAATTACTCAAATAAAAGATATAGTGATTTGTGGAGGTGTCTCTGCAAATTCAATGTTAAGAAAAAAAATAATCTCTCTAGGAAGAGATAATAAATGGAAAGTATATTTTCCTGAAATTCATTATTCTACAGATAATGCTGCGATGATAGCTGTTGCAGGATATTTAAAATATAAAGAATCAATAACATCAGATTTGTCTTGTTCTGCAAATGCTCGATATAAAATATAATTCAATGCAAATATTCTATCATTCAGAAATAAATATTAATGATAACGATCTTATTATATCAGATTCAGAACATCACCATTTAAATAAAGTTTTAAGGAAAAAAATAAATGATAAGGTTTATTTAACTGATGGGAATGGCTATTTATTTGAGGCAACAATCAATAATATCAATTTAAAATCTACTCATCTAAAAATTATAAATTCAACTAAGAAGTTTTCAATGGATTATAACTTGCATATTGCAATTGCTCCAACAAAGAAAATCGACAGATTTGAATGGTTTTTAGAGAAGGCCATTGAAATAGGAGTTTCTTCAATAACACCATTAATTTGCAAATATAACGAGAGAAAATCCTTAAATTATACAAGATTAAATAAAATTGCAGTATCTGCAATGAAGCAATCCCTCCAAACATATTTACCTAAAATTGAACCAATTGTTAGCATTAAAGAATTTATTGAATCAAACCAATGCAAACAAAAGTATATAGCACATTGCAAAAACTCCAAAAAAGTACACCTATCAAAGATTATTAAAAGAAAAACAAACTCAAGTATTATTATTGGACCTGAAGGAGGTTTTACAGATGATGAAATCAGTTTAGCAATGGATTATAATTTTATTCCTGTATCATTAGGGAATAATAGGTTAAGAACTGAAACTGCGGGAATAGCATCTTGTCAAACATTCTCTGATGTTAATAACAAATAATAATATTAAATTTATAGTATGAAATTAGATCAATTAACTAAATCTATCTTAAAATCTATTTTAACATTAGCATGTATTACATTGTTTTTGATTTTTTTGATTAAAGCAAAGGTTGTAATAATCTATATCCTTATATCTATGGTTTTGACATTAATATTTAGCCCATTTTCATCATTTCTTAAATCAAAACTTAAATTTAATAATCTGTTTTCATCAATAGCATCATTACTTCTTCTTCTTGTTGTAATTATGGTGTTAATAGGGTCATTTATACCACTAATTATTGAACAGAGTAAAAATCTATCACTTTTAAATAATAGTGAATTAAAATCTAATATTGAAAGTTTAATTATTAGTATAAACAACTATTTTGAATCAAACAGTCTTACTGTGTATGATTTTTTGTCTGAATTCACACTATTATCTGATATTGATTTTGCCTTTATTCCGAAACTATTAAATTCCATTATTTCTGAAGTTGGCAGCATAGGTGTAGGTCTGTTATCTATACTATTTATAACATTCTTTTTGATCAAGGATGGGAATGATATATTAATTAGAATTAATGGTGTACTACCTAAGAAAATTAGGAAAAACTTCTTATCATCTTTTTCAAAAATTAAATTATTACTTTCAAGATATTTCATTGGCGTCTCAGTACAAATCACTGTGCTGTTTATACTATATTCAATAATGCTCTCAGTAATTGGAGTAAACAATGCGCTTGTAATAGCTTTCTTATGCGCATTACTTAACATCATACCATATATTGGACCTTTAATTGGTTTAGTATTAATGGGGCTTTTAACAATGACAAATTATATAGATCCTATTTTAGTTAAAGAGATGCTTTCAAAAGTGATATACATTTTTATAGGATTCTCTGTAGTTCAACTAATTGATAATTTCTTGATACAGCCATATATTTTCTCAAAGAGTGTAAAATCACATCCCTTAGAAGTTTTTGTTGTTATCATTACCTCAGGGGTTCTTTTTGGGATTATCGGTCTTATAATAGCTATACCGTTATACACTAGCGTAAAGGTTATTTACTCATCATATTCAGGTAAAGAAACGTAGAGAATACCCCCTGTTAATAGTTTTATAAATCTTTCATCAGAATATGTTTTAGCAAGATGCCCCAATCCTGTATAGAATGATTTTCCACCCTTGTATTCATGAAACCACGTAATTGGGTGGGTTTTTCCATGTTTTCCTCCAAAATAAGTTGTCTCGTCAAGATTCAACAAAACAGTTATGTTAGGATTAATATTATAATAATTATACCATTCATCTCTGATCTCCCAAGTGCTTTCTAAGTGTTTTGTAGATATGTGAGGAGTATTAATTGTATTTATAGTTGCAAATGATGTTCCTGGTGGATGACTTTTGAAATAAGCACCAACTAATTCACCATACCAACTCCATTTATATTCAGTATCTGCAGCAGAATGAATACCTACAAAACCTCTGCCCTTACTTATAAATTCTTCCATTGTTTTCTGCTCAGTGATATTTAATATATCTGATGTAGTATTTAAAAATATTATAGTATTAATATTTTTTAAATTCTTTACTGTTATCACATTTGAATTTGCAGAATGGTAAACATTAAAACTATTCTCTTTGCCAATATTTGCAATTAACTCCTTACCTGCTTTTATTGCTGAACGATGTACAAAACCTTTTGTTTCAGTTATAACAAGAACTGAGAAAGAATTTTCATCGCTACAATGCAAACATTCAATCTCTTGCTTAGGAAATAGAAAAGAAATAAAAATGTAAAATATTATAGAGTAATTATAGATCATTATAAAATTAATTACAGGAAGTTAATAAAAATTAATCACTAATTTTATAGATCTGAAATACATTAAATATGATTAATGATACTGTTTTGATTATCGGGGCTAATGGTCAATTAGGCTCTGTATTATCTGAAGAACTTCAAAAAATTCATGGTAAAGACAATGTAATAGCATCTGATATTTACTTAAATTCTACTTTTAATGGAGTTTTTGAAATAATTGATGCTACAGATATAAAGGCTATAGAAAATATAGTAAATAAGTATGCTGTAAATCAGATTTATCATCTTGCAGCAATCTTATCTGCTAAAGGAGAGAAAAACCCTTTAAGGACTTGGGATTTAAATATAAGTATGATGCTTAATGTTTTTGAAGTTTCTAGAACTAATAACGTAAAAAAAGTATTTTTTCCAAGTTCTATAGCTGTTTTTGGAGATAAAGCACCACTTGAGAACACTCCTCAATCTATATTTTTAAATCCTGCAACTGTATACGGAATGAGTAAGGCAGCAGGAGAAAATTGGGCACAATACTATTTTAATAAATATGGATTGGATGTTCGTTCAATTAGATATCCTGGAATTATTGGTTATCAATCTATGCCTGGAGGAGGTACTACTGATTATGCAGTGGATATTTATCATAGTGCAGTTAAACAAGAAAAATACTCGTGTTTTTTAAATCCAGAAACTAAATTGCCAATGATATTTATGGATGATGCTATAAGATCAACTATTGAGTTAATGCAAGCACCAAAAGAAAATATTAAAACAAGAACATCTTATAATTTAGGGAGTATGAGTTTTAGTCCAAATGAAATTACAGAAGAAATTCAAAAACTATATCCAAATTTTAAAGTTGAATATAATGCAGATTTCAGACAAGAAATTGCAGATAAATGGCCAAAGAGTATTAATGATGATGAAGCAAGAAAAGATTGGAATTGGAAGCCAAAATATGATTTAAAATCAATGACATTGGTAATGTTAGAAAAGTTAGAAAAAAAATATAATACAACCACATTAAAATAAAACGACATGTACGGAGCTATTAAGAAGAATTTACAAAAGGAATTAAAAGAGATTGAAGAGGCAGGGTTGTATAAGACAGAGCGTGTTATAGCTACCCCTCAAGATGTTGTTATTAAGGTTTCTACTGGTGAAGAGGTGATTAATTTTTGTGCAAATAATTATTTAGGTTTATCTAATAATAAAGAAGTTGTTCAAGCAGCAAAAAAAACATTGGATTCTCATGGTTTTGGAATGTCTTCCGTTCGTTTTATTTGCGGAACACAAGATATACATAAGCAATTGGAGGATAAAATTGCTGAATTTTTTCATTGTGAAGACGCCATTTTATATGCTGCTGCTTTTGATGCAAATGGAGGAGTTTTTGAGCCTTTATTAAGCAAAGAAGATGCAATAATTTCAGACTCCTTAAATCACGCTTCTATTATTGATGGTGTTCGTTTATGTAAAGCAGCAAGATATCGTTATGCAAATAACGATATGAGTGATTTAGAAGCCCAATTAATTGAGGCAAATAAACAGAATCATCGTTATAAAATTATTGTAACTGATGGTGTGTTTTCAATGGATGGAATTGTAGCTCAGCTAGATAAAATTTGTGATTTAGCCAATAAATATGATGCATTAGTTATGGTAGATGAATGCCATGCAGCTGGTTTCATCGGAAAAACTGGTAGAGGAACTGTGGAGTTGAAAGGTGTTTTAGGAAGAGTTGATATCATTACGGGAACACTTGGGAAAGCTCTTGGCGGTGCTATGGGCGGGTATACAACTGGTAAAAAAGAAATTATTGAAATTTTACGTCAGCGATCAAGACCTTACTTGTTTTCAAATTCTTTGGCTCCAACAATTATTGGTGCTTCTTTAAAGGTTTTTGAAATGATTTCAAAAGACACCTCATTAAGAGATAAATTGGAAGAAAATACTAATTACTTTAGAAATGGAATGGAAAAAGCAGGATTTAAACTTACTGGTGCAGATGCTGCAATAGTTCCAGTGATGTTGTATGATGCTAAGTTATCTCAAGATATGGCAAACGCACTCCTTAAAGAAGGTATATATGTTATTGGGTTTTTCTTTCCAGTTGTACCAAAAGAGAAAGCGAGAATTAGAGTTCAACTCTCTGCTGCACATACAAAGGAACATTTAGATAAAGCAATTAATGCCTTTATAAAAGTTGGAAAACAATTGAATGTAATTTAGAAAGAAGAAGATATCCTATGGTTTATTTTAAAGACGGATTAGTAAAAAAAACATATCCAAAAGATAATGTAAAAAGAGAGTAAATTATTGTGTAAGAAAAAATTAGCTGAAGATTAGTTTCAACTTTGAAAGTCAATTTTATGAGAGTCATTGAAGCTGTAAAGAAGTGAAGTAAATTTCCTATAAGAATAGGTTTGTTGTAAATTCCACCTATTAAACTGGCTTTTGCCGTCCAATTTAGAATACTAAAACCCAAATATAAAGCGCCTAAAATCTGTAGAATTAAAATCAAAATATAATTATCATCATTAATTAATAAACCAGCAATTTCATTAGGAAAAAAAGTAAATCCAAAGCCATTGACAGCTAAAAATATAGCACTTATCATCATTAAAGCTCTAGTGTTCATTTAGTATGAATTAATTTATATTAAGACCCTCAGCACTTAGTTTAGGGTAAAATGGTGATCGCGACAGGATTCGAACCTGTGACCGTCTGCTTAGAAGGCAGATGCTCTATCCAGCTGAGCTACGCGACCATAATACATGTCCTAGCAATCATCTTAAAAAATATTTGTCGGGGTGGCAGGATTCGAACCTGCGACCTCCGCGTCCCAAACGCGGCGCGATAACCGGGCTACGCTACACCCCGAAATGGCGGAGAGACTGGGATTCGAACCCAGGCGACGCTTGCGCGTCGACAGATTAGCAATCTGCTCCATTACCACTCTGGCACCTCTCCTTAGTACATTTTAGATACTTCTAAGTTAAAAATGCGGTTGCAAATTTAGGTTTTCAGGACTAAGAACGCAAACTATTCCTTTTGTTTTTTAGCCTATATTTCAGGATACTCAACTCTGATATGATAAATATTTGCTAATTTCTTTTTAATTACATTCTTAATGGCTTTGATATCTTTAAATGTAATACTACAATTCTCAAATTGATTATTCTCAATTTGTTTATCAATTATAGTTTCAACAAATGAGTTTATTTTTTCAGAATCTGGATTTTCTAAACTCTTAGTAGCTGCTTCAACTGAATCGCACATCATTACTAATGCGGTTTCCTTGCTAAAAGGCTTAGGCCCACTATACTTATAGTCTTCAATATTGGGTTTTAAATTTAAATTGAGATCATTTTCATAGAAATAATGAATAACACTAGTTCCATGATGTGTTCTAATAAAATCAATTATTCTATTAGGTAAGTTATTTTTCTTGGCCATTTCTACTCCTTTAGAAACATGGTCTAAAATAATATTAACGCTTTCTAATGATGATAGTTTGTCATGCGGATTAGTTCCTGTTGCCTGATTTTCAGTAAAATATGAAGGATTATTCATTTTTCCTATATCGTGATATAAAGCTCCAACCCTAGCAAGCATAGAATTACCTCCAATTTCATTTGCTGAGGATTCTGCTAAATTTGCAACATTCATTGAATGATGAAATGTCCCTGGAGCTTTATTTGAAAGCTCTTTTAATAATGGTGAGTTGGTGTCTGATAGTTCAAGTAGTGAAACATCAGAAACTAAATTAAACACCTTCTCGTAGATATATATTAAAGGATAAACGAATAGAGTAAGAAGTCCGCATAACATAAATAGGAGAAAATTAAAAATCTCTAGATTATCAATATTTCCTTCATGAATTACAAAAAAAGAAAAATATGATATCATATAAACGATAGTAATTTGGCCTACAGTTATAAATAAATTTGCACGTTTGTAAAGATCATCAGAAGAAATTATTGTAATTACACCTACAATTATATTTAAAAAAATAAATTCATAGCTATTAGGAACAATAAAACCCAATAGCATTACCGTTACAGAGTGTACAAAGAAAGCAACCCTTGAATCAAAAAATGCTTTTAATAATAGGGGTAAAATACAGATGGGTATTACAAACACATAGCTAGATTCTATATTAACAACGAATGTTGTAATCAAAACAAGAAGTGTGACATTAAAGAAAACCAGGGATAGTTGATTAAGATTTAAGTATATTTTTTTTCTAAATTTTCTTATAAACAATATAATCATAAGAAGAGTTAGAATAACAAGTAATGAATACGAAGAAATTATTAAATAATAGTTTGTTCTAGAGACGCTACTTGTTTCATACTCATTTTTTAAAGATTCTAAAATCTTTAATTTATCTCCTTCAACTACCTCTCCTTTAGATATAATTAATGTTTCTTTCTCAATTACACCTCTATTTGGAGATACATTAGCTAATGCCTCTTCAATGGAGTTTTTAGTCAAGTTTTCATTTAAAGAAATATTAGATTCAACCAAATCAAAAAGTATAGATACTATCTGAGGTTTATATTCCTGTATATTTAAAGAAATAATTTCATTATTAATAAAAGTTAACAAATCTTCAGGTTTATGAATATCTTCAAAATACCCGGAATTTACTTGTTTGTTATTAATTAGTAATGAGACTATCTGATTAGATTTATAATCGTAATTCTGATCTAAAAGGCCTCTTGAATATATTTTAGAAATTATAGCAATACCTGCGTTTTTTATCAGTTTAAGCTCTCTCTTGTTTAAAGTGTTGATTACACTATCATTTGAAGGATTATCTATTTTACTATATAGCAAATTGAGTGATTTATTTAAGACTAAAGAGTCTTTATTAAAAAATACTTTAGTAGCGAGTCTAATCTTAGCTTTTTCTTCCTCTAATTCTTTATCAGTCTTTTTTATTGCAAAATCAAATGGTGCGTATAGGTTATCTGATTGCCAAGGCCGACTATTTTCAAAGTTATATTTGAATTTACCACTTTTTGGAAAAAAATAAATTATTACAACACATGATAGAATAAAAAGCAATATCCTATAGATTCTTCCTAGATTTTTCTTTATACGATCAAACATATTTGCTATAATATGATTATATAACAATCAAAATTACTAAATATTACATACAGGATGTAATGATGATAAGTAATTATTAATTTATTAACTTTAAAATCTGTTAATTATAAAATTTATTATGAATAAAGATGTTGTAATTGTTAGTGCGGTTAGAACTCCTATTGGTAGTTTTCTTGGATCATTGTCAAATGTATCTGCAGTTGATTTAGGAGCTATAGCTATATCAGGTTCATTAAACAAAATTAACATATCACCTGAAGTTGTAGATGAAGTTCTATTTGGTAATGTTGTTCAAGCAGGATTAGGTCAAGCACCTGCTAGGCAAGCAGCAATAAAAGCTGGTATTCCAGATTCTGTCCCTTGTACTACAATAAACAAAGTATGTTCTTCTGGCATGAAATCTGTAATGCTAGCATCACAATCAATATCATTAGGTATTAATGATATAGTTGTTGCTGGAGGAATGGAGAATATGAGTCAAATACCTCATTATATAAACCTTAGAAAACCTCATAAATATGGGAATAAAGCTATATTAGACGGTCTTCAACATGATGGACTTACTGATGTTTATTGTAATCAAGCTATGGGGGTTTTAGGAGATAAGTGTGCAAGTAAATATAAATTTAGTAGAGAAGATCAGGATAATTATGCTGTTCAGTCCTACAAACGAGCATCTAATGCATGGAAAGAAAATAAATTTAAAGAAGAAGTAATACCTGTTGAAATTACACTTAGAAATGGGAAAAAAGTAATAATCGAAGAAGATGAAGAGTTTAAGAATATTAATTTCGATAAAGTTTCGAAGCTAAGACCAGCTTTTGCTAAAGATGGAACTGTAACAGCAGCTAACGCATCTACATTGAGCGATGGAGCTTCAGCAATAGTTCTTATGAGTAAAGAAAAATGCTCTGAATTAAACCTCACTCCTATTGCTACAATTAAATACTATTGTGATGCAGCACAAGACCCAGAATGGTTTACAACAGCTCCATCAATTGCTGTAAATAAAATTCTTTCAGAAACAGGGATGAATATCAAGGACATTGATTTTTTTGAATTCAATGAAGCTTTTTCTGTAGTAGCTTTAGCTAACATGAAAATTTTAGATATTAAAGATAATATAGTAAATATCCACGGCGGGGCGGTATCATTAGGACACCCTTTAGGTTGCTCTGGCGCAAGGATATTAACTACATTATGTCATATCTTAATGCAAAATAAAGCTAAAAGAGGAGTGGCAGCAATATGTAATGGCGGTGGCGGTGCTTCAGCAATGTTAATTGAACGTAATTAATAGTTTATGAAATACGGTATTTGCAATCTTAGCATTGTGCCTATTAGATCTGAGGCTAATGATAAAAGTGAACAAACTTCTCAATTACTATACGGTGAGACTTTTGTTATTGTAGAAGAAAAAACAAAATGGATTAAAATTAAACTATGTTTTGATAATTATATCGGTTGGATTAACAATAAGCAGTTTGAGATAATTAATGAAGATAAGTTAAAATTAGTAAGTAAAGATCCTGAGGTATACTCATATGACTTAGTAGAGTTTATTGAGAACACTCACCAGGAATTAATAGCAATTCCTATAGGATCAAGTCTGAATGCACTTAATATTTTAAAACATAGCTATGATGGAAATAAAATATCTGGAATACAAGAGAAGTCAAAGATAATTACTACTGCTCTAAGATTTCTAAATTCACCTTATTTATGGGGAGGAAGAACTCCTTTTGGCATTGATTGTTCAGGTTTTACTCAAATGGTATATAAATTAAATGGCTACAAATTAGAAAGAGATTCTCATCTTCAAGCAAAACAGGGTTCTTCTTTAAGCTTTATTGAAGAAAGTGAGCCTGGAGATTTAGCATTCTTTGATAATAAAGAAGGAGAAATAGTTCATGTAGGAATCATAATGGATAATAATCATATAATTCATGCAAGTGGAAAAGTAAGAATAGATAGAATTGATCAAACAGGGATACATAATTCAGAAACAAAATCCCATACTCACAAGCTTAGAGTAATAAAAAAAATAGTTTAATCAATTTTACTTTCAAGATCTTCAGCAATAGCTTTAAATTTTTTATAATTATCCATGTCGTCAATTGCTGAATATATATTTCTTAATGTTCTAACTGCACTGAGATTTTTGTTATCAAGCTTATAAACAGATTCTAGATAAGGTATTGCTGATTTGTATAGGTCTTCTCTAACTATTTTAAGCTCATCATATCTATTATAATCTGTATTAGAAGTGCCTAATGAATTCATTTCTTCAATAATTGATTGTTCTTTTTGCAAGACTAAGGCTGCAGCGTTTAAATGTGCTTTCGTGTAGGTAGAATCTATTTCAATAGCCTTGTTATAGTGATACATTGCTTTGTCAATATCTCCTTTATCAGAAGATATAACACCTAAATTAAAGTGTAAATCAACATTGTCTGGCTCTATTTCTAGCGCTCTCGTTATTAGTTTTTCATAGGACTCCACATCTCCCATTTCCCATCTTATATTAGATTCTAACAATATAATATTGATATCATTTTCGTCTATATTTTTACCTCTTTCAATATAGCTCAGTGACTTTTCATATTCATTCTTATTTTTATAAATAGCCGCCATAGATCTAAATATATTCATCTCGACTGATTCTAATTCCACATCAGTAGGGTTTTCATGGGTGCCAGCTTTAATAAATAGCTCTCTTTGATCAGGGCCAGTAAATCCTTGATTTTCACCAGTTGATTTTTCAATCGCATAATAATTTGTGGTAATACCTGTAAATTCTATATTAATTAACTCATTGTAGAATGCTAAAGCTTGATCAAAGTCTTTATTTTCTGTTGCAATTAAGGCTGAATTATACAAATAAAGTGTGTCTCTTGGAGAAACTCTGTAAGACATCTCTAAATTTAAGTATGCATCCTTATAGTTCTCATTTTCAAGGCTATTTTTTGAATCCTCAACAAATCTATTAAGCATTTCTATTCGCCATCCCTCTGCTTTGGAAGTATAAAGCTTAGTACTTGATTCAGATTCTAGATCAATAGATTTATTTAAACTCTCTAATGCAACGCTAGATTCTTCAATATTTGAATTTCCATTTGCATAATATGCTACGCCTTTTAAATAATGATATTTTACAGTTGTTTTTGCATCCATTTGACTGATTAATTTTTCTGCCAACTGTATATTTTGTTTAGCAGTTGAGTAATCTTCAGATTTTATGTTTCTTTCAGCAAATTTTAATTCCTTTTTTTGAGCATATGTTATATTAATGAAAAGGAATGCAAGTGTTATTAATATATTTTTATTCATAATTTTAAAATTAAATTATTCTTCAGTATTTTCTTGTTCTTCATTTGTTATCTCAAGAGATATATCTTTATTTGACTCTATAACATTCTCTACCTCACTTGATGCTATGTCTTCAGTCTGCACAAGAGTTTCTTCTTGTTCATCTTGTTCTTCGTGCATAACCTTTGCAACAGCAGCTATAGAGTCTCCCTTTTTTATATTAATTAACTTAACTCCTTGAGTTGCCCTTCCCATTACCCTAAGATCTTTAACAGCCATTCTAATAGCAATACCAGATTTATTTATTATCATTAAGCCATTAGTGTCATTAACATTCTTTATTGAAACTAAACTTCCTGTTTTATCAGTAATAGAAATAGTTTTAACACCTTTGCCTCCTCTATTGGTTACTCTATAATCTTCTAGCTTTGATCTCTTACCATATCCATTAGATGAGACAACTAGTATATTGCTTTCCATATCATTAACAGATACCATACCTATAACTTCATCTTTATCATGTTGGAGTCTTATTCCCCTTACTCCGGAGGCGCTTCTTCCCATAGGTCTGGTTTTAACTTCTTCAAATCTAATAGCTTTACCCGATTTTAATGCCATCATAACCTGACTCTCTCCATTAGTTAGTTTTGCAACAAGTAATTCATCACCTTCTTTAATAGTTATTGCATTAATACCATTGATACGTGGTCTTGAATACTTTTCTAGAGATGTTTTCTTTACTTGCCCTTTTTTGGTAGCCATTATTACATAATGTTGGTTTATATAATCTTCATCCTTTAAATCTTTTGTACATATAAAAGCTTTCACCTTGTCATCTTGTTCGATATTAATTAAATTTTGAATAGCTCTACCTTTTGATGTTCTACTTCCTTCAGGAATTTCATATACTCTCATCCAAAAACACTTTCCTTTTTGAGTAAAAAATAACATGTATTGGTGATTTGTTCCAATAAAAAGTTTCTCCAGAAAGTCTTCATTTCTAGTTGTAGAAGCTTTTTGACCAACCCCTCCTCTATTCTGTACTCTATATGCATCTAGTGGAGTTCTTTTTATATATCCAGCATGTGAAATAGTAATAACAACTTTTTCATCTGGGATCATATCCTCAATAGATAAATCTCCTCCAGAATATTCTATTCTAGATCTTCTTTCATCACCATATTTCTTTCTAACTTCAATTAATTCGTTAATAATAATTTCCATTCTTCTATCTTCTGTATCTAAGATATTTTTAAGATCAGTGATTAGTTCTTTAATTTCATTATACTCGTTTCTTAGCTTATCTTGTTCTAATCCAGTAAGTTGTCTTAAACGCATTTCAACAATTGCCTTTGACTGAATTTCAGATAACTTATATTTACTTATTAGGCTCTCTCTAGCCTCATCAGCATTTTTGGACGCTCTAATTAACTTAATAACATCATCTATGTTATCTGATGCAATAATTAATCCTTCTAGAATATGACATCTTTCTTCGGCCTTCTTTAATTCATACTTGGTTCTTCTTACAACAACTTCATGTCTATGCTCAACAAAATACTTAATCATCTGTTTTAGATTAAGTATTCTAGGCCTACCTTTTACAAGACATACGTTGTTAACACTAAATGAAGATTGAAGTTGAGAGTATTTGTATAATTTATTTAAAACAATATTTGGTATTGCATCTCTTTTTAGCACAAATACAATTCTCATACCATTTCTATCAGATTCATCTCTTATTGTAGAAATTCCTTCAATTTTTTTGTCATTAACTAAGTTTGCAATCTTCTTTATAAGTTCAGATTTATTTACTTGATATGGGATTTCTGAAACTATTATACATTCTCTACCATTAACTTCTTCAATTTCAGCTTTAGCTCGAACAACAATTCTCCCTCTTCCGGTATGGAAAGCATCTTTAACTCCTTCATAACCATAAATTATACCACCTGTAGGGAAATCTGGGGCTTTCACAAATTTCATTAATTCATCAATTTCTATATCATTATTATTGACATATTCAATTGTGCCATCTATAACTTCAGTTAGGTTATGAGGTGCAATATTTGTTGCCATACCAACTGCTATACCAGAAGCTCCATTTATTAAAAGAGCAGGAATTTTTGTAGGCAGAACTGTTGGCTCTTTAAGACTATCATCAAAATTTAATTTATGATCTACAGTATCCTTTTCAATATCAGCAAGCATTTCTTCTGAAATTTTTTGCATTCTAGCTTCAGTATATCTCATTGCTGCTGGACTATCTCCGTCTATTGACCCAAAGTTCCCTTGACCATCAACCAATAAGTATCTAAGGCTCCATTCCTGTGCCATACGAACCATTGTGTCATAAACAGAAGAATCTCCATGTGGATGATACTTACCCATGACATCACCGACAATTCTAGCTGATTTTTTATATGCAGTAGTAGATTTAACACCCATATCGTGCATTCCGTAAAGAACTCTTCTGTGTACTGGCTTTAACCCATCTCTTACGTCAGGAAGTGCTCTAGAAACGATAACAGACATTGAATAGTCAATGTATGCTGATTTCATTTGATCTTCAATATTAATTGGTATTAATTTTTCACCGTCATTCATATATAATTATCTTTAATTTTTGCTTAAAAATTTCATACAACAAATATAATAAATTTAACCCATGAAATAAGGTTAAAATGACAGTAAAAAAGAGTTTTTTTATTAACAATTATTTATGAAATAATTTATGTTAAAATTAGAATATAAAAATCTTATAAATATTATAATCACATATTGTTTAAGAATATAAGAATTCCTACATTTATTGAAAATTAATTTAATGGATGATAATTTTTCTCCTAGAGTAAAAGATGTAATTACTTACAGTAAGGAAGAAGCCTTAAGATTAGGTCATGATTTTATTGGTACAGAGCATCTTGTCTTAGGCTTGATTAGAAGTGGAGAAGGAAAGGCAATAGAAATTTTAAATTTCTTAGATGTAGATTTAAATGTTTTAAGAAAAAAAGTTGAATCCCTGAACCCTGTTGATTTTGATGACGCTAAAACTAGCTCAAAAAAGAATCTTCATTTAACGCGTCAAGCAGAGAGAGCTCTTAAAACAACTTTTCTAGAGGCTAAGCTATTTCAAAGTTCTATAATAAACACTGGTCATCTTTTATTATGTATTCTTAGAAATGAAAACGACCCAACTACCAAAATTCTAAATAAACTTGAGGTTAACTATAGCACAGTAAAAGAAGAATTTAAATCTCTGATAGGAGACGAAGAAACATCTTCTCCAGAATCCCAAAAAAGTAGCGATAAAACTGAACACTATGAAAATGAGCCTAGTATTAAACAAACTCTTAAAACAAAACAGAATAAAAAATCTACAACTCCTGTTCTAGATAATTTTGGCAAGGATCTCACATTTTCAGCTGAAAATAATGATTTAGATCCAATAATAGGAAGGGATTTAGAGATACAGCGGGTTTCACAAATATTAAGTAGACGTAAAAAAAACAATCCATTACTGATAGGTGAGCCAGGTGTTGGTAAATCTGCTATAGCTGAAGGCTTAGCAATTAGAATAATAGAAAAAAAGGTTTCAAGGGTTCTCTATAATAAAAGAATAATTTCTTTAGATTTAGCAAGTCTCGTAGCAGGAACAAAATATAGAGGACAATTTGAAGAAAGGATGAAGGCTGTAATGAACGAGATAGAGAAAAATAAAAATGTTATTCTATTTATAGATGAGATCCACACAATAGTTGGTGCTGGAGGAGCTACGGGAAGTTTGGATGCATCAAACATGTTTAAACCAGCACTTGCGAGAGGGGAAGTTCAATGTATTGGAGCTACAACATTAGATGAATATAGAAACTCTATTGAAAAAGATGGAGCACTTGAAAGAAGATTTCAAAAAATAATAGTTCAACCTACAAGTGTTGATGAGACTATTGAAATCTTAAAGAACATTAAAGACAAGTATGAAGAACACCATAATGTAACCTATTCTGATGAAGCTATTCTGGCATGTGTAAAATTAACTTCTAGATATATGACTGATAGATATTTGCCAGACAAGGCAATAGACGCTCTGGATGAAGCAGGATCAAGAGTTCATATTATTAATATTAATGTCCCAAAACATATAATTGATTTAGAATTAGATTTAGAAGGAATACAATCTGAAAAGAATTCAGCTGTTAAAAACCAGAAATATGAAGCTGCTGCTGAATTAAGAGATAAAGAAAAAGTATTAGAATCAAAACTCTTAAAAGAACAGTCTCAATGGGAGAAAGAATGTAAGAAAAATAGGCAAATTGTTACTGAAGAAAACATTGCTGATGTAGTATCAATGATGACCGGAATACCATTAAATAGAGTTAAAGAAACGGAGTTGAATAAATTATCAATATTGTCAAATCTTATCAAAGAGAAAGTTATTGGGCAAGATGATGCAATTGATAATGTGGTTAAATCAATTCAACGTAATAGAGCAGGCCTGAAAGATCCAAAAAAACCTATAGGTTCTTTTATATTTCTTGGCCAAACTGGTGTAGGAAAAACTCAACTAGCCAAAATTCTTGCAAAAGAACTATTTGACAACGAAGAAGCATTAATTAGGGTAGATATGAGTGAATATATGGAAAAATTTGCCATATCTAGACTTGTTGGCGCACCCCCCGGATACGTAGGGTATGAAGAAGGCGGACAGTTAACTGAAAAGATTCGTAGAAAACCTTATTCAGTGTTATTGCTTGATGAGATAGAAAAAGCGCATCCAGATGTTTTCAACATGCTATTACAGGTTTTTGATGACGGATACTTAACTGATAGTGTTGGTAGGAAAATTGACTTTACTAATACTATTATAATAATGACTTCTAATCTTGGGGCTAAAAAAATACAAGATTTTGGCATAGGCGTAGGCTTTGGAACGTCTGCAAAAAAATCACAAGAATCTTCTTTAAATAAAAAAACCATAACTAATGCCTTAAAAAAGAAATTTGCTCCAGAATTCTTAAACAGAATTGATGAAGTAGTAATATTCAATAATTTATCTATCAATGAAATTCACAAGATAATTGAGATAGAATTAGAAAAGCTTTATGAAAGAATAGATGAATTAGGATATAAAATTAAACTTACAAAAAAAGCTAAAGACTTCTTAGCTAAAAAAGGGTTTGACAAAGATTATGGAGCTAGACCTCTTAAAAGAGCTATTCAAAAATATTTAGAAGACTTAATAGCAGAAGAAATCCTTAAATCAAAAATTAATGAAGGTGATATAATTCAGGTAGATTATAAAAAAGGTGGTGAAAAACTTGTGTTAAAAAGTTCGAAGCTTAAAGAATCTAAGGCCTCAGATAATTAATTTTTCGTTAATATTTAATTTTTCTATGAAATTTAATGATGAAATAATGTGATCATGCATTACTTCGTCTTTTTCAATAAATCTTACATTTTTTCTATAATCACTAAGCAATTTTTCTATCGTTCTTGAAGATTTTAATGGTTTTCTAAACTCTAATGCCTGTGCTGCTGTAAATATTTCAATTCCTAGTATATATTTAACATTTTTTACTATTTCATTTAACTGTATAGCAGAATTGGCGCCCATACTAACGTGATCTTCTTGTCCATTTGAAGATGTAATAGAGTCAATGCTGGCCGGAGTAGCAAATTGTTTGTTTATGCTAACAATACTAGCTGCTGTATACTGAGGTATCATAAATCCGGAATTTAATCCAGAATCTTGTATTAAGAATGCTGGCAAACCTCTTTTTCCAGATATTAAATTATATATTCTTCTTTCAGATATATTTCCTAGTTCAGCAATAGCAATCTTTAAAAAATCTAACACATATGCTAAGGGTTGTCCATGAAAATTTCCGCCAGAAACAATCTTGTCATCCTTTACTGAAATTATAGGATTATCTGTGACAGAGTTAATTTCATTAGTTATTACTTTTGCTGCATAGATGATTGTATCAAGAGTTGCTCCATGAACTTGAGGTATACATCTAAAAGAATATGGGTCTTGAATATTAGCTTTCTTATTATATTTAATCTTGCTTCCTTTAGAAAAATCATTTATTCTTTTTGAAACAATAGATTGGCCATGATGATTTCTAATAGTATTAAATATTTTATCAAATGGTTCATATCTGCAGTCGAAAGCATCTAAAGATATAGATGAAATCATATCTGCTAAATATGATATTTTGTATGATTCAAACAATAAAGATGTAGCATATGCACACATAAATTGCGTTCCATTTAAAAGAGCTAGCCCTTCTTTAGATAATAGTTTTACGGGTTTAAGATTGAATTTTTTTAATATTGCTGAGCTGTTAAAAACTTTTCCCTTATATTCAACTTTGCCTTTACCTATAAGAGGTAGTGAAAAATGTGCTAATGGAGCTAAATCTCCTGATGCTCCTAATGATCCATAGCTATAAATAATAGGAAAAATATCTTCGTTATAGAAAAAAATTAACCTATTAATTGTATTTAGATGAACACCGCTATATCCTTTAGAAAGCGATATAATTTTAAGGAGCAACATTATTTTAACAACCTTGTTTGAGATTACCTCTCCTACTCCACAAGCATGAGATATTATAAGGTTCTCTTGCAGTTTGTTTAGTTGTTTTGAATCTATTTTTATATTGTGTAGTGAGCCAAATCCAGTGTTAACACCGTATATGGGTTCATTACTGGAATTAATTTTCTTTTCTAAGAACTCCCTTGATTCATTAACTATTTTAGTCTGAGTTTTTGAAAGCTCTATCTTTTGATTACTATCTAAGATCTTTTTAATTAGTATTAAATCTATATTCTCTGAACCAATTTTATATATATTCACTGTATACTTTTTTATAAAAATAACAATGTATTTTTATTTAATTAAATTTGCAGGACATTAAAAATATAATAAAGATGAATAATAAACTTCTTATCCCTATAGTCACCGCTCTTATTGTATGTGTTTTTTCATGCAATAATAACTCTGGTGTTATAATTTCTGGAATTATTAGTAATCAAGTAAATGATTCAATAGTTATTTCTGGCCCTAATGTCAAAAAGACTATAAGACTTAATGAAAATGGTGGGTTCTTAGACACAATAAATATTTCTACAAACATCTACACGTTAATTCATGGAAGAGAGAGAACTAGCATGTTCTTAAAACCAGGATATTCATTGTCCATTTCAATAGATAATAAAGAATTTGATGAATCCTTAACATATTCTGGAGAAGGTTCCTCTAATAATAACTATTTAGCCGCAAAAACACTTAATTCATCTCTTAACCCTACAGATTATAAAACAATGTATTCAATGGATGAAGATAATTTTATTAAGCATGTTAATGAAACTAAAACTAGTGAGATAGCTTTTTTAAATTCTTTTGAAAATAATAATACAACTCTTGATAATGAATTAAAATCTATTGAACTAAAAGAGATAGATTACAAATACTTAGTATCAATACAGAGATATCCTGTTTATTATAAATTTTATGGAAAAAAGGATCCTAAGACTAGTGATAACTTTATGAAGCCTTTGGAAGATCTAAACTTTATAAATAATAATGATTACCAAGTGTCTCAATCGTATAAATCTCTTGTTCTCTCACATTTTTTAAATCAGGAAAGCATAGATAATAATACTAACGATCACTTTAAAGAATTAATTGAAAGCAATGCAACTGACATAAAGAAAGATGTTGTTTTCCAAGGAAAATATAGCTTAAGAGCCTCATCTGACAATAATGAAGTGCTTTATAATGCTTTAACTGCTCTATCTAACGACTCTACACAAATATCAGAGTTGACAGATTTATACAACAAACTTTCTGTCATAAAGGAAGGAATGAAATCTCCTGAGTTTTTTGATTATGAAAACTATAAAGGTGGAACTACTTCCTTATCTGATTTAAGAGGTAAATATCTATATATTGATGTATGGGCTACCTGGTGTGGACCATGTATTGCAGAAATTCCTGCTTCAAAAAAAATGGAGAAACTTTATCGTGACAAAAACATAGAATTTGTATACATCTCTATTGATGTTAGGGATCGACCTGTTTATAATTATGATAAATGGAGACAGATGATAGAAGAAAAATCTTTAGGAGGTGTTCAATTATTTGCTGACAATGCTTGGGATTCAAAATTTACTAAAGCATTTGTTATAAATTCAATTCCAAGATACCTATTAATAGGACCTGATGGTAATATTGTCTCTGGTGATGCACCTAGACCTTCTGATCAAAAACTAGTTGAGCTTTTTGATTCCCTAGATATATAGCATATTAATGAAAAAAACAACCTTATTTGATTCTCATGTTAGTCTTGGCGCAAAAATGGTTGATTTTGCAGGATACTTAATGCCTGTTCAATATGAAGGTGTTAAAGCTGAACACTTATCAGTTAAACATAACGTTGGTATATTTGATGTGTCACATATGGGTGAATTCATCATTTATGGTGATGGCTCACTTGAACTACTACAATTCTGCCTTAGTAATGATGTTTCAATACTAAACAATGGTGAAGCCCAATATAATTGTCTTTTAAATGATAATGGAGGAATCGTAGATGATTTAATCTTATATAAACTTTCTAACGAAAAATATATGCTTGTAGTTAATGCAAGTAACATAAAAAAGGATTGGGACTATTTGTTATCAAAAAATACATATGGAGCTAATATGGAAAATGTCTCTGATCAATACTCATTATTATCTATTCAAGGACCTAAAACATTACAATCAATTCAAAAATTAACCCCGCATGATCTGTCAACTATATCATATTATAATTTTGTAGTTACAGAATTTGCTGGATTTAATGATATTATTATTTCTAATACTGGATATACTGGCTGTGGAGGATTTGAAATATATTGTAAAAACAGTCAGTTAAAAGAGATTTGGAACAATATTATGTTGGCTGGCAGTAGATATAGTATAAAACCTATAGGATTAGCTGCCAGGGACACTTTAAGGCTAGAAATGGGCTTTTGTTTATATGGAAATGAATTGTCAGACGATATTACCTCTATTGAAGCAGGCTTAGGATGGATAACAAAATTTTCAAAGAAATTTAATGGCTGTAAAATTTTAAAAGAACAAAAGGAAAAGGGAGTTAAGAAAAAACTCATAGGATTTGAGTTAATTGATAAAGGTATTCCTAGAAAGGACTACGAAATATTTAATAATGATAATATAATCATTGGAAGTGTCACTTCTGGAACAATGTCTCCAAGTCTTGGAAAAGCTATTGGATTAGGCTATGTAAATAGTGCTTCTGCAAAAATCAACACAACTATTTATATAAAAATTAGAAATAATTTAATTAAAGCAATGATAATAAAACCTCCTTTTAAATAATATGGGAAGAGCATTTGAATTTAGAAAAGCTAGAAAACTTAAGAGATGGTCAGCAATGAGTAAAACATTTACTAGACTTGGGAAGGATATTGTAATGGCTGTAAAAGAAAATGGCTCTGATCCCTCTATAAATTCAAAATTAAGAGCAGTAATACAAAATGCAAAAACTGCTAATATGCCTAAAGAAAATATTGAAAGGGCAATTAAACGAGCTAGTGAAAAAAATCAAGAAAACTATAAAGAAATTTTATTTGAAGGATATGCTCCAAATGGGGTTGCTGTTTTAGTTGAAACAGCTACTGATAATAACACTAGAACTGTAGCCAATATAAGAAGCTATTTTAATAAACACGATGGTAGTCTGGGAACTTCTGGATCAGTTAATTTTATGTTTGATCATACATGTAACTTTAGAATTAATAAGAAGGGAATTGATCCAAATGAAATAGAATTAGATTTTATAGATTTTGGTGCTGAAGAAGTATTTATTGATGAAAATACGATTTTAATCTATGCTCCTTTTGAATTTTTTGGTGAAATCCAATTTGAACTTGAAAAAAGAAATATTGAGATAATTTCTTCCGGATTTGATAGAATACCAAATACCTTTAAAGAAGTTACTGAAGAACAAAAGATAGAAATTGAAAAATTATTAGAAAAAATTGAAGAGGATGATGATGTTCAAAACGTTTATCATTCAATGAAAGAGTAATATGATAAAAAATAACTTTTATTACAAAAGATAATTATATCTTATAAAAGCTCAACTCTTTTACCTTTCCTTCTACTCCATCAAAAAAACTTTCTATAAAATTAAAATCAGCTTTCATATCATTAGTTGTATAGAATGGGTTAGAAATTAGTATTTCTTTTGATTTAAAATTTAGTGTAAACATAATTATAGGAACATTTGCTTTTTTAGCTATATAATAAAACCCTGTTTTAAATTTTTCAACTCTTTGTCTTGTTCCCTCTGGTGACAATGCAACTCTAAACTCATCTTTTTCAAGAAACATATCAGCAATTTGATCAACCTTGTTTTGTTTTGAAGATCTATCTACAGGTACTCCCCCAAGCATTTTAAGTATTATATTTATTGGGAAGAAAAAAAGTTCCTTTTTAGCTATAAATTTTGACTTAATATTTGTTACAGACCTAGCTAAGACTGCTACATAAAAGTCATGCCAACTGGTATGAGGAGCTATTATTATCACTGCCTTTTTTACAGAATTCTTTGCAAAGTTTCTATTGCCAGAAATCTTCCATCTTAATATCTTAAAAAAAATTAATTTTGAAAAAAACTTCATCATCTATTTATTGTCCCATATTTCTATAGCCTTGCTAAGATCTTCCTTGGTATCAATCCCAATAGATTCAGATAAGGTTTCAGCCATTTTTATTTTAAAACCACTCTCTATAATTCTTAAAGCCTCTATCTTTTCTATCATTTCTAATTTTGTTGGAGATAACTTTGTAAATGACATTAAAGAGTCTTTTCTATATCCATATACCCCAATATGTTTATAAAAAACTTCTTGACTTAAAGTTGTTATACTAGAAATAGGTTTTCTTGAGAAATTGATAGCAAAATCATTGTTATCAACAGCCACCTTAACATTGTTGGGATTATTTATATCCTTCTCATTATTCATTAATTTCATAAGTGATGCATAGTTAATTTCATTTCTAGAATCATTTTTAAATATATTAACCAGTTTTTCTAAGCTGGATTGGTCTATAAATGGCTCATCTCCTTGAATATTAACAATTATATCTGTTTCTAATTTGGCGCAAGCATCCGCTATTCTATCAGTTCCAGAGTTGTAGTCTTTTTCTATTAGGATTGAATTACCATTATTGGATGTAATCTCTTTATAAATTTCATTATCCTGTGTTACAACAATAACTGATGAAAACAAATTAGAAGATAAAACTGCGTCATAGGTTCTAGTAATTATTGGTTTACCACAAAGGTCCATCATTAGTTTCCCATTAAACCTTGATGAGTTAAGTCTTGCAGGTATTAAGGCAGTTATTTTCATCAATTCAAAAATAATGAATTATACTCAGATCAATTAAAAAGATTATGTCAATATTTTTATATAATTGTTTTTTATTGACAATCATTTTTACAAATAAAAAAAAATTGTAGTTTTGCTGGTAATAAAATCCATAATACAAGTTCATGTTGTTAAAAATCTTCTTATTCTTATCAATTCCAATTACAGTAGGTTTAGTAATCTTAGTTAGAACTAAAATTAATGATAATCAGAAAAAGTTCCTACTTTATGGTCTTTGGGTGTTTATTTTAATTTTCTCATATTTAACATATAGTTCAATATCAGATGTTATTCAGTTTGATGAGGTAAAAAATTACAGATATCAGTCTGTAATAAAGAATCTAAAAGATATTAGAGATTCCCAATTAGCACATAGGACAATTCATGGTTATTTTGAAAACAATTGGGATAGTCTTGTTAAATTCGTTGAAAAAGACTCGTTTACTATTACACAACGAAGAGACTCAAGTGTTATAGATAGAGAGCTTACAAAAAGATATGGCGGTGTTAAGACCTATAAAGATATTATTATAGTTGACACATTAGGTTTTGTTTCTGTAAGAGACTCTCTTTTTGATAACGATAGAAGATTTGAAAATATGATGTATGTTCCATTTGCAAAAATAAATGCAACTAAATTTGAGCTTAAAGCAGGTTTCTTAAATCAAAATGGAATCGATATCCCAGTTTTTGAATCAAAAGTTATGAAAAGGGTTGTTCTATATGATCAAAACTCTGATTTAATTTTTAAAGAAAATCAAATGCAATCTGTAGATGGAGTTAATGGCTCATCTCTTAAAATTGGGTCTATGCATGAAGTAAATACAAATGGAAACTGGCCAAAAAACTATACAAAAGAAAACTAGAATAGAGAAAACTTCTAATATAAAATTGTCCATTCATATTAGTTTGAATGGACTTTCTTTTTGTATAATTGATCTAATTTCTAATGAAATTGATTTCCTTAGAACATATTCATTATCTAAAAATACTACTCCTAAAGAATTATTAAAGACTCTGAAAAAAGGTTTTAAAGAGAATAATGAGTTAAGTAATCGCTTCTCATCTGTTAAAATTATTCATTACAATAATCTATCAACTGTAGTTCCAGAGCCCCTTTTTGATAAGAATAATGCTCTGAGCTACTTAAAGTTTAATTCAAAAATTTTGCAAAATGACTATGCTGCATATGATGAAATTTTTAATAATGAGTGTGTAAATGTATATATACCATATGTTAATATTAACAACTATATATTTAAGATGTTTGATTCTTTTGTATATAACCATTATTCATCGATAATTCTTGAAAAAGTTAAATTGAATGAGAAGAATACAATTACTCCATCCTTATACTTAAATATTAATTCAAATCATATGGAGCTGATATATTTTGTAAAAAATAAATTAATATTTTACAATAGATTTGACTTTAGTACTAAGGAAGATATAATCTACTACCTATTATTTACTATTGATCAGTTAAAACTTAATCCTGAAGAAATTCCTCTAGTTATTACTGGAAATATTTCAGAAGATGATGACAATTATAAGATTATATATGAATATATTAGAAATGTATCGACTTTTAATTCTGAAATTAATCAAGAGAGCAAGTTTTACAATAGTTTAAAGTCTGATATTATACTACTTAATAGCTTTTAAATGCGAATTATCTCAGGAGATTATAAGGGGCGAAAAATAATTTTTCCTAAAAACTTGCCAGTGCGTCCTACAACAGATATGGCAAAAGAAAGCATTTTCAATATCCTTAACAATAAATATACATTCAATAAGATCTCTATTCTTGATTTATTTTCTGGATCGGGTAATATTAGTTATGAGTTCTACTCTAGAGGCGTCAAAGATATTTTAGCTGTAGATAATAGTCTAAAATGCGTCAATTTTATTAAAAAAGAATCCAGTAGATTAGGGATGAGTATATCTGTAATAAAAACTGATGTGTTTAAATTTTTTAAAAATAAAGTTAAAGTAGATATAATTTTTGCTGATCCTCCATACTCTATGGATGTAAAAAAATTACATCTGATTATTGAATTAATCCTTAAAAATCAATTTTTAAATGAAAATGGAACTTTTATACTGGAGCATTACAAAAAGATTGATTTCTCAGAACATAAAAATCTAATAGAATCAAGAACATATGGAGACAGTTCTTTTAGCTTCTTTGGAAAATAAAAAAGCGAGTATTATAAATACTCGCTTTTCTTAAATAAGTAGGTCTATAAGCCGAATTCTGTACTTTTTCAAGTCCTTGTCATTTATCTTGATAAATTGTTGCCAATTTATTCTAGCTGCCTACCCTCCAACATTGAGCGTGCTACTCTTATGGCTGGTTTACATGGCATTGCACCTCATAGAGTTTACCTGATTTCACTACAGCATTACCTGTACATACTTTCTGTTGCACTATTCCTAATTTTACAATCGGTGGCAATTAACCACTATGATGCACTATGGTGTTCGGACTTTCCTCTATATAAATATAGCGACAAGGCGACCAACTTACATTGCAAAAATACTGAATTTGTTTAAAACATAATATTTTAATAATTATTAGAAATAAATCTACAATTAAATAGCAATATTTTGTAAATTTATTTTCATGAGTGATTATCTGATTTCTGCAAGAAAATATAGGCCAAAATCCTTTAAAGAAGTTATTGGTCAAGAGGTGATTACTTCAACTTTAGAAAATGCTGTAAAAAACAAGCAGTTATCTCAGGCTTTATTGTTTACTGGCCCAAGAGGTGTTGGTAAGACTAGTTGTGCAAGAATTCTTGCAAAAATGATAAATGAAGATAAGATTATTAGTGGCTCTGATTATTCCTTTAATATTTTCGAACTAGATGCAGCTTCAAATAATGGAGTCGATGGGATTAGAAACTTAACTGATCAAATTAGAATTCCTCCTCAAACAGGAAATTTTAAGGTTTATATTATTGATGAAGTTCATATGCTTTCCTCAAGTGCATTCAATGCTTTTCTAAAAACCTTAGAAGAACCTCCTAAACATTGTGTGTTTATCCTTGCAACAACTGAAAAACATAAAATTATTCCAACAATTCTATCAAGGTGTCAAATTTATGATTTTAAAAGAATAAGCGTTGATGACATTTCTTTATCTCTTGTTGATATAAGTAAAAAAGAAAAAGTAAAATATGAAGACACTGCTATTCAGTTCATCGCCAAAAAGGCAGATGGATCAATGAGGGATGCACTTCAAATATATGACAGGATATTAAGCTCAAAGAATAGAGAAGTTACCTTGTCAAATGTTATGGAAAATTTGAACATACTCGACAATCAAGTTTATTTTGATCTATTAGATCTAATTGTAAACAATGAAATTCCAAAATTATTAATCCTAACAAATTCTATATTAGCCAAAGGAATACAAGGAGATATACTGATATCTGGTCTTGGATCATTCTTTAGGGACTTGTTAGTTAGTAAAGACAGCAAGTCTATAGCATTATTTAACAGTGATGAAGAGACTAAATCACAATTTAAAAAAGCTTCATCTAAAATAGATGTAGATTACCTAATAGAATGTCTTGAAATCACTAATAATTGTGATATTAATTATTCTAAAAGTATAAATCAAAATCTTCTCGTAGAATTAACAATTATGAAATTAGCATCATTAAATCATAATGATGAAAAAAAAAAGTTTAATTACAAAATAATTCCTGCCTCATATTTTAATTCTAGCTTAATACTAGAAGAAAAGATATCTCAGGTGAAAAAGAACGACACTAAACCTAGATTAGATATAGATGTTGGGCAATTATCAACCTCAGGATTATCTCTTAAAAGTTTAGAAAAAAAAGAAGAACAAACTGCTAAATCAACCTCTGTAGATCACGAAGACGACCTTGAAGGGAATCCTTATACAGAGACTGATATTGTTGCTTTATGGGAAAAATATTCAGAGATGATGGAAGAAAAAGGGAGATTTAATATTGCATCAATATTGCGAATTGATAAACCAAAATTACTTGAAAATACAATTAGGCTGACTCTTCCAAATTCAATAAATAAGGTTGAGTTAGATATTGAGAAAAAAGAAATAATAGATTATATCAGAAAAAATCTCAAAAACAACAACATTTATATAGATTTAATTGTTGATGAGAAAATCGAAGAAAAACTAGTTTATACAGATAAGGATAAGTATGATTTAATGAAAAAGAAAAACCCAAATATTGAAAAACTTAAAGATTCTTTTAACCTTTCTATTTAGATAATATATCTCCATAGTGCTTATTGCTGTCAATTTATCTTATTATACCATCAGCTAATCCAATTCTTGGAATAAATTCTTTTTTAAGGAGATAATCTTGATATGTTCCATTTCGAATTGTCTAGAGAATATCTAATTCTATCGTGGAGTCTATTTTCTCTTCCCTGCCAAAACTCATATTCAGCTGGTTTAACAGTGTATCCACCCCAATAATCTGGTCTTTCTATTTTTTTATTTTGTAATTGTGAAGACAAATAAATAAATTTTTCTTCTATTAATTCTCTATTAGGAAGTATAGAACTTTGCTTTTCTGAAACATGAGCTGCTATCTTACTTCCTAAAGGTCTTGATTGAAAATACTTATTATTAATATCTTCTCCTGTTTTTTCTGCTATACCCTTAATTATAATTTGCCTCTCTTGATCTTCCCAATAAAAAGTCAAAGACACTTTGTTATTATTCATTATTGAAATCCCTTTTTCACTTTTGTAATTGGTGAAAAATGTAAAACCTTCATTAGAAAAATATTTTAATAAAACTACACGTCCTTTAGGGAATCCGTCTCCTCCAATAGTATTTAAAATCATTGTATTAACTTCATGATTGTCTGAATTCTTAGCAGACTCCTCAAACCATATATTAAAAAGCTTAAAGGGTTTCTTTGGGAGAAATTCCTCTAAAAGTTTATTCTTAGAATAGTTTTTTCTGTAATTACTTAAATCCCTCATATTAATACTACAAAGTACCTTATTAATTATCTATTATTCTACTTTAAATGTATTCTTTTTTGCAAGTAGGTAAATAACTGCCATTCTAATAGCGACTCCATTTTCAACTTGATCTAATATTATTGAATATTTTGAATCTGCTACATCACTAGATATTTCAACGCCTCTATTTATTGGTCCAGGATGCATAACAATAATTTCATTCTCTAGGAGGTCTAAATGGCTCATAGTTAGTCCGTAATGTTTTTTGTATTCTCTTATTGATGGGAAATAACTACTTTTCATTCTTTCATTCTGAATCCTTAGCATATTAACTACATCACACCATTTAAGGGCTGCTAATAGATTATATTCAATTTTAACTCCTAGTTTGTGTAAATATTTTGGAATTAATGTTTTAGGGCCACAAACCATAATATTTGCTCCTTGTAATTGTAAAGCATAAATATTAGATAGAGCAACCCTGCTATGCATTATATCTCCTACAATTAATACATTTTTATTTTTAACATCTCCTAGCCTTTCCCTAATTGAGTAGGAATCTAGAAGTGCTTGTGTTGGATGCTCATGAGATCCATCTCCTGCATTTATTATAGAGGCAGAAATCTTCTCTGAAATTAAAATCGGTGCTCCTGGGTTAGGATGTCTTAAAACAATCATGTCAACTTTCATTGATAGTATATTATTTACTGTATCAATCAAGGTTTCACCTTTTTCTACAGATGATTTAGATGATGAAAAATTAATTATATCTGCAGACAGTCTTTTTTGAGCTAGTTCAAAAGAGAGCTTAGTTCTAGTTGAATTTTCAAAAAATAAATTTGCAATTGTAACATCTCTTAAAGACGGAACCTTCTTTATAGGTCTATTAATAATTTCTTTAAAATTATCAGCAGTTTTAAATATTAGCTCAATATCCTGAAGATTAAGGTACTTTATTCCTAATAGATGTTTAACACTTAATTCACTCATGGTTCTTAACAGTTGTCATATAAGCATAATTATTTTTACTATCATCACCCCATTCAATCAGAACCTTTTGATTTTCATAAACATCTACCTGCAGCCCTTTATAGTCTGGTTGAATTGGAAGTTCACGACTAAATCTTCTATCAATTAAAATTAATAACTCAATAGATTTAGGACGACCAAATGACTCAATTGCAGTCAAAGCTGCTCTTACAGTTCTTCCGGTAAATAACACATCATCAATAAAGACTACATTCTTGTTTTCAACAGATAAAATGAAATCAGTTCTACTTGCCTCTAGTATTTTTTCATTTCTTCTAAAATCATCCCTATAAAAAGTTATATCTAACAGTCCATACTTAAGGTTATTAATATGATATTCGGCTTCTAAGATTTCTACGATTCTATTACACAGGTATTTACCTCTTGGCTGTAATCCAACTAAAATAGTATTTGAAAAATCATGATGTTTTTCTATTAACTGACAAGTTAGCCTTTCTATAGTTATCTTAAGCTCATTTGAATTAAGGATTATTGATTTTTTCATAGAAAATATAATACTTAAATATAGAAAATTTAAAACATTAATAAAGAATAAAAAAAGCCTTTCAAAATTGAAAGGCTTTTTTTTATTTTCCATCCATTTTATCTTTTAACTCTTTTAATTGCTCATTTGCATCACCTATCGTGTTTTTGCTATCTGCTTTTTCTTTAGTTTTTGCCTTTTTCTTTTTTGTAGATTTGGGAGGATCTTCTTCTTTTTTATTATATGTTTGAGAATGAGATAAAACAATTCGTTTAGAATCTTTATTAAATTCTATTACTTTAAATTCGGCCTTTTCTTTGGGATTTAATTTTGATCCATCTTCTTTAGTTAAGTGTCTGAAAGGAACAAAACCTGTAACATCTTCATTAAATTTTATTATTGCACCTTTAGGCACCATTTCAGAAATTTCAGATTTGTGTATAGAATTTAATAGAAATTCTTCTTCATACTTATTCCAAGGATTTTCTGTAAGCTGTTTGTGTCCTAAACTAAGTTTTCTATTATCTACGTCTAATTCTAAAACAACTACTTCAATATTATCATTTGCATTGCAAAATTCACGTGGATATTTAATCTTCTTAGTCCATGAAAGATCAGATATATATATTAACCCATCAACACCTTCTTCTAATTCAACAAAAACTCCGAAATTTGTAAAATTACGCACAATACCTTTGTGTTTTGAATCGACAGGATATTTTTTCGTAATATCTGTCCATGGATCAGGAGTTAACTGTTTAACACCAAGTGACATTTTTCTATTTTCTAAATCAAATGTTAGTATTTTAGCTTCTATTTTATCTCCTACATTAACACAATCTTGCACAGATCTTATATGAGTAGACCAGGACATCTCTGAAACATGTATTAGTCCTTCGACTCCTTCCGTTATTTCAATAAACGCGCCATAATCTGCTATAACTACAACTTTCCCTTTTACAACATCTCCAACTTTTATGTCATCACCTAATGCTTCCCAAGGATGTTTAGTTAGCTGTTTTAATCCTAATTGAATTCTTGATTTGTCTTCATCAAAATCTAATATTACAACCTTCAGTTTTTGATCTAATTCTACAATTTCATTTGGATGATTTATTCTTGACCAAGAAAGGTCTGTAATGTGGACTAAGCCATCAACACCTCCTAAATCCATAAACACCCCATAAGTTGTAATATTTTTAACAGATCCTTCTAATATTTGACCTTTTTCCAATTGTTTAATTATTTCTTTCTTCTGTAGTTCTATATCTGCTTCAATTAAAGCTTTGTGAGAAACTACAACATTCTTGAACTCATGATTAATTTTAACCACCTTAAATTCCATAGTCTTATTAACAAATTGATTATAATCACGGATTGGTTTAACATCTATTTGTGAGCCAGGCAAAAATGCCTCAATTCCAAAAATATCTACAATCATGCCGCCTTTTGTTCGACATTTAACATACCCATTTATAATTTCTCCAGTATCATGTGCTGAGTTAATACGATCCCAAGCTTGTATTACTCTTGCTTTTCTATGTGATAAAATTAATTGACCAGAAGCATCTTCTCTAACATCAATTAATACTTCTACTTTATCTCCAACTGCTAAACTTTGATTATATCTAAATTCATTTAGAGAAATCACCCCTTCAGACTTTGCATTAATATCAATTATAGCATCTCTTTCAGTCATATGCACAACTGTACCTTCTACAACCTCGTTTGTTAGAGTTTCTACAAAGTTTTCTTTAACTAGTTTATCAAAATCTTTAAGTTTTTTTTCATCAACCTTTTCAATTCCTTCTTCATAATTATGCCAATCAAAATCTTCAAGAAATTTTTTGGGTGACTTTTCTATTTTAGGTTGTTTAGAGGCCTCAACAATCTCAATTGAATCATCTTTTATTATTTTAGATTTTAAAGCCGTAGTTGCAGATTTTGCTTCCTTCTTTTTTGTAGTTTTTTTAGGTTTAGATTCCTTGGAAGCCTTTGTTGATTTATTCTCTTTTTTATTTACTGAAGCATCATCTTCAGTGTTTTTTGTTTCTTTCTTAGCCATGAACTAAAAATTTGTATTCTGAAAAGTCCTCGATAGAATTAAGTAAATTGACTTACAGAAGATGTTTATTATATCTTTCCTCCCTTTTGTCACATCGAATTATTACCAAAAGGTCTGCGAATTTAAGAATATTAAATTGAATTGCCTAATTTGATAAATCTAAAAGTTAAATTTCGTTTTGATTAGTTTAATGATGAAATTAAGCTGGTCTGTAATATTCATTTTTGAATTATCAATCACTACTGCATCTTTAGGAATAATTAATGGCGAGTCTTTTCTCTTACTATCTTTCTTGTCTCTACTAATTATATTATTGAATATATCTTCATAATTAATTTTATATCCTTCATTAATTAATTCTACATATCTTCTTTTAGCTCTAACATTATCAGATGCTGTCAAGAAAAGCTTTAAATCAGCATTTGGAAAAACTACAGAGCCAATATCTCTACCATCCATTACTAGCCCTCCTTTGTTTTGAAATGATTTTTGAATTTTAACTACATGTTTTCTTATTTGAGAGATTTCTGCTATTGAACTAACATGATTAGAGACTTCTAGAGATTTTAGTTTACTTTCTAAGTTTATATTATTTAGATAAATATCATAAAATCCTGTATTATCATTAATCCTATAGTCTAATTGAATATCTGGCAATAAACTGATTAAAGTATTAATATTTTTCTTAGTTAATGGAATTAGTTTATTACTTATAGCATAAAAAGCAATTGCTCTATACATAGAGCCTGAATTAACATAAATATAATTAAGATGTAAAGATAAAAGTTTAGCTAGACTACTCTTTCCAGTTGAAGCATATCCATCAATAGCTATTACAATTTTTCTCATTAATTTAAATCAAGTTGTAGGCCAAGAAAGCTAATATTTGATGCACTAGAATATCTTGCGTGACTATAATTAAAACGAAGTTTGTTAAATTTAACCCCAAATCCAAATGATAGCCCTGAAAAATTTTTCTCATCTATAATTCTTAGTTCTTCTCCCCTTCTAAAACTATAACCTAAACGTAAATTAAACATACTTTTAGGAAACAGTTCTGCTCCAATTATAACATGTCTTAATAGGTCATTCATAAATGTTACCTTTTCTTTAGTAATATTCCCATCTAAGTCAATTATTAGTCTAGATGGATTAGAAAGTCCTATTGGCCATTTTTGGACATTTTCAAGGGTTATATGCCATTTTATTGGAGCATTTTCTACAAGTTGTGAAACACCTAAATCAACTTCGAAAGGTAATTTCTCATTTATATTATCATAAGGTTTTATTTGAGTTCCAATATTTCTTATAACTAAAGCAATATCAAGCTTCAAATCTTCATCTTTATAATAAAAACCTATATCACTTGCAATGCCAATAGAATTATACTGTTCAAATTTTGATGTTATTAATTTAAAGTTTACTCCATAATATATTGGTAAATCCTTAAATTTATTACCATAACCAACTGATAGTACAGCTTCATTTCCGGTAAAATTATTTGTAGGCTCACCTAACTCATTATATCCTTCAAAAGCACCATAATTGATATATGATATTCCAAAGTGAAGAGTATTTCCTCTATTGTCTAATGTATAAGCATATGCAGCACTACCATATTTAATATCAGCAAAATAATTAAAGAAATTTAAGGCTATATTATTATCCATTTCATTGTTTATTACTGATGGATTATACAAAGCTTGACTAACATCATAATCAAAGTTTGTTATCACTTTACCCCCTAATGCTAGTTGTCTAGGTGAAGATGAAATATTTAGAAATTGATAGGTGGATTCACCGGCAAATTGTGAAACAATATTATTGGTTATAAAAAAAACTGAAATTAAAAGAGCTTTCTTCATAAAAAAATTAGGTAGGTTACTACATGAATAAACTCTAATTGTAATTGATTATTGTAATGTCTTGTAATTTTTAACTTTTTGGTTTGTTAAAGCAATATCTATTACTTCACTCATTTCACTTACATAATGAAATTTCAGCCCCTTCAAATATTCTTTTTTAATTTCATTAATATCTCTTTCATTTTGTTTTGAGAGAATAATCTCTTTTATTCTTGCTCTTTTTGCAGCTAATATTTTTTCCTTAATTCCTCCTACAGGCAACACCTTTCCTCTTAGGGTGATCTCCCCTGTCATGGCTATTTTTGATTTAATCTTATTCTGAGTGTATAATGATACAAGGGAAGTTAGCATTGCTATTCCAGCACTAGGTCCATCTTTAGGAGTTGCTCCTTCAGGCACATGAATGTGGACATTATATTTTTCAAACATATCAGGCGATAAATTAAACTTATCAGCATTTGATTTTATATACTCAAGTGCAATTTTTGCAGATTCACTCATTACCTTTCCTAAATTCCCTGTAATAGATAATTTACCTTTACCTTTTGAAAGTATTGATTCAATAAATAAGATGTCTCCACCAACACTAGTCCATGCTAAACCTGTTACAACACCAGCAATATCATTATTTTCATACTTATCTCTTTCCAATTTAGGGCTACCTAAAATCTTATTCATTTCTTCTATAGATAAATTTGGATCATATTTAACATCTGTTGCAATATTTTTAGCGCAATTTCTAACTAGCTTAGCTATTTGTTTTTCTAAACCTCTTACCCCTGATTCTCTCGTATATCCCTCTGCTATTTTTTCAATAACAGAAAAAGAAAGCTTAAGATCTTTCTTTTTTAAACCGTGTTCATTTAATTGTTTTGGTAATAAAAACTTTTTGCCTATTTGAATTTTTTCTTCTGTAGTATAACCGCTAACATTTATTATTTCCATCCTATCTAATAAGGCTGGTTGAATTGAAGATAAATTATTTGAAGTAGCAATAAACATAACCTTTGACAAATCATAACCTAACTCTAAGTAATTATCGTAAAATTCCTTGTTTTGTTCAGGATCCAATACTTCTAGCATAGCTGAAGAAGGGTCTCCTATATTTGAATTTGTTATCTTATCTATTTCATCAAGAACAAAAACAGGATTAGAAGTGTCAGCTTTTTTTATATTTTGAATTATCCTGCCAGGCATTGCTCCTATATATGTTTTTCTATGACCTCTAATTTCAGCTTCATCTCTTAGTCCGCCTAAAGAAATTCTTACATATTTTCTCCCAATTGCCTCAGCTATCGATTTTCCTAATGAAGTTTTTCCAACTCCTGGAGGTCCGTGAAGACATAAAATAGGAGATTTCATGTCATTTCTTATTTTTAGTACTGCCAAGTACTCTATAATTCTCTTTTTAACATCATCAAGCCCAAAATGATCCCTATCAAGTATTTTTTTAGCTTTTACTAAGTCAAATTTATCCTTAGTATAGCTGTTCCAGGGTAAATCTAAAAGTAAATCAAGATAATTTCTCTGAACAGAATATTCGGCAACCTGAGGATTCATTCTTCGTAATTTACCGATCTCTTTATTAAAGTGTAGCTTGGTTTCATCATTCCACTTTTTCTTAGCTGCCCTTTTCTTCATATTTTCAATTTCACTGTCATGGCTAACTCCCCCTAATTCTTCTTGAATTGTTTTCATTTGTTGATGAAGAAAAAACTCGCGCTGTTGCTGACTTAAGTCACTCTGAACCTTTGACTGAATATCATTTCTTATTTCAAGTTTCTGAAATTCCATATTCATAAACTTTAAGGTGTCCATAGCTCTTTTTTTCAAATCATTCATTTCAAGAAGTTTCTGTTTATCTGAGACTGGCAAGTTCATATTAGATGAAACAAAATTTACCAAAAATGAATTACTCTCAATATTTTTTATAGCAAAAGAGGCTTCAGAAGGAATATTTGGGTTTCTTTTAATTATCTCTAAAGAAAGATCTTTAATTGAGTCAATAATAGCATTAAATTCTGAATTGTCAACGCCTGGATTAACTTCAGGGACATCTTTAATATTTGCAGTTATATAAGGTTCTTTAGATATGATTCTGTCTATTTCGAATCTCTTTTTTCCCTGTATAATCACAGTAGTATTACCATCAGGCATCTGTAATACCTTTAGTATTTTTGCGACAGTTCCTACCTTATATATTTGATTTGGTTTTGGATCTTCAATTTTTTCATTTTTTTGAGCTACAACTCCAATTAATTTATTGAAATTATTTGCATCCTTGATTAGCTGTATAGATTTATCTCTACTGGCTGTGATTGGTATAACAACACCGGGGAACAAGACAGTATTTCTTAAAGAAAGAATTGGTAATGTTTTTGGTAAATTTTCCTTAATTATTTCTTTTTCATCTTCAGTTGTCATCAAAGGTATTAACTCTGAATTCTCATCAATATCTTGAACTGACAAATTGTCAATATTAAAAAGGTTTTCTTTCGACATATTTATTTTATTTTCTTTATTAACACTATAGCTATATCTGTTATATGAGCAATAATGCACTTATTTCAGTGTATATTATTCAATATCTATGCCAATAAAGAAGTTAAGCTATTTTTTTGTTAAGCCTCACAAGTATAATTGCTCCTGCAACAAAAAACACTAAAAACACTAATATTGAATTTCTCATACTGCCAGTAATTTGATCTATAGTTGCGAAAAGCGTCATTCCAATGACAATACTTAGTTTTTGAGAAACATCATAAAAGCTAAAATATGAAGTATTGTTCGTTGTAGGAGGTATAAATTTAGAAAATGTAGATCTAGATAATGCTTGTATTCCTCCCATTACTAACCCCACAAGACCTGCAGCAATATAAAACTCTGTTGGGGTTTCTATATAATATCCAAAAACACAAATAAGAGCCCATATTATATTAAGTGAGATGAGTGTTCTTAAATTACCTATTCTTTCAGAAATTTTAGCACTAAGGATTGCTCCAGCTACAGCTATTAGCTGTATTAGTAGTATGCTAAGAATAAGTCCAAATGTTTTTTCCCCTTCATTCCAATTAATTTCAGCTTCCCCGAAGTATGTTGCTACTAAAATTACAGTTTGTAAAGCAATACTGTATATAAAAAAAGCCGTTAAAAACACTTTTAATGTTTGATTGTTCTTTAACTCATCCCAAACTACTTTTAATTCATGAAATCCAGAAAAAATTAAATTTTTATTTTCTATAGAAGAATTCTTTTTTAATCTTAATTGTTTGTAGTATTTTCTACCTGGCAAGTTGTAAAAAGTATATTGACTAAATAGAAACCACCAAACACCAACCATTATAAATGACATTTTCATAGCTTTTATTTCAGCTACTACCCCATTTGAGTCAATAATTCCAAAATGTTCAGGATAATTAATCATTATAAGATTAACTAACAGCAAAATAACACTACCTATGTAACCCATAGCATAACCTCTTGCACTTACCTTGTCTTGTTGTTCTAGATAAGCAATTTCAGGCAAATAAGAATTATAAAAAACTAAACTTGCCCAAAATCCTATAAGTGCAATAAAGTAATACACCAAACTCGAATTTAGATTGTCAATATCAAACCAATATAAAAGTATGCATGCAAAAGACCCAGAATAGCAAAAAAACTTCATAAAGAATTTTTTTCCTCCAGTATAGTCTGCTATTCCTGAGAGCAAAGGAGATAGAAAAACCAATATAACAAAGGCAAAAGCAGTGATATAGCTAATTAAAGCAGTGTTCTTGAATGAATATCCTAAGAAAGTTATATAATCCTCTGTTACCATTCCATAAAATATCGGAAAAATAGCAGTGGAAATCACTAATGGGTATACTGAATTTGCCCAATCATATACAACCCATGCATTTAATAACTTTTTACTTCCTTTTTTGTATTTTTTCATATAATTAAGATACTTTTGTAGAAGCCTATGTGTAGTTTAATTAATAGGTTAAAAAGATAAGAATATATTTTTTATTATAATCAATTAAGTAATTATTTCTATGAAAACGCCATGGGTATTATTGATGTTGTTGTTTTGTTATTCAATTAACATAATTTCTCAAGAAAAAAGCTTCAATTCTACTCAAATAACAAAATCCAATGACATGAGCAAAAAAACAACAGAAGAATGGAAAAAGATATTAAATGACGAAGAATATAGGGTGTTAATTGAAAAAGGCACTGAATACCCACATACAGGAAAATATAATATGCATTTTGAAAATGGCGTATATAACTGCAATGGGTGCAATACCCCTCTATTTAATAGTGATCAAAAGTTTAAATCTGATTGTGGTTGGCCTAGTTTTGATGAATCTATTGAAGGTGCAATAAAATATGTTGATGATTATTCACTTAGCAGATATAGAGTAGAAATTATATGTGCAAATTGCAAAGGACATTTAGGTCATATTTTCGATGATGGCCCAACTGAAACAGGAAAAAGATACTGTGTTAATTCAGTTAGTATCGATTTTAAGAAAAAATCTTAATTAATATAATACAACTTATAAGCAATGACGAAATATGATTTAATAATTATTGGAAGCGGTCCTGGCGGATATGTAACAGCTATTAGAGCTTCTCAATTAGGGTTTAAGACAGCATTAGTTGAAAAAGAAAGCCTTGGTGGAATTTGTTTAAACTGGGGATGTATTCCTACAAAAGCTTTATTAAAATCTGCACAAGTTTTTGAATATTTAAATCACGCCAATGATTATGGTTTAACTATAAAAGGATTCTCTAGTGATTTTAAGGCTATAATATCCAGAAGCAGAAATATTGCTGAAGGTATGAGTAAAGGAGTTAAATTCCTTATGAAGAAGAATAAAATTGATATTATTAATGGATATGGGAAAATTAGACCAGATAAAGTTGTTGATGTTGATGGTATAGAATATCAGGCAAATCACATTGTAATAGCTACTGGTGCAAGATCAAGAATACTCCCAATAATTCCTCAAGATGGAAAAAAGATTTTTGGATATAGAGAAGCAATGAATCTCCCAAAACAACCAAAAAAATTGATTATTGTAGGTTCTGGAGCAATTGGTGTTGAGTTTGCATATTTTTATAATAGTTTAGGAACAAAAGTTACAATTGTAGAATATCTTCCTAATCTTGTTCCTTTAGAAGATCATGAGATCTCAAAAGAATTAGAAAAATCATTTAAAAAAAGAGGGATTAATGTGATGACATCATCAGAAGTAACTTCTATTTCAACTAAAGGAAAAGGCGTGAAAGCAGTCATTAAAACTAGCAAAGGAGAAGAAACTTTAGAAGCAGACACTTTATTGTCAGCGACTGGCATTAAATCTAATATTGAAGATATTGGATTAGAAAAAGTTGGTATTGCTGTAGATAAAGACAAAATTTTAGTAAATCCTTATTATCAAACTAATATTCCAGGCTATTATGCTATTGGAGATATTGTTCCTGGTCCTGCTCTAGCTCATGTTGCTTCAGCAGAAGGGATTTTGTGTGTTGAAAAAATTGCAGGACACGATGTTACACCAATTGACTATGGAAATATTCCTGGCTGTACTTATTGTTCTCCAGAGATATCAAGTGTTGGATTGACTGAAAAACAAGCTATTGATCAAGGCTTTGATGTTAAAATTGGTAAATTTCCTTTTTCTGCATCAGGAAAGGCAAGTGCTTCAGGACATAAAGAGGGCTTTGTTAAAGTTATTTTTGATTCAAAATATGGTGAATGGCTAGGATGTCATATGATTGGCGCAGGGGTTACAGATCTGATTGCTGAAGCTGTTTTAGGAAGAAAACTTGAAACTACAGGTCATGATGTTTTAAAGACAATTCATCCACACCCAACTATGAGTGAGGCAATAATGGAAGCTGTAGCTGATGCCTACGATGAAGTTATACACCTTTAATTAAAATTTTTACACCCATATACTAAAAAAAATGAAATGGGAAACTGCAATAAATAGCTTCAAAAGTTATTTAAAAATAGAAAGAGGCTTGTCGGATAATTCTATTGTTAGCTATGAAAAAGATATATTAAAACTATCTAATTTTATTTTAAGTAAAAATAATTCAGTCAGTCCTTTAAAAGTCTCTCCAGACTTAATTAAGGAATTTATATATTCTATTTCTAAATCTATTAGCTCCTCTTCTCAATCTAGAATAATATCTGGCTTAAGAAGTTTTTTTGAATATTTAATTTTTGAAAAATATATTTCAAATAATCCTTTGTCATTAATTGAATCACCAAGAATTTCCAGGAAACTTCCTGATACTTTAACAATTCAAGAAATAAACACACTAATCTCAAATATTGATTTTAATTCAAGTGAAGGAGAAAGAAATTTAGCTATAATTGAAACACTTTATGGATGTGGATTAAGAGTTAGTGAATTAATTTCACTAAATATTTCAGATCTTTTTTTTAGTGAAGGATTCATTAAGGTAACAGGGAAAGGGAATAAACAAAGACTAGTTCCAATTAATACTCTGACTAAACGAGTTATTAAACATTACATAGAAAACTCTAGGAGGAATGTAAAAATTGTAGAACAGTTTAAGGATATACTCTTTCTAAACAGAAGAGGCAAGGCTATAACTAGAGCAATGATATTTACCATTATAAAAAAATTAAGTAAACAGGCTAATATTAAAAAAAATATTTCACCACATACCTTTAGGCACTCTTTTGCCACCCATTTACTTGAAAACGGTGCAGATCTTAAGACAATACAACAATTATTAGGACATCAGAGTATTACAACCACTGAGATCTATACTCATATAGATAATAAAATACTAATTAAAGCAATGAATGAATTTCATCCACGCTCAAAAACTATTTAGCAATATTCACTGCCCTAGTTTCCCTAATTACCGTTACTTTTACTTGACCTGGATAGGTCATGTCTGTTTGGATTTTCTGAGAAATTTGAAATGATAAATTTGAAGCTTCTTCATCACTGACTTTTTCACTCTCTACAATAACTCTTAACTCTCTACCAGCTTGAATTGCATAAGCTTTCTGAACACCTTTAAACTCAAATGCGATTTCTTCAAGATTCTTTAGCCTTTCAATATATGAATCTAACACTTGTCTTCTAGCTCCTGGTCTAGCACCAGAAATTGCATCACAAACTTGAATTACAGGAGATAATAGGAATTCCATTTCGATTTCATCATGATGTGCTCCTATAGCATTACATACTTCTTTACTTTCACCATATTTCTCAGACCATTCCATTCCTAATATTGCATGAGGAGTTTCAACATCATTTTCGGAACTAGGCACTTTCCCAATATCATGTAATAACCCCGCTCTTTTCGCTAGTTTTGGATCAATTCCTAATTCAGAAGACATGATTGCACTTAATTTAGCTACTTCTTTGGAGTGTTGTAAAAGATTCTGACCATATGATGATCTATATTTCATTCTTCCAACTATTTTTATTAATTCGGGATGTAATCCATGAATCCCTAGATCAATAACAGTTCTTTTTCCAACTTCAATAATCTCTTGTTCAATTTGTTTTTCTGTTTTTTTAACAACATCTTCAATTCTAGCTGGATGAATTCTACCATCTTTAACCAGTTTGTGTAATGACATTCTTGCTATTTCCCTTCTAATTGAGTCAAAACATGACAATATAATAGCCTCAGGCGTATCATCTACTATTATCTCAACACCAGTTGCTGATTCTAAAGCTTTAATATTTCTTCCTTCTCTACCAATTATTCTTCCTTTTAAATCATCAGATTCAATATGAAAAACTGAAACAGTATTATCAATTGCTTCTTCAGCGCCAATTCTTTGAATGGTATCAATAATTATCTTTTTTGCATCCTGCTGTACGGTCATTTCTGCTTCTTCCATCCTTTCTTTTACATAAACAAGGGCCTCAGCTTCAGCATCCTTTTTTATTGAATCCATTAATTGATTCTTTGCATTCTCTTCAGATAGACCAGCAATAATTTCAAGCTGTTTAATTTGCTCCTTCCTAGTTTTATCTAACTCAGAAGTTCTTTTTTCTAAAACCTTAAGTTTTTTTTCATAATCATCAGTATTAGATTTTAACTGTGTATTAAGATTTTTTTGTTGAGATAACTGAGAAGATATTTCTTTTTCTTTTTCTAAAATTTCGCTTTCTATATTTTTAATTTTATTTTCTCTTGAAAAAATAATTTTTTCATGCTCAGTCTTAAGCTCAAGAAATTTTTCCTTTGCTTGAATTATTTTATTTTTCTTTAAACTTTCTGCTTCCTGCTTAGCTATTTCTAATATTCTTTTTGATTCTTCTTTAGAATCTTCGATTTGTTTAGAAAGCCTATACCTTTCAATCAGTTTATTTCCTATAAATCCAACAACTAAACCTAAAACTGCTCCTATCAATAAAGTGTTTGTTTCCATATTTAATTTTTTATATAAAAAAACCCACACAAGTTTTCTTAGTGTAAACTCCGTTTTAACAGGTTTAGGGCTACAAAGCTGATCAAAAATCTGAATTATTCAGCACGATTTAACAACTTAAACTCACCCTTTTTAATTTATTAGTGTTGAGTTTATCAAAAAAACTAATGTAGGTAGTTTTATAACAGTTTAAGGAACGTAAGCCTAGACTTCTTTTAATAATTCATTTAAATGTATTAGTTTATCTTCTAACGCTTTATTTAAATTACTCTCATTAATAGACTTCTGAGCCTTTTTTGAGGCAATTTGAAGGGCACACATTGCTAGAGCGTCTTGTTTATCTCTAACAGAATAATTTTCTTCAAACTGCTTTATCATATTATTAATTTCTTGAGAAGCTTTTCTTAAACCTTCTTCCTGGGAAGGATGAATCGTCAATGGATATACTCTATTGGCGACAGAAAGCTTAATTTTTAACTTCTCAGCCATTAAATTATTTAATCTGATAATTGAGAAATACAGTAATCGACTTCTCTTATCAGTGAATTAATTTCAATTTTTGTTTCCTTAATACTATTGTTATCACTACCTGTTATAGTATTTGCTATCTTTAGAGCTTTATATTTATCCTTCATAGACTCTAATATTTCTTCATGTTCTGAATTTCTATTCAGAGCTTTATTTAACCTATCTTCTAGCTCCTTATTTCTTTCAACTAATGTGTCTAGCCTGCCTAACACTTTAGTTATTTTTTTTTCAATCTGACTAGATAAAGATTCTAAATTATTCAATCTAACTTACATTAATACTATACTAACAAAGTTAGCATAGATAATTATTAATTTCAATTTTTTTAAAAAAATTAATTTTTTTCAATTAAAAAAAAGATATTTATATAAATTTTTATTCATGAGACGTGAGCTTATTTTTATTCTTTTAATTTCTAGCAGTCTTATTTCTCAAAACAACCTACTAAAACAAGAAAAAACTAATCCATTAGACATACCAATAATTTTATCTGGGACTTATGGTGAATTGAGATCCAATCATTTTCATTCTGGGATAGATATCAAAACAAAGGGGATTCAGGGATTAAATGTTTATTCTTATGCTAGTGGGTATGTAAGTAGAATTAAAGTTAGCCATGGTGGCTATGGAAAAGCGCTGTACATAAAACATCCCGACGGAAACACAACCGTATATGCACATTTAAAAAAGTTTTCAAGTAAAATAGAAGAGATTGTTAAAAGTAAACAATACAAAAGAGAATCTTATGAAATTGAATTTTTTCCAAAAGAAAATGAAATTTCAGTATTAGAAAATGAAATTATTGCATTCAGCGGTAACACTGGAGGCACAACTGGACCTCATCTTCATTTTGAAGTAAGAGATAAAAATCAAATACCTATAAACCCATTGATAAACTCGAGTATTTATATAGAAGATGATAGAACTCCTTTCTTTAAAAAACTATTCTATAAATCTTATGAAAGCAACAATGTTTTTGATAGTCAAACTGAGCTAAAAATTAATAAAATAACTAGCTCTCTTTATGTCTCTGATACATTAAAGTCTTCCGGGAAAATAGGAATTGGAATTGTTGCTTTTGACAAACATAATCGTGCAAATAACAGTAATGGAATATTTAAAATAATTGCTTCTCTTAATAATCAGAATTTGTTAAAAATAGTATTTGATTCTATATCATTTGATAAAACTAAACATATAAATACTTTTATTGACTATTCATTTTTTAAAAATCATAAAATAAGAATCCAAAAACTATTTATTGAAGAAAACAATCCATTGGATCTATATAGTTCTAATATAAATGATGGTTTTATTACAATTAAAAATAAAGAATTTTATAAGTATGAGGTTAACATCTATGACGCCAATGGCAATAAAAGCAAGCTAGTTGTACCTATTCTAGGTATGAAAACAAATAAACCTTTAAAGCTAGTTAATAACCATGTTGAATTAACCTATATTGAGAGAGACAAAAAATATGAATTAGAATTTAATTCTGTTAGGGTGTCTATTTTAGAAGAAACATTTTATAACAATTTATTTCTAGAAGCTAAATTTGAAAACGATATATTATCAATTGATAAAGACACCATCCCCCTTCTTAAACCTATTACAATTTATTTTAATACAGATCGTTATAACGACTCAATAAAGAATCAGCTATATATAGCGAAATTATCAGATAACAAAAAGATGACTAGTTACAACTATACAACAGATTTCTCTAATGGGAAAAAATCTTCCATAAAATCATTAGGCAGATATACTCTGGCTGTAGATACAATTAATCCATCAATTTCCCCAATTGGCTTTAAGGAAAATGATTGGATCTCTAATTTTTCTAATTTGAAAATCAAGGTTAATGACGTTGGATCAGGAATTAGAAGTTATAATGGTTGGATAAACAATAAGTGGATTCTCTTTGAACTAAATACTAAAAAAGGGATCTTAGTGTATGATTTCGATGATAACATCGTAAGAAAAGCTAAAAACAACCTACATATTGAAATTATAGATAATGTAGGGAACAGAACAGAATATAAAACTACTTTCTATAGAAAATCTAATTAAAATTGAATACAACTAAATTAATAGTCCTAATACTTACTCTATTTTTATCTATAAAAGTATTTTCGCAGAATGCTGAAATAAATGGTGTCATTCTAGATGCCAATGATTTTCCCATTGAAAATGTAAATATTATTTCTAATTCTTCAGGAACTATATCAAATTCTAATGGATTCTATTCTATAAATGTAAATTCAAATCAAGATATTAATATTGAGTTTACTCATATTAATTTTAAAAAGATAAGTCTAAAATTTAATCTAAATGATAATGAGATTTTTGAATTTAACCCTGTAATGAATGAAAGTATTGAACAAATTGCAATAATAATCTTAAATTCAAAATCTAGAGAAAACTTCAGCGGAGTATCAAATATTGATCCTGAAATTATTAGAAAAATTAGAGGAGCTCAGCCAGGTATTGAAAATTTATTAAAAACTCTTCCTGGTGTAAACATTTCAAATGAACTTAGCACTCAATACTCTGTTAGAGGTGGAAATTTTGATGAAAACCTTGTTTATGTAAATGATGTAGAGGTTTATAGACCGTTTTTGATTAGATCTGGCCAGCAAGAGGGTTTGAGCTTTGTTAATACTGATCTAATTAAATCAATAAATTTTTCTTCCGGCGGATTTCAGTCTAAGTATGGAGATAAAATGTCTTCTGTATTAGATATTAAATATAGGAAACCATTAAAAAATAAATTTTCAGGCAATTTAAATCTATTAGGTAGTAAAATTTCTTCTGATTTATTATCAAAAAACTCAAAAATTTCAAATATTCTAGGTTTTCGATATAGGGATAATAGCTTATTGGTTGAATCTAAAGAAACGAAAACTAATTACAGACCTAGTTTTATAGATTTTCAAAATCTTTTCAATTATACACTTTCAGATAAAATTGAGTTAAGTTTATTCTCAAATATATCAGTTAACAACTACAATTATGCGCCTAAGACAAGGCAAACAAATTTTGGTACATTAGAAGATCCTACTGCATTAATTGTTTATTATGATGGTCAAGAGAAGGATAAGTATAAAACATTTTTTTCTTCTTTAACAACCAAAATAAACTTAAACAAAAATCTAATTCTAAAGTTCATAGCATCTACATTCAATACTGTTGAAAATGAATATTTTGATATATTAGCTCAATACAATTTGGGAGAAGTAAATAGCAGTATTGGTGATGAAGATTTAGGTGAGGTTGAATTTAGTGAAGGAATTGGAGCTCAGCTCAATCATGCACGAAATAGTCTAGATGCACTAATTTTTAATATTGAAAATAAATTATATTATAAAATTGATGATAATAATCTTGAATTCTCTGTTAAATATACTTCTGAAAATATCGATGATCGTATTATTGAATGGGAAGTAATTGATTCTGCTGGTTTCTCAATAGACCCTCCCTTTATTAATTCACTTAGCCAACAACCATATGAATCAAATCAAGGACCAATTCTTCCTTTTAGTAACATAAGAACAACTAGTAGCACTAAAATCAAAAGGCTACAATCTTATTTACAATGGAGTAAAGTTGTTAATAATGAAAATGGACGATTATATTACAATGCTGGAGTAAGAATTCATGGATGGAAAATTAACCAAAATAAACCTAATACTGTCATAAGTCCTAGAGCCCAATTCGCAATTAAACCTAATTGGAAAAAAGACATGCTCTTTAGGCTTAGTACAGGAATTTATTACCAACCACCGTTTTATAGAGAATTAAGAGATTATGATGGAAATATAAATTATAATCTAAAAGCTCAAAAATCTATTCATTTTGTCTTATCTAATGATTATTCTATGAAAATATGGAATAGACCTTTTAAATTATTAACAGAGATCTATTATAAAAAGATGGATGATGTTAACTCGTATACAATAGATAATGTAAGAATACGGTATTCTGCAAATAATGATGCAAAAGCATATGCTTATGGACTGGATTTAAGACTGAATGGTGAATTTGTTCCTGGAACTGAATCTTGGTTTAGTTTAGGATATCTTAGAACAGAAGAAAATATAAATAACCAGGGATATATTGCAAGACCAACAGATCAAAGATTAAAGTTTGGGGTTTTATTCCAAGATTATATTCCAAATATTCCTGATTTAAAAATGTATTTAAATCTTATTTACAACACTGGTGTCCCAGGAGGTGCTCCAAGCTATTCAAGTCCTTATAACTATTTAAATAGATTGCCTGATTATAAAAGAGCTGATCTAGGTATTTCTTATGTAATAGTTGGTAATAATAAAAAATATAAGAATGGTTTCAGGAGTTTATTTGAAGAACTTACAGTTGGATTAGAAATTTTTAACATGTTTGATGTTCAAAACTCAATAACTAATACATGGGTGAGAGATGTTTATTCAAAACGACAATTTTCAATACCAAATTATCTTACTCCAAGAATATTTAATCTTAATTTAGAATTTAAGTTCTAATTCAATAGATTAACTATTTCATTAACAGCTAAGTCTATTTCTTCTTTTTTATTATATACACTTAATGAAAATCTTATTGAGACTTTATTTAGTTCATCACCAGATAAGACTTCATTTAAGACATGTGAGCTTGCATCGCTTCCACTTTGACACGCACTACCCTTAGAACATGCTATTCCCTTTAAGTCTAGTTTAAATAAAAACATTTCTGATTTAGACTGTTCAATTGGAAATTGTATGTTTAAAAGAGTGTAAGTAGATTTTTTCATATCTCCAGAACACCCATTAAATTTAACTCCTTTAATAGAAGATTTTAGTTTATCAATAAAATACTGTTTAAGATTATATATGTGTGTTTTTTCTTCATCTAGTTTTGCTATAGAAATATTAAGAGCCTCTGACATACCCACAATATTGTGGACACTCTCAGTACCTGCCCTATAACCTCTCTCCTGCATTCCTCCAAAAATTAAAGGCCTTAAAGATGATGACTTATTTATATATGCAAATCCAATACCTTTTGGTCCATGGAATTTATGTGCACTTGCAACAATAAAATCAATTTTTATTTTTGAAAGATCTATATTATAATGACCTATAGTCTGGACTGTATCACTATGAAATAATGCATTATGTTCTATACATAAACTTGAAACCCTTTCTAAATCAAGCATATTTCCAATTTCATTGTTTACATGCATTAAGCTAACCAAACATTTATCTTTAGAATTAGATAGTAATTCATTAAGATTATCATAATCAACCATACCATTTTCATCAAGATTAACAAATGAAACTTTCACATTATAATCCTTTTCCAATTCCTCTAATGTATGAGTTACAGCATGATGTTCAATTTTAGATGAAATAAAGTGTTTTATATTCAAATCTCTAGCTGCACTTCTAAGAATCAAATTATCAGCTTCAGTGCCTCCAGAAGTAAATATAATTTCAGAAGAACTTACATTTAAATGTGCTGCAATTTCTTTTCTAGATACTTCAATTAATGATTTAGAAGGTCTGCCATAACTATGTGTAGATGAAGGGTTTCCGTAGTTATTTTTTAACACATCAACTATTTTATTAGCCACCTCATCTCTTACTCTTGTAGTTGCAGCATTATCAAAATAACATTGATAGGAAGTATTAGAAAATGTGTCCATAAAAATTAGTTAGTATATTCAATATAGTACAAATTCTCCATAGCTTCATCAATCATTGTAATGCAATAATTTAAATGACTCTTAATTCCTTTATCAGAATACCTTTTAACCGCCTTTTTTAAATCTTTCTTTAGATCTAAAAGAGTACCCATTGTAACAGACCTAATATCAGATACATCTACTTTAATTGTGGTAATATAATCACCCCATCCTGGTCTTGAAGACTGTTCATTTTTCATGATATATCCTAACCTTGAAATGTAGCTTTTTTGTAAGTTTCTTCTATAAACATCTATAGATTTATTGTTTTTTAACTCTGACCATATTCCGTTCTTTAAATCACTCATCATCTCAACCAATGAATAAGAGTTTAATCCATTTAAAGCTTCATTTTCAATTATTCTTGCCATTCTTCCAAAATCAAGAACCCTGTTTAAATAGCTTGATTGCATCGATCTAATTCTATTTGTAGTTCCTGCATATTCAATTTTATCTAAAATATCTTTATTAATCATCCAATAAGGAGTTTCAAATAAATGTTGATTCAAAAAAGTTACACAAGCCTTTTGATAATTTTTATCTACATGAGTGTATACTGCTCCTTTTTGATCCGATGTTTTATAATATTGATAGACACCCCCAATATTAGTTGCAACATGCCCCATATATCTTCTAAACTGACCTAATACTTGCCCATACATATATTCTAACTCATCATATGTTTCACCGTCTTCAGTTGTCCATTCCATAAGCTCCGGAATAATTCTCTTAAGATTTTTTATTCCATACTCACTAGCTTTAATAGCATTATCACCTAAATCTTCAGTTTGAGAGCTAGGGTCAATACCACCACTTGGGCCAAATCTATACATCATGTCATCCTCCTTATCAATAATCCATTTCTTTAATATATTCTTTTCTTCCTCCTCAGAAACATCATAAATTGGCTTGTAGCCCCACATAACAGAAAATTTGTCGTATACTCCAACATTAGGACTTTCCCAGTGAGATGGTATTAATGCAACTCCTTCATCTCCAGGTTGAGCTATATAATTAAATCTAGCGTAATCCATAATAGATGGTGCAGTTCCATATTTTTGGGTAAAAGTTGCTGATCTTAGAGAATCAACTGGAAATGCACTACTACTGCCCATATTATGAGGCAAACCTAGAGTATGACCAACCTCATGTGCACTAACAAATCGTAATAATTCACCCATTAATTCATTTTTAAATTCAATTCCTCTAGCCTCGGGATCCACCGCTGAAGTTTGTACAAAATACCAGTTTCTAAGTAATTTCATAATGTTATGATACCAGTTTATATCTGACTCAATTATTTCACCAGATCTAGGATCACTCACATGAGGGCCATTAGCATTAAGAGTGGGTGAAGCTAAATACCTAACGACTGAGTATCTAATATCTTCAGGACTCCAATCAGGATCTTCTTCTTTACTAGGAGGGTCCTTTGCTAGAATAGCATTTTTAAAACCAGCAACCTCAAATGCTGCTTGCCAATCTTCAATTCCTTGTTTAAGATATTTTCTCCACTTTTTTGGGGTTGCTCTATCAATATAATATACTATTGGTTTTTTTGGTTCAACTAATTCCCCTTTTTTAAATTTTTCAACATCTTCTTCTTTAACTTCTAATCGCCATCTGTCTAAATATTTTACAGTTTCTGCTTCTTGATTATCAATTCCATAATCTGTTTGACTAGTCGTAAACCACCCTACTCTTTCATCATAATACCTTCTTTTCATTGGAACTTTTGCCAATAAGATCATTGAATTATTTAAAAGCATAGAAATCTGACCATTTTTTCCCTCAGAGGACTTATACGTCTTTATATGCTTAGATTCAATATTCATAGGAAAACTTCTAATAGATTCTATAAATGATAGTTTAGCATCTAAACCTGTTATTTTATTTCTCTTTCGACTTGATTGTGGATAGCCAAATGATTTTATATCCTTTTTATAGAGATCTGTAACATCAATGACCACAGAGTTTTTATCTTTATTTTCAACTTCAATTTTAAAACTAGCAATTATAGGTTCAAAATTAGCATTTGAAACTGCCTCCTTTATTGGCAGTGAATCAGAAGCGTAATTTGAATATGAAATTTCTTTTAACAAGATATGATTATTAAATTTTTGCCAACTTAAAACTTGCTCACTCATTTTATGACGGCTTATAGAGATTTCTTTAGACATATTAACTATTCTTGTTACCATTAACATATCTCTGCCTAGCAGACTATCGTTTATCTCATAGTAATATTTATCCTCGACCTTATGAACATCAAATAAACCAGCATCAGTTATGGTTTTCTCATTAACAATGTCAGAATAAGTTTTTTTCTTTTTTTTCTTATCAGATTTTTCAGCTTTTTCTTCTTTAGCATCTTCAACCTTTTCATCTGTTTCTTGTGAATATGAAGTAAAGCTAAATAAGATTAGAGTTAAAAAAACGGTTAAGAGTTTTGTGTAATAGCAAGTTTTCATAATAAAGTATCTGTTTTAGTAAATAATAGTTATTTTTCAAAATCTTTTAAAGTGCTTGTAATAATTTTTATACAATCTTTTAATTGCTCTTCATTAATTATCAAAGGAGGAGCGAATCTAATAATGTTTCCGTGTGTTGGTTTTGCAAGCAAACCTTTCAATGCCATTGACATACATATTCTCCATGCAGTGTCTCCACTCTCTTGATCATTTATTACAATTGCATTTAACAGTCCTTTTCCTCTAACTAGTCTAGCAATTGAAGAGTTTTTAATAAAGTTGTTAATTTCATTTCTAAAAATCTTTCCCAGCCTATCGGCATTATCAATCATATTCTCATTTTGAATCACCTCTAATGCAGCTATAGCCACCTCACAAGCTAAGGGATTTCCTCCAAATGTAGACCCATGCTCCCCTGGTTTAATAGTAAGCATTACCTCATCAGATGAAAGTATTGCAGAAACTGGGAAAACACCCCCTGAAAGAGCTTTTCCAAGAATAAGTATATCAGGTTTGAAGTTGTAGTGATCACAACACAACATTTTTCCAGTTCTTCCAATACCTGTTTGAACTTCGTCAGCAATAAATAATACATTAGATTTTGTGCATAAATCGTATGCTTTAAGCAAATAATCTTCATCCGGAACTACAACACCTGCTTCTCCTTGAATAGGCTCAACCATAAAGGCTGCTACATTTGGATCTTTTAAAGAATTTTCTAATGCAGGAATGTTGTTGTATGGAATAATCTCATAGCCAGGCATGAATGGTCCAAAACCTTTTGTACTAGAAGGATCAGTAGATGATGAAATAGCGGCCAAGGTTCTACCCCAAAAGTTCCCTTCAACAAAAACTATTTTAGCCTGATTAATGGGCACCTTTTTTACTTCATAAGCCCATTTCCTTGCTAATTTAACTGCCGTTTCCCCTCCTTCTACTCCAGTATTCATAGGCAAAACCTTATCATATCCAAATAAGCTAGTAATGTATTTTTCATATTTTCCTAGAATATTGTTATGAAAAGCTCTTGAGGTTAATGTTAATTTCTTTGATTGATCAACTAAAGCTTTAATAATGATAGGATGGCAATGTCCCTGATTAACTGCAGAATAAGCAGACAAGAAGTCATAATACTTTTTTCCCTCAACGTCCCAAACAAACACACCTTTACCTTCTTTTAACACAACTGGCAAAGGATGGTAATTATGTGCGCCAAACTTATATTCTAAATCTACGATATTTTGAGGAGTTAATTTATTCATTATATAAATTATAGTTTTAAATTAGCGCAAATTAATAAATTTCATTCAATAAATTATTTAACTCTTTTGAAAATTCAATGAAGATGAGAGCTAAGAATTCACCAATACTGTTTTCAAGAATAAAAGTTATAGATGCTGGAGCAAAAGGCAAAAGTATAGCAAAAGCTCCAGATGGAAGAATTATTATATTAAATGATGCTGTTCCTGGCGATATTGTAGATGTACAAGTGAATAAAAAACGTAAATCATATTATGAAGGAAAAGTGCTTAGAATAATTAAAGATTCTGGTTTTAGGATTGAGCCAAAATGCACACACTTTAAAATATGTGGAGGTTGTAGCTGGCAGAATATGACTTACAAAAAACAATTGGAATACAAAGAAAAAGAAGTTATAGCTAACTTAGAAAGAATAGGAAATGTAAAACCTGAAAGAATTCTACCTATTATAGGATCAAAAAAGGATTACTTTTACAGAAACAAATTAGAGTTCTCTTTTAGTAATTCAAAATGGCTAACCCGTTCAGAAATAGAATCTAACCAAGTTATTGAAAATAAGAATGCATTAGGATTTCATGTTCCTGGGATGTGGAATAAGGTTGTAGATATTGATAAATGCTGGCTACAAAAAAATCCATCTAATAGCATTAGAAATTTTATTAGAACAACCTCTATTAAAATTGGTTTAGATTTTTTTGATTATAGAAATAATACAGGGGATTTAAGAACTATGATGATAAGAACATCTACAACTAGTGAAATTATGGTTCTAATTCAATTTTATAGAAAAAGCAAACAAATCACTATTCTTTTAGATAAATTGATAAATGAGTTTCCTAAGATTACTTCTCTTTTATATGTTGTAAATAAAAAAGCAAATGACACTATTTATGACCAAAAAATCCATTGTTATTATGGACGAGATCATATATATGAAAAGATTCTGGATTTTAAATTTAAAATAGACTCTAAATCATTCTACCAAACTAATTCTAATCAAACAAAAGAATTATATAAAATTGTAAAGAATTTTGCTAAGATCAAATCTAACGAAATTGTTTATGACCTGTATTCTGGTATAGGAACAATATCAATTTTTATTGCTAATCAGGCTAAAAAAGTTATAGGAATTGAGACTGTTAATGAAGCAGTTCTTGCAGCTAAGGAAAATTTAACATTGAATTCTATAAAAAATGTTAGTTTTTTTACTGGTGAAATTAAAAATGTACTTAATACTGATTTTGTGAAAGAAAATGGTATGCCAGATACAGTAATTATTGATCCTCCAAGATCAGGCATGCATAAAAAAGCCTTAACTAATCTACTAAATATTGGGCCAAAAAAAATTATATACGTTAGCTGTAATAGCGCAACTCAGGCTAGAGATCTAGATTTATTTAAGGATTTTTATGAAATTGTTTGCTCTCAATCAATTGATATGTTTCCTCAGACTTATCATGTAGAAAATGTTGTACTTTTGGAAAAACGATAGATGAATCATTTCAAGCTAATAATATTAACAATGTCATTTCTTATTATAATAAGTTGTGAAAAAGATGATATTTGTCCAGATTCAATACAAACAACACCTCAGCTAATTGTTACCTTTTATGATGTTTTAGATCCTCAGCAAAGTAAAATTGTCGAGTCCTTGGCTGTTTATGCAATAAAAGATTCTGAATTAATTCTAATTGAAAATATTAATGGCATAAATACGGATTCAATTGCAATTCCATTAAGAAATGATATTGGAGTGTCAAACTTTAAATTTATTAAAAATTATTCTGTTGAAAACGATATAATCTTTGGAGATCAAAATCATATATATATAGACTATGAAATATCAGATGTATTTGTTTCTAGAGCATGTGGATTCATTGCCAACTACTCTATTTTATCACTAATCCTTGTACTCCAAGATTATCCTATTGTTGAATGGATAGGTGGATATGAAATTGTTAACCCAATAGTAACTAATGAAAATCAAGCACATGTTAAAATACTACATTAGTATAATCCTGCTTTTTAACTCCCATATTCTCTCATTCTCTCAGACTGAAACCGATTCTATATCATTTAAAAATAAGTTTGGAATAAGAGTTGGTGTAGACTTAGGTAAAATTTTAAACTCTGCATTTAGCGATGATTATGATGGAATTGAAATAAATGCTGATTTAAGAATATTAAAAAATATCTATATCTCATCTGAGATAGGAACAGAAAAGAGGATTGTAACTAATGACTATTTAAGTACTGAATCTAAAGGAAACTATTTAAAAGCAGGAGGAGATTACAACATGTACACGAATTGGTTAGGAATGGACAACTTGATTTATGCTGGATTTAGGATTGGTTTCTCTAATTTCAGCCAAACAGTAAACAACTATACAATATATGATGTCAATAGCCAAACCTGGGGCCAAACCTCATCATTTATTCCAATTATAAATGACGATCTAAATGCTTTATGGATGGAGTTTGTTATAGGAGTTAAAACACAAGTTTTAAATAATTTGTTTTTAGGGTTTAATGTGCAACTAAAAAATCTTATATCTGAAAAGACAAAAAATAATATTGACAATATTTCAATTCCAGGATTTAATCGTACATATGATAGCTCTAGTTTAGGGTCTGGATTTAGCTACTCAATATCATATCTTATTCCAATTATAAAAAAATAACTACAGCTTCTTTTTAGACCCTTTATATATCTCATAATTAACAAGTTTAGACTCTAAATTGGAATTGTATAACTTAATCTTTTTCGATGGATGAAGTGCTATATGTTTTAACCCTTCAATATTACTAGTTATTAACCAAACATTAGAATTAGTGTAATTATTTTTTAAAGTATCTCCAATCCTGGCATACATATCCTTAACATCATATGAAATTCTTTTATCATACGGTGGGTTTAATAGAATATGAAGATTTGACTCTTCATCTTTTGAAGTAGAAAGAAAATCTTTTTTCATAACCTTAATGTCTGTTTTTAATTCAGCATTTTTTATATTTTCTATTGCCTTTTTTATAACCCCACTAGAGATGTCATAGCCATAAATTTTATGATCAAATTTTCTTATTTTACTAATAACTGATTTTTCAATTACCTCAAATAGATCTTGATCCCAATCCTTCCATTTTTCAAAAGCAAATTCATTTCTATTTAAATTTGGAGCCATATTACATGCTATCATTGCTGCTTCAATCAGTATAGTGCCACCTCCGCACATAGGGTCTAAAAAGTCAGTATCACCATTCCATCCAGACAACATAATGATTCCTGCAGCTAAAACTTCATTTATAGGTGCAACTGTACCAAAAGCTTTATACCCTCTCTTATGCAAGGATTCTCCAGAACTATCCAATGAAACATTACAAGTGTTTCTATTTATATGAATATTAATTCTTAAATCCGGATATTTTAACTCAACATCTGGTCTTTTCTTAAATAAATCTCTAAAACGGTCAACAACAGCATCTTTAACTTTTTGTGAAACATACTTTGAATGATTAAAGAGTTGAGAATGAAATACAATAGAGCTTACAAGAAAAGAGTTGTCCTTATTTAAATACTTTTCCCAATCAATCTTATAAATCTTATTATAAAAATCCTCCTGATCTTTAAATTTAAAAGACCTTATTGGTTTTAAAATTTTAATAGCAGTTCTAAGACTTAAATTTGCTTTATACATAAACCCTTTATCTCCATAAAAACTAACACTTCTAGAGCCCTTCTCAATTTTCTGAGCACCTAGTTTTAAGAGCTCATTTGACAATATGTCCTCAAACCCATAAAAAGTCTTTGCTACCATTTTAAAATTTTCTTCCATAGATAATTTCTATTTAAAATCAAAAATACTTTATTTTTGAAGAGTTATATTATTAATTAATGACAAACAATAAATCAGAATGGTATTTAGATTGGTTTAATTCACCATTTTACCATCTATTGTATAAGGAAAGAGATTCGTCTGAGGCTACATATTTTATGAATAATTTAATCAACAAACTACAGATTGATAAAAACTCCTCTATACTTGATTTAGCTTGTGGAAGAGGAAGATACAGTCTTTATTTAAGTAATATCGGTCATAAAGTAACTGGAATTGACATCTCTAAAGAAAATATTAGTGAAGCAAGGAAAAATGAATCTGATAAACTAAATTATATCCTTCATGATATGAGGTATCCACTTAATCAAAAATTCGATCTTATTCTTAATTTATTTACAAGTTTTGGGTATTACGAAAAGGATGCTGACAATTTAAGCGTTATAAAAAGTATTAAGTCTAATTTAGAAACAGACGGACAAGCTGTGATAGATTTTTTTAATATTGATTATATATTGGATAATTTGGTTGAAAAAGAAGAAAAAAATATTGATAAAACAAAGTTTATAATAAATAGATATTTAGAGAACGATTTATTAGTAAAAGACATATCTATTTTATTCAATAATAAATCCTATAAGTTTCAAGAAAAAGTTAAAGCCTATAGAATGGACGACTTTTTAGCAATGTTTAAGAGTTGTAATCTAAAACTTAAAGAAATATATGGAGACTATAAACTGAATTCTTTTAATAAAAACTCCTCTAATAGACTAATTATGGTTTTTAATTAAATTGTTTTTCCCATTTTTTATTTAATTCAAATATATCATAGACTACATCTGGGTCTTGGTATTCTAATTTTTTATCCCTTAAAGCTCTTTGAATTATATCTTCAATAAGATAATCTTCTTCAACTGTATATGGATCAAATTCTTTCTTTAAAGACATATTAAAAATTCTCGCGGTATTATTATACCAAAATGCAATCCAACCGTTTCTTAATTCTTTGATAAGCTTATAGGTAGTTGTTCCTGTTTGACGATGGATTAGTTTAATCAAGATTTGACCTTCAGTTTGTGTAAATTTTCTTAATTCATCATAGAATTCATTTACAATAAATTTTTGAATTTTCTTTGTATAATTTTTCTTATCTCTCCTTCTTTTTACAGGAGCTAATCTCTCATTTAATATGGTTAATCTATTTGAAGCTAAAACAGCATAGCTATACACCTTAAGTGTTTTTCGTTTTAGTATTAGATATTTTTGAAGTTCCTTTGAATTTTTAAATCCTTTTTTTGGCAATAAAACAACCTTATCTAAACCTATTGAGCTTCTAATGACAGAATCACCTTGAATTTTTATATAATCAACTAAAGAGTCAGAATCAACAACTTGAGAAAAAGCTGTAGTGCTCAGAAAAAAAAGGAAAAATAGAACTCTTGTCATTTTTAAATTGTAATACTATTTCAGAAAATAAAATTAATACACAAAATTATGGGTAAAAATAAAGAAATCATCTTATTTTTACATAAATACTCTTTTTAGAAAAATTTTTAATTACTCACAAACATGAAGAATAAAAATGTCATAACAAAAAAGTCTCTAGCATTTTTAGAAAAGTATCTAAACAATGCATCTCCAACAGGATATGAATGGGAAGGTCAAAAAATCTGGATGAATTATTTAAAACCATACGTAGATGAGTTTATAACGGATTCATATGGAAGTGCTGTAGGGGTGATCAATCCGAAAAGTAAATATAAAGTTGTTATTGAAGGTCACGCTGATGAAATATCTTGGTATGTTAATTATATCTCTGATAAAGGATTGATTTCAGTAATTAGAAATGGTGGAAGTGATCATCAGATTGCTCCAAGTAAAGTTGTTAATATACATACAGAAAAAGGTATTGTTAAGGGTGTCTTTGGATGGCCTGCTATCCACACAAGAAAATCTGGAAAAGAAAAACCCCCTAAACTTGATAATATATTTATTGATGTGGGATGTAAAACTAAGAAAGAAGTAGAAAAATTAGGTGTTCATGTAGGGTGTGTAATTACATATCCAGACGAGTTTCATGTGTTGAATAAAGCTAATTTTGTTTGCAGAGCTTTAGATAATAGGATTGGGGGATTTATGATTGCTGAAGTTGCACGATTAATCTATGAAAATAAAAAGAAACTACCTTTTGGATTATATATCACCAATTCTGTTCAGGAAGAAGTTGGTCTTAGAGGAGCGGAAATGATTACAAAAACAATTAGGCCAAATGTTGCAATAGTTACTGACGTTACTCACGACACAACAACACCAATGATGAATCAAAAAACTCAAGGAGACTGTGAAATTAATAAAGGACCTGTAATTAGCTATGCACCTGCAGTGCAACAAAAATTACGAGAATTAATTATAAAAACTGCTGAAAAGAATAAAATTCCATTCCAAAGAGCTGCATCATCAAGATATACTGGTACTGATACAGATGCTTTTGCTTATAGTAATGGTGGAGTCCCTTCTGCATTAATATCATTACCTTTAAGATACATGCATACCACTGTTGAAATGGTTCATAAAAATGATGTTGAAAATGTAATAAAAATGATATACCACTCGGTGTTAAATATTAAAAATGGAGATGATTTTAGCTATTTTTCTTAATTAATCTATGCATAAAGAATATATTGAAGAATACACGAATGATGGGAAGCCTACAGGTAAAAAGTTCCTTAAGTCGGAAATCCACAAAAAAGGAATAATCCACTCCACAATACATCTTTGGATTTTCTGTAATAAAAACAAAATTTTAATACAAAAACGTTCTAAATCAAAGGAAATAAATCCAGGGATATGGGATGTATCAGTTGCTGGTCATATCAAGTATGGTGAGAATTTTATAAATGCGGTAATTAGAGAGTCTAAAGAAGAAACTGGCATCGAAATTCAAAAGGAAAAGCTAAAAAAAGTTGGGATTTTTTATACTGAAGAATTTTATACTAATGTTACTGATAGAGAATTTCACCATACTTACATATATAAAATAAGTTCTAATGAAATTGATCTAGATTTTAATAATAATGAAGTTGAAGAATTAAAATTTATATCTCTTGATAATATGAAAGATCTAATACAAAATAATTCTGAATTTTTTATTGGATCAAATAAAAGTTATTACAATAGTGTTATTGCAGAAATTGAATCATCTATTTAATATGATTCTCAATTATAGTGTGAACAGCCTCAGGGTTTAATAATGTGCTTATATCTCCTAGGTTATCAAAATCATTTCCAGCGATTTTTCTTAAAATTCTTCTCATTATTTTTCCAGACCTTGTTTTAGGTAAAGCTTCTGTAAATTGAATCTTATCCAATTTTGCAATAGGGCCAATTTTATCAGATATTAATTTATTTATCTCATCTTTTGTCTTTTCTGAAATATTAGAAGAGTTTTTTAAAGTAACAAACCCATATAATGCATTTCCTTTGATATCGTGAGGAAAACCAACAATTGCTGATTCTGCAACATTATTGTGTTCATTTATAACATCTTCTATGGGAGCAGTTCCTAGATTGTGTCCTGAAACTATTATTACATCATCTACTCTTCCCGTAATTCTAAAATTACCATTAGCATCTCTATAAGCTCCATCGCCGGTGAAATACATATTATTAAAAGTTGAAAAATAAGTGTCTACATATCTCTGATGATCTCCCCATATGGTTCTAGCAATTGATGGCCATGGGAATTTTATACATAACCTGCCAACAACATCATTATCTATTATTTCATTAGATTCACCATCCATTAACACTGGCTGAACACCTATAAAAGGACGCGTTGCAAAAGTTGGTTTTGAATCAATTATTCCAGGAATAGACGAAATTAAAATACCACCCGTTTCTGTCTGCCACCATGTATCTACTATAGGACATTTGCTTTTTCCTATATTTTTGTCATACCAGTTCCATGCTTCTTCATTAATAGGTTCACCAACTGTTCCTAATACTTTTAAAGAAGAAATATCTTTACCAGCCGTATGTTTAATACCTTGTTTTGCAAGAGCTCTAATAGCTGTAGGAGCTGTATAAAATTGATTAACTTTATGTTTTTCAACTATATCCCAGAATCTACCAAAATCCGGATAGCTAGGAACTCCTTCAAACATAATTGTAGTAGCGCAATTTGCTAATGGACCATATAATATATAACTATGACCTGTTACCCAACCAATATCTGCTGTACACCAGTATATATCATCTGGTTTATATTGAAAAATATTTTTAAAAGTATAGGCAGTATAGACCATATAACCAGCACAACTATGCACCATGCCCTTAGGTTTCCCTGTAGACCCAGAAGTATATAAAATAAATAAAGGATCCTCAGCGTCCATTATTTCAGCCTCACAATATTTATCTGCATTTTCAAGTAAGGGTTCTAATAAAACATCTCTTTCATTAACAAGATTAATTTTAGAATTAATTCTATTTACTACTAAAACTGTATCAACTATTTCACATTCTGATAGAGCATCATCAATAATTCCTTTTAAATCTATAGTTTTTCCTCCTCTGTAAGAACCATCAGAAGTAATTACAATTCTTGATTCACAATCATTTATTCTAGTAGCAAGGGCGTTTGCTGAAAAACCTGCAAAAACAACCGAATGCACAGCACCAATTCTAGCACATGCAAGAACAGAAATTGCAAGTTCAGGGATCATTGGCAAGTAAATACAAACCCTATCCCCTTTCTTAACTCCTTTTTTCTTTAAAACATTAGACATCCTACATACTCTTTCAAATAATGATTTGTATGTAATTTCCTCTGAAGATTCATTAGGATTATTAGGTTCAAATATTATTGCTGTTTTATCTGAATTGTCTTCTAAATGTCTATCTATACAGTTTTCTGTAATATTTAGTTTAGCTCCTTTAAACCAATTAACTTTAGCTTGTTTAAAATCCCATTCTAAAACTGTTTCCCACTTATTTTTCCAAACAAAATTTTTTGTTGCTATTTCAGACCAAAACTCTTCAGGATTAGTAATTGAATCTTTATATATTGAATTATATTGATCCTTAGTTGAAATATTATATTTATCCATAAATAGTTTATTCTGATGGAATTCTAATCCTCTCAACAATCCTCTTTATTTCATTAGGTGGTTCAGCTGTAAATTTCATTACAATTATTGATACAATAAAGTTAACAAACATTGCAATAGTTCCAAACCCTTCAGGAGAGATTTTAAACCACCACTGATCAGAACTAGGCAATTCATCGTCAAACCATCCTAGTTTATATTTTATCATGTAGTATAGCATTAATAAGGTTCCTACAATCATTCCTGAAACTGCTCCTTCTTTATTCATTTTTTTATAGAAAATACCTAATATAATTGCTGGAAAAAATGATGCAGCAGCAAGTCCAAATGCTAAAGCAACAGTGGCAGCAACAAATCCAGGTGGATTAATACCAAAATAACCTGCAACACATACTGCAGCAAAAGCAGATAGTCTTGCTGCAATTAGCTCTTGTTTCTCTGAAATAGAAGGCATTATAACTCTTTTTAACAAATCGTGGGATATAGATGAAGAAATAACCAATAATAGTCCTGCTGCAGTTGATAATGCTGCTGCAAGACCTCCTGCAGCAACAAGGGCAATAACCCAATTTGGTAATTTTGCAATCTCTGGGTTTGCTAAAACCATGATATCTCTATCAACAATAAGCTCATTACTTGATTTATCTGCTAAATATTGAATTTTCCCATCTAAATTTTTATCATCAAAACTTATTAAACCAGTTGTTTCCCAATTTTTAAACCAACTTGGAACTTTTGAATATTCAACATTTGATAAAGTTTCAATCATATTTGTTCTAGCAAAAACAGCTACAGCAGGAGCAGTTGTATACAGCACTGCTATTAGAAGTAATGCAATTCCTGCAGATTTTCTTGCATCCGAAACTTTTTTAACCGTAAAAAACCTAATTATTACATGTGGTAGACCAGCTGTGCCTACCATCAAAGCAAATGTAATGGCAAAAACATCTATTAATGGTTTTGTGTTATCTGTATATTTATTAAATCCCAGCTGTTCATTTAAGCCATCTAATTTGTCTAGAAGATACCCTCCTTCAATTGCTTCAGATCCAAACCCTAACTGTGGAATAGGGTTTCCTGTCATCTGTATAGAGATGAAAATTGCAGGAACCATAAAGGCAAAGATTAAAACACAGTATTGAGCAACTTGTGTATATGTAATTCCTTTCATTCCTCCTAAAACAGCATAAAATAAAACAATTATCATTCCTATAATTACCCCTGTGTTAATTTCAACTTCTAAAAATCGTGAAAAAACAATTCCTACTCCTCTCATTTGTCCAGCTACATATGTAAAGGATACTAATAAAGCGCATATAACTGCAACAATTCTTGCAGCATTTGAATAATACCTGTCACCAATAAAATCTGGTACAGTAAATTTGCCAAATTTTCTTAAATACGGAGCTAAAAGCAATGCTAGCAGAACATATCCTCCAGTCCAACCCATTAGATATACAGCTCCATCATAACCAGCAAAAGAAATTATTCCTGCCATTGATATAAAAGATGCCGCACTCATCCAGTCTGCAGCAGTTGCCATTCCATTAGCCAAAGGGCTAACCCCAGCCCCTGCTACATAAAAATCTTTTGTCGTTTGTACTCTAGACCAAATAGCAATAGCTATATAAATTGAGAAAGTAAAACCTACTATTATATATGTCCATTCTTGGACATTTAAATCCATAAATAGATTTAAATTATTTATCATATCCATATTTCTTATCTAATTTATTCATCAAATAGACATATATAAATATTATAACTACAAATAGAAATATTGATCCTTGTTGGGCAAACCAAAATCCAAGTTTAAATCCACCTATTTTAAAATTATTTAAGAAGTCTTTAAATATAATTCCAGCACCAAATGAGACTATAAACCATAAAAACAACAGAATTAAAACATAGCTTATGTTTGTTTTCCAATATTTAATTTCTTTTTCCTTGTTGTTCAAATTTTATATTTATTTAGGGCTTCAATAACTTTTGGTGCTAAAATGATGGTTGCTAACATTGTTGGTATAGCCATTAAAGCAAAAAATGTGTCAATCAAATTAATCATTAGGCTTAGAGATGTTGTAGCACCTAGCATAATGCTAATTATATAAATATAATTATAATATTTTTTATTTCTTTCTCCCAGTAAAAATGATAAACACTTGGTTCCATAATATGAGTATGTAAATAATGATGAAACACTAAAAATAATAACACAAACCAATAGTAAATACTTTCCAAAAAACGGAAGAGAATTATTAAATGCAGCAGCAGTTAATGTAACTCCATTTAAGTCTGTTTCCCATACTCCAGTTATTAAAATCGCTAATGCGGTCAAGGTACAAACAAACAGAGTATCAATTGCGGGGCCTAGCATAGCAACTAAACCTTCTCTTATTGGAGAGTTTGTTTTTGCTGCTCCATGTGCCATCGGTGCCATACCTATACCTGCTTCATTTGAAAAAGCTCCTCTTCTAATTCCTAATATAATTAGTGAGCCTAATATTCCTCCTGTAACTGAGTCTCCTTTATAATTTAAACCTGTAAAAGCATCGTAAAATATTAATCTAATATAGTGGGGTAATTCTTCGATATTAATAATTATAATAGCTATAACAGATATCATATATACGAACACCATAAAAGGGACTAATTTTGAGGCTACAGAGCTAATTCTTTTAAGACCGCCAAGTATCACAATGGAGGTGACAATGATTAATAATACACCTATCAAAAAGTTTGTTTGAAAACTCACTTCATATCCCATTGGGATTAACAAAATATCATTCACAGCTTGTGTTAATTGATTTACGTTAAAAACAGGTAAAGCACCTATTAAACCGCATATGCTAAAAAATACAGCTAGGGCTTTCCATTTTTTCCCTAAACCTTCGATTATAAAATACATTGGCCCACCTTGTATATTTCCGGCAGAGTCCTTTCCTCTAAACATTATTGCTAATGAGGATGTAAAAAATTTAGTTGACATTCCTATTATACCACTAACCCACATCCAAAAAATTGCTCCAGGTCCACCAATTGATATTGCAACTGAAACACCCGCAATATTACCCATCCCAACAGTCGCAGACAAAGCAGTGGATAAGGCAGCAAAATGAGTTATTTCACCGTCATCATTGGGATTATCGTACTTGCCTCTAACTATATCTATAGCATGAAAAAAGTATTTAAAAGGAATAAATCTAGAATAGATGATTAGGTATAATCCTCCACCAATAAGTAATATTATTAATGGGAAGCCCCATACATATGATGAAATGTCTGAAAATAATTTTTCAATTTCCAAAATTAGTTTCTAAATAATTATTAATATTATTCTCAATTCTATTTTCCAAATTAGTATTATCTAACTTAATAAATTTTTTGGCAGCTATATTTTCATAAAGTTCAATATATCTACTGCTCACAGTTGACACATACTCTTCTGACATATAAGGAACAACTTGCCCCTTAAGTCCTTGAAAATTATTACTAATTAACCACTGCCTAAGAAACTCTTTTGATAGTTGTTTTTGTGGTTCTTTATTTTTTTGTCTCTCATTATAGCCTTTTAAATAAAAATATCTAGATGAATCTGGGGTATGTATTTCGTCAATTAATACAATTTTTCCTTGTTTTGTTTTACCAAACTCATATTTTGTATCTACTAGTATTAAACCTCTTTCTTTAGCAATTTCACTTCCTTTATCAAATAATTTTTTAGTATAACTTTCTAAAACTTCATAATCTTTCTTTGAAACAATATTTCTTCTTATAATTTCTTCTTTACTAATATCTTCGTCATGATTGCCAAATTCAGCTTTTGTAGCAGGGGTAATAATTGGGGTTGGAAACTTGTCGTTTTCTATCATTTCTTCTGGCATTTTTACTCCACATAGTAATCTTTTACCTTTTTTATATTCTCTTGCAGCATGACCAGACAAATAACCTCTAATTACCATTTCTACTTTAAATGGCTCACATAAATGACCTATTGATACATTTGGATCAGGAGATGAAATTAACCAGTTGGGGACAATACCTGAAGTTAAATTCATCATTTGTACAGCAATCTGATTTAAGATTTGTCCTTTATAGGGTATACCTTTAGGCATTACTACATCAAATGCAGAAACTCTGTCTGATGCAACCATTACTACCAAATCATTTCTTAAAGTATAAACATCCCTGACTTTACCTTTGTAAACTTTACTTTGATTTGGAAAATTAAAATTAGTCTCAACTATTGAATTATTCATTAACCCTAATTAGTATTTTCAATATTTTTGTATGCATCGATTATTTTTTTAACTAGAATATTCCTTATAACATCTCCATCATTTAAACGCACGATTTCAATACCATCTGTTTCTTTTAAAATAAGTAATGCCTCCTTAATTCCAGATGTTGTTTTGTTGGGTAAATCTATTTGACCAGGGTCAGCAGTGATTAAAAATTTTGCATTTTTACCCATTCTTGTTAAAAACATTTTCATTTGGGAATGAGTTGTGTTCTGACCTTCATCTAAAATAACAAAAGCATTGTCTAAAGTTCTACCTCTCATAAATGCTAAAGGAGCAATTTGAATAGTCTCATCCTCAATATATTTTTTTAGTTTATCAGATGGGATCATGTCTTTTAAAGCATCATATAATGGCAGCATATAGGGGTCTAATTTTTCTTTTAAATCACCAGGAAGAAATCCTAGATTCTCTCCAGCTTCTAATGCAGGTCTTGTCAGTATAATACGCTTGACTTCTTTTTGTTTTAAAGCTCTTACAGCCAAAGCTATACCTGTATAAGTCTTGCCAGTTCCTGCTGGCCCAATTGCAAAGACCATATTACTACTAAAGACTGCATCAACAACTCTTCTCTGATTTAATGACTTTGCTTTGATTACTCTTCCATTAACGCCATGTAAAATCGGTTTATGACTTATCTTAGATGTTAACATATCAGTACTTGAATTATTGAGTAACATTTCAATTTCATTATCTGATATTATATTATACTCAATAAAATAATTGATTATTTTATTAATTCTTTCTTCAAAATCGTTTAAATCTTCTTTATTTCCATAAGCCTTTATTTTATCACCTCTGGCAACAATTTTTAGTTCAGGAAATTTTAGCTTAATAAATTTTATGTTTTTATTTTGAGGACCAAATAAATCTTTTGGATCAATTTTTTCTATTTTAATTACTCGCTCGTTCAATTTATTTAATTAAGATTATAGAAATGATTTATTAGATTTGTATATCAAAAATACATAATTTTAAGGCACATATTTTAAGAAAATATCAACAATTTATATGTCAATTATAACCTTAATTACAGATTTTGGAACAAAGGATCACTTTGTGGCAAAAATTAAAGGGGCTATCATTTCTGATCTTCCTCAAGCAAGTATAGTTGATATCTCGCATCAAATATCTCCATTCAATATAATGGAAGCAGCCTATGTAATTGAAAATTCATATCAGCATTTTCCAGAAAAAACTATACACATAATTGGTGTAGATTCTGAAAATACTCCAGAATGCTCCCATATAGTACTAAAACTCAATGAACAGTATTTTATATGTGCTGATAACGGAATTATGAGTATTGTTTGCCATAACATAAAACCTGATGAAATTTTTGAAATTAATATCCATAACAAAATAGACTCACAAAACTCTACTCTTAAAATATTTACTCAAGTAGCTTGTCATTTAGCTAAAGGTGGCGAACCAGAGATAATAGGGAAACGCATCAATAAAATTAGATCAGCAAAATCTATAACTCCTTTTATAAATGATGAAAAAAATCAAATTATAGGAAGTGTAATATATATAGATAATTATGGAAATGTAGTCACCAATATTAAGCACTCCTTTTTTAAAGAAGCTTCAAAAGGAAGAAAATATGAAATTTCAGCAAGAAATCACAAGTTTAAAAGAATATACAATAATTATAGTGAAATTGTAGATTATAATATTTTAGAAGAAAAAAGAAATGACGAAGGCAGAGCATTAGCCCTATTTAATTCATCTAACTATTTAGAAATTGCGATATATAAAAGCAATCCTTTAAATGTTGGTACAGCAGCATCATTATTAGGTTTAAAAATATTAGATTCTATAACTATAAATTTTTTAAAATAATTAATTTCTGTTGATAAGTTTATTTAACTAATTTATCTGATTATAATATATTTGTGTAATTTAATTTTGTTAATATTTTTCTATGAAATTCATTGTTTCCAGTGCGGCTCTATTAAAGAAATTACAGGTGCTAAGTGGTGTAATTAACGCAACTAATACAATACCAGTTTTAGACCACTTTCTATTTGATATAGACAATTCAAATCTTACAATAACTTCAAGTGATTTAGAGACTACAATGGTTTCTTCAATAGAGGTTGATAGTAAAAGCAAAGGAAATATAGCTATACCTTCTAAATTACTAATTGACACACTTAAAACATTTCCCGATCAACCATTAACATTTACAATTGAAGAAAACAATATAATTGAAATAAATTCTAATCATGGAAAATACACTTTAGCTTATGCTGATGGAGAACAGTTTCCTAAAGCTATAACTTTAGATAATCCGTCTGAGGCAAAAGTTTCTAGCAAGGTTTTACTAAAGGCAATAAATAGTACAATATTTGCTGCTGGGAATGATGATCTTAGACCAGTAATGAGCGGTGTTTTCTTTCAATTATCTCAAGATAATTCAACTTTTGTAGCAACTGATGCCCATAAATTAGTTAAATATACTAGAACAGATGTTTCAGCATCTGAATTAGCAGAATTTATAATGCCAAAAAAACCTTTGAATTTATTAAAGACTATAATCGATGAAGATTTTCAAGTTACTATAGAATATAATAACTCTAATGCTAAGTTCATTTTAGAAAACCTAATAATAGTATGTAGATTAATAGATGGAAATTATCCAAATTATGAAGCTGTAATCCCTAATGAAAATCCAAATATTTTGACAATTGACAGAAATCAGTTCTTAAATTCATTAAAAAGGGTTTCAATTTTTTCTAATAAAACTACTCATCAGGTAAGATTGAAATTAGCTGGTGCTGAATTAAATATTTCAGCTGAGGATATTGATTTTAGTAACAAAGCTGAAGAAAGACTTACCTGTGATTATAAAGGTGAAGATATTGAAATTGGCTTTAACTCTAGATTTCTTATAGAAATGCTAAATAACATTGAATCTAATGAAGTAAGTCTTGAAATGAGTCTTCCTAACAGAGCAGGAATTTTAAAGCCTGTAAGTGGATATGAAGATGGTGAAGAAATCACTATGCTTGTAATGCCTGTAATGCTAAATAGCTAATCTATTTTTTATATACTACTAATTGTGCTTTATATCCTGTATAAAGTAGCCATTTTTTATTTGATAACACTACTCCATTCTCATCAAGAACTAGAAGCTGTGCTGTATTTGGACTTGAATCTCCTTCATTTAAAGCAATAAAATCAATGTTATTATAACCCTCATCAAGGTCAATATCAACAACATAAAAAATAGAGCTTAAAGAAATATTCGGATGAATTATTGAGTTATTTAGCATCAATCTTATTCTATCTCCATCAACGTACTCATGATCTCTACATTTAATGATAATATATTTTGATTGAGTTTCTAAATTACCCAAGTAATAATCTGCTTTAAATTTTGATTTGTTTTGAGAACCTTCTTTAAACTTTTGTTTTATGATCCATGTTGGAGTTACTAACTCTGTAGATTTGGTGATATCAATTACATTTTCATTAGAAAGAATATCAAAGTCTAAATTATAATTGAAGTAATTATTTTTTTTCTTATTAGTTAAGCCTTTAGCCTTAATTTTTTTTAAAGAAAAGCTCGAATTAGTAATAGTATTGGTGTCTAAGGATTTTATCTCAACTATTTTAATTGATATTTCCTGTGAAAACAAGATTAAAGAATTAAAAAGAAGCGCAATTATTAAAAAATAATTCTTCATTAATTATATCTATATATTTAGTAAAGATATCTAAATCCTGTGTATTATCTCAAATATTAATCTTATATTAACATACATATATTTATATCTATAAACTGTAGTGGATCCAATTCAAATTTTAGGATATTTTGGTGCATTTCTGGTTGGATTGATTCTTGGATTGATTGGTAGTGGGGGGTCAATATTGTCTTTGCCAATTCTTGTGTATATGTTTGGTATTAACCCGGTTTTAGCTACAGCATACTCTTTGTTTATTGTAGGAATTACTTCTCTTGTAGGTTCAATAAAGAATCTAAGGAATAACATGATTGATTATAATACAACATTGTTCTTTTCTGTTTCAGCAATTATTTCTGTGTATATCACTAGAAAATATCTAATACTACTTATTCCTGATATAATTTTAACAACTGATCTTATTATTCTAACAAAAGAAAAATTTATAATGCTTCTTTTTTCAACTTTAATGGTAGTTGCTGGGTTTTTTATGGTTAAGAAATCACCTAAGACAATTGTTAAAATGAGAAATATAAAAACTCTTGCACCTAGTAAGCTTGTAATATTAGCAGAAGGATCTTTAATTGGGCTAATAACAGGGCTTGTAGGTGCAGGTGGTGGTTTTATTATAATACCTGTATTAGTTATTTTAACGAAGCTTAGAATGAAGCATGCTATAGCTACTTCGCTAGCAATTATATCTTTAAAATCTTTAATAGGTTTTATAGGTGATATAGAAGTTCAAATTATTGATTGGAACTTCTTATTATTATTTTCTGCTATATCTGTTATGGGGATATATGTAGGGCAATATTATAACAACAAAGTTCCTGATGACCAACTAAAGCAAGGATTTGGACTTTTTGTTATTATTCTGTCAATTATAATTTTTATCAAAGAAGTTATTTAGACTTTTTAAATAAGAATCCTAATGGTATAATTAGAAATAAAGCATAAATATTAAATAGCGCTCCAATTAAAGGAATTATTATCATCAAAAAAATAAAAAAATTCTTATGATTCTTTTTCACAAAAATTAATTTAATAACGTTTTTTTCATGAACTCTTTACTAAAATCAAATGATTTCTCTCTAGCCTGTGGATTTCCACCAAAATCAACACCTCTGGTAACGCACATTACAAACCCGATTTTTTGTAAAAACGGATTTGACATTGGAATATTTAGGTAATTCATCAAAACATTGCCTTTTTCATCTAATCTAAATATACAATCACTGAAATTATAAGCATTTTCATCTCTTATTACTGGAGCATCTCTGTCAAATGAATGATATGAATCTTCATATATTGTAAGGCTTATATTAGTTTTAGAGCTTAATTTATTTACTAAATCAATACAAGGAGCTGAAGGTGTCCAATTATCTAATTCACCTATTAATATATGAATAGGTGATTGAGAAAAATCCGTATTATCTGGATTAATAAAGCATGGAGGATAAAATGCTAAATGAGAAGCAAATGACAATTCTTTATTAATTGCCTCTTTAAGTGGTAGCCAAGCAGAGAATAAGGTGACTCCTCCTCCAAGACTCCATCCAGTAATTGAAACTTTGTTCTTATCAATTCTTGGATGTTCTGCTAATACTTCAAAAGCTCTATAAGCATCAAGTATCATTGCAGCCATAGTTATTTCATTTTGCGTCCCTACTGTTGAGGTAATGCTTCTGCTTTTAAAACTATTTAGTTCAAAAGTTGCTATACCCATTTCTTGATACATTTCTAAGTATTTATAATGATGTTCTCCCCATCCGAGGCTTCCTGCAACACCAATAATCAAAGGGTATTTTTTCCCATCACCTATTGAATCCTGCGGAATAACTAGTTCACCAAATACTTTTTGTTTTTCTTGGTTTTCTAAGTCTGTAATAATATCATTAAATGAATATGGATTTGCACTTTCAAAATGTATTTTTTCAATTGTAAATTGTGCCTGTAGATTAAAAACAAGTAGACAAAAAGCAATTAACAGATATAGCTTCTTCAAAATATAATGGATAATTAAATATAAATTTACAAAAATAAATGCTTGTTATTCCTTTTTTATTATATACATTTGCATTCAAAATTATACAAAAATTATATTCAATGACAGGAACAGTTAAATTTTTCAACGAATCCAAAGGATATGGCTTTATCACTAATGATGAAACAGAACAAGATATATTTGTTCATGTTACAGCATTAAATGGAATTACAATTCAAGAAGGCGATAAAGTTAATTTCTCTGAAGGTGAAGGAAAAAAAGGTAAGGCTGCTATAGATATCACTCTAGCTTAGTTTAGACACTTTATTACTCCCATATTATTTCTTTAAAATAAGAATTCTCTATAATCATAGTTTTATTAATATGATTATACACACTTTCTTTGGCTAATTTTTGTGAGAACCATCACAAAAAGGAAGTCTTTTAGATTTTGTGCATCTGCATAGGGAAAATCTTGATTTATGCTCTATTTCATTACCTTCTTTATCTAAAAGAACAACATCACCATTAATAGAAATTGGCCCATTTGGGCTTATAGTAATAATAGGACGATTGTCTGACATTTCTCCAATATATAAAATTATATTCAGTTTAGTTAATTACTGCTGATAATTGACTTGAAATTCTCAGGATCAGTATTACCTTCAGTGTTAATAAATAAGATCTTAGATTTTGAGTTTAATCCAATATGTTCTCTTAGGACATTAAACTTATTAACTTCTAAGCATTTAATTAGCCCACCTAATCCAGCTGCGCCAGATTCACCTGATATTACTCTCTCATCATCCTTAATTGGATAATAAAGGGTTCTAATCGCTTTTTTAGCATATTCATCTGAAATACTTATAGCTGCATCACACCCGTTTTTAATAATCTCCCAACCACTCATAGAAGGTATTCCACAATTAAGCCCTGCCATTATAGTATTTAAGTTTCCTTTTGGAGTTATTCTTTTATTAGATAATAACGACTGAAGCACACCTGAAGATTCATCTGGTTCAACCAATACAATTTTAGGTTTCTTCTTAAAGTACCTATTTATATAATACCAAATACATGTAGCAGGCCAGCTTCCGACACCACATTGAAGAAATATAATATCAATGTCTGGATTGTTTAAAGTATTAATAGAATCTTCCATCTCGCGTAAATGGGTTAAATATCCTGACATAATATAGGCAGGTATTTCTTCATAATTAATCCAAGAAGTATCTTGGATTAATGTCCAATTCATTTTTTTGCTAATATTTGAAGCATACTGGCAGGTATCCTCATAATTTAAGTCTAATTGTATAACTTCTGAGCCATGATCGGCAATAGCCTTAATTCTAGCATCAGTTGTTTGTTTTGGAACATAAATGACAGCCTTTTTATTATGTTTTGCAGCTGACCATGCTACTGCTCTTCCATGATTCCCATCTGTAGCAGTACAAAAAACAGAAATATTTGGATATAAGCTTAATGCTTTATGGACTGCATATGAAGCTCCTAGACCTTTAAAAGCATTTAAGTTAAATCTCTTAGACTCATCCTTTACATATATTTTACCTACATTCAATTCTCTAGAGAGATTTTTTAAGTCATATAGCGGAGTTTCCGCATATTCCTCTAAAGTTTTATGATATTCTAATGAATTACTTTTTAAAAGAATATCATTAGTTAAACTATTTTTTAATCTATTATCAGGAAAATTTAAAAAAATCTCATTCATTTTTTTATTTAAATAAAAGAGTTGGCGTGTTTTTGATGTATTCTTGATAGCTCTCTAGATGCCCCCACTTTCTTTTCCCTCTAGCCTCTAAAAGTCGTACTCCACTAACATAAACTAATAACAAATAAGTAAAAACGGGAGAAATTAATGTTATTAGTTGAAACCCTGACAATGAAGAAAAAGACATTATTGCAACTCCTGTCCATAAAGTAATTTCTCCTAAATAGTTTGGATGTCTTGAATAAGACCATAACCCTGTGGATATAAATTTATTTTTATTATTAGGATTGTTTTTAAATTTAGTTTTTTGGTTATCGGCAATTATTTCTATTAAGAATCCTAAAATAAAAGTAATTGCTCCTACAAAAAATAATGTATTCACTATTATTCCTTCAGAGGTTGACATGGCAGTAATAGCGCATGCTGAGCAGATAGAGACCCACATTCCTTGTAGTGTCCAAGTCATAAAAAACCTTGTTGGTGAAGGCTTAATATCTCTAAATCTTTTATCCTCACCTGCTTTTTGAATTCTAAAAAATAAAAAGCTTCCCAATCTTACTGCCCATATTATAATAAATATTGATAAAATAAGATTCCCTAAATTGAATTCAGATGATTTATAAAAAACATAACTAATAATCGATATGTAGGTAAAACTTCCTGCAAGATCATAGAATTTTTCTGTCTGCATCAAATATGCTGGAATAAATAAAACCCATTGTATGACAAAAGCTATCAATACAGCATTTTTAACCAAACTTATATCTGTCAATATTGCAATACCATATGCTATTGTGAAAGCAATTAAGGAGAATAAAATGTTTTTCATAATTAGTATATAAAGTTAATTAAATCTTATTTCTTTAGAGAAAACTATTAATCTCATCCAAATAGATATAAACAAGAAATAGTATTATATAGACAAATAAGTATATCCTATAGTAGTCTCTTGTTTTAATGTATTCTATATTATGAGGATAAAGATTTGAGAATAATCCTGTTAATTCTTTTATGAATACTGGTTTAATATTGATTTTCCAATCATCTGTTTTATAAACAATTTTTCTGAATTTACTTCGAATATAAGTACTAGGTATACCCCAAATAAATATAATGATAAGCAGTAATGTTTTAGTCATAGTAATTATTAATTACCTCTACCTACCTTTCTTATACCTGAAGATTTAGCTTTGTTGCTTTTATTATCAAATTTTTGCTTGACTCCCTTTTTGACACGTGTCTGTTTTTCAAGTCTATTTCCAAAAAATTTACTAGGCATAATTATTTTGTTTTAATTGATTAATTGTAAAGATATTAGAGATAATTATAATATACAAATTGTATAAAAGGATTAAGCATGTTTGCCTTTTACCCATCCTGTTTTTTGTAAATACTTTTCAGCACTTTCTACAGCTCCTTCTTCAATAGATGTTCCCATAGAATCATTCCATCGATTTAGATAGCCAAACAAAGAGATTACACCTAAAATTTCTACAATTTCACCTTCATCCCAATACTTATTCAGTTCTTGTATTATTGTCTCATCTACAGTATTAGGAACTTGTGAAGAGGCTAAAGAGAAATCTAGCGCTGCACGTTCAGCATCATTAAAGGAATCATGTGTTCTAAAATTCCAAATATTATCTAATTGTTCTTGTTTAGCGCCATAACGTTCAGCGGCCCTAATAGCATGTGCTTGACAATATCTACAGCCAGTTGAATTACTTGAAACCCAAGCAATCATTCGTTTAAGCGCTGATGTTACTCGACCTTTGTTCGACATAACAGCTTTATTTAAATTAATAAAGGCTTTACTTATCTCCGGACGTCTTTGCATGGTAAGAACAGAATTAGGGCAAAAACCAAGTGTTTCGTTAAAGAACTCAGCTAGTTTTTTAGTTTCAGAATCATAATCTGATGGTAGAGGTGTAACTAAAGGCATAATAATAATTTATTTTACAATATTAAATTTATTTTACAATATTAAAAGTTTAATTTTAAATAAATTATAACGCATATGAATTCAAAAGAAAAATTAGCAAAGAAGCTTGGAATTACTGTTGAAGAATTAGAAAATAGGATACAAAAAAACAAAGAAGCTGAAGAAGATGTAATAGAGGCTACAGCAAAAAAGAAAAACAAGTCTTAATCATCTTAAATAACTGCCACCATTTATATCAATAGTAGATCCTGTTGCGTGGTCTAGTTTCCCTGAAACAATAAGAGAAACAACAGGAGAAATATCTTTTGGCTCTGTTAACCTATCTAAAACAATTCCTTTTTTTACGTAATCTTCCCCTTCTTTATTTAAAAAATCTTTTATCATTTCTGTTTTAACAAAACCAGGCGCAATGGTAAAAGCAAGAACATTGTCTTTTTTTCCAAAAGACCTAGCAATTGTTTTTGTAAGCGAGACCATACCACCCTTAGAACATGCGTAAGAAATATAATCTTCTGTTTCTCCTCTAAAAGCCGCGCGAGAAGATATGTTTATTATTCGAAATCTTGAATGAATATTTTTTTTTCTTTTTATGTTTATAAAACATTTACACAGATACGCTGGCGCAGCTAAGTTCAGATTTAAGGTTTTATTCCAACTTGAATTCCAAAAGTCAGCATCAGTATTAACAGACGAAGAAATTGCTATTCCTGCGTTATTAATTAAAACGTCTGGAAATCCAAAGTGAGCTATTGTTTCTTCATATAATTGCTGTGCACCTAAACTACTTGAAAGATCTTGAGAAACCGTGTGTGTATTTTTTTTTAAAAGTGGTTCTAGTTTTTTTTTGTTTTTATTATAGTGTAAAACAAGCTCATGTTTTTCATTTATAAGTTCTTTTGAGATTTCATACCCAATTCCACTTGACGCCCCCGTTATTAATATTTTCATGCTTCTTCTTTTTTTAAAACAATCCAGAGTACTAAATAAGCGAACCCAAGTCCTCCAAAAACTGTTAATATTCTCCAAATAACGGGATCAATATTAGTATGTTCTCCTAACCCGTGACAAACACCTCCAATATATCCTTTTTCAGGACACCTGTATAACTTTTTCATACCTACAATTTACAATAATTTTAAAAGAAGCCGATATGCCTATGGTTTATAATGTTATTATTTTTGATAATTTTAAAATACTTGCTTTAAGTCCTAAAAAGTGAAAAGGTTTGAAAGAGAGCCAACCATAGCAATCAATCAAACCAATTCGTTTGTGTGATGCGAATATATACCAATTAAATAAGATATACCTATGGTTTAGCTATAAATTTTAAAATAAAGAAGATACGCCTATTTTGTCCAAGCAATTAGATTTAGAAAACTATTGTTGTTAGCAACTAGGATGGCAGGTCTTTTTTCTTTTAGTATAAATAGTAATTCAAGATTTTTTACATTTCCAGGGATAAAAAGACCACTATCATCAATTTTTAAAGCAGCTGTAAATGTACCATCTCCATTACCTTTAAGAAAAAGACCTTTTCCTGCGTCATACGAAGGTGTTTCTATTTCGGCATTAAATATATTTCCACCAATAACAACATCTAAATTATCATCACCATCAAAATCCCAAATAACGCTATCCATTATTGGTGCCAATTGAGCTTCGGGTAATAATTCGATCATTTCTAAAGTATTTCCCCCCTTATTTTCAATATACATGCTCGCAAAACTAGTAGCATAATAATGTAGAGCATTATTTAAATTTTCAGTACCAAAAATATCATCTAAATTGGATGATGCAAAATCTGAAAACAAAGGAAATTTTTCACCTATAAATGGCATTTGTTCTGTTGAACATTCTTTACCTCTTAATGGTACAAGGTTTCCATTATAAGATTTACTTAATACGATATCAAGAGTTCCATTTTCATCAAAATCTTTAGAATATATATGTAAAGGTTTTTCATTTGTTGCCTGAAACTTATTATTTAATCCCAGATTCCCAACAATGAAGTCCTCATCGCCATCATTATCAAAATCTCCTTTATTAATACTATAAAACCATCCTACATCATCCGATAATCCTAATTGTTCCGAAGCATTTTCAAAACCTTCAGTAGTATTTAAAAAAACCATTATAGGCATCCACTCTCCAACAATGATTAAATCTTCCCTTCCATCATTATTTATATCAGACCAGGAAGATGAAGTAATCATACCTGCATTTTTTAATTGAGGTGCTAGCTTTTGAGTTACATCTGTAAATATTCCATTTTCATTTTCTAAAAGATACGAATCTGGTGGTAAAGGATATTGTCCTGGTTTATTTCTGCCTCCTACAAAAAGGTCTAGATCTCCATCTTTATCCCAATCATTTGCTGTAATAGTAGCTGTACTAGTTCTTATATCAGGAAGTGATTGCTTTGATCTTTTAAACTGCCCTTGACCAGAATTGAGATATAATCGATCCTGCAAAAGGTGTTCATCATCTTTAAATTCGCCTCCACCTCCACTAGCGATATAAAGATCTAAATCTCCGTCATTATCAACATCAAAAAATAAGGCGCCGAGATCTTCAAAATTCTCGTCTTTACTGAATACATTTTGTGTAGAAACAATAAATCCTTTTTTAGTGTCTTGAAAATATATTTGTCCTGCTTGACCTTTTGCTCCTCCAACATAAAAATCTTCATTTCCATCGCCATTAATATCTCCAACTGCAACACATGGCCCAAGAGTAGATTGTTTATGAGGTAAAAGTATTTCTGTTTTATAATCATCATACTTATTCTCCTCATGTTTAAAATCTGAAATACCAATTCCACGAGAAACATCCACAAATGGATATTGTAAATTTATATTTTCCACTATGGAGTTTTGATAGGCTTTTTTATTTATATAATGCTTTTTATCAATGTCAGGATTATAAATTGTGGTTTTGGTTCCATCTAACCATAAGATTTCTGCTCTATCAACTTTTTGGATATTACCTAGACCAAAATGTGCTAGGCTATGCATAGAAGACAAGTAGCCTCTAACAAAACTGTATTCAACCAGTTGCTCTTTATTATCAGTAAAAATTTTAATCTTTGAGTGCATAACACTATTACTATTTTTACCATCAGATAAAACAAATTGAATATAATGATTACTCTTCCGGTCCATTGTGTTATTTCTATATACAAAAGCTTCACTTTCTAGGTTGTTAATAACCACATCAAGATCGCCATCATTATCTAAATCACCATAAGCTGCTCCTTGAGAATAAGAAGGCTTATTAAAACCCCAATCTTTTGAGGTATCATCAAATTTCAAATTTCCTCTATTTTTAAATATATAATTAGCTATTGGTGTCGAATTCGATTTTTGCAATTGATCATAAAGGACAGCTCCTGTAACACCTTCTGTCTCATATCTCACCTCTAATTCATTCATCCAATCACGATTTCTTGTGTCTCTTTTAAATCCATTAGTAACCATCAAATCTTTCCAAGAATTATTGTCAAAATCTACAAGCAACGCTGCCCAGCTCCAATCAGTTTCGGCTACTCCTAAAAAGTGTCCGATCTCACTGAAATGACCTTTACTCCTATTTAGATTCAATGTATTAAACATATATTGAGGCACATATCCTTTTTGATTTGTTAAATAACTAAACTTATTTACATCCATACTCTCCATCAATGTCTTATTTCTGTAATGATCAGATGGTGTCATATCGAGTACTGCTAAATCCACCAATCCATCGTTATTAATGTCAGCTGCATCACAACCCATTGAAAAAAAGGAGCTATGAGATACTTTGGACTGGATGTCTTCAATAAAAGTTCCATTTCCCTGATTAAAAAACATAAAATCTGGAATAAAATAATCATTAGCTACATAGATATCTAAAAACCCATTCTCATCAAAATCAGAAACGGCCACACCAAGACCAAAACCTGGTCTGTATAATCCAGATTCTTTTGTAATGTCATCAAATGTTCCATTTCCATTATTACGATATAGCGTGCTAAAAGATTTCTCTCTTATCCTAGTAGGTTTGTTTAGTAATACCTCTTCCCATTTATGAACATCTTTCTCATAATTTATAGATGAGTGATTCATAACAAACAAATCTAAATCACCATCTTTATCCATATCAAAAAATGCAGCCTGAGAAGAATAGGAAGTATCATCAATACCGTATTTAGCTCCCATTTCCGTAAAAGTTAGATCTCCATTGTTAACATATAACTGATTTGCTAATAAATTATCATCAACTGTTGGCCCCGAATTACACACATATATATCCATCCAACCATCTTCATTAATATCTACTACACTTACTCCTGTTGCCCAATTAACAGATTCTATTCCCGCGTTATTACTTATGTCTTGAAATTTAAAGTCACCTTCATTTAAAAATAGTTTATTTGGTGTGTCATTGCCAGCAAAAAAAACATCTGCTAAATCATCATTATTAATATCTACAATAGCAACTCCACTACCATTATAAAAGTAATCATAGTGACCCCCATTTCTTTCAGGAGTTTCAATTGAGGTATTTGTGAATGTCATACCTGTTTCATCGGATGACAATAATGTGAAAAGGGATTTTTGAATATTCTGATCATCTGCAGAATCAAAACTACAAGCGAATAGACCAAATATAAGAAAGAAATAAATTAGCTTTTTCACACTTGCAATTTACAATAATTTTAAAAAAAGCAGATATGCCTATGGTTTATTTAAATAATTTAATCCAGTCAGCTTCTCCAGCAATGTAGGCAAATGAATATAGATTTCCTGTATCAAGTAACTTTTGATAATATTGTTTTGCTTTTATAGTATCATTTTTTTCATATACATACCAGTTGGCCAAGCTATATAAAGCGACTTCATCGATTACGATTTCAGATTCTTTAAGTAATCCTTTGTAAAATAAACACGATTGATGATAACTCATGTTTTCAATTATGTCCATGTTTTGGTGAACTTCATTAATAACAGTATTGGATTCTTCAATTTTATTTAGTCTTCTATTGATCATATATAACCAATGACCACCTGAAACAATATTATCATCGTATTTATGAGTAACACTTCTATTGTTGAATGCTTTGAGTGCATTATTCATATCGTTTTTAAGATAATATGCTAGACCAAGATGATACCATATATTACCGTGGAGTGTGCTTAGAGGAATATTTTTTGCATTTGGCAAACCATCAGGTTCTATTTGATCTGTTTTCCCATTAATCAATTGTACTGCTTTTTCAAAATCACTTATTGCATTATCATATTGACGGGTAGAAATGTATCTATGACCACGGTGACGATAAAAACGAGCATCATTAGGATGGTTTTTTATTCCTAAGGTAAAGAGCTTAACAGCTTCTTTGTAGTACCCCATATAGGCTGTTCTACGTCCATACCAAATTAGAGCTTCAGCATCATTTTGATTATCAAAATAGGTGATTTGTGCTGATTTAAATTGATCAAATGATTCTCCTTTTTTTATTTCTGGACTTCTTAGCGTATCACCTAATAGTGTTATTGTTTCTATGGTTTGAGTAGGATTAATATGATTTTTTGAATTTTGATAAAAATCACAAGAAAAGAAAGCAAATACAAGAAATAAACAAAATAGCTTTTTCATGCCTGCAATTTAAATAAATCTTATTTCATTAATCTAACGAAATTTCAATCACTTCACCATCAGATGTTGTAAAAA
>JACKQG010000124.1_pt1 | contig 105969 bp, 96 predicted proteins | sample 8237621 | NCBI WGS metagenome assembly JACKQG01 (sample SAMN15677084, study PRJNA649215) | marine metagenome | biome: marine; feature: Black Sea; material: saline water; isolation source: suspended particulate matter (SPM) from the Black Sea western gyre | collected 2013-06-09/2013-06-10... | reverse complement strand
TCGCCTGCTGCACCAGAAACCTCACCAACGAGATTTCGAATTGCGTCTGTGTATGGTCTGCTATCCTTAGCCCTTGATAGAGCGGCAGTAAATTTTGCCGTAGCAATCATCTGCATCGTTTTAGTAATACGTGCGATGGTTCCAACCGCAGTCATACGTTTTCGGATAGCGCGAATTTGTGCCATAAGAGGCGGGATTATAGCAGAGAGTTCGCGCCACTGACAGTGCAGGGCCTCTAATTAATTTGGGAAGAGAAGGGTGATTCCAAAGCGGAAACCAAGCCCTTGTGGACCGCTATTTGGGCTATCAACCCAATATTTGAGCCCACCAAAGATGTTTAATTTCTGGTTTCCAATTGTTGTCATTTTAGAAACAACACCCTCAATTGGAATTGACCATTCTTCGGTTTCCCAACTGTATGTCGTTTCTGTTTGGATACCGAATGTCCAGGCGTCATTTGTGGTGTAACTTGCAAAAGGTTGAACAAATGTTGCGTTTACATCAGCTCGATTTTTGTTACCAGCATATGACCAGATGTGGTTGGCGAGAATGCCGTATGTCCATGGACCATCTTGCCTGAGACCAACAAAAGTTGGTCCTGCGCCCCATTTTTCTGTACCAAGTAAATCGTTCGAAGCCGTTGGAAGTAACAGGGCGGGACCAACCCCTAGTATCCACCCATCTTCGGTTGGCTTTCTTGGGGAAAAGAAAAAACTTTGAACAGTGTCACCAACTCCTGTTTGGGTTCCCGAGTCAGGAAGAATATCTTTTTGTTTAATAATCGGAACAACGGTCCGGCTAATCAAATTCCAATCGTCATTCAGTTCTATTGGGATTACCGGTTGAAAGTTAAGTTGGTAACGAGAGCCGTCGTTGTTTGGACCAATCTTACGATCATAGTTCCCCTGAAACGGAACGCTTATCATCGCGGCAACTGGACAGGGTTCTGGGGCTACTGGTATTCCTGGTGATTTCACGCCCCCTTCAAGGTTTGTAAAAATAATGTATTTGGCAAAAAGTTCATTCCCTGTTGAAACGGGCGAAGAAACGGTTAATTTGGCTGATCACATTATGAACAATGTCGACATTCCAAACGGTGCTGTCCAAGGAAAGAAGGGTGCAAAAGACGATCTGCCAGACAAAACTCAGTGGACTGTCTACAAAGACCTCACCAATAATAAACTTTATTTTAAGTCGTACCAAAACACAACGTTGCAGGTGATTGACTTAAACAAAATAAACATTTCTAAAGGTGCCCATCAACTTTCTATACCGGTTGCTTCAAAACAAATTTTTGTAGACGCAACGGGCACACTGAACGAGAGTTCTGGAACAAAATAACTTATTGGATTTTTAGGCCGTCGTAAGCAAGGTGCATTGCGCTTGGCAATTCTTCCTCGGTTTTGTCGTGCATAACACAGTGCGTCATGTGTGTGAAGTAGGTTTGCTTCGCACCAACTTGCTGAGCAATTTCAATTGCCTGATCAAGGTTTAGGTGTGTAGGATGGTGTCTAAACCGAAGCATGTCGAGCACAAGAACTTCAAGATTCTCAAGTTGTGGCCACGTTTCGGGTGGTATCGAAGAGACATCGGTGCAATAGGCAATCGATGGGGCGCCTATGGCATCTATTCTAAAACCAACTATTGGGAGTCGTCCATGAAGAAGTCGGATTGGCGTGAAGGTAACACCAAACAAATCAATTGGTTCTTCTGGAAAAATTTCGTGTGGAATCAAGTTTGCAACAAAAGAATCGTTAACATTTTTGTGTGATTCAAAAACGTGTTGAAAAACTCTGGAAAGGTGGTCAAGGGTGTGACGTTCTGCATAAATGTCAAGTGGTTGTGACATCGATATGTTAAACATCCTCGTGTCGTCTAGCCCAAATGTATGGTCAACGTGGTTGTGGGTAAACAGAATCGCATCACAGCGCGTAAGTTTTTCCCTAAGCACCTGTTGCCGAAAATCTGGGGACGTATCAACTAGCACCGAGCGGTCTTGCCCCGTTTCGTCTTTGAATCGAACACAAACACTACACCTTAGTCGTTTGTCTTTTGGATTATCGCTCTTGCACACATCACAATCACAAGTAATAACGGGAATGCCAGCAGATGTGCCTGTTCCCAAAAATGTAAATGAAAAATCGCTAATTGGCATTTGCAACGCCTGTTTTTCGAATAAGTGGACCAACGGTTAAGCCCTGCAACAACAAACTTACCATAACTACGCCGAAGGCAACGGGAACAAGTGTTTGTTTAAGTTCGCCAGAAGGAAGTCCCAAAACCAGTGCGAGTGGAATAGACCCTTTAAGTCCAGACCAGAAGACAACGTGTTTCCACCCATTTGGCCAGTGTTTTCCTATAGTAAGTGATGTTGGATAAACCATGAGGGCACGAGCAGCCATGATGGCGAGCCAAGTTGCACCAACTGCGAGAAGAACGTTTGTTTGAAGCAGGGCGGGCAAACCACCAATATCTTGCAACTCAAAACCTATAAGTAAAAAGACAATTGAGTTAATTAAGAAGTCGATTGATTCCCAAAAGGTGTTTATTGTTTGCACGGTTTGGTCGCTCATTGCAAGTTTTGTACCGTAGTTGCCAATAATGAGACCGGCAACGACGACAGATATAACACCTGAGGCCCCACTTTGTTCTGCAACAATAAATGAGCCCCATGCAAGAACGATTGTTATTGCGTTTTCAAGAACGTGGTCGTTAAGGCGACGCAAAATCCAAAATGAAATTAATCCAAAGCCAATACCAAAGACAACGCCTAGGCCAGCAACTTTAACGAATTGCATTATGCCATCAACAATAGATAGTGAACCCTCGTGGTCACCCGTTGGATAGACGGCTGCAAGCAAAATTAAAAACAGAACAACGCCCGTTCCATCATTAAACAAACTTTCGCCTTCGATAAGTGTCTTTAGGCGGCTTGGGGCTTTTGCGGTTTTAAGCGTTGCTAAAACCGAAATCGGATCGGTCGGAGCAAGCATTGCGCCAAACAATAAAGCTGGTAGCCAAGCGGCGTCGCCAAGAAAGGGACGTACTGCGAGTGCAACAAAAACCGTTGAAACAAGGACTCCGGGAATGGCAAGAATTACAACTGGTACTGCTTTTTTTTGGAGCAACTCTAGTTCGAGATGAAGACCTGCTTGGAATAAAAGGGGTGGAAGAAGAAGAACAAGAATAAGTTCCTGTGTTATTACCATTCCATCTGGAGCAGCACCAAGGATAGCAACAGCAAGGCCCGCCAGTACCAAGGCGATTGTGTAAGGAACCTTTACAAACTTTGCGCAAACTCCAACAACTGTTGCAAATGCAAGAAGTGAAATAAATGTCGTAAGTGTCGTGGAAACAACACCATGATGTTCAACCGAAGCAAGCATCATGCGGATTGGCGCTCGGGTTGTAGGAGCGCGGCGACCATTTTTTCTGGTGCGTCTGAGTGTGCAATTGCAGAACTTACAGCAATTCCTTTGCACCCAGCGGCATATAGTTGGTTTACGTTTTCTGGGGTGATGCCACCGATAGCAAGGTGGTTGTACGCCATAGCGCTTTTTAATAAACCAAGAGAAGAAATTTGAACCTCTGGTTTTGTGCTGGACGCAAACATGGCACCAACTCCGATGTAGTCAGCGTCGCCAGTTAGGCCGTCTTTGGTGTGTACCGTTTTGCCGATGATGTATTCTGAACCAAGCAGTTTTCGTGCATCTTGGATAGACATGTCGCTCTTGCCCAAATGAACCCCAGAGGCACCGGTGGCCAAGAGGACATCTACGCGGTCGTTTACTATTACGTGGGTACCATATTTGTCCGCTATTTGCTTTACCTCTTTGACATGTTTTATTAAATCGTTGGTTGCAAGTTCTTTTTCTCGAACTTGCACACAATCACAACCAGCAGCGATGGACTGAATGAGTGTGTCTTGCCAAGCAAGGACACATTCGTCCTTTGTCATAATAAAACAAAGTTTCCACTGTTGTTTGTTTGTTGCACCAAGCAAGCGTATTATCTCTGCTGACAAGTCGTACATTTCGTATCGGATTGATTCGACGGTATTTTTTTTGTGCTCAAGTTTTAAAAACTCTTCGATGACACGAAGGGCTTCGGCGCAACGGTTTCCTGCCGCTATCGCAATATCGTTTACAGAATTGCGGGTTCCTTCTGTTTTTGTCGATACCGCAGTACCAACATCACCCAAAACATCACGACAAGAGGAATAATGCTTCGTCTGAATACGAAGTTCATGTCGACAACTCTTTATTGACGAGCAGAGTATTTGGTTCTCAAGTGTAAACCGAGCAATATCTTCAAGGACGCGCATTCCTTCGGCAGCGCGGTTTATGTTTGCATCTAGGATTCGCGTGGATGACATAGGTGTTTATGTTATGTCCTATGCGGAACATTCGCACAATGGTGGGAGAATAATCGACTAAGAGTGTCGTTTTGCTGCTACGCGCCAATTACCCCCAGTTTGCAATTAGTATCAACGCATCTTGAACATCAACAACACCATTTCCATCTAGATCGGTACCGTCGCTTCCGTCGCTTCCCCAAGAGGCAATTAGTAGCAAAAGGTCTTCGACGTCCACAGTGCCATCACCATTAATATCTCCAGAAACACTCGTTTCAATCGTGAGCGACAAGGTCCCTGTGCCTGCCGAGTTGTTGTTCCAACCACCTACACGCAACAGGTACGAGGAGCCCTGTTGTACCGGAGCTTCTAGAAGAGAAGAATATGAACCACAGCCAGTGCCGTCATCGTTGCACGCAACCAAAACAGAAGTGTCGCAACTTCCACTATAGAGCACTAGATCTGAATCGTAGTCAACCTGATCACAAGTACTAGCGGTTAGTGTTCCTGATGATGGTGAAACAAACGCATACCAAATGTCATTCACTGTTACACCGCCATCACCGGACTCCTCGCATTCGGGGTGGTCTGCTCCATCTGTTGAAGCGTACAGGGTTGAAAACTCGGTGTCTCCTAATTCAACAACGACTGCGTCTTCACAGTTGTCGTTTGATGGTGCTGTTACTTTTTGAAAAGTATTGTCCGAGGCAACAGTGTTGTTCGAATTGTCAACATCTTCATAATAGTTTGGCTCAACAATTAGACCCAAATAATACTCTCCATCTGAAAGCGAGTCGGGTATTAGCACAGGGCTGTCTATTTCATTAGTGCCCGGAGATGGAAATGATGTGTATATAGTTCCTAGAAGTGTGTCGTATTCCGTTATTATCTGGTTTGTGGAAGCGTAAATGTCAACAACTATGTTGCTTGTTTGGGCACCATTGTTTCCAACAATAGCCGAATATTCTAAATAATCTCCTGCAAAAACTTGTGTGTCTAGCGGTACAACCGAAACAGCATCAGCGTCTACTACTGACTGAACAGAAAGCCTGTAAGCATCCCATCCGCTTGTTTCGTTATTTCCTGATGAGCCATCCGTGTCAGAATCAAACCGAACACCTAGCCAATAGTTACCTGTTGGAAGACCAACTGGTTAATACACATTCCCAAAACCGACGTTGACTTCTGCCATAGAATTGTAATCCCAAGAGTATGTTTTGTGATCAAGCAAGGTGTCGCCGGTATCTATTGTGTCATCTGTAGAAAGATAAACATCAAAACCCCAAGTTCCGCTGTCGGAACCATTAGTTGGGTTTGCCGATGTAAACTTTAGGTCGTCTATGGTGTCATTTGCAGAATATGGTGCGGGCTCAGAAACTCCCGCTTCACTTCTGATATACATTGCCTGAAGATCAAAATTAGACCCTCGTGAACCGGGGACAAAGTCGTCTACTAAAAAGTCAGATAAACTCTCCCAAATTTTTGCTGCATTTGAAGATGTTGATCCATTGCCGTTTGAGTGCTGGGCATGGACTCGTCTGTCTCCATCGTCATCAAGATAATAATATCCGCTACCGCTCATACCCCCGTGACTTGTTGTAAAACATCCCGCTGTAGTATCTATGTGTAGTTGGTTACCTGGACAAGAATCAAATTCGCCTTGGCGATAATACATGTCATCACCATTGTGCAGTGGGTTTCCATCTGCGTCATCTTGGCCACAACTTTCTGCTGGATAGGAAAAATTGTGGTATTGCCTGCCTTGTATGGTTGAACAACTGTAGCCCCAGCTCCATCCGGTCCAACCAGCAAGCATCCCAACAGCCCTACTAACTCGAATCACCCCTATATCCCAATCAAAATCATCGTCTTCTGTCCATCCGGTGAATGCCCCTAGGGCGGTAGAATCAGCTCTTCCCCAGTAGTCGGTTCCACCGTGACTACCCGGAAACACATCAACCCAATCGGCCCAGTCATTTATCACCCTGGTAATCCCATTGCTGTCTACAAACTCATCTGTATAAACACAATGTCCAGCGGTCAATATCGTTTCTGCATCAATAAGATGTCCCGACCCAACAAACTGCCACTCGATTCCATCAACATCTGTGAATTGCATCCTTAACCGGCACGCTGTACTTCTTGGAAATGTGTCCGGACTATTTGCAAGTTCAAGATCAGAAAACGTTCGCTGACCCTCATGATTTGATGTTCCGTTCCAAATTCCACCAAACTGGAAACTGGCATCTCCTCCCTCTAATCCTGAACTAAAAGTCGAAAGACGCACTGGATATGTTTCGTCTGTCTGCAAGTCGTGATACAAAAAAGTTCCAGGAGAACTGTCTACGGGTTTTGCTTCATCTGGGTTTGGCATCGGAATTGGAAGGTCCGTTGGCAAACTTGATGGTCTAATTTGATGTGTTCCATCGTCTTCAGCGGGACCAACCCATATCGGCTTGTCGATTTGGTTAGTTGAAACTGCACGAACTTCTGGAATATCACCGCTTGGTGGTTGTGGCAAGTATGACAAAACAAGAGAAGGTGCACACATCGCAGCAAATATACTTGTTGGATAAATCATTTTCTTCCTCCTTATGTAACTCTATTGTTATAAATAATTGGCGCCGTTGCAACAAAAAAAGTGTTTTTATTTATTCTTTTGAAAGCATTTCGGCAACAGTCGACGTGATTGGCACTTTGGGAAATACAGAAAACAACCTGCGTGGTTGTTTTCGTGGTAATTATCCTCGAGGTCAGCGCGGAATTTAGGCCTGTTAATCAACCTCGGGTTAATTAATTTATAAGGTCGACGCGGCGTTGGTGTCGGCCGCCTTCAAAATCGGTTGAGAGCCAGGTGTCTACAATCTTGTTGTAGTCGCTGTCAAGTGGCCCATTAGCTGCCATACACAACACGTTCGCGTCATTGTGTCTTCGGCTCATTTCTGCCGCCACGGGTTCGTGAACAAGCGCGGCGCGGACACCGGCAACCTTATTCGCAGCCATAGACATGCCAATTCCAGAACCGCAAATTAATATTCCACAAATTGCTTCGCCAGAAATGATTTCGTTTGTCACTTCTTTTGCAATGCACGGATAATCAACTGAATCAGCATCGCCTCCGTAGTGTTTGTGAACCACCCACCCCATTGGTTCAAGGTGTTCTGCAAGACCATCTACTATTCCTCTTGCCCTGTGATCTGAACCAATCGCAATTGTCCCAACTTGAAATGCCATTTATGCTCCTTCTTTTGTCAATTCTTGTAGTTTTGCTGCAATGAGTTTTTCCATTTGCTCGGCCAGTGCATCGTACACAGATTGGTCTTGACCAATTGGGTCGAGAATATCTCCGGAAGGATCAAGCAGCACCGCGTTGTTGGTAAATTTTAATGTGGCTATCAGGTGTCTCTTAGACATGCACAGAACCAAATCTGCTGCGCGTGCCATTTCACTCGTCAATACCTTGCTTGTCCCAACAGTTAAAATTCCTCGTTGTGAAAGTGCTCTAATTGTTTCTTCGCTTGTTGGGCTACCTTGACTAGCTGAAACACCAGCCGAAACAGCCAGCCAATCCGTAAATCCATTGTCAGAAAGCCATTTTTGGGCAATTCCCTCTGCCATCGGGCTTCTGCAAGTGTTTCCGGTACAAACAAATAGTATGGTAGTAATAGACATCGCTTGCAATACTCGCCACTATCGTATTGAATACTCATACATCGCACACGATGTGATTGGAATAGATTTTTGGATTTTCTAACAGAACAAGAAATTAGTGACCTCCTTGTTGAACTTGGGGTGCAATTGCGCCAAGAAGGTGACACTTCTGTCTTCATGGAAATAGATTCTGGGCACACAACCGCAAAGCACTGCCTGTGCAACGATTTGAATCGGTGTGATGGCGATGTTGGCACAAGCTGTTTTGAAATGAATGCCGAAACAATGATTACTTCAATTACTGACGCTGTGCACAAGATTCATGAGGGGCGAACACTCATGATTCCGGTTGGTAAGTGGCGGTCCATGTTTGATGCTGTGGCGTTTAGTATGGCAAGTGACGAATCTTGGCAAGAGTTTGACGCCTCTGCAACAATTAAACTAAACACCAGAGACCCACTTCTGTTTGAATCGGGCGATGAGCAAACACTCGTTGAGTTGATTAAATCTTTGATGACATATGGAGAGACAAAAGAACAGGGAATCTTCTTAATTCCGGTTGGAGCCCCACTCCTTATTCACGTCCAACCGGGCGGACCAGTAAAGTTTTGGTTTGGAAACAGCGCTTTGGCCGATGAGGTTCGGGAAGTGTATACAAACTAAACACAACTCCTTTGTTGTACACCACACATATTCATGCCACGAAAAACAATTAAACCTTGGTTTATAGCTGAAGCAAGCGCCATAGCTGCCATTGATGGTGCCCGCACAGAAAGCAACTGGGAAGCTCTTTCGGTTGAGATTGAAAAACTAGCAACAGCAAGGTCTCAAAGGGCAAAAGCTGCACACAATGGTAAAAAAGTGCAACTTATTCAAAGCACAGAAGATCTTGAACGTCAACATTGTGGTGGGAGATACTTAGTCCAGCCACCACTTGTTGCCAGAGACGCGGCACTTTTTGATAACACCATGAAATCAAACCATATATCTAGTGTTGTTGTTTGTCGAGAGCCAAGAACCACCCTTGGTCTTTGCCCTATTGTGGCGCTAGGAAGCGGTGTAACCGTGCGGGTTCAGGTTGAGGAACCAAAGAACCCAAATAAACCAACCTGTGCTTGGTTTGACCACGCCATTGAAGAACTTGGAGATCATGTTCTTGAACAAATAAACAATAGTTCGCCCACAAAAAGACAGTTGGATTATCTGATTGCTCATTTTTCCGCAATCCCAACTCACCAGCGTGTTTTTCGGCAAGCAATAGAATTATGTGACACGCTCTCTAAGAAGAGCGTGTAGGATGACAATGTATTAGGATATACCTGTGGCTTTACAAACAACCCTTGCAACTCGTTTTTGGTTAAAAACCCTCGTTATGGCGGTTGTCTGTATTGTTCTTGGGGTTTGGGGTATTTGGGACTATGCGGTGGTTATTCCACAAGCTCAAACAGGTGCTGAACGGGGGACCATTCTTCGCGATGTTCTTAAACCGGCAATGGACACAACCCCTGTTGGTTCAACCGAAAGAACCGAAGCTATTGTTCTACTTCAGGTTTCCGTTGAAAATGTTGATGATACAGACACAGAGTGGAAAACCGCGGTGTCCACATTTATACAAGCATTAGAGGGTGGTGATGCCTCTGGTTACGAACCAGTGTTCCAAGAGGAAATAAAAAAATATGGAGACATAGTCGCTCCAAGTAAGTTTGATAGGCCAATGCAGTGGCTCTTTATTTTATGTTTACCGTTTGGTTTTTATTACCTTTGGTCATACTCAAATATGAAGAAACGTGCGGCAACATATTTGCTTGATGATGTTGGTACGCTTACAACTCCGGAGGGCTGTTGGACTGCTCAAAAAATTAAAGACATTGACATGGAACGGTGGATTTCAAAAACAGGCAAGGCAAGAACTACTTGGACAGCAAAGGTGATTGTTGAAGATCACAAGCCAATTCTCCTTGATGATTATGTGTACAAAGATATTCATCTAATCATAGGATCACTTGCACACAGGTTTTATCCTGAAGATTGGACACCGCTCGCTAAACGGGTTAAAAAAGAAGTTGTAACAAGTGAAGAACTTCCAAAAAATGCTAAGACCTCTGAAGAACATTAGTTGTGCCACTGTTATCTGCGACAAATTTGATTAAGAGCTACAGTGGTCGCAAGGTTGTCGACAAAGTTAGTGTTGAGGTTAATGCTGGTGAAATTGTTGGGTTGCTTGGACCAAACGGGGCTGGTAAAACCACCACGTTTAGGATGATGATTGGGATGATTACTCCGGAAAACGGAAGGGTGTTGTTTGATGAAGAAGACGTGACCTATCTCCCGATGTACCAACACGCAAGAAGGGGAATGGGATATCTAGCACAAGAACCTAGTGTATTTCGAGGAATGAGTTGCGAAGACAATTTGATTACCATTCTAGAAACACTGCCAATCCCAAAACCGATGCAACGGCAAAGATGTGACCACCTGCTTCAACAGTTTCATTTAGAACACAAACGAAAACAACTTGCAAGAACGTGTAGCGGTGGTGAGCGCCGCAGACTAGAAATAGCACGGTCACTCATCACTCGACCAAAATTAATTTTGTTGGATGAGCCCTTCGCTGCAGTAGATCCCCACACGGTTGAAGATGTGCAGTGTGAGGTTCGCAAACTTGCAGATTCCGGAATAGCCATCCTTGTCACAGATCATGCTGTTCAACAAACCCTTCATATTTGTGACCGTGCATACATTATTGATAGTGGGAAAAACCTTCGGGACGGTGATCCAAAAACAATTATTAACGACGAACTTGTTAAAAAGCACTACCTTGCCTCAACGTTTAGGGGAGATGAGTTTGATTAATAAAATATTAAAACCATCTACTTTGTATACTCCACACAATATGCGATTTGGTTTTTTTATTGTGGCGATTTGGGTTACCTTGTTCGGGTGCGTAAAACGCACAGTTACTATCACAAGTCAGCCTCAAGGTGCTCTGGTTTGGGTAAACGAACGAGAGGTGGGGAGAACCCCTTTGGATTTTGAATTTTTATATTACGGGGAATATGATGTGCGAATCGAGGGGGATGGACAGGAACCAATAATGACATCGAGGTGGCCCGACCGACCTATTTGGGATGCTCCTGTAGTAGACCTTGTTGCAGAGATGTCTCCTTTTCGTTTTGAATCTAACCCGGTTTGGCACTTTGAGCTTGAAGAACGGAATGATGACCAAGAATCATTGGTGCAACGAGCAAAATTTTTGAGCACATCAATTGTTCGAGACGACGTTGAATAATATGCGGCGATATATTTCATTATTTGTTATTCTTTCTGTTGCTGGACTTGTTTCGTGGTGGTCTGCTAAAAGCGAGGCCGGTGTTTCACACCATATTCATGCTGAAGTTACTAAACTTGTTCCACTTTTTGCTGAAGACCCAAGCTCCATCAATGGTTTTGTTGTTGATCCAACCCTACAACCAATTCTTGCAACATCTCTACAACAGGCAATAACAGAGTCGAGACAACTACACCGAGATATTGTTGTTGTTGTAACAGGTGGCGATCACGAATCGTTTGGCGATGGAACCGCAACACACGTAGCAGTGTTAAGTGTTGACCACCACTCGGTTGTTGGGTTGCGAATAGTTTGTTCGTCCAAAACTGATCCTGTACTCATTGCTGGGGTTTTTTCAAACCAAACAAATAGGATAGATATGCCATGAAGGTTTGGATAAACGGGATCTTTGTTGAAGATCAAGAAGCAAAAGTTGGAGTGTTTGACGCAGGGTTTCAACATGGTGTTGGTTTGTTTGAAACGTTGTTAGCTCGAAACGGACAGGTTTTTCGTGTGGGACAGCACATGCAACGACTTGCAGATTCGGCTTCGATGCTTCGGCTTACCGAAAAACTACAGGTTGACCCATTGGTTGAAGCGCTGCAACTTACACTTGAAGAAAATAAACAAACAGATGCAAGGATGCGACTTACCATCACTGGTGGCGACCTAAATATGCTTCAGCGAACCGGAAACAGCGATGGCGGAGATCCAACCATTGTTATCCAAACACAGCCCCCAACAGAATATCCGGCTGGTTTTTATGAGAATGGGGTTATGGTTTCTCTTGCAAGTGGGCGTGTTAATCCATATGAGTTGGGGGCTGGACACAAAACCCTAAATTACTGGTCAAAACTTTTAAACCTTCAACTTTCTGCCATGCAACAGTGTGGTGAAGCGTTGTGGTTAACACCGGGTGCACATGTTGCCGGTGGAAGTGTCAGTAATATCTTTGTTGTTAATGATGGAACGCTCTTTACTCCAATCGCAAGGGGTGAGGAGGATGAAAATGATGAACCATCGGCCACACTTCCGGGCATCACGCGTCAATCCATAATTGAAATTGCAGACGGGTTGGGCATCGGCACCAGAAGGGATGAAATGACTATTGATACTGTCCTCTCTGCAGAAGAGGTTTTTCTTACAAATTCTAGCTGGGGGGTGTTGCCGGTAGTTGGAATTCGTGCACAGGTTCAGTCTAATGATGGTAGCAGTAGCCAAGATCAAGCGATAGGTGATGGGATTGTTGGAAATTTGACCAAACAACTTCATATCGACTACCAAAAACTTGTTGACCAAGAAACATCTAATATTGTTGTGAGTGGCTAGCGTTTAACTCTCACGTTTTTTCGGCCACCGGAATCCTTGCCCCGTGTGAGTGATTGTATTTTTCTAGTAATTGTTGTAATAATCAATAGAACACCAAATACTACCGAGGCCACCACTCCAGCCACCACCAAAAGTGCGAAGATGGGTAAAAAGAGAATCAACCCAAACACAATCACAGCTATTTTTGTGGGTGTTGACATTGATTGAGCTGAACCAAATTGAAATTGTCGCATAACCATATATTTGAATCATAAACGGAATTGGGGTTGGTATCATAATGGATGGCAAGGATGCACCATTGAGTACAAAAACCACACAAAACGCCTTTATCCACCTTCATCTACACAGCGAGTATTCCCTACTTGATGGAGGAAATAAAATTGATGCCCTTTTGAATCGCGTCAAAGAGTTGGGGATGGATGCTGTGGCGGTAACAGACCATGGGAATTTGTTTGGGGCGTTTGAGTTTTACACAAAAGCAACTGCTGCAAAAATAAAACCAATTCTTGGGATTGAGGCATATGTTGCGATTGGTGATCGAAAAGAACGGAAGCCAACTGGCATTAGAGACGGTGGGTTTCACCTTGTACTTCTTGCAGAAAATAATGCTGGGTGGGAAAACATTGTCAAGCTTAGTACAGACTCGTACCTAGAAGGGTTTTATTACAAACCTAGAATGGACCGTGAAACTTTAGAGCGTTGGTCTGATGGGATAATTGCCATCAATGGTCATTTGGGAAGTTCAATCGCTTACCACTTGTGCAATTTTGTTGAAAGCGGTGATGAAGAACATTGGAACAATGCTGTAGATGAGGCAAGGTGGCATTTAAAAACTTTCTCCCCAAACGAACTGGGTGAACCGCGGTTTTACATTGAACTTCAGCGCCATGATGTCAAAGAGCAACAGGCAATTAATCCATATTTGGTAAAACTTGCAAAAGAACTCGGTCTGCCAATTGTGTGTGACAACGATGCACATTTTTTGGGAGAAGATGATTGGGATGCACACGATACGCTTTGTTGTATATCAATGCAAAAACAAAAAGCGGACAGCGAGCGTTTGACGTACTCAAAAGATTTATATGTTAAATCTCCAGAGCAAATGTCAGATATATTTGGGGATTTACCAGAAGCAATAGAAAACAGCGCTCTTATCGCAAACCGTTGTGAAGTTGATTTTGACCTTTCAAAAAGCCATGCTCCTGTTGTGCGAGTTACGGGTCCATCGTCTATTGATCCATATCAAAACGGTGATATAACCGAGTGGTTCAAAGAACAGTGCCAACGATTTACTTTGCATCCTTACGATTCTCGAGTACACACTGATATATCTGAAGAAAAACTAAAAAGCGATTGTGACAAAGCTCTACTTTGTTTATGTGAGGCGGGACTTGTCTGGAGATATGGCGTCGACGGTGTAACAGAAGAGATAAAATCTAGACTTGCACGTGAACTCCGAATTCTTTCTGACAAAAACATTAGTGCGTATTTTTTAATTGTTTGGGATTTTGTTGACTGGGCTAGACAACACAACATTCCTGCAAACGCTAGGGGGTCAGGTGTGGGGACAATGGTTGGATATGTACTTGGTTTATCTAACGCATGCCCAGTTAAGTATGGTCTTCTTTTTGAGCGTTTTACAGACCCAAACCGTTCTGAATACCCGGATATCGATATTGATATTTGCCAAGACGGCAGAGGATCTGTCATTGATTTTGTCCGAAAAAAATATGGGCACGTTGCCCAGATTATCACGTTTGGTCGTCTTAAGGCACGCGCGGCAATAAAAGATGTAGCGAGAGTTCATGGGTTAAGCCCAAGTGAAGGACAGCGTTTATCAAACTTTATTCCGCCAGAACTCAATATTACCATCGAAGATTCTCTTAAGAAGAGCGATGAGTTGAAAGAGGCGTATGACAATTCTGAAAACATTCGAACAATAATCGATACTGCGAAACAACTTGAACACCATGCTAGACATGTTGGTGTGCACGCGGCTGGAGTAGTGATTGCAACAGAACCGCTCGACAACATTGTTCCACTTTGCAGGGCAACAGGTACTTCTGAAACCGTTACACAATGGGATGGTCCAACGTGTGAAAAGGTTGGGTTGTTAAAGATGGATTTTTTGGGACTTAGAACACTGTCTACTATTGAGTTGTGCAAAAGTCTTATATCAGAAAGTTTAAACGATGAAGCTATTTGGGCGGCGGTTGGCACTAACAAGGGTAGTGCTTCGCACCCACTGGACCTTGAAAGGATTAACTTTGAAGACGAAAAAGTTTTGGATCTTTTTCGACGTGGAGACACGTCTGGAGTTTTTCAGTTTGAGTCGGGAGGAATGCGACGCTTACTTAAAACAATGAAACCAACAAAACTTGAGGATTTGATTGCAGCAAACGCGCTGTTTAGACCGGGTCCCATGGATCTTATTGAAACCTTTTGCATGAGAAAAAATGGACAGGAAGAGGTTCCAAAAGTACACGACATTGTTGATAGGTTTACCGCCGAAACATACGGAATCATGGTTTATCAGGAACAGGTTATGCAAATTGTTCACGCGCTAGGAGACATCTCTCTTCGCGATGCTTACACCTTGATTAAAGCAATAGGGAAGAAAAAACACAAGGTCATTAATGCGAACAGACCAAAGTTTGTTGATGGTGCTGTCGAAAAAGGGTTGGAAAAGCGTTTTGCAGATGATTTGTTTGATTTGATTTTAAAGTTCGCTGGTTACGGTTTCAACAAAAGCCACTCAACAGGTTATTCCATCATCGCATTTCAAACCGCCTACCTTAAAACATATTTTCCGGTGCAGTACATGACATCGGTTCTTACTTTTGAAAGTGGCGCTAAGAAAACGGAAGACTGGGCGCCATATATTGGCGATTGTAAGCGGACTCGGTTTCCAGACTATACCAGTGACAACAAGCATGTTGGGTTTGATGTTGGGTCTCCAGACATTAACCACTCTGATGAATTGTTTTCGGTTGTGTTTGATGATGAAGAAAAACACACAAACGTTGGTGGACACATACGGTTTGGTCTTGGGGCGGTAAAGGGGGCTAGTAATTCTGCGGTTGCCGCAATTGTAGAAGAACGAAATCGTGGTGAATTATTTACTTCTGTTTTTGATTTTTGCTCTCGGGTAAGTAGCCGTGCGGTTAATCGCGCCACTGTTGAATCGTTAATTAAAGGAGGGGCGTTTGATTCGCTTCATGGAGTCGAAAGTCGAGCAGCACTGCTTGCGGTTCTAGACAAGGCCATAGCAATTGGTGCATCTGCTGTTAGGGACAAGGAAAGTGGACAGGGTGGATTATTTGGTAGTTCAGAAAATGAGCCAGCAACAGAGATTTCTCCTATTGAATTACCAAAGGTTGCTCCGTGGACAACACCAGAAACATTGAACCACGAAAAAGAGGTTCTTGGAATTCATGTTTCTGGGCACCCACTTGACGAACATGGGGATTGCCTTGAATCTTGGTGTTCAGACAGTGTTTCAACATTAAAAGAAGGAAGGGATGGAAGAGAGGTTGTTGTTGGGGGTCTGCTTGTTGCCGTAAGAATTGTTGTTATTCGAAACGGGCGAAGCGCTGGTCAAAAAATGGCAATTCTAACTCTACAGGATAGGGTGGGTAAAATAGAGTGCGTAGCGTTCTCGGAGCCGTATCAAAAGTATGCTCATCTTTTACAGCAAGATGCAGTGGTGTTGATTCTTGGAAAAACAGACAGGTCTAGGGGTGAGTTACAGATCATTGTTGACAAGGTTAGTGCGCTGCAAGATGCTTCTCTCTATCTTGCAAAAAGAATTGAGTTGACTTTTTGTGAACGGTCATCAAACGGGTCCACAAAAGGTCAAATGGAGCTTGTTTCTGGTTTACTTAAACAGGCTGGGTCTGCAAAGGTGGCTTCTGGAGCAACTCCAGCTGAAGTGGTTGTCTATATCAACTCTGGAAACCATACTACAACCCTTCAAAGCCAGAAAAGGGTTGTAATTGAACCAAAACTTGTTCAGCAAATTGGTGAGGTTATTGGTCGGGACAATGTGCGGATTGTATCCATTGCTGGATGTTAACAAAGCGTTAAGCAGCTTTGTCGTTCAACCAATCATCATCGTCAACCGATTCGCTTGGCCAATGTGATTCCGCTCGGCGGTGAATTTTAACAATAGTATCGAGTTGCTGTCCAAAAATAGAGCGGGTGGTTTCAATTGTGTTTATTGATTCTGTTTTAAACGTTCGTGATTCGTCTCGGAACAATACAACTACCGCCATACATTGATCTTCGGAGAAGCATCCATAAGATACAACTTCGTTTCCAGAAAAATCTGTCGGGTCAAGACCCATGGCGTCTGCAAAGCGCTCTCCGTTTTTAACATGTTTTATGTGCTCATCGGTTGAAATTACTGGGCAAACAGCTGGCCCAATCGTATCAATTAATGATTGGAATTGTTCTGGTTGTCGGTCGTAGTTTATATACGCGCCAATACCCCAGTCACCAATTCCTTCACGTAAATAAACCGCAGCGTTCATTGCACCAACGCGGGTCAACATATATCCAAGCGCTGTTCTAAGCATTGATTCTACTTCAAGCTCTTGATTAAGAAGGGTTTGAAACTCGGCTCCAATAGCACACTGCTGCATCTTTTGTTGCGTTTCGCAATTAATATTTGCTAGTTCGTTGTTTAGGGCATCGCTCGTTTCTTCAGCAAGATGTCGTGCTTCATTCATTTTGCCGCACAAACGAACTGCGTGGTTGGCGCGGTCTTGTATTTCTTTTTCTTCTTGCTGCTTTTGCAATAGAGCATGTGTTCGTTCGGCAACACGGTTAAGATCTTTTGGAATGTTTATAAAATCAGAGCCACCGTTTCGGATGAATTGTATTACCTTGTTCGTGTTTGGGTTTGATGAATATCCAATTGCAACTGTAGTTGGGCTTAACAGCGAAATTGATTCAAAAAGCGTTTCTGTTGAGGTTTCATCAGAGTCCGCAGAAACAAAAACCACCGAAAACTCGCCGGCGTCGGACATTTCTTCAAAAGATGATGTTGGTGGTGCTGTTGTAACACTATGACCATGGATTTCTAGTGAAGCGCGAATGGCATCAACCATTTTTGTTTCCGTACCCAACACAAGTATGTTGGCTGGCCCGCTCTTTGGCTTGTGGTTATTAATGTTTTTAAACGCTTTGTCGAACTGATCCATGGTTGCCTTTCTGTCCCCGATCAATACTCGGTTCTTTTATGTTGAGAGTAACTGCAGTACTGCTTTTTTAATTGTTTCGTTATATTCGTCATATTTCGATGGTACATTTGGGTCTTGATGATTATTTTTTACAACAACAATCATTGGACCAATACCATCGGGGCTTTCAAGTGTGTTTTGAACCATTTGCTCTTGCAGACCAGACACGCTTGAGCTTATGAACACAAGTTCTGGGTTGCACTTGTGTGCGAGGAACCCGGCTTCCCACGCGTTTGATGCGTGATGGATTTTAATGTTGTGCCCAACAGTGTGGTTGTGAATGACAGAATCTGTTTCTTCTGAACTAAGACCGATTACAAGCACTTGGATAACTGGTGTTCCCAACCTACTTTGATCCATATTGTTTTGCTGCATAAACCTATGAAGTTCTGCGCGTGGAATTCTGCGGAATCGCGAACCGGGAACCTTGAACCCTTGTAAACGCCCGCTATCAAAACAACGTATGATTGTTTGTTGTGAGACATTACAAATTTTCGCAGCCTCGCCTGTTGTAAATACTTGTTTGTCCGGAGGTGTAGCTCCATTTGTTTTGTTCATCATGTTTTGAAACCTTATATTTGGTTTATGTTGTTTATAAAGCAGTCAGTCTTTCCCAAACTGCCACAACCACCTTCGTCCCCAAAACTACGCAACTTCACAGAGCTTAGTAAAGATGGGTAAAAAACACCGCTTAGTGGGCGTTAAGAAGGGTATGAATTCCCCCGACTCGTTTATTATCGGCCTATGGATTGTTCGGGTGGCGGGTTTTCCAAACCCGAACCGCCTCCGGAACCCTTGGGTACATGGGTAACAAAACTGTTGGGTCTATTGTCTTGCCTTTTTTATATAGCCCAACACCAATCTTAAGAAGTGTTAATGCGTCTGTTTTATTTGGAAGGATTGGAACGCTGTGCTTCTCTATCAATATTTTTGTTTCTTCGGGTAAATATTCGTCTGCGAAAACGGCATGGATATCGCCAATATTCTCAGCAAGCGATTGTGTTGATGCGTTTTTTGATTTACACACCCATTCGCCATCTATCTTTGTAACCAAAGAAAGCCAAAAACTATCATCTTTAACACTAGATATTACAAAAAATGGTCCATCTCCAACATTTGATTGGTCCACAATACTTATTGCTGATTCTACAGGGACGATTTTTGCTCCAGATGCAAGGGCTATCATTTTTGATATTGCAGTTGAAGTACGAAGGCCGGTAAACCCTCCGGGTCCAATACTCACGACAACAAGTTCTATGTTTTGTGGAACAATCTCTAGTTTTTTTGAAACCGTGTCTATGGTTGGTAGAACTTCGTCTACCTCTTTATTATTAACATGCACCAACTCTACCTTTGTTTCGCCACTTGCATTCATCATGGCAACACTTCCAAGCCGTTGTGAGAGTTCTAAAGATATGGTTGTTGGATTGGTAGACAATTTAGAGCTCATTCTGGTTTTCTGGAACCGACGAGAGAGGAATCGCTGACTTAATTGTTTCTTGTGCGTCTAGAATAGTATCAAGTTCAATCGGTAGGGCAACCCCTTTTTCGTGGTCACTGTTTAACCGTAACACGTTTGGTAATATTGCCTCAATCCCGTCTGGAACCCACGCGTGTCCCAAACAAAACAATGATACGTCCCAATAATCAGCGAGTTCGTCAATTTGTTCTTGAGAATATTGTCGCCCCCAAACCAACAAAAATGCTGAACCAAAACTTCCACAATAATCTGAAGGTGTGAGTTTTTTATCAAGAATATCAACATCAAACTCATCCATTGACAGTTCGTTTGGCAAACTGTGGACACACAACAATCCTGATTTCGATTGAACCGCTATTGGCATTGCAACAATAAAATCATCTAGTGCCGCAAGGACTTCGTCACTCCGCTTTTTAAAAACATGTCTTACACCGTGTATAAATTGCTCAACAAGTTCCCCAGAACCCTTTGTAATAGCTCTGCCTGTGGTTTGTGACAGCTCGTGGTTTGCAAGGATTGGGTGAACCTGTGTTGGATAAGTGACTATTAGATTCGCGACATTAACCAACATTTGATAGCTTAAATCTATAGAACCCGTAGTGTTTCCAGAGTGAATTAACTCCTGTAGTACGAGGTGGTTTGTAGGCGTATCAAGGTCCGCCAATTCAATAATTTTTGCAAGGTGTGATTGGTTGTTGTGCAAGTCACCGGTTACAAGCACTTTTCCTCTGTCTGGCAAGTGGTGCGTGCATCCTAAACGGCCAGGAAACCATTTTATGTTTTTTGTGGCTTTTATTAATACTTCACAAACCTCATCCGGGTTTGATGTGTTGATTGGGGTTGATGCCATGAATTATCGTTTATTAAAAATGGCTGAACTTTGACCAAAAGAACAGTTTTTTCGAATCATTCCTATTTTGGAAATTCTTTCCCACGCACTTTCGGCGTTTATTTCAGAGTGTTCAACACTAATAGAGCAACGATTATGTTCGTGTGCAACTGTACTTGTTGTCCCGCTTCCAGCAAAAGGATCCAACACAATATCTCCCTCGTTTGTACAGGCGAGGATTATTCTCTCAAGGTACACCTCTGGGTTTTGGTTGTGGTGACCTTGCCTCCGCTCTTTGTTGTTTCCTTGAATCCTTCCCCAATATTTCCCATACCACACATCCATCGGTACACGCATGCCTTTGTTTTTCTCTTTTTCATGAGTCCTTTTGTCATTATAAATTGTTGCTCGATCGCTTTGTTCCAAAATATCATCTGGATTCCAAATTCTGTTTGTTGGATCTTTTACAAAATATAGGGCGTGCACTTTACTCATAATGAAAGACGCGTCACGACACTGACCAAACCGGAAGTGCCAAACACACCAGTTAATCATTGTTAACCCCCTACGTTTCAGGTGCACAACGACCTCTGCTGCTGTGTCGTCTGGAATGCTAACCCAAATCGCACCTGTTGGTGACAAAATATTTATACATGCATCAAGCCAATCAAATGTAAATCGCTCAAATTCATTCCGTGGCATGTTGTCTTCCCATCCGTCATAGGGTACTTCCCAATTAAACGGTGGGTCCGCGAAAACCAAATCTACTTCGCCTTGGTCTGGAAGTCTTGGAAGTATTTCTCGACAATCACCAATATAGAGGCGGGTGTCTGGTTTATGTTTGGAATAATTTGGGTGCACGTGCCTGATTTCGCTGGTCGAGTGTGGACGCACTGTATCACCGAGCAATTTTACTGTTGACCAATCGGCGGCTTGTTGTTGTGACCTATCTATGCCAACGGGTGTTGTGTATCCGCCCGGTCGTGATGCTGTTGTTGTTTTCCTTTCAGACATGTTATAGCGTTCCAAAAATGCGATCGCCAGCATCGCCAAGTCCAGGGAGAATATACCCATCTTCATTTAAACAGCGATCAAGCGAGGCGGTATAGATAGGAATGTTTGGGTGTTCGCTTTGCATTTTTGCAACGCCTTCAGGAGACACAACAAGGCAAACCATTTTGATTTGGGTGCAACAATAATCTTCCTCCAACAGCCGAGCTGCATAGGAGGCTGATCCTCCTGTTGCAAGCATTGGGTCAATCAACAAAACGGGACCGCTGGAAATATCTGTTGGAAGTTTGCAGTAATACGGAACAGGCTGTTTTGTTTCCTCGTCTCTATATACACCAATGTGACCAACCCTTGCTTCTGGGATCATTGACAATATTCCGTCGGTCATCCCGACACCTGCTCGTAATATTGGAACAAGTGTAATTGGGTGCGAAAGTTGTTGACCAGTTGTTCTCTCTATTGGTGTTTCGACGTCAACAGTTGTTGTTTTATAATCTCTTGAAATTTGAAAAAACATTAGACCTGAAATTTCGTTGAGTAGACGACGAAATTCCGAGTGTTGGGTGTTTAGGTTTCGAATACGCGTTAATTTTTCTTGAATAACAGGGTGTTCAAAAACCCACAGGTTTGGATGTTCTTTGCTTTGTGTTGGCATTCTGGTTTTAATCATCATATCAGGGTGTGGTGGTGATAGAATCTGAGTTGTAATGAAACAGTTTTGTCTATTACTATTTTGCCTGCTAACTTGCTGTGACAGTGGGTTTCAGAAAATTGACCGTCGGGTTAATGAGATTATGGCTGAAAAAAGCCACTCGTTTGGCGCCCAAAACCCAGATGTTATTTTGCGAACTGGTGGTGTTTTTGCCGATTCCATCGAAAACACAGATCCAGACACTATTAACCCCTCTAGCGAAAACCTTGAATATGTTGTGGCTGGTGGTCTAGATGCAGAGGCAATTGCGCAATCTCTTGATAATGCAGCACAAGACCTTTCTTCTGCTAGCGAGCCGCTCTCTTTGAGCGAAGCGTTACTGTGGGCAAACACACATGCCAGAGAGGTTGAGTTCGCAAAATATGATTATCTTTCCACAACCCTTGCGCTTCTTGGTGAACTTCATTTGTGGGGACCTAGGTTTTCTAATACGGTTACAACCGCCTTAGATGCAAACACAACAAGTGGTTTATATGACACGGCACTAGAGGTTATAAATGATTTTCGGATAACACAGAATCTACAAAACGGTGGAACTATTTCTGCAACCGCACTAAGTACTTTTGCCAAAGATTTGCACGCTTCGTCAACCGACGATTCTGCTTCTGAACTTGGAATTTCGATTGAGATACCATTGTTAAAGGGGGCTGGTGTTGTTGCAAGAGAATCGCTTATTCAAGCTAAAAGAAATCTTGTGTATGCCGCTCGAGATTTTGAGAGGTTTCGGCGAGTTTTTTATCGAGATATTGTTAGTGATTATTTGTCACTTGTTGTTTTAAAACAATCTCTTAACAACGCACAAATGGGTGTTGATTCTCTTCGCCAGCTTGCTTTAAGGCAAACCGCCTTGTATCAGTCTGGTAGAACAAGGTTGTATGATTCTGCAGATGCGGAAAACCAGGCGCTTGCAGCTGTTGCAAGGTTAAGCCAATCTTGGGAGAGGTATCGCCTTGCTGTGGATCGTTTTAAAATTAGAATAGGGTGGCCTCTTGAATCCCAAGTAGATGTAATCCCAACCTCAATAGGCGTTGTTCCACCGAGTGTGGATGTGAGCGGGGCTGTTGTGAAGGCGTTGCAATTTCGTCTGGATTTACAAAATGAATTTAACCAACTCGGTGATTCACAACGCGGTGTAGAAAACGCAAAAAATGAATTGTTACCAACCGCAACGATTACTGTTGGTGCCACCACAACAAGCCAGCCCGATAAGCCGGCGAAATTTGTTGGTAAAGATATCGATTACCTCGCGGGACTTTCTATTGACCTTCCGCTTGATCGGGAAACCGAGCGCATATCTGTCCGGCAAAAACAGATTTCCCTCGAGAGAGCGAGGCGACAGTATCGAGAAACACGAGACATTGTGGCTGTTGAGGTTCGTTCGTCTCTTCGTAACATCGAGGTATATCAATTTACTCTCGACCTCCAAGAGCGAAACGTAGAAATTGCTGTGCTTGGGCTTGATTCTATTAACGCAGATCCAGATCGAGTCTCCGTGTTAGATCAAACACGCGCAATTTCTGATTTGCAGAGTGCAAAAGATGCTCGTGACAGCGCACGGAGAGACCTTGAACTCTCTATTGTTAATTATTTGCTTCACGCTGGTCAACTCCGAATATCTTCTGATGGTGAACTTGTGTTGCCACAAGGTACACATGGGTAACTAAATGTGTTTACAATTGCAATGAAAATGCGTAGAGGTTTATCGACAAATGGTCTTGTGGTTTCCGTTATTCTTGCCGTAGGAGCTGGTTTATGGATGCTTTTTGGTGGGGGTGAAAACACTGGTTCTAAGGGGGGTTTTTCTGGGGAGCTGTATGAGGTTGTTGTGGGTTCTTTTGATATAAAAGTCCCCACATCCGGTGAACTTGCCGCTGAGAATCAAATCAGTATCCATAACCACCTTGAGTCTGGTGCCACAATTATTGAACTTGTTGGCGAAGGAACCCATGTTCAGGTTGGTGATGTATTACTTCGGTTAAACGACGAAAAAATTAGGGACGACATTCGTAACTCTGAGTTAAATGTTACTGCAGCAACAAACAATTTACAAAGTGCTAGGTCATCTTTGTCTATTTCTGAAAAGAAGCGCGATTCAGAGTTGGCGGTGAAGCAACTTGCAATTGATCTCGCAACACTTGCATTGAGGGCCTGGCAAGACGGAGAGGTTGTTGCTAGGCGGCAAGATCTCGCTCTTGCGGTTCAAACAGCTGATAAAAATTATCAACGACTTTTGAAAAAATATGAGTCTTCGGTTGAACTATACAAACAAGAGTTTTTAAGTAAGGATGAATTAGACCAGGATGAAATTGCGTTGTTAAACGCAGAGGCAACCCTTAAAAAAGCTCGACTTGATGTTGACGTCTATGAAAATTACACTCACCTTCAAAACAAACAGAAAAAAGAGTCCGATCTTCAACAAGCTGTTGATGAACATGAACGGGCTGTTGACCGTCTTGCATCTGAGATAACAAGTTCCCAGTCAAACATTAATGCTAAAGAAAACCAACTACTTTCTCACCAAGAAAAACTTGAGAAACAACAAGAACAGCTTGAGAAATGTGTTGTTCTTTCTCCCGCGGGTGGAATGGTTGTGTATTCGTCAAGTATGAATCGGAGGGGGGAAGAAAAGGAAACTCTTGCGGTTGGGAAAAATTTGTACAGGAACGAACTACTCATGACCATCCCTGACACATCAAACATGATTGCGAGTGTTAAGGTGAACGAGGCCCTTAGTGGGCTAATTGAAGTTGGACAGCGTGCTACTGTTATTTGTGACGCCTTTCCTGACCACACATATGGTGGTGAGGTTTTATCAGTTGGTGTTCTTGCTGAGGGTGGTGGGTGGCGTGATCCAAACAGGCGGGATTACACTGTAGAAATTAAACTCATAGACACTTTTGGCACTCCTTTAAAACCGTCTATGAGGTGTTCAGCGGAAATATTTGTCGCCACTATTAGTGATACTTTAATCGTACCAATTCATTCAATACACCGTGATGCTGGGGTTGTTTGGGTTTGGGTACAGCGAGATGGTGGTTTTTCTCAACAAGAAATTACAATTGGTCAGTTCAGTGATTTGTTTGCCTCAATCAGTTCTGGGTTGGTTGCTGGAGATGTGGTTTTGCTTCGAGAACCAACACCGGGACAGGTTGTGAGTCGGCTACCAAGAGGAAATGGTGATTGATGGCAAAAAGAATTGTTGTGGGTGTAACTGGTGCTTCTGGCGCTCCATATCTTCTTGGGTTGCTTCGTATTCTTGCTGAAAACGGGGTCGAAATTCACTTGACAGTTTCTTCGCTTGGAAAAAGATTGCTTAATGAAGAGCTGGGTATCAGAAACATAACTGCTGAGTGTTTAGGTATACCCGAGTGTAGCGAATCTCTTGTTGTTCACAACAACAACGATTTGGGTGCAACAATAGCATCTGGTACTTTTTTACATGATGGCATGGTTGTTTTGCCGTGTTCAAGTAACACACTAGGAGCTGTTGCGTCTGGTATTACCAACACGTTGGTTCAACGAGCAGCCTTGGTTTGTTTAAAAGAAAAAAGGATGGTTGTGCTAGCTCACCGAGAATCGCCGTTGAGCCTTATTGATCTTCGAAACATGTGCACACTTTCTGAGGCCGGGGCGGTTATTGCCCCTCTATCGCCTGGTTTTTACATGAAACCAACGTCTCTTGAAGATGTTGTAGGTTTTATGGTTGGCAAGATTGCCGACCTGTTGGGGATACACCACTCGCTCCCAATTCGGTGGAATTCTGATAAGTAGTTCGGTTCTAGCGCTTTCCGTGATACACTTTTACTATGCGACACTTAACACTGCTTATTGTTTTCATATTTTGTGGTTGTTCATCTATTGCAACATACCCACCAATTGAATCAAAAGTTCTTCTTGCGCCACCAAATCCGGCGAACGAGCCTGTGCCAACAATAATTGGGAAAGTTATTACTTACTCTCATGAGCATTATGGTGGCATGGATTCAATTGTTTTTAATTTGCCCGAAGGTGTAAACAAAAAAACATACGACATTGTTAGTGATTTGATTGAGAATGCAACCCCAATGTCCACTACGAATGAACTCTCATATCACATAGTTGAGCTTAGGGTCCGTGGTCTTTCTGCTGATGCAGATGTACTTTTTCCATCCGCAAGCGGAAACTATGGAATGGCAACTGTGCGATTAAAGTCTTCAATACTTGGTGATTGGGAGGTTGTGAATGACCGGGTGTGGTTAATCCCAGTCAAAACTCCTCCTCTTCCAACATACAACACAAGCGATGTGGAACTTGTTGAAGTAGAATCTTCTGATTATGACAATTGATTCCAGGTGGATTGATGAGGCTTTTTTTCAGGCCGAAAAATCTTGGTCAGAGGGCGGTATCCCCATTGGTGCAGTTCTTGTTAATTGTGTTGGGGAAATTGTTTCATGTGGACACAACGAGCGGGTGCAAAGTGGGGATCCAACAGCTCACGCGGAGGTTGTCTGTTTTAGAAACGCTGGAAGAAGGCGTGATTGGAAAGAACTTACCATTGTTTCAACACTAAGTCCATGCATTATGTGTACTGGTACAACCCTGTTATTTGGTCTAAAACGCGTAATTGTTGGAGAAAATAAAAATTTCCTTGGCGCAGAGGCGTTAATGTGTTCGAATGGTGTACATGTTACTGTGCTTCAAGATGAACGTTGTATAGAATTAATGCAACGGTTTCTCGTTGAGAAGCAGGATCTTTGGTCAGAAGATATTGGCCAATAATTAAATGGAGGTGTCGTATGAAACGACCAATTACGCCAAAGCGGCAACAAACTAGTCGACCAACAATGTCTACACGCAAGAGTATTCGTGTGCTGAGACCGTCAAGTAGTCACGCCAAAACGATTCGACCAAGCGCGTCTACAAAGTAACCGTTTGTTTGTCTTAGTCACGCTCGACCAACATTGTTACAGCGTTTCCACCACCCAAACATAGGCTTACAATTCCTTTTGTTGTGTTTGTTCTTTTCATGTGGTGAATAAGTGAAACAAGAACTCTAGTTCCAGAGGCACCAATCGGGTGACCAAGTGCGATTCCTCCGCCACCAATGTTTACTTTTGATAAATCTATTCCAAGGTGACCCATGTTTTGGAGCACCTGAACTGCAAACGCTTCGTTAATTTCAAACAAATCTATGTCGTCAACAGAAAGATTATTTCGTTGAAGAAGCTGCTCAATACCAAGACCTGGAGCGGTAAATATTTTCTTTGGCTCAACACCAAAAGTGTTACTATCAACTATGCGGACAAGTTGGGTTGCGCCAGTATTTTCTGCTTCTTCTTGAGACATAACAACTACCGCGGCACCGCCATCTGAAATTTGTGATGCGTTTCCTGCGGTTACCGACCCTTCTTTTGCAAATGCTGGGCGTAATTTTCCAAGGGATTCGGCGGTTGAATCACCGCGAACACCTTCATCTTGAGACACATCTGCGCGTTGTTTTATTTGTTTGGCGTCAAGTGATACTATCTCTTCATCAAACCAACCAGACTCTATGCCAGCAGCGGCGCGTTGGTGGGATTGTGCAGAAAGTTCATCTTGCTCTTCACGTGATATGGAAAACTCGGTTGCTGTCCATTCAGCAGCGCTTCCCATTCCCCAGTTTTCAAACGGACAGGTTAATCCGTCGTGTTGCATGTGGTCTATCAAGTCGCCAGGACCAAATTTTATTCCGTTTCGAACGTGTGCAATGTGTGGAGAGTTCGACATGTTTTCCATTCCACCAGCAACAACTGTTTTGTTGTCACCAACGCGAATTGATTGGGCGGCTTGCATGACTGTTTGTAATCCACTTCCGCACACCTTGTTAATGGTTACTGCAGACAGTGAATTTGGTAGTCCAGCAAGTAAACCGGCTTGCCTAGCTGGGTTTTGTCCAAGTCCTGCTTGTAATACGCACCCCATGATGCACTCATCAACATTTTCTGGTTGTACTCCCGAATCCTCAACCGCGGCTTCGATTGCCCATGCACCAAGTTGTGGTGATGGCACTCTTGATAAACCTCCTAAAAAACGACCTACTGGAGTTCTGCGGGCTGAGACAATGATTGGTTGTTGTTGGGTTGTTTTCATGGTGTTTTCTCTTCATACAAAGAAAGGGTAGAATGCTCTGTATTCGAACAGCGGTAAACGTACCATCCTAATCGAAATTTCATAGCAAGGGATACCACTTATGGAAAAGCGTTGGACACAAGATAACCTCACAAGCCTACAAAGCAATATTCTTGCTGAAGAGCAAAAATACCCCGGAGCAACCGGTGAGTTTAGTTGGATTTTATCAGCCATTTCTCTTGCAACCAAGGCCATCGGAAACAAGGTGCGGTGTGCGAGAATTCAAGATGTAATTGGCGAAGTTGGAGAAACCAACATTCAGGGAGAGATTCAGCAAAAACTCGATGTTATTGCAAATGAAATAATTATGAGGTGTCTTGGAGATCGGGAAAACATCGGGGTTCTGGCGAGTGAAGAAAATGAAACCCCGTTTTTGCTTCGAAGAAGGGTTGAGGGTGGACGATATGCTGTGTTGTTTGACCCGCTTGATGGTTCATCAAACATTGATTCTTCTGTTGGGGTTGGAACTATTTTTAGTGTTTTAAGGCTTTCTGATGAGGGGTCTAGAGAAGAGGCAATGCTGTCCAGAGGAAAAGAGCAGGTAGCTGCTGGATATGTTTTATACGGATCTTCAACAGTTCTTGTACTCACAACCGGAAACGGTGTGGATATGTTCGTGCTTGATCAATCTATTGGTTCTTTTGTATTAGTTTCAAAGGGCATACAAATACCGCCTGATAACCGTACTTATTCCATAAACGAGGCATATACCAACATGTTTAGTGATGGTATACAACAATATTTGGGGTGGGCACATCAAAACAATTATTCAAGTAGATATATAGGATCGATGGTTGCTGATGTACATCGCATCTTATTAAAGGGTGGTGTATTCTTATATCCACCAACAACAGATAATCCCGAAGGGAAACTGAGGCTCATGTATGAGGCCAATCCAATGGCAATGATTATTGAGCAAGCGGGTGGTAAGGCTGTTGCAAAAGGAAAGCGTATATTAGATATTAACCCAGATGGTCTACACCAAAGGACAAGCGTGTTGCTTGGTTCAACCGACCAGGTCGACGCGGTATTACAACATTTAACATGACTACAACTACAACAACATCTGTCGTTCTTTCAAAAAACACAAACCAAGCACTTGGAATTGGTCGCTTTGCGGTCGATTTTATGAACAACACGATTGGCGAGCCCTCTCAGGAAGTGTTAGATCGTACAACGCTCTTTTTTACGGATGCTGTGTTGTGTGGTTTATCTGCGATTGCTGTTAAAACAAACGCCCCAACCATTCTTAGAAACGAAGCTCTTTCGTTTCCTGTTGATGGTGGGGCCACGGTGTTTGGTTCCACCGACAGTGTTTTCCCAGAAAAAGCAATACTTGCAAACTGCGCTGCGGTCCGAGAGTGGGACTCAAATGGAACAAATTTTGGGTATAACCCAAAACTTGGGCACACTGCGGGCGAGTTTGGTCACAATGATTTTTATAGTGTTCCTGTCGCAGCTGCACAAGTTATGGGTCTTGATGGTTGTGCTGCTCTTCGTGGGATGGTTTTGTTGGACGAGATACGTGGAAGACTTGCCGAAGTTTTTAGCTTAAAAACATATAAAATTGACCATGTTGTCCATGGAGCAATTGCATCGGCCGCTGTGTATGGCGCCATGTGCGGCGCAACACCAGAACAAATAGAAGCGGCAATTGGAATGTGTGTAGCACACTATGTCCCGTGGAGAGCCATTCGTGCTGGTAAACAATTGTCTGACTCAAAGGGTTCCTCTGCAGCAATTAGTACTGAGGTTGCAGTCGTTTCTATGAAGCGGGCAATGAATGGTTTTATGGGTCCTCGCGATATTTTCAGAAATCCAGAATCAATGTTTCGACAGTTTGAACACACCGATGGCGACTCGCCTTTTGATTTAGTTTTATCACACAGCGGTTCTGATTTTGCTGTAATGGGGATGCACTTTAAAATCGGTTTATATGAACACCAATCAGCCGGAGCGTTGCAGGGTCTACTTAATTTGATTGAGAAAAACCCAGCCATTGCTTCAGATCCTTCACAAATTGAGTGTATAAAAATCACCGCGTATGAACCGGCGTTTGGAATCATTGGAGACCCAGCTAAGCGTAACCCAAAAACACGTCAATCTGCAGATCACTCAATGGTATACATTGTTTCAGCGATGTTACGAAAAGCAAAAGAATTGGTCGAATCTGATGGTATTGGTTTTTTTGATAATTCAAACGATGAGGTGTGGAAGCGCCTCATGCTAACGCCTTATGATTTTGATCTTGATGCAATCACAAATGAAACATCCCAATCTATAATGAAAACCATAGTTTTCGAACATGGTGGTAGGGAGTTCGATGAAAAATATCCTGATGGAATACCAACCTCCGTACACATCACTATGAAAAACGGAGATGTGTTTGATAGCGGTTTAATTATGTACCCAAGTGGTCACGCTAGAAACAACACGTGTAATTTGGAAGATATTCTTCAAGCAAAATTTGCAATGCATGGACAAATTGCCATGGACGACCCATCTGTTATTGTTGATCGTTGTAACGCCATTGCAAGTCTTGATTCAGATTCCGTTCAATCTATCTGGGATGTCACCATAGCAAATCGGCCGATATACAAAGATTGATTTACGAAGGCAGCAGGTGAGACAGAAGCTCAACCACACCTTTGCCCTGAGTAGCGACAGTTTCTAGGATTTCTCTGCCTGATGCTATGTCTAACAGCTCGCGGACCAGTGCGCTGTCACCATCATAATCTGCTTTGTTCACCACAAATGTGTCTGCTATTTCTAGTATCCCAGCTTTGTCCATTTGGACCGAGTCCCCCATTCCGGGTACAAGAACTACCACTGTTTTGTCGACAACATCTCGAACAGCCACATCGTTTTGACCAGCGCCAACTGTTTCAATAAACACGTGTTCAAAACCAGCGCCGCCAACAAGGTCGAGTATTTCTGGTAATGATGTGTAATCTTCCCCAACCCTTGCCAAACTTCTATAAAAAACATTGTTATCAACCGTGTTGAAGTCTACTCGTAATCGGTCTCCAAGAAGTGCACCGCTACTAATTGGGCTCATTGGATCATAAGCAATAATTGCTAGTTTTTCACCGCACCTAACTTTTTCTGCAGCCATCGTGGCGGTTAGTGTTGATTTTCCAGCTCCGGGAGAACCCGTAAACCCAATTACAACCTCGGGCCGCTTGCGTGGAGCTTCTACATTTTTACCTTCTTCGATTAAACTAATGTTTCGAGCAAGGGTTGCAAGAGAGTTGTCGTTGGTTTTGGGTGGTGTCTCATACGGAATGGTCGCTGATCGAACAGCGTCTACAATATCAAGCATACTTGTGCCAGTGTGATAGACACCGCGTACGCCAGAATCAAGAAGCGCCTGAATGTCTTTTTGTGGAATAATTCCACCAACATCGACCGTCAAATCTGGCCGTCCAACGTTTTGTAATTCTTCCATTAGCCGAGGCACCAAAACTAGGTGAGAATTGCTCATCATGGAACATGCCAACATGTCTACGTCTTCGTCTCGAGCAGAGATAGCGAGAGATCTTGGGGTTTGCCAGAGTCCAGAATAAATTACATGAATGCCGCTGTCGCGAAGCGCTCTTGCTATAAGTTTTACGCCTCGATCGTGTCCATCGAGACCCATTTTCCCAAGCAAAACGCGGGGCCTGTGTGGAAGGTCTCCACATCGGTCTTTTTTCTCTAGTTGAGTAGTTGGATTGGTGGTTGGAGAAGTCATATATGACACATGATATCAGGAGTCAAACAGTCGTTATTGGCTGTATTGTACGCATAAGTATGTCCACTAGCGTGCAACAATCAATCAGGGAATCCCTACAAAGGGGGTTTGGGTCCGTATTGGAATTGCCGTGGAGCGATATTGACCCAATAGTTCGAAAATCCCAAAATCCAGAACACGGAGATTTTCAGGCGAATGGCGCCATGGGGCTTGGAAAACAAAATGGCTTAAACCCAAAGGTGTTGGCTCAAAAAGTCGTAGACGAAACAGATTTTGGAAATCTTGTTGAATCGGCTGAAGTTGCTGGTCCAGGGTTTATTAACATTCGCCTTACAGACGAGGCGGTTGTTTCAATGTTACACATGATGGATACTTGTGATTTGGGAATTAAACCAGACAAAGATATGCATCCTGTTGCAATAGATTTGTGTGGGGTGAATGTAGCAAAGCAGTTGCACGTGGGTCACTTGCGCGCAACAATTATTGGGGACACGCTCGCTCGGCTATATGAACGCTTTGGCAGAAAGGTTTACCGCGAAAACCATCTTGGGGATTGGGGTTTGCCAATTGCAATGGTTCTAGAACGCCTGTTATCCGAAAACATAAACCTTGACACCCTGTCGCTTGATGATCTCAACATTGCATACAAAGAAGCACAGTTGGTTGCAAAAGATGATGTTCGCGGAATTCGCGCTGCCAATAATTTGCTAGCGGGTCCCCATAGGCTTGCTGAACTAGAAGAACAAAACGGTGGAGCTCTTGATGCACAGTCAGCTGCAAAAAAGGTTTTAAACTCTCTTCAACAAGGCGACAAAGAGTTGCTAAATAATTGGCAAAAACTTATTGATTGCACAATGCGCTCTGTATTTACATCGCTTGAGCTACTAAATGTAAAAATTGGTCCAGAAAACAATCGTGGAGAATCTTTCTATCGAGACAAGCTTGGTGGGATAGTTGAAGAGTTTTTTGACAAAGGTTTTGCTGAAGAAGATGATGGGGCTATTGTTGTTCGTTTTGAAAAAAGAAATCGTCCAATGCTGATTCGCAAATCCGATGGTGGTTTTTTGTATGCGACCACCGATCTTGCTGCTATTAAGTTTCGCACACAAGAGCTTGGAGCAGATCGTGTTGTTTATGTTGTTGATGCAAGACAGCGAGACCATTTCAAAGATTTATTTGATGCTGCTTCATTAATGGGGTGGGACAAGACCACAGATGGTTGCCCCGTTGAGCTTGTTCATATTCCATTTGGTTCTGTTCTTGGGGAAGACAAGAAGCCGCTTAAAACAAGAAGTGGGTCGAACGTTACCTTGGACTCTTTACTTCAAGAGGCGGTTGACAGGGGAACCACTGAAGTGATGTCAAGGTCTAAAAACCCAAAATCGCCAACCCACAACATGTCAAAAGAAGAACTAGAAACAATTGGTCGGCAAATTGGAATTGGTGCTATCAAGTACGCCGATTTGTCAAACGATTTGGTTCGTGATTATGTTTTTGATATGGAGAGGATGGTCGCGTTTGATGGTAACACGGGACCATATATACAATATGCATGTGCGAGAATAACGTCTCTTATTAAAAAGGGCGGGGTGGTAGATGATGATGCCATTATTATTCTTCATGAGCCAAAAGAACGGGAACTTGCGTTGCAATTATTACAGTACAACAACGTTCTTCAAGACACAGTGAAACATTTAGAGCCACATCGTCTGTGCACGTGGCTGTTTGAATTGACGGAAACATTCAACTCGTTCTACCAGTCCTGCCCGGTATTAAAGGTTGAGTGTGAAACCGTTCGTGCATCTCGCCTTAAACTTTCTGAACTTACTCGCCGAGTTGTTGTTGATGGGCTAGACATACTTGGTATTGAATCCCCAAACCAAATGTAATTTATTATGAATAATACAAAACAAACACCTCAAACCAAACCATTGCTTTTTTATGTCGGGGCGATATTGCTTTTGATTTCACTCGCAGCTTCTTTCATGCTTGCTGGAACCAAACTTGGTATCTTCACCACCCTTCCTGGGTGTGGGGTTGGGAGCGGGTGTGATGCCGTAACCAATGGCCCTTGGGGAACGATTCCTGTGGTTGGTTGGCCTGTATCGTTTATAGGTGTGTCGTGGTTTGCCGCTCTTTTTATTGTTTGGATTCGCGGATGTTCGAAAGACTGTTTGTTTTTGTGGGCTGTTCGAATCGGGGTTCTTGTATCAATTGGGTTCTTTTTTGTGATGATGATGATCGGTCATTTTTGTAAGTGGTGTGCGTTGGCTCACGTGTGCAATATCCTTTTTTGGGTCGCCGCAGAGTGTGTGGGTCGGAATTTTGGAAAAGACAAAAGTTGCAGATGCAACACATTGCTTTCGTTCGTTGTTGTTTTTGTTTTGGTGTCTATTGGGTTGGGTGTGTCTCAGTTTTTTCTGTCTTCACATCAAGATAGGCTCGACGAAGAGGCCGGAAAAATTAACACCGAGGATGTTATACGTGGTGGACAAAAAGAATCCACACTAAAGCTCCTTGATGCTACACACAGAATAGGGCCGGATGACGCGCCAGTAAAAATTGTTGTTTTTACTGATTATCAGTGCCCTGATTGTAAAAAGCGAGAACAAGAACTCGCCAGTGTTGTTGCACAAAGAGATGATGTTTCACTTTCTGTAAAACACTTTCCAATGTGCGCTGCCTGCAATGTGTATATGAACGGAAGAACCATGCATGCAAACGCGTGTTGGGCCGCTAGAGCTGCTGAGGCGGCCGACATTCTTCGCGGGAACGAAGGGTGGGAACAAATGCACAGATGGCTTTTTGAGAACGGCGGAAGTTTTACAGATAAAACATTCCCGTCGGATCTTGTCGCGATGGGATATAACCCAAAAACATTTTTGTCTATTATGACAAGTGACGAAACTTTACTGCGTGTTCAAAAAAACATAGATGATGCAAAGGCGCTTGGCATCAAATTTACACCAATGATTTTTATCAATGGTGTTGAGTATTTGTGGTATTACGGTGGAAAACAAGAGCCGGTCGCATCACTTGTTGATCGAGCCGCAGAATATATTAAAAATGGCGGTGAAATTGTTGCGCCTCCTTCAGCGCCAGAAAAATTGGTTGAAGATTGGCGAAGGGGAAAGATATTAAAATCTAGAGGAAACGAAAGCCTTAGTTGGATAGGGGATGGGCCGGTGGAATTTGTTTTGTGGGGAGATTACCAGTCTCCTTATACAAGAGACCTTGATATAGAAGTACAAAAACTTCTTCGAGAAGATCCATCAAAAATAAAATATTCATTTAGACAATTCCCAATGGAAGATTTATGTAATACAAGCGTAGCAAATGCCTCAAAGAAAAGTCCTGGCTCATGCTATTTATCAGAACTTGTCGAAGCTGTTGAAATACTGTCTGGACCTGATTCTCGTTGGGAATTACATAGTTGGATTATTAGCCAGCCATCTCCGATAAACTTAAATGAAGCGGAATTACAAGCATCAAAACTCGCTGGAGTAGATTTAGGTGTTCTAAAAAACGTTGCTTCTGGCAGTGATGTGGGTGGTCGAATCCAGCGCGATATTCTGGCCAAAAACAGGGTGTGGAGAAGAAGTATTCCAGTTATTACAATTGACAACCGACTTTTGCCTTGGTGGGACAGCGACGTGCTAACCCCACTAGATTTATTTCATTTAATTTTAGATGTGGTTGAAGAAGAGGGCTCAGAAGAAAACAGTCGATAAATTTTCCCTTTGCGGGAATATGGGTTTTGAAACCCACAAGCTAAAATTTCTCCGCTTGGTGTTTCTCCAAAAGACGATATAGCTATTGGTGTATTTTTAGCTATTCTTGTCGATGTATAAATCGTATTGTCCTTTTCGTCTGGAACAAGAGCCCATATTCTTTTACTTAAATAGTCAGAATAAATATACGATCCAATTAGATTTGGTATTTCTGTTCCTCGATACACAAAGCCACCGGTAACTGAACCTCCTTGTCTTCGCCCATATTCAAACACTGGCTCAATTAATTCTTTGGTTGCCATCTTGTTATTAGAGAACTCGTGTTTTCCTTCTCTGATGTTCCAACCATAATTTCCACCCCTTTTTACTATGTCTATTTCTTCCCAAGCGTTTTGGCCGACATCTCCGGTCCAAAGCAGTCCGGTTGTTCTATCAAAACTCATTCGCCATGGATTTCGGAGCCCCCACGCCCATAGTTCTTCTCGTACGCCCTCTTTACCAACTAGTGGGTTGCTGCTTGGAATTGAATAGGGTGTTTTTTCTGATTTTGTATCAATGTCAATACATATAACACTCCCAAGAAGAGTGTTTTTGTTTTGTCCGTTTTTGTGTGGGTCGTTAGCCGCACCACCATCGCCTATGCCAACATATAAAAAACCATCTTTCCCAAACAACACTGTTCCGCCATTGTGATTTGCCCATGGCTGAAGAACCTCTAAAATTATTTCTTCAGAGGAATTTTTTACTTTTTCTGATTCTTTATCTTTTATAAACCGTGACAGCACGCTTCTCTTTGGTTTCTGAGCGCTATACCACACAAAAAGTTCTCCGTTTGTTGCGTACTCTGGATGAAACGCCAAAGATAACAAGCCCTCTTCATCGTGAGTAACACCAACACGATCTGATATATCAAGAAACACTTGCTTGTCCGTTTCGTTTTTATCTGCTGAAACCTCAAGAACAATGCCGCTTTTTTCTACCACATACATTGTGTCTTTTTGAACTCCATCAAAAAGCACCTGAACTGGTTCATTAAAAACGAGCGAAGTGTGTACGGGTTCAAAATGCACTTTTGGGGAAAGTGACACGAGAATAAGTGATACTATTTGATATAAACACATGGCTCCATAGTATCAGGGTCTCTTGATCCGAAGACGCACAATTCACCATCCTCTTTAATTATTGTTGTAATGTCGCCATCAATTGCCGTAACAAACCTAACTGTTTTGTCAGGTATTATCCAGGCGTCTTTTGCGTGCCTTGTTCTGTTTGTGGATTGAAGTGCTACTTTTGGCAAAAGATTATTTATAAACACTTGAGATTCATGGCTCCATTGTCCGTGGTGTGGGAGCTCTACAACATCAATGTTTTTAAGGTTTTGTTGACCAAGTTGATTTATCCTTTTTTCGTCAATGTCGCCAGTAAACAAAACGGTTCGACCGGCTGTTTGAAGTGTTGTCACAATCGAAGACGCGTTAGAACCCACATATTCTGTTTTCTTGTCTGGCGAAAGTATTGTGAGTTTTAGTGTTCCGAATTCCTCTGTCCACCCAGCAACTCCAGGAATCATTTTTATTTTTTGGAGGCTTGCTTCAAAAAGTACTTTTTGTAAAGATTTTGTTGGGTTTTGTGTTGTTTGTGGTGCAACAACAATTTTTTGCACACTGTAGTTTCTAAATATATCGATTAGGCCCGCAAGGTGGTCGAGGTCTGCGTGTGTAATAATTATTGTGTCAATTTGTTTTACACGTAGTGACCTAAGTTTTGGAATCACTATTTTGGATCCCACGTCTAGATTGTTTCTTGAACCGGAATCTATTATTAGGGTGTGGTCTGCGTGTTGAATTACGTGACACGTGCCGTGCCCAACATTGATTGTTGTAATGATTGTTGTGTTGTTTGGGCCATGTTTCACGCACAAAAAAATAATTAAAACAGGTAGCATTGCCCATATTACAAAACGCTTTCGAACAAACAGTGACCAACAAGAAAACCATATGATGGCGCAGAGAGCTTGTATCCAAGAAAGTGAAGCGTTTTTAACAAAAGCGAGTGGCAAATTTCCAAACACAGTGGTTAGTGATAACAGCCCGCCCAAAGAGTTTGAAAAAAACATATTTAGTGGCTTGTCTAAAAACGAAAAACAAAACAGATCTCCACACGATTTTGCTATCCCAAAAAACATTGTTGTGGTTAGCATTAGTATTGCAGGGACGTTTGACAAAAGACCACTTGGCGCAATACTACCAAACACATGCGCGGTTATTGGGGAGACAATGCACCACGCACACAGACCGGTAATCCACATTGAAACAACGAACCTAACCGTAAGTTTTTTTATTTTTCCGTTGTGGTCTATCGGTCCAAGCAATTTCCATTGGATTTGGGGTAGTAAAACACACAGCGATGTTACTACTAAAAAAGTCAATTGAAATGCAATGGTGTTGGCACCTCTTGGATAACACGACAGATACACAATTGCTGCAAACCCGAGAAGGCCTGTGTTGTTACACCTAGAGCCAGCGAGTTTTGCACACGAAACAAACAACACCATAATTATTGATCTAATAATTGGCGCCCTTAATTCAACAACACTGGCAATAACAAGCACGATTAAAAAAACCGTTCCTATGTTTAGCAATGGGCTCGCCTTGTTTTTAGTAAATACAAATGTTGCGATAAGAATAATTAACCCAACATGAAGCCCGCTTATTGCAAGGATGTGCGACATGCCCGCTTGCCTAAACTTGTTTGAAAGTGTCTCCCAGCCAAGACCTCGAACACCAAAAAAAAGCGCATTCGCAAGTTTTCTTTCTTCCTTTTTTAGATTGCTGAGCAGGGATCGTTGCAGGATTTTTTTAAACACAATTAACCCGGCGCCGGATTTTTGTGTGTGTTTTGTTGGGGTTCCTAAAACATAAAATGTAAATTGATTGTTCTGGGTCGCCGATTCGTGAAACCATCCAAAACACCTAATTTTGTCGCCACGCCGAACTTGGTGTCTCCCTCTAAGTTGTACTCCTATTTGTATTGGTTTCGTGTTCACGCTATTTGGTGGTGCCGCCTGTGCATAAAACCATGTTGATGGCACGCGATAATCAAACTCTGCCATTTCTCCGCGTGTACGCTGCGCTGTGTCCGGATCGCTTACAACAATACAATCTAACTCACACAGCTCGTTGCGAAGGACCAACGACCATGGCGGAGCATTTTTTTCATGTGCCGAAGTCGCAATAAAAACAAAAACAACAGACGCATATAACAAAAGGTTTTTTATCTCTTTTTTTGACACACAAAAGCCAGCACAAAGTGTGGCCACCGACAACAAAAGTGCCACAAAGGTTGCGTGTGTTGATATTCCATATTGTGATCCTAAATATGATCCAAGTGATGCCGCAGCGCCAAGAGATGCTAGTGGAGACCATTGAATTGGCGGTGGTTTTATTTTCAGCGGGGAATTCACGCCCAACATTGTTCTAGCTGGAAATAGCCGTAAATTAATTGTGGAGGTTTTTCTTGTTAAAGAAATTTTTCTTGTTCTAACAATGTACAACTCGAGGTTGGGTACACTTTGCGAATGAATAGTGTTATAGGTCAGTCTAGGGCTGTTAAAACATTGGTAGACTCCTTTGAAAATAACACGCGGCACCACGCTTGGATTTTTTCTGGTCCGCGAGGGGTTGGCAAATGCACCACGGCAGTTCTTTTTGCTGAATCTGTTTTAGGCGATGATTTCGACTCCACTCGGTCTTATAGTGATTTGCATATCATTCGAAAAGAGGATGTTTCGTGGGCACAAAGCCCTGCTCTTCAGCGCCGAAAACAGACAAACATCCCTCTTGATTTATTAAGAGAACGAATGATTGGCGGGAAGTCGTCTGATGGAAAACAACATGATTCCATCGCATATAAAACACCTGTTGCGGGGAAGGAGAAGTTTTTTATTATTGATGAAGCCGAACTTCTTGATGAGGCTGGGCAAAACGCCTTGTTAAAAACATTAGAAGAACCGCCGCTTGGGACAACTATAATACTCGTTACCTGTAGGGAAGATTTACTTTTGCCAACTATTCAGAGTAGATGCCAGCAACTTTCGTTTTCCCCTCTCTCTGAATCAGATATGAAAAGGTGGGCCGACGAATCAAGTCTAGATACAAGTTCCTCCGACCTTTTATGGGCGTTGAGTTTTTCTCACGGATCTCCCGGGATTGTTTGTGAAGCAATAGAGTCGGGATTACCTGCTCTTTCTGATTCTTTACGCTCTTTTTTAACACTCAATAATTCGGGTGATTATACAAACGCCACAGAAAAAATAATCCTGTTTATCGAATCTAATGTTTCTCGTTGGATAAAAGAAAACCCAAATACAAGTAAAGAGGCGGCAAACCGGAGAGCGCTGAACTTAGTGTTGTTGTTGTTTGGGGAATCGTCGAGTCAATCTATTCGTAAAAATCAAAAACAAAAAGAGGCAATTTCAGCCACTGGAATTATCGTTGATATAGAAAAACAACTCGCAACTAATATTTCTATTAAGGTTCTAGTTGAATCTCTCTGTGCAAGATGGTCGAATCTTTGTGCTGGAGATGCGCTGTTTGTTTAGCTGTTTTTTAACTGTTTTAGTTAAAAATTGCTTTTTTAAAACCGCCAAGCTTCTTTGTTTTTCTATTAGAAGTAATTATTAATAATAGGATTCCAGAGGCAATCATAAAGGTGCTTAAAAGTTGTCCTCGAGAAAGACCCATAATTAGCATCACGCCATCGTCTGGCTGTCTGTATGCCTCTGTAACAACACGAGAAACCCCGTACAACAACAAAAAGCTACTTGCTAGTATTCCTTGGTTTCTTGGTTTCCACCAAATAATAAACATGGCAAAAAACAAAAACGGGCCCTCTGCCACAGCTTGAAATAATTGGGATGGATACCACGCTGTCAACATTGGCTGGACTGTTTCTATTACGATCTGGTTTCCTGCATACATTTCACTCACTATTGTTTGGTGAAATGAGTTTCCTCCAGCAATAGTAGTTTGTAGCGATTCTAGTTTTTCAAGTTGTTCGCCAAATTGTTCTGGGTTTTGAAGCCACACCTCTGTTATTTCGGATGGATATTTTACTGACCATGCTGGTGGATTTGGTTGGCAGTCGGCCGAAAGCGCTTTGCCCCAAAGTTCGCCATTTATAAAATTTGCAACTCGACCAAAAAAAAGTCCGGGAGTTGCACACAGTGCGCCAATATCAATTAGGTGTAGCAATGACACGTTGTTTCTTTTTCCCCAAATAATAAACGCTACAAATACTCCAATCATTCCACCGTGACTTGCCATTCCTCCATCTTGAATTGCAAGAAGCTTCCACCACGGAAACTCGTTGGTAAATGTGTAGAGCAGTGTCGGGTCATAAAATAAACAGTATCCAACTCTGCCTCCAATTAAAACTCCTAACACCGCAGCAAAAATAAAGTCGCCTGCGCGGTTTGGCTCGATTGTTGATATTTTTTTTCTTCCCATCCAACGAATAAGCGCCCAAGCAACAATAAATCCAGCAATATACGCAAGCCCATACCAGCGCAATCCAAAGGTTTCGGTTATTTGGATGGCAAATGGGTCAAGCTGGTGAAGATATGATTTGTCAATCATTGGTGCAATGGTACCCTGCCTGTGTTTCTTTGGTGAATCACAGAGTATCATTCTGTTGTCATGTCAAACACCGAACACCTACTTTCTGCAACTCGCATGTTAAAAGAGGGGAAATCTCTCACTTCATCTGAAATCTCCGGCGCCTTTCGCGTCATCATGAGTGGAAATGCTCACGATGGATTAATTGGTGCTTTTTTGGGAATTCTGGCAACAAGGGTACCAACGGGGGAGGAGCTGTTTGGTGCTGCTGTTGTGATGAAGGAGTGCGCCAAGTGTATTGATTTTCCTGACGCTTCTTCGTTGTTAGACACATGCGGAACGGGCGGTGCGCCGAAAACGTTCAATGTGTCAACTGCTGCTGGAATTGTTGCTGCTGCGTGTGGTGTTCGGGTTGCCAAACATGGAAACAGATCTCGAACAGGTCGTGGTTCAGCAGAGGTTCTTGAACAGCTTGGGATAAATATTACAGCTGCGATAGAACAACAAAAGCGTTGCCTTGAAGATGTTGGTATCTGTTTTTGTTTTGCTCCAAAGCACCATGAGGCCGTTGCCCATGTTATGCCTGTTCGAAAATCTCTTGGATTCCCTACCATTTTTAATCTCCTTGGACCATTAACAAATCCTTGCTCTGCTGGAAGACAGCTGCTTGGTGTCTGGGATGATATCTATGTTGAGCCCATGGCTGAAGCTCTCAGTGCTTTGGGTACTACGAATTCAGCCGTTGCACATTCACTAGATGGTCTTGATGAAATTTCTATATCTGCTCCGACACGAATACTGTTTGTTCGAGATGGTTCTCTTGTAGAGGAGCTCATCAGGCCCGAAGATGTTGGTCTTAGCCGTTGGGACATCAAAGACGTAACAGCAGACTCGCTTTCCGATGCCACTAACTTCATTCGAGATAGTCTTGTAGAGGGGAGTACTGGGGCTCCCAGAGACATGACAGTATTAAATACTTCTGTGGCTCTTATGCTCGCAGGACACGCTAATACATTAAAGGAGGGCGTTAAAATGGCGTCTGAAGCCATAGATTCTGGTGCCGCAAGAAATACTCTTCAGAACTGGGTTGAAGTGAGCAATACCCACATTTCATCCACAGACACCAAGGAAACATAGATATAGATTAAATACTCGTCTTCGTAGTAATAGTGTCTGTTCAGTTGTGTATAAAAACACAAAAAAGTCATAAGTCCATAAAACAAGGCGGGTTATAGTGCCCCCGCGGCCGTTATAACCTGTCAGTTCGCCTGTGCGAAGTTTGCGTAGCAACTGCGCATATGTTAACTCGCCCTGTTTAAATGGATTTTCTTGTTTGGATATTAGAGTCTAGTGTCACATAATCCACGACTTATCCACAACAAAACTCGTATCCTAGACACCAAGCTTGTCCGATAATTGTTCCCCCAAGAGGCTTATTTCTCTTTGGAAAATTTCGTCATCTTCAATTTTTTTGTTAATGGTTTTTATTGCATGCATCACGGTTGTGTGATCTCGCCCACCAAAATATCCTCCAATTTCTTCTAGACTAAATCGAGTATGTTTTCGTGACAACCACATTCCAACCTGCCTCGGAACAGTTATAGATTTGTGTCTGCGTTTAGAAAGAAGGTCAGAGAGCTTGATGTTATAAAAAACAGTAACTGAGTCAAGGATGTTTTGAATGGAAATGTTCGTTGGCACATCTGATTTGTTTTCATTTCCAATTGTTCGCTTGGCAAGTTCTAGAGAAATATCCTCACCATCTAACATGGCTACGCTTTGTAGGGTTGTAATGGCTCCCTCAAGCAACCGAATATTGGAATCCAAGTGTGAAGCAACATAGGTTGTAACATCGTCTGGAATATCGATGTTTCTCATTACTGCCTTCTTTTTAATTATTGCTACCCGCGTTTCAAAACCAGGCGGATCAATGCTCGCAACAAGACCACAACTAAACCTGCTTATTAAACGCTCTTCTAGATATGGGATTTCACTTGGCGGAGCATCAGAGCTTAACACCAGTTGTTTTCCAGATTGAAACAAGGTATTAAAAGTGTGGAAAAATTCTTCTTGTGTTTGGTCTCGTTTCGAAAGATCGTGAATATCATCAATAACAAGCATGTCAAACGCCCGAAACTTGTTTCTAAACGAGGACATTTTCCCCTCTTGAACTCCCTCAAGAAACTGCGTCATAAAACCATTACATGAAACATAATAAATTCTCATCGACGCATGTTTTCTAATAGCCGTTTGACAAATGGATTGTAGAAGGTGTGTTTTGCCCAACCCAACCCCACCATGAATAAACAGGGGGTTGTATGCTTGTCCCGGCTTAGTAGAGACAGCAGTAGCAGCAGCATGCGCTAGCCTGTTTCCGGGACCAACAACAAAATTTTCAAAATTGTAGTCGGGGCTAATTAGCAAATCTTCTTCAATATCAAAAGAAGAAAGTACCGAAGTGCCCCTTGGGTTGTCGCCCGAAACAACACCAGATTTTCCGAATCTTCCCGAACCAGCCACGTTCCCCGTGCTTGGTGTTATTCCCTCTTCGCCAACAAAGCGCACCCCAAGAAGATGCCCAGTAATTGATTGTGCGGCTTCGGCAAACTGTTGGGTGCAACAGCGCTGCAAATATTTTAATTGAACTGGTTCTTGAATTTGAATTAACAACGTTCCACCAACAATACCAAGCACAACAATGTCATCAAACCACCTTCTACACATTGTCGCGTGGTCAAGATGAAGCCGACCCAAAAGGTCAACCTTTAATTGCTGTCTGTCTATTTGATCTTTACTCATATATTTTTTTACCACGTAACTAATAGGCCCAACGACGAGTCAACCACAAAATCAGGTTTCTCATCCATCCCAAAAAAGGCGTGTAGCATCCATGCAATATATTGGAACGCTAAATCTACGCTTTATTTCCCTGTCCGTCAACCATTTTCCGCAAAATCTCCCGCTTCTTCCTGTTGTTTTTCATAACGCATTCTGTTTGCGTGGTGGTCCATTAGCAAGTGTATTCGGTGTGAGTCATCACAACCAATTCGTTCTTCAATAGCCCTCTTAATAATATCAAGACCCGTTCTGCGACTTGTGTGAGTGATTACAACGTGCTCCGCCTTCCACACCTGCAACAAATCTGCAATATTATCAATATGTAAATGTTTCCCTACGGTGGCTCTGGTTTTATGTTCAGACTCAAAAAAAGTACACTCAGTTATAACGATTGGAGCGTTTGTAAACTCTGGACGAAACAAGTGGTTGCCCATTTCGGTGTCACCTGTGCACGCAACAAGTGGAATTTTTAAAGTGTGAGTAATTTCTGTCCCACCAATCTTTAGGCTTCTTAACTCTTCTTGTGGAAGACCATTATATTTTTCAAGTAACTTTTTCCTGTGTTCCATCACAACATAAGAAAGAGCAGGTACCGTGTGGCTTGCCTCTATTCCCTTTAAAACAATGTTTGGTTTAATGGTGATCTCGCCATCGGGGTCTAGCGAAACAATGTTGTGCGGAGTGAATTGTTGTTCCAGATCAACCCACCCAGCCATCATTGATTGCACAGCACCAGCAATTTCGCTATGGCAAACACAGGTTCCAACACCCATTTTTTGAAACATTCTTTGACTAAAGTAGTACGGTAACCCCGCAACATGATCCATGTGTCCATGTGTAAGGGCGATGAACGGGGCAGACAAAACCGGCCTTGGACAAAGCCCAACATCAAAAGCCACATCTAGTTCAGGAATATGAACAGCTGTTTGTTCGCCAGCAATGCTTATGCCCTGAACCCTGTAGGGTGGAAGATATAAAAACCCAACCTGTCCTGATCGCGGGGGTCTTCGTGGCAACATAATAAAACTCCAAAATGTGTCTGTTTCAAACAAACACAAAAAAAGAACATCCCATAGAGGATTCGAACCCCTGTAACCAGAAGAATCTGGCGTCCTAGACCACTAGACGAACGGGACAAAAAAACAGTTGTTTTCGACGAACAACACGTTCGTCACTGTATCGTGCTTAATGATACCAAAAATTCAGAACACTCCACCTAAATAGTGTGTTTTAGTTGTTCTGCTAGCGCACAAATTTGAACAGAAGCATCGTTGTTAAACAGTTTTCGAACAGGAGTAGTTCCAGATTCAACAAGCGTGTTAACAACACCAAACGCGCTTGCAATAGAATCTGTTGAGTCAAGCATTCTATGTAGCTCTTCTCGGTCATTATTTATAATGACTTTTTGGACAACTGGCTTTAGCCCCGGGTTTTCTGAAAGAAACGAAATAATTGGCAAAGTAAGTTTCCCTTTTTCAAGGTCTCTGCCGGCTGGCTTACCAATACTTTTTTGTTCACCGAGAAGGTCAAGCAAGTCGTCTTTAATCTGGAACGCTGTTCCAACAGACATTCCAAACTTCTTTAAAACCAGTACTTCGCCATCAGTAGCACCACCCAATATCGCACCCATTTCGCAAGAAGCAGCAATTAGCGAAGCTGTTTTATCGTGAATAATCTGATAATACAAATCTATATCAAGATCCACATTGTTTCTGTGGAACAATTGAACAACCTCGCCCGCACAAATGGTGTTGGTTACCTCTCCCAACAAAAGATTTAGCCTTGGGTTCTCAATAGTAGAACAAAGATGAAAAGCACTAGAAAGCAAATAATCACCAATCATGACGGCAGCTTCGTTTCCTCGAAGACTATTAATTGTTTTTTCTCCTCGCCTAAGGTCTGCTTCATCTAAAACATCGTCGTGCACTAGGGTTGCTAGGTGAATTAACTCCACAACAGCAGCGGCAACGTGAACACACTTTGGAACAATCTGTTCTTTTGAAACAGTTTTCCATGTCAACAACAAAAGCGAAGGCCTCAACATTTTCCCTTTATAAGCGGCCAACTCATCACAAACATCATTTACAGCGCTGTGTTTATTTTTTAAGTGTTCAGACATCACGATGGATACTTCGTCCAACTCTTTTGACAACCAACTGCCAACGCGCGATGTCATATCAATAAGCGTTTTCATTTTACCGCAGCGATATACGCAACCCAACCAGCGCAAGCCTCACCCCGAGTATCGATTGACCAAACACCATCACCCTCACCATCTTCATCAGTACCCTCCCAATACACATTAACACTAGAAAAACCAGATTCTAACAAAACATCTCTAATCTCTGGAAGCGTCCAAAACCGCCACTCATAAGTAAAAGCGCGCTTAATTTTTGATCCGTCAGGAAACTCAAAATGTATGTAATTAACAATATCTCCAGTTATGGGATTGACGCAATGTTGATCCCAGACATATGTAAACCCATCAAGGTCTCGCTCTTCGTCCATCTCTAAAAAAGAATCGCTTCCTCCATACGCATCTAGTAAAAACAGGCCATCATCAACCAGACTGTTATAAACCGAAGTAAAATATTGTTTTAGTGTTTCACGCTTCTTAAAACCATAATAACTAAAGTTCATAGCCAAAACACAATCAACAGAACCAGACTGAATAGTCATAACGTCGTGTTCTATTAATTGAATACGCGACCGCTGTTGTTGTGTTAGGTCTTTTTCAATTCGGTTGCTCGCCCATGCTAAAACATCTGAGTTTAAATCAACACCAACAACGGTGCAAAAATCATTTCGTTGTACCCACTCTCTAGCAACGGCTGAAGTTCCACAAAAATCTTCTCGCAAAGTTACTGGCTCTCTGCCACGAATCTCATCCCACGCCTGAATAATCAAATCTACCTCAGATTCTGGGCATTGAACAGATCTTTCATAAAGATCATTAGTGTCCGCAGTCTTTGCGGTTATCCAACCTGGTTTTACTGGTCTTGCCATTGTATTATTTGGTTCCAAAGGTGTGAATTGTATCCAAACATGCTACACCAATGTTATTTATGTTGGTAGACAATATGCGTTTATGTATCACTACCAACCGTTAAAAAGGTTATTTGTTTTGAACCTCTAAAGTAAGCGGATTACGCATCGGAAGTTCGACAATTTCTCCACCAACAACAGATGAAATATCCTGCATGGACGCCCTTCCACCAGCATCACCACCAACTATGGTGTCCCAATCACCAACAATTACCACCACCATTTTCCTTGGCAGCAAAATCCTGTTGGCAACCCGCATAACATCCTCGGCTGTTACAGATTTTATTTTGTCTCGATAAGTTTCCCAATAGTTAGGATCCCTGTTAGTGAGCGTGTCTTGAACAAAGACACCAAGTGTTCCAGCTTTTGATTGAAAAATGCTCGGGAGCTGTTCAATTAGGGACTTTTTAGCAAGCTCGAGCTCCTCATCGGTTACCAGTTCGGTTTTTATCCGCTCAATTTCATCGAACAACAACCTTGTTGCAAGCGCAACAGTAGAACTTTTAGACTCAAAACTAGCAACCCAAACACCATCGCCCCACGGGCTTGCAGAAAAACCAGATCCAGCACCATAAGCCAAACCCTCATTGCTACGAATACTTTGGGTAATTCTGCTACTAAAACCACCGCCACCAAGGATATAGTTCATAACAGAGAGCGGCTCCACATCAGGATCGCCTTGCTGAACAGAGCGAATGCCAACCCTAACTCCACCCTGAGGAACATCTTTGTCTACAAAATAAATTCCAGGCTCAAAATTATGTGTAATGTTTGGAGGATTAGGTATATCAGATTCTCCACCCCACCTACCAATCGTTTCGTTCATAAACTGAACCATTTGGTTTCTGTCAAAATCACCACTAACAGATAAAACCAGATTTGCAGGAGCAATAATTTTATCAAATTGCTTTAGCAAAGAGTTTTTATTGATAGAAGAAACAGCGTCTGCCACAGGTTGTTTCCCTAAATAAGAATCACCAAACATTTTTGATGAGAATTCCCTTTTTAAGATTCTAGACGGATAATCGTTTCGCTGCTTCATTCCCTCGATAGCGCTGTCTTTCTCGACCCGAACCCTAGACTCTTGAAAAGCTGGGTGTTGCAACATGTCAAAGAACAACTCAAAACTTTCTTTAAAATTTGATTCCAAACAATCAAGATTCGCCGTAATAGTTGCCCTGCCACCACGAACATCAACATTAGCAGCAAGAAACGCGAGTGTTTCATCAAGTTTCTCCGCAGTCATTGTTGATGTTCCACCATCACGAATCAAAGTAGCCATAATGTTTGTTAAACCAACCTGATTGTCTGGGTCTAGATATTTCCCGCCCCTAAAAGTTGCTGTGACCTGAACAAGTGGCAACTCTCTGTCTTCAACCACAAAGAGACGAACGCCATTGTCCAAAGTTTCCATAAAAGATTCCGCGTCAGGAACATCAAAAACAAACTCAGGGTACACAATATCTTTAGGATGGCCTGGACCAACAGGATTACTTTTTTCGCTTTTTTCTCCAAGGTCTCCACAACCAACAATCATAAAACAAAACAAAGAAAGTGCCACCACACATATTGTTTTGTGTCTTAAGGTCGTGGGTTTTTGTAACAATAAAAAATTTGTTATTAACATATAAAATCTCGTTGTATAAAGTTGGTTTTTATTTTTCTAGTTCTGCAATGTAGACCAAGAGTTTTTGAATGATATACTCAAGAATGACACGCTCATCATCAGGCACAGCGGTCATAGCACCCTGTAGCGCTGCATGGATTTGAACAAGGTCTCCAAGAGGCTTACCATAGAGATTCTCTAAAAACTCCGTTGCTTGTGCCATCTGCTGCGGATCAAGTTGAATTATTCCCGGCTGAACCAGTTCAACAACTGGTACAACTTCAGGAGTTTTATTTTCTTCAACCACATCTTCAACACTTTCTTCATCAACCACATCAGCTGGTGCTTCGCCAACAAATTCATTACACCGTTCTTCAAGCTTTTTCAGAATGTACTCGAACACAGGTAGCATTTCTGAAGGAATTTGTGTTATTTGCGACCTCATTTGCTGACTGGCGTCCAACAAATCTTCTGCAGACATAGTCTCAAAATCAAGCATTGCTGCCCTAATCATTGCCTGTTCTTGTGGTCCAAACGCCATTAACTCCTCATCAACAGGTTCGCCACCATGCAATCGATTGTAGATGACCACAGAACTATTATTTGTTGTCAAATACTTGTTTGCAACTCGCACTAAATCGTCCGGCGTTACTTCAAGAAGTTTATTACCAGAGTCATTGATGTACTCCCAACCACCTAGCGCCTCAAAATATCCCAACTGAATCATCAAGTAAAAGTTACTTTGTAGTTGCCTGTACTGATCAGCTATTACATTGTTTTTGACCTTCTCTAACTCTTTTTCAGAGATAGGCTCGTTTTGTAAGATGGACACCTGTTCATACCAAGACTCTTCAATGTTCTCTGGTCTTGCACCACCCTTTACTGTCCCAGAAAAAGAGAGAAAACCAGCATATTTTTTAGCATCAAGAGAAAACGATGCGCTGGTTGCTATTTCTTCACCCTCAACCATAGATTTGTACAGCCGCCCAGTTTTTCCATTTAATACCGCAGACAAAATATCAAGAGCATATGAATCGGCGTGGCTAAACGGAACAGCGTGATATCTAATTTCAATTTGTGACTGGGCGTCAACCTCTGCCACCATGCGCTGAGAAGCTTTTTGAGATGGTTCAATGGTGGGTACCGGTGGTGGCGGGGAAGACCCTGCGCGAAGTTGACCAAAATATTTTTTAATCATTGTGGTGGCTGTTTTGACATCAAAATCCCCAACAAGAACACCAACAAGGTTGCTTGGTTGATAGTAAATATCAAAATATCGTTTCGCCTCTTCTAGAGTGTAACTGTTTAAATCACTTGGCCACCCAATAACAGGCCACGAGTATGGTGACGCCTGCCAAAACATAGAGTTAAATTGTTCCTGAAACTCTCCAGTTGGCGAAGATTCTGTTCTCAATCTACGTTCTTCATGAACGACATCTCGTTCCGAAAAGAACTCCCTAAACACACTGTTTGCAAGCCGATCAGATTCAACCCAACACCAAAGTTCAAGTTTGTTTGCCGGGAGTTGGTTTATGTAAAAAGTAACATCCTCGCTAGTAAAAGCGTTCAACCCGACAGCGCCTTCACTCTGATATATAGAAGATATCTCATCCTTAATGATTACGCTTCGGTGTTCATCCATTGTGTTTCGCAGGGATTCTCTGAGTATTGACAACTCTTCGGTGTCGTAAGATGCGTCCCAAGGATCATCAATCTCACCCTGTTTAAATCGGTCATATTGTTCCGTCCAAATAATATCAAGCATAGCGTTTCGCAAATCCCGCTCTTTATTTGTGTAGGAAGCGTCCTTAATACTATTTCTTGTACCTATGGTTTTTGTCCCCTTAAACATAAGGTGTTCAAAAAAGTGACTCAACCCAGTAATTCCTGGTCGCTCATTTACAGACCCAACTTTCGCAACCCATCCAGCAGCGATGTTGTTTGGTTCTTCTGAGCGAGGTAGAAGAATAAACTTCATCCCATTATCCAAAACAAATACCTCTGGTTGAACCTGGCTATGAGCCAATGAACATACCGCAAAACAAGGAAGGAATAAAAGAAGTAGACGATTCATCATGTAAAACTCCTAATGAATACATGTGGCTGCTTAGAAAACTGTCTTGGTTGGACAATTACGGTGTTGAATTCAACTGTAAAATAAATCAAAATATGTCTTTCTCAAAAACTAGACAAGGCAGTGTACAGCACCCAGAAGGTGTTGAGGTGGTTGTTGATACTCAGGATGATCGTCTTGTTAAAGAATCTGCACACCTGATTGAACAACTCGGCAGAGATAAAACAAAATCAAAATATACGGTTTATTTTGGGGCAAAGGGGGTCGAGCTTCGACTATCAAGCCACATTCACAAAAAAGGCATTCTGGTAGATTTTTCTACAATTGACAGGCGAATTGGAGCTGGGAATCTTTCAAAAAAACAACAACTTCCCAAAGCCATAGGCGACTATACAACAGTAATTGATGCAACAGCTGGTTTTGGAAAAGACGCAATGTTGTTGACACTCATGGGGTACAACGTAATAGCAATCGAGCAGTCTCCAATTATTTCAGTATTGTTAAGAGACGGGCTGTATCGAGCCCAGCTAAACACGGAACTCGATGAGGCAATTGGTGGGAGGTTACAGTTTGTTGAATCAAACTCGATTAATCATTTTTCTAAAATAGAAAACCCCGAAGTTATATATATAGACCCAATGTTTCCTCCAAAAAAGAAAAAGAGCGCGTTGCCACCCGGGCACATTCAGGCCCTCCAATCAATAGTTGGTCACGAAAACCCAAAAGAAACCACGCTAATGTTTGAAGCTGCTCTTCAAACAGCAACCCAAAGAATTGTGATTAAACGACCAACACACTCGCAACATATAAAAAATAATCCAGTAGCAGTACATGAGGGTAAAACGATTCGGTACGACGTCTATCGCCCGAGTTGAGTATCAATGGTGTTGCAATTAAAAAACCACAAACAGTGTTTGTGGTTTTTTAATGGAGCATATCGGGCTCGAACCGATAACCTCTGCCTTGCAAAGGCAGCGCTCTCCCAATTGAGCTAATGCCCCAAAGAACCCTCGTTCCTAAAACAGGGTGAGGGAAGTGGGCTCCACCCTAGATGATCGATTGGGAGTCTGATAGTGATCATCTCGGTTGGAAAGCGTACTATTGTATATCAGGAGTAACGGTAGCGGTAGTGGGTGACAAAATATCAAACCTCTTGGCATCAACAACACGAACACGCCAGTTAGCGTTCCAGCTATCGTTGCCAACAAGCCCAATTGTTTCACCAACAAGTCCTGTGAGATCCCAATCCTTGTTTACAGGCAAATAACCCAAAGTTCGTCCAGAATCTACATCCTGAATTCGGTACATAAAAGGGCGAAGTTGACCATTAAAAGTGTTAGACATAGATAATCGTCCAACCAAAACATAGTCACCATACAAAGACACAACAGACTGGTAATCGGTTACATCTCCAGATTTTTCCGCCAGATTGAGCCTGAGTGACTCAATCTTTTCCCGTTGCTTTTGTAAACCACTCCACACACCAAGTTGTTTTATTCGACCACCAGCAATTTGCTCAATAACCAGGTCGCCACTATTCTCAGAAAGCAATTCTAAGTACATAACTCTTAGTGGTTCCACCTCGGCACCCATCGCAGGTTCAGCGGTAATTTTTTTCCACGCCTCCTCTAATCCAACAAGCGTCAACGGTTCAAGTCGAACAGGTTTTGTTTCAACAACAACAGTTTCGGCAGTTTCAAGAGAAACAGATTCTGTTGGAATAATTTCAAAACCAGCACCATCACTTAACATAGAAATTAGTTCTGGGGTTGCTCGCTCAATAGTTGAAGAGTCAACCCACCCAATTGCGTTTGTTGGTAATTTAATCGTATGAACAACATACGCATCACGGTGCAACGTTCCAGGGCTAGTCGTTGTTGATTCAACAACCTGAACCTGATCCCCGCTTTGTAATTGAAGTATTGGACGCCATGATCGGTACAAATCTACAGACTCGGTGTTTTTTGCAAGAACATCCAAATCACCACTTACACACCCACTTTCACCAGTCACCTCAAAAACGTCGGTTTCAACCGCAGGATATTTTATATATCCAACGGTGTCTTCAAAAACACTTCCAGAGGTATCTACTTTTAACCAGTCTTGCCGCTTACCGTGAACACGAACAAGATCACCTTTTTTCGCGGTAGCAATCGCATAGTAACTTTCGTTCGAACCACAGCGAATATCAGCGGTTTCAGCAGTCACTACCCCAATCCACGGAGAATCACCCAAACTCCCATCATTTGATTGCGCAAGTGCAATGGTTGTTGGTACTAGAAGCACCATTAAAAATGATTGTTTTTTATATTGTTTTGTTGGCATTATTGGCCTCCTCGACTTCCTTGTTTTGCAGGACACGTAATAATGGTGAGGGTATCCATCTTCGCCAGTTCTAGCAACCTCTTAGATAACGATATTCTCAATACATGTATCAAAAAACCCCCCAAATTATCGCCTTGATTACCATCACACTGTCTCATGGATGCTCTTCTCCACTGAAAAGTAACAAAACAACCATCGACCCACATACCGAAAAACCTGTAATAGTGGAAGATATAAATGGGATAATTGACCCCGATATCCTTATAGAACTGCCACACAAAGGACCAACAGAAGTAGAGGAATCACTAGCTAGCAGGTTGGAAGAAATATTAGAACTATCACCAGCAAACCTCGAAGACGACTGGGAGTCAAACCTTGGCGTCAACCTTTACTACAACAAACCAACAACAGTTTCGATGTATCTGGACGAAGCGATTTTGTTTGCAATTGAAAACAACCTTGATATACAAATCGCCTCGATACAACCAACAATAAAAGAACAATCAACAAAAACCCAAGAAGCGGCGTTCGACTTTCTTTTTGGAGCAGGAGCAACCTCACAGCACTCAAACAAACCACAACAACAAGTTGTTGTTGGTGGCACGCCGGTAAACTCTGCTGAATCATCTTCAGACACCTTTGATGGAAACTTGTCATTAGTAAGACAACTTTATGGCGGAGGGTCTATTACGCTCTCTACAAACATCACAAAAACAAACAACTCAACAACAGGAACATCGGTCACACCAGATCCCGCGTGGCAGTCGATTGGAACAATAGACCTTACTCAACCACTTCTTCGAAACTTTGGGGAAACCGTTACAAGGGCACAAGTTCATATTGCAGAAATAGTTCATGGGCAATCTAAAGAAGATTTGCGAAACACACTGAACACAGTTGTAACAACAACAGAACAAGAGTACTTAAACCTAGCCCTACAGTGGAAGACACTGCAGGTTAAAACATGGCTTCTTGACCAGGGCGAAAAGGTGGTAAAAATACTCGATATTCGCAGAACTTATGACGCCGGCGAGGCAGATTATGCACAAGCGGTTGCTACTGTTCAACAAAGAAAAGCAGATGTGATTAAACAACAATCGTTGGTTCAAAAGGCATCTGACGCAATAAAAAAATTAATAAATACAGACGAGTTCTCGCTTCAAACTGAAGAGGTTATCCAGCCAGTTGGCGCTATTGAAGCAACTAAAATCTCTATATCACTTAGACAAGCAATTATGACGTCTTTAGAAAACAGGCCAGACCTTCACAAACTAACCCTGGCAATTCAAGCCGAAGACATAAACGTTCAGGTGGCTGATAACGCAAGACTGCCGCAACTTGACATGCAGGCACAAATGTCCTTTTATGGCCTTGGTGATACCGCTGGTGATGGATACACTGAAGTTTTTAATGCAGACTATGTAAACTATCTTGCCGGTTTATCATTTCAAATACCACTTGGAAACAGAGCCGCAGAAGCAAACTACACGTCGTCACGTCTTCAAAAAATGAGCGCTGTTGCAACATATAAACAAGCAATTCAACAAGCAACAATCGAAGTTAAAACCGCTCTTCGAGACATTGTGACAAACGCAGAACTTATCAGAGCAAACAAGGCGTTTCGGATTGCTCAAGCCGAAAACCTTCGGGCACTAAACGTAGAAGAAGAAACTATGGCTGGGCTAAGTCCAACATTTTTGAATTTAAAATTACAAACACAGTCGGTATTGGCGACAGCAAGAATTGCAGAGTTTGCTTCAATTATTAATTACAACAAATCAATATCACAACTATACTTGGCCATGGGGACTACACTCGAAATGCACCAAGTGGACATAGAATGACCATAGAAGCACCAACCGACGAGGCGATTGATTCTGCAGTAAAAACCCTACAAAACGGAGGAATTGTGGCGTTTCCAACCGAGACCGTATATGGATTAGGTTGCGATACATTTAACACCAATGCAATAGACCTTGTTTACAAGACAAAGGGTCGACCAATCAACAACCCAATGATTGCGCATATACAAAATGTGTCTTTTGTAAATGAACTTACTGATGATTGGGATGACAGGTGTGAGTCTCTAGCAAGAGAATTTTGGCCCGGACCACTCACAATAGTTCTTCCTAAAAAAAAGAGTGTTCCTAAATCAGCTTGTGGAGGAAGAGAAACAATTGCAATTCGGTGCCCAAAACACATCGTTGCTCAAAAACTCTTAAAACAATTTGGGCACCCCGTTTCGGCACCATCAGCAAATGTTTCTGGTTACATTTCTCCAACAACAGCGCAGCACGTTGAAGACGCGTTTGGTTTTTGTGTCAACACTCTTGACGGTGGACCATGTGAAGATGGAATTGAATCAACAGTTTTATCGCTTGTGGGTGCCACCGAGATACTTCGCCCTGGAACCATCACTCGTGATGAAATTGAGAGTGTAATTGGGATAATATCCAACCAAAGACAAACATCGCAAACAGATTCTCCCGGAACATCACTCCAACACTATGCTCCAAACACACCAACACGACTTGTGTCCACTAATGAAATAATAAAAACACAAGACAACACATGTGCAACAATAGTGTTGTTTGGTATCCCCATAAAGTCCAAAAAGAATATTCAAATGCCAACATCACCAAAAGAATATGGCGCAAAAATGTATGGTGCATTAAGAGAACTAGACGACATCGGAGCATCTGTTATTTTTATTGAAAAACCACCACCAACACCAAGCTGGCTCGCTATTCAAGACAGGTTATCGCGATGTGCTGCCGGATCCTAATTACTATCTTTTTCAACAATCATAAAATCTGCGATAGGTGGGGTTCCTCCCCAATCTTCTTCAGGGATTTCCCTTTGAATTGAAACCACAAGAATTTTTGCTTCTGGCATTCTGTTGCGTAATTCTTGAACAATGCCACCGTCATATTCAACGTGAAATTGCCCAACCAGAAGAATCACCTTTCTATCACCACCGGGATGTGCATTAACAACCGATTGAGCCATAGTCGCATCCCACGCTTGTTGGCTCCGAAAAACAGGCAACATTGGATCATCTGGGTCGATTACACTCACATCAATCTCGGGTGAATCTTCATCAGAATCTTCATCGTCATGCATCTTCTCCCCAAGTTCCCAAAATCGTTGACGATACCTACCACCAGAAAGTTCTTCTGGGTAATCAATGTAACCACGCCTAGCTCCAGTTAATTCATCAATTTTTTCATACCCATCAATTCTTGCAATCCGAACATAACGACGCGGTGCGTTTGCACCAACCACACCTCCACCACGACTTTTTACAGCATCAACAATCGGTTGGTACCACGCGACCCACCCACCACTCGCCCCCCAGTTTTTAGAGTTGGTTAATTTTTCAAAATCCTCATCGTCAATAAAATCTTCCATATAGTCATCGATAAGATTTTGTTCGTCACGCTCTAACATTTCAAGCGCAAGAACACTGTTTGGATATGTGTCCATCACATCCTCAACAACGGCAAGTTGTACAGCATGTCCTACCGCGTGGTCATGTTGCTCTCCAAGCAAAATAACATCCGCACCGTGGATTTTAGATAAGAGTTCTGACCAATCGACACGCTTTGCAGACACAGGCCTGATTATGGTAACGTCTTCCCTAACCAAAATGCCAACATCAGAGACGTGTGTGGGTCCAAGCGGAGCAGAAGTGCACCCAGCTGAAAAAAGAAAGAAAACGATAAATCCTAAAGTTATTTTCATTTCAACAGCATCCCATTGCAACCAAACCTTGTCAATCACGAAAACATATAAAAAACACTCGCTTTTTAATGCAAATGTCTCATAATAGAGGTCACCATGATGCTGTTTTCTACAATCACCATAACAATAGGCGCCATTCTTTCAGCCGGTCAATATGAGGGAACCTCTATAGTCCGTGCTCATATCGAAAATCAAAAACAACTTAACACGCTTCGCGAATTGGGGGCTCGGTCTTTGGACTGCTTTGACCACAAAGGCTCGACGCCCATGTTGTTCGATGATTCTCATATTGAATTTGCAGAAAAAATGAAGATAGATTTTGAGGTGTTAGAAACCAACATCGATTCATATATTTTAAAATATGAACAATCTCGCGAAGAAGCTAGAATGCGCGGGCTTGGTGGTTGGTATAGCGATTTTAAAACCTGGAACGAAGTTAACACTCGGCTCAACCAAGTTGAACAAGCGTACCCAAACATAGCATCAGTCTTTACGGTCGGAGTAACACATGAGGGGAGAAACATAAATGGGATACGAATTACTGCGCCAGGAGATTCTGTTGGAAGAAAGCAAGTGCTATGGAACGGATGCCAACACGCCCGAGAGTGGGTTGCAGTCATGGTTCCAATGTATATTATTGATGCGCTGGTTGAAGGTTGGAACGTTGATTCTGAAATAACAACAATTCTTGAAACCACAGAAATAATAATTGTTCCAATCGTGAATCCAGATGGATACGAGTTTACATACGCTCCAAATGGCGATCGCTTTTGGAGAAAAAACAGGAGGAACAACTCTGGATCGTGCGAGGGTGTAGATTTAAACCGAAACTGGGGTTTTGCTTGGAATGGTGGCGACAGCACAAGTACAAACACGTGTAGTGATGTGTATGTCGGACCAAGCGCGTTTTCCGAACCAGAGGCGCAAGCAATGAGGGACTTGGTTGTATCCCTTCCAAACCTAGTGGCACATATTGATTTTCATAGTTATTCACAACTGGTTCTTGAGCCGTGGGCAAGTAGCAACAACACGCCACCACGAGTAGATATAGTAAAAGCACTGTCAAACGACATAAGCGATGCAATATTAAGTGTTCATGGTGAAACGTATGCTGCTGGAACAGGTGGCGACTTATTGTATTTGGCGGACGGAGTATTTCCTGACTGGGTAACAGACCGCGGTGCCCTCTCCTATACAATTGAACTGAGACCTACTGGCTCGCCGGGATTCGACCTTCCACCAAACGAAATCTTGCCAACATGCGAAGAAAATCTAGCCGGAGCAATGGCAATGCTTCGGTTTATTCAAAATTCAGTTTCGTTTTCGTTTCCAAACGGTGTTCCTGGGTTTGGACTAGCGGGTGAAATGCAAACGCTTCCAATTAATATAGAACCAGTTTTTGAAGAAGTGTTGCTCGAAAATACCGCAACACTCCATGTTCGTTATGGAAGCAATGGACCTTTTGCTACTCGGTCAATTCAGCACGATTCAGGAACACAATATACAGCTCAGATACCAATATCGACCTGTGGTGTTAACAGCGAGTATTGGATTAGTATTGAATCCACAGACGGAGAAACTCACAGGTATCCGCTTGGAGAAGAAGTTCTGCAAGTAGGCGTGGCTACAGAAATTCAAAACTGGAATATGGACACCAATCCTAACTGGCAAACATCAGGTCTTTGGTCATGGGGAACACCAACTGGTGGTGGCGGTCAATATGGAAATCCCGATCCAACAACTGGTGCAACTGGCCAATATGTTTTTGGGTACAACCTTCAAGGTGATTACGAAAACAACCTTGCAGAAAAACACTTAGTAACCCCAACCATTAATGTTTCAAACCAACAAAACATACAACTTCAATTTGATAGATATTTAAATGTTGAACAACCATCGTATGACCACGCCTCAATATCTGTACGCGGCGATGGTGGTGCTTGGTCAACATTGTGGACAAACACATCTGTTATAGAAGATTCTCAGTGGGTTTCTGTTTCTTATGACCTTTCTCAAACTATTGGCACCGCTAACACGGTTGAAATACGCTGGACAATGGGAACAACAGACTCAGCGTGGCGATATTCTGGATGGAACATTGATGATGTACAACTTCTTGCACTATCAAACACTGCAATCCAAGGCGACGTTAATTGTGATGGTGTTGTAGATGTGTCAGACTTGTTAAACATCATCTCAAACTGGGGTTTCTGTGAAGGCATTTGTGGCGCAGATACAGTTCCAGACGGAAGCATCAATGTTTCCGACCTTCTCCAAGTTATTGGAAACTGGTAGCATATAACCAACAAAACATAGGAGGTGTGACATGTTAACTATCACAACACTGTTCGTGAGTTGTGTCGCTGGAATTACAGCACAAGAAACAACAGTATCAAACAACTGGATGGACGGCGATCTTGACAAACAGGACCGTCAATCAATCGAAGCAATGGTTTCTTTTGCACCTCCACCAATTGCTGAAAGCGCATATTGGATACTTCCAGACGGTGCAGAATCATCCAACTGGGAAGATCATCTTGGCAAAGTTGTCGTTGTTCAGTCTTGGACAAATGCAAAATCAAAGGGTAGACGAACAGCATCTATAATCAGTAATTTACTAGAAAAAACCAGCAACCCAGAAGATGTGGTGTTGTTAACCATACACACACCAGATGGGAACAAGTCTGCAGAAAGTTATATTAAAAAGAAAGAACTTACATTTAACACAATTGTTGACCCAACCGGAGAAACATGCAACCAACTCGGTTTTTATAAAACACCAACAAACTTTATCATTGACCGAAACGGAGCAGTTCGCCACGTTGGTATACAAAACAAGTGGTTAGCAAAAACCGTAGATTTGTTGCTCGACAAACCATTTAATCCAAGAAAGAAAACAAAAACATTTGAACAGCCAGAAACGGCGAAAGAATCAGAGACAGCGGCTTCGTACCCAGCATATAGCGAAAAATTTGGATCAGCGAAGAATCAACAAGGGAAAAAAGCACCAAAATTTGAGGTTGATGAGTGGATTTCTGGAGAAGTTGATGTGAGCGGAAAAACTAGAATAGTCGAGTTTTGGGCAACATGGTGCCCACCATGCGTTCGCTCAATACCACACATGAACGAGTTAAAAGAACACTTTGGTGACAATATCGCCATTGTTGGAGTGTCTGGAGAAACAGCATCTAAAGTGAAAAGTTTTACACGAAAAACAAAAATGAAATATGGGGTCGCCGTGGACCCAAATAAAAGAATGCAAAACGCTGTTTCGTGCAAAGGGATTCCACTTGCAATGATTATTAGTAGCGATGATGTTGTGCGCTGGCAGGGGCACCCAAGTCGGCTTACAGAAGAATTGATTCAACAGGTTATTGATGCTGATGGTGGCGGAGGAAGCCAGGCACCCAAGCGTGGCCGATGGGATGTAAAAGCCGACCATGGTTGAGGACGCTCAGCCAGAAAACAAAAAACTAAACCTTTCAGATCTGCGACTTGCCGTTAGAGAGGTGTGGTCGTTGGCGTGGCCAACAATCATCACAATGACAAGTTTCACGGTGATGCAATTTGTTGACAAGTTAATGTTAAGCCAAGTTGGGCCAACAGAAATTGCCGCACAAGGAAATGCCGGCACATGGGCGTTTGCAATTATCGCAACTGTTATGGGTGTAGTTACAGTAGTAAATACATATGTAAGCCAACACCTTGGGGCTGGTACTCCTAAAAACGGCCCAAAATATCCATGGGCTGCGGGTTGGATGGCTGCAATTTCTTGGCTTCTCATCATTTTCCCATTTATATTTGTTGTTCCATATATTTTTAACTACATTCACTCGTCACAAGAGGAAGTGAAACTTGTAGTTTTAGAAACGCAGTACGCAACCTATACTCTTGTCGGCAGTTTATTCTTGTTGATTGGTAGGGGATTCTCTCAATACTTTTTTGGCATGCATATGCCAAAAATAATAACCGTCTCTACAATTATCGCAAACGTTGTAAACGTAATAGCAAATTACATTCTAATTTTTGGAGAAGATGGGATTTCTGGACTTGTTCCTGGTATTCCTGGAACAAAAGCACTTGGGTTGCAAGGAGCGGCAATCGCAACCGTGATAGGAATGTTTATGGAGATGATTATTCCACTCATAATTTTTCTTGGTCCAACATTCAATAACAAATATTCAACACGCGCTCCGTGGAAGCCATGCCTAAAAACAATGCGGGCGATTTTTAAAATTGGTTGGCCAGGAGCCATTCAGTGGGGAAACGAAATTGTTTGTTGGGCACTGTTTATGACTGTGTTTGTAGGAAAATATGGAACAAATGCAATGGCTGCTGGATACATTGCGCTGGGATATTTACACCTAAGCTTTATGCCAGCGGTAGGAATTAATGTTGCGATAAACTCGGTTGTTGGAAAATACATTGGGGCAAAAAAACCAGACATTGCTGTTTCCAGAGCACGCGTTGGTGTCGGCATAGCTCTTGTGTATATGACTCTTTGCGCAATAATTTTTGTTGTGTTTAGGCACGAACTCATGGAGTGGTTTGTTAACGACTCTAGCTATACAGACCAAGAACTGCAAGAAATAATTAGCACTGGCGCAAACATGTTAATCATGGTTGCCATTTTTCAAACAGTAGACGCACTTGGTATTGTGTATACAGGTGCCCTTCGGGGGGCTGGGGACACGGTTTGGCCAGGAGTGGTTACTGCCGTGTATAGTTGGGTATTTATCGTTGGAGGTGGATGGGTTGCGGTAACGTATTTTCCACAAGCTGGATCAATTGGGCCTTGGATTGCAGCTGCAACATACGTAATTCTTATTGGGATAACGATGACAATTCGCTTTGAGCGTGGTGGGTGGCGAAGCATAAAACTTCTTGAAGGGGACGAGGGCGTGGAGGCCGCAAGGGCTGCTCCGCTTACAATTGGCCCTCCATCACCAGAGGCAGATGCTGCGATAGCCGATTTTGTCGATCCACCAGCCATAGACGAGTAAGCTTTTGCATTATGTGCCAGGGTTTAGTACAATTTAAGGTCACGTATTTTTACAAAGAGACGGAGATGCAAAAGTGAACCAACAAAACGGACTAGAAACAGTTATAGGTAGCGGCAACCCAGCCCAAGCAGATAATCACTATGAGGCAGCTATCGAGCACGAAAAAAACGGATTCCGTATAGGTGCCATCGAAGAACTTCGGCAAGCGGTTGCACACGGAACCAACCCAGAACACAAATTCAAACTCGCTTATTTGCTCGACCTAGTTGGCGAAGAATCTGAGGCAATCAGTTTATATGAAGAACTGACATCGGCAGAACGACCACACATAAGTTCACTATTAAACCTGTCTGTAATTTACGAAGATAGGGGAAACCTAAACGCAGCAGAAAAATGTTTGCGACAAATTTTAGACACCGAACCAAATCACAAGAGAGCAAAGCTATATATCGTTGATGTCCAATCCTCTACCGACATGTATTACGACGAAGAAATTGCACGAGATGCAGCCAAAAACGCCGCTATGATGAATACGCCAGTTACAGACTTTGAACTTTCTGTGCGAGCACGCAACTGTTTGAAGAAGATGGAGATTCGAACACTTGGCGATTTACTAAAGGTTTCTGAAAATGAGTTATTGAGTTACAAAAATTTTGGAGAGACTTCCTTAGTAGAAATCAAACACATGTTGACTGCACGCAATCTTCGATTGGGTCAAGGTGCCGAAAGCGGACACATTAGCAGGGTTCACCAAGATAGATACGATGAATTACTAAACCACGCACCCGAACAAATCCTCAAACAACCAGTTTCAGCTCTCAATCTAACGGTTCGTGCTAGAAAAGCACTACAAGCATTGAACATTCAATCACTTGGTGAACTAGCAATTAGAACCGAAGCAGAACTTATGGGCATCAAAAACTTTGGTAACACAAGCCTTGTTGAAATTAGTGCAAAACTAAAAAAACATGGTTTAGAGCTTCGAAACATCGACTAACACACCAACAAAGAACCAACACAAAAAGCCGGCGACCGCCGGTTTTTTTTATGTATATATAGGGATTGGGCAATCGAGCACATCCCCAATAGCACGCAAAGTTTCCGCTTCCACAACGGTTACTTTGTCATCATGAGTCACACAGTTTCCACATGCTTCGATAAGCAATTCTTTATCTGAAAAACGCAGTAAACGCAGTTCTTTCAGCGCTCCGTTAACAGAACCCATTGTGCAATCGAGCACATCTGGTATTTGAATGTTCATATCAACAGAATTGGCTCCAGACTGAAAAGCAAAAGTGGCTTCTCTTTGATTTGTGGATCCACAATAGGCTAATGTTCCAAGAATAATTGAAACTGATGTTGAATAAGAAGACAATGGTTTTTTGCTAAGTGTAATTTTTCGGCCACCAAACATATCAGACATGTGTTTTTGAAGTACAGAAACCAACACCCATTCAAAACGGTCAACAACCCCATCGCAATTTACAACTGAAACAATATTTTTATTAAAAGTTTTAATTTGTTCTGGGCTAAGCGTCCTAAGTGCTGGTGCAGCAAAATCAATCATTGGTAAGCGTGAAGTAGCGTCAGCCGTAAGCACAAGCGAGCTAAATTTTCGGTATTCAGCCAATTCAGCAACCGAAAGAATTTTGGCAACCATCTGTTGGGACTCTTTGTTGTCGTTGGCAACAAGAGCAAACATCACCAGTCTGGCACTCCACCCGCTCGACAAAGATTTTTTGATGACGGGGTCGATAGACTCTAAAGAAAATTTTGCTTTAAGTAAACAAACATCATCAACACCAGACGAGTTCCGAACGGATTCACGAACAGACGACGAAGAAAAATGCGAAACCCCCGAAACCCCCGAAACCCCAGAAGCCCCAGAAACCCCCGAAGCCACAGAGGTTTGCGTTGAGGAACTCGACACACATGGTTGTTCTCCGAGAGACGATACATCAACACCCTCAACACGAGCAATTCGCTCGGTTATTGGTGGGTGGCTAGCAAACATAGCGTTCATGGCTTGTGAAAAAAACATGTGGTTACATTGACCGACCTCAGACGAAATGTTCTTAAGTTGCTTCATTCCACCGATTTTTCTAAGAGCCCCGCCAATTCCACCAGGGTTTCTGGTGTATTGGACCGCAGAAGCATCCGCCAAAAACTCTCGCTGCCTAGAAACAGCCGCCTGGATAAGCCGGCCAAAAAACGTTCCAATCGCACCACACAACGCTAAAAACAAACCAAAAACAATAATGGCAAGCCCAACCCCAGCACCACCTGCGCCATCTTTAGATCTAGATCTTGAAGAACTTCGAAGAACTGCTGGTCCAACATATCGCACAAGCACCCATCCAGTTATCCCCAAAGCCATAATTCCAAAAACAACACCAATTAGCCGTATGTTTATTCGCATGTCTCCATGTGAGATATGGCTAAACTCGTGTGCAATAACACCCTGAAGTTCATCTCGATTTAGTTTTTCAATGCAACCACGGGTAACTCCAACAACCGCATCATCAGCTGTCCAACCAGCAGCAAAAGCGTTTATTTCATCATCCTCAATTATATATACAGAAGGAACAGGCATTCCACTTGCAATTGCCATTTCTTCAACAATGTTTTGTACTTTACGTTCTGCTCTGCTTAACCCATCTCGGTGTAATGCAGTTCCCCCAAGCATCTCTGCAACAGATTCTCCACCACCACGAAGTTGAGAAAGTTTCACAAGAGTGGCAATTCCAACAACAAGTAAACAAAAAATAGCAGACGCCCCAACGGCCCCAGGGCTCCACTGGGTTGCAATTCCCACAGGAATACCTATTAGTGCAATGATGCAAAGAACAGCAAGTATGAACAAAAACACAATAATTTTTGTTCTTCGATGTGCACGATCTTGGTGTTCATAAAAGTTCATTGAGCGAACAAAACAAAAATGTTAAAAATTAACTTTAGGCGCATCACGGGCAACCTCATCGTCGAGTTCCCAGCTTTGAGCAAATTTGAAACCAAACAAACCCGCAACAATGTTCGATGGGAACATTTCACGTTTATTGTTGTAATTCATAACAACATCGTTATACGCTTGCCTGGAAAACGCAACCTTGTTTTCTGTGCTTGTTAATTCTTCTTGCACCTGCATCATGTTTTCGTTTGCTTTAAGATCTGGATACGCCTCCATAACGACCATAAGTTTTCCTAAAGCTCCTGTGAGTGCGCCATCTGCTCCGGCGATATCACTTATGGCACCAGCTGAAGTTGGATTTTTTGAGGCCGCAGATGCCGCAGAAACTGCTTGATTTCTTGCGTTAATTACAGCTTCTAGCGTTTCGCTTTCGTGTTTCATGTACCCCTTTGCTGTTTCAACAAGGTTCGGAATCAGGTCATAGCGGCGCTTTAATTGCACATCAATTTGGGCATAAGCATTCTTAACCCTGTTTCTTAGCCCAACAAGGCCGTTAAAAATGCCAATCACAAAAATGGCAACAACAAGCACAAACCCAACGAGAACAACAATCGTAGTTCCTACAAAAGATAGCATTGTGTATTTCATAAAGAAACTCCTTTTAGGCAATGTACCATCGATACACTATAAGAACTTATGTACAAAAAAATAATCGAACACTATCCATGTAGCAGGCGAGAATTTATTGTCGCATCTGGACTGTTTGTTGCTGGGGGTCTGGTTTCCTGTCGTAGTGAAGAAATAGAGCGTCCAAAGACTCGAATTTTTACAGAACCAACACACATTCGTGTCAGAATCGGAAAAAACGCACAAGCGGTGACTATTGGTGACAACATATTCACACACACATCTGTTGGAAATACACCCAAAACAATTGAATTAAAACCCAAAACAAAAATCACAATTGCAGAGAAAACCAAAACAATATCAGGAACAATCGTGTTACACCCAAAAGAAAACATGGATGACACTTTTGATGTTGTTGCACATATTCCAATCGAAAAATATTTGCCCGGTGTTATTGCCGGAGAATTATTCGCTCACTGGCATCCTGAAACGTTTTCGGCTCAAGCAGTCGCAGCGAGAAGCTATGCAACTAGCAGCCACCTTGATCGTCAAGGAAAATCACACTATGACCTAACGGATGGCCCATCATCACAAATGTTTTTAGGGGAAGTTGCGCTTGAGGTTGCGCACCGCGCCGTAGAAGAAACCAAAGGCGTTGTGCTTCTTTACAACAACAATATAATCCCCGCTTACTACAGTTCGTGTTGTGGTGGTCTTGCTGCGAATGCGACTGACGCGATAAGTTTGGCGGAACAACACAAAATTCCACCACTCCAGGGACACCCTGGCGAGGATCTGTGCACATCGTTGGATATTCATAAATGGAAAGCAAATCGTTCGGCAAGGCTTTTGAGAAAAAGATTAAACGCATGCGCAAAACCAATGAATATTCCAAAGTTTGCTGACATCCGAACGATTCGTTCAATAGAGTCAGTTGAAACGAATCAACATGGTCGCCCGACCCAACTGGTTATTCACGGTCGAAGAAGTGAAACTCACGAGGTTCGCGCCCGAGATTTTGTTCGAGCAGCGAACGCCACAATTCCATCATTGCCAAAAACAAAGGATCGGGTGTGGTCATCGTTTCTTAATGGTGAGAAAAACGGCTCGAATCTATCTATAACAGGTTTTGGAATTGGGCACGGTGTTGGGTTGTGCCAATATGGTGCCCAAGAGCTTGCTGGGCGAGGTGAAACTTGGGAGGACATACTCTCTTGGTATTACCCAAAAGCCACCATTCTGGCCCAGGGATAAGTTGGCTCTTAGCCAGAAAAAGCGGCGACTTCATCATGAAGTCACCGCCAGTGCTAAACGCCTTGCAACACGCAAGGGTATCTATGTTTTAATCTGAATTAAGAAGTGCGTAGGGTCCATCTATCTCATCCACACCATTCTCCACCGTTTGAACAAATGGACTTTCAAACAACTGGTCCGAAGTATCAAACCTTGCACGAGTCTCATAATCAGACACAGCACCAGTATCAGTTAGAGCCAAAATAGTGCCTTCTTGTACAGCCCGTATTTCAGCAAGTCGTGAACGAACCTGGTCAAGGTTTCCAGCAGTACCAAGACGGTCAAAACCAGAAAGTGTTTCTTGTTGTTGTTCTACCATTGCAATGATGTGATCGTTTCGTTCGATCGCATCAATTTCTCGATCCAATTGCCAAAGCTGAGCCCTATACGTTTCATGCTCATGTTCAATATTCTCAAGCACATCCATAAGACGGTCATGTTGTTCGTGAAGCAGCTCCATTTGTCGACGATCGGAAGCTAGACGATCCTCATAATTTGCACGAACAGATCGTATTCTTCTTCCCTCAGTGTATGCAGATTCAAGGTCATACCGAATACCCTCAAACCTAATCGACGGCGTGCCATTTGAAGATGAAACAGCTTCGGCGTCTTCAACAAGTGTTCGCAAAACATCTAAATCTGTGGTTGTGAGTTCAACAACCCGAATAGCGATGTTTTCATCTCGCTTAAATTGTTCCAACTGTTGTTCAAGTCGCGCAATTTCTCCGCGTATGTCAGCAATTCGTGATGGATATTGTTTTGCAAGATCATCAAGCTGTCTTCGAAGAGCAACAGGATCATCAACCAAACCCTCAACAACAGTATTTGCTTCTTGGCGAAGTTGATCAATACAAGCCATGACTCGCTGTGGTCCAACCAAAATAGTGATACCCCCAATTACAAGTCCCCCAATAATTCCCCAACGAACAATAAATCGTGATGTGGCGCCCATGGCAACCTCCTTTTATTATGCTTTTGCACAGAAACACTCTGTTGCTCTTGGTTCTTGGGGAACTACTTAAATATATTTCAGGAACACACCGCGAAGCGGGTAAAATCTACAAATGACTTTTCCCAATAAGGAGATGTGCCAATGAACGCCCTCACAACATCGTTTGTGCACCGTCTTCGTGAAGGCGACGAAGCAGCTTGGTTTGAGTTGTGGCAAGACTTTGGACCAGCCATTCGCTTTCAACTTCAAAAATGGGGTCGTGGTCGAGTAGGTTTTGAAACCGTACAAGACCTAACCCAAGAAACACTAGCCGAACTTTCAAAATGTATAGATCGTTACGACCCAAATCGTGGGGCTCGGTTTAGTACATGGATTCTCACAATCGCAAAACATATTCTTGGTGATGAAATTGACCGAAGAAACGCTAAAAAACGTGGTAGTGGGGTAAAACCTCTTTCTCTAGATGAACGCATTGATTCAAAAAGCGCTGTGCTACAGGTTGATGAAATATTTGAACAACGAATGTTTGGTGCAAAAATTTGCGCCGCAATCCGAAGAACTGAATCGGAAGTCGATTTTCTTCATTTCCAGGTCTGGCGCATGCGGGTGCTAGACAATAAAGTTGGAAAGGAAATTTCGGCACAGTTAGGAATAAGTGAACCAACAGTGAGTAGACATGTATCAAAAACAAGAGAGTGTTTAAGACAAAACATCATGAAAGTCGTCATGCAATACAGTTTTACCCCAGAAGAAGAAGGTGAAATATCTTCGGGTGGAATAGGTGGAAACGACCTAGATTTCGACACTGCTGTTAGTGAGTTGTACCACTCGCACCAACTGTTTCTTGAACAAGAAAGCGGAAGATTGTTGTAATGTGGTCCACCCTCTTCACATGTTTTGGAACAGTGGTTGCCCTTGTTGGAGCAATACTGTTAGCTGTTTACGTTGTGATTCCAGTTATTGGCCATGTTTTTTTGTTTTTTGGGCGATTGGTTCGGTTTGTTTTTCAAGAACTTCGCGATCTTGTTTTGATACCAATTGCATTGTTTGTTGGAATAATTAAGTTGCTCCGAGCAACCTTGTGTGTGGTACTTGCGCGATGGGACCTGGTTCACACAGAAATGAAATCCGCAAAGCTGCGGTTTGCCGAAGCGTACAGCAGAATTGTTGCCGTGTTTATAGATAACCCACTTGGTGTAATAGGAATTAAAACCTCAACACCAGCGTTTGTGCAAGAATTCAAAATAAAACCAACAAGTTCACCACCAAACATGTTTAGCGGATATTCAATTGTCGGAACACTCCCAACCGGTGGAAGTGGCGCCAAACTCTATGTTGCAAAATCAACAAAACACCCGGTGACTGTTGTAATAAAAAACTTTGATGTTTCAACAGGTTCTCAACTCCCACAAATAGTCAGAGAATCTCGCGCAATGGAATCTGCCAAGAAGCTCGGACTCGTACTAGAGCACCACTTGGACAACGAACGGTTTTGGTATGCGATGCCGTACCACTCAGGTGACCACCTTGGGGTTGTGACAAATAAACTCCACGGAAAATCTGCAAAATTATCCGAATCTCAACTTCAAACAATATTGTTGTACCAACACACACTCCTTCAAACACTACAAGAATATCACAACGCTGGTCTTTGGCACAAAGACGTAAAACCAGACAACATAATCATTCACGATGGTTGTGCACACCTTGTTGATTTGGGGTTGGTAACACCACTTACCTCAGCAATGACACTTACCACACATGGTACGGAATATTTTCGAGATCCAGAACTTGTTAGACAAGCAATGCGCGGAGTTAAGGTGCACCAGGTAGACGGATCAAAATTTGACGTGTTTGGTGCTGGAGCGGTTTTGTATTTTATGCTTGAAAACACATTCCCCGCGCATGGCGGACTTAGCGACTTTAGCAAGGAGTGCCCCGAAAGCATTCGATGGGTTGTGCGTCGAGCAATGGCAGATTACGACAAGCGATACACGTCTATTGACGAGATGTTAAAAGATGTAGAGAAGATTCTTGATGCTAAAAACGTTTATAGTGTTCGGCCCGCAGACCTTCCGTCTTTGGGAGGCAACGCCCCAATAGAATATCATCGGAAACTGCCAGCACGAACAACCCCATCAACTGGTGGCGGACCATTTAAACCACAAAAATACAGAACAAAACCATTTGGGCTCGTTGCCTTGTTAGTATCAGTGGCGGTTGGAGCAGCAATGTTAGTTAACAATAACAACCCAGATATCGAAACAATCCCAAGCGTGGTGGAAATACAAACTCCTTCTGGAATGATATTAGTTGTAAACGAACTTTCTACATCACACAACACCACGTTAAGAAAAATGGCATCAAACAAAATAGCCGAACTAGGTGTTTCTGGTTGGGAGTTGGCTGTTGATCCAGAAAAAGAAGCGCGTGTTCGTACATGGCTACCATCAGACCCGTCGGTGACACCAATTCAACAAAACAAGCTTGATAACGAAAACATTTCTGGCATACTTCTTATCCAAGAAGGTGAAGAAACAAAACCTTTGATTTATTTTGTTAATCAACATGGTGCAGTTGCGCTCCCGTAAAATGGGTTGATGGATTTTCAAACAATCTTGTTGATAGCGATAGCCGTGTTTTTTATGGCAACACTCTACTCAACAGTAGGGCACGGTGGAGGGTCGGGATACTTGGCGATTCTTGCAATTGCAGCCATTGCTCCCGAGCAAATGCGCCCAACGGCGCTATTGTTGAACATAGTTGTTTCATCCATTGCAACCTGGAAGTTTGGTGCAACAGGAACGTTTCGTAAAAACCTGTTTATTCCTCTTGTCTGCGCTAGCATTCCCGCCGCGTTTGTTGGTGGTTACATTGAAATACCAAACCAAGTTTATAAACCAATAGTAGGGGTTGTATTGTTGTATGCAGCAATACGGCTGTTTGTTCCAATTAAAGGTTTTGAACAAACAAAAAAACCAATACTCATTATTGTTTTGGTGGCAGGGCTGCTTATTGGATTCTTTAGTGGAATAATTGGCGTAGGTGGCGGGATATTTTTAAGCCCGCTGTTACTTTTAATTGGTTGGACAACTCCCAAAGAGACTGCCGCAATCAGCGCACCATTTATACTGGTTAACTCAGTTTCTGGTTTAGGCGGTATAGCGGTTGAACATGGTGGATTACCGGTAGATAGTTTGTTTGTAGCACCTCTTGCATTATCTGTGGTTGCTGGTGGATTTGTCGGAGCTTCGTTTGGAAGCAAAAAACTCGGCCACCAAGGTCTTCGAACCCTACTTGGCATTGTTTTGTTGATTGCAGCAACGAAAATGTTTTTAACGATGAATAGTTCACAAACCCAACAATCCCTCAATGAGATAAAATCTACACATGAATAAAAAATCAGCCATTCTTCGCGAAGCAATGAGTCAGGGTGTGGTTATGTGTCCTGGTGCCTGGAACGGTTTGGTTGGTTCTGCGATTGCTCGGGCTGGATTTTCATCGTGTTATATCAGCGGCGGAGCAACTGCGAACGCCTCCGGTTATCCTGACGTCGGACTCATTTCGCTGACCGAAATGTGCCGCACTATTCACGAGGTTTCAGATGCAAGCAATCTACCAGTAGTAGTTGATGCCGATACTGGGTATGGTGAAATAGAGTCGGTTGCCAGAACAATTGTTGAATATGAGCGAAACGGTGCTGCTGCAATGCACATAGAAGACCAAGAGTTTCCAAAACGGTGTGGTCACCTAGATGGAAAATCCGTTGTTTCAAAATCCGAGATGTGTCAAAAAATAAAAGCAGCCTCAGATAACAAATTAAATCCCAACTTTATTCTTATTGCTAGAACAGATGCCCGTTGTGTTGATGGAATTGGTGCTGCAATCGATCGTGGACTTGCTTATCGTGAGGTTGGAGCAGACATGATTTTTCCAGAGGGGTTACGAAACCAAAAAGAATTCGAACAATTTGCAAAAGAGTGCCCAGGGTTATTGCTCGCAAACATGACTGAGTTTGGAAAAACACCACATCTCACAGCAGAACAGTTTGGCGATATTGGATACAACATAGTAATTTATCCGGTGACCTTCCAGCGAGTTGCAATGGGCGCGATTACCAGGTGCCTCAATCAACTCCAAAGTGATGGTTCAGCAGAGGGTTTTGAAAACCAGATGCAAACACGGCAAGAACTTTACGATTTGCTTGGTTATGTTCCAGGCGAAGCGTGGTCGTTTAACAGTAAATAAACAGAAAAGATGTGAATAATCAGAAGACGCAGATTCTGATAGAATGGGGGGTTCAACAAATGTCAACTTGTACAATGTAATCACGGAAAGAAATCATGGCGCAAACAGAAGAAAAAACAAAAAAACAAACAGATAACAGGGGATTAGCGGGTCAGGTTATAGGTGAAACATCAGTCTGTGCTGTGAACCAGTCACAACTTATGTATCGGGGTTATGAAATTGCTGATCTTGCTGAACACGCAACATTTGAAGAGGTTGCACACCTTCTTTTGATTGGACACAAACCAGCGCCAGAAGAACTATCTTCGTTTAAATCAGAGTTGGTTTCTATGCGAGCGATTCCAGATAGTGTTAAGGATGTGATTATTCAAATAGCAAACAACTCCCCCCAAACACATCCAATGGGTGTTCTTAGGACGGCAGTTTCACTTCTTTCACACCTTTGTCCTGTTTGCGAAGATAACAATGCAGATGCAGACCTAAAAAAATCAATGCAACTTCTTGCAAAAATTCCCACGTGTATCGGTGTACACCAAATGGCACTTGACGGAAAAACACCCGTTGACCCCGATCCAAACCTTGATCACGCTGCAAACCTCCTTTGGTGCATGAGTGGAGAAGTGCCACACGAATCCGAAGCCAAGGTTATGGATGTTTCGCTCGTGCTTTATGCAGAACACGACTTTAACGCATCAACCTTTACAAGCCGAGTAATCGCCTCAACAAACAGTGATTTACATTCTTGTGTTTGTGGAGGAATTGGTGCATTGAAAGGTAACCTTCACGGTGGCGCAAATGAAGCGGCAATGGAAATGTTACAAGAAATAATGACCGCTGTAGAGTCCGGCTCAACCGCAGAGGAGTTTATGCAAAACGCCTTTGAAACCAAAAAGAAACTCATGGGCTTTGGTCACCGTGTTTATAAAAACGGAGACCATCGTGCCGGCATTCTTCGCAGCTGGGGACTGAAATATGCAAACGAAGCACACCCAGAGGCAATAAAATGGTTTGACCTCGGTGATGAGGTTCAAGCAATAATGCTCCGCGACAAAAATATTCACCCAAATGTAGATTTCCCTTGTGGCATGACATATTTTGCAATGGGCATCCCAGTCCCACAATACACGCCAATTTTTGTTGCAGCACGTATTACTGGGTGGTGTGCTCATATTATGGAGCAACACCAAAACAACAGAATTATTCGACCACTAGCACATTATGCAGGTGAAGAACTAAGAAACTGGAACGATTAAAATGTCTGTAAAAAAGATAGCGGTAATTGGCGGCGGAACAATGGGTAGTGGCATCGCGCTCACTGCAGCAACAAATGGAATAGAAGCTGTTGTTGTCGATATTAGTGAAGAACAACTTAGTAGGGCAAAAGAGTATCACAAAAAACAAGTTGCCCGCGCTGTGTCTAAAGAACGAATGACACAAGAGGAAGCGGATGCATCGTTAGCAATCCTCTCATATGTAAACTCGCTGGATGAAGCATCAGATGCTTGTTGGGCTGTAGAGGCGGCAACCGAGAACATAGATGTTAAAAAGACAATATTTAAACATATGTTCGAGACATTTGCCGAGCATGTTGTTCTTGCGACAAACACATCATCAATTTCTATTACAGATTTGTCTTCCGCAATCCCAGAAGCGGCAAACAGGGTGATTGGTATGCATTTTTTCAACCCTGTTCCAGTTATGAAACTTGTTGAGATTATTAAAGGCAAGGAAACTAGCGAAGAAACAACCAACGCAACCATCGCACTGTCGGAACAAATGGGAAAAATTCCAGTTCCCGCAAACGACTCAGCAGGCTTTGTTTCAAACCGCGTTCTTATGCCAATGATTAACGAAGCATTCCATGCGTGGACAGACGGAGTAGCGGATCCGGAGGCAATTGATTCAATTATGAAACTCGGGTGTGCGTTCCCAATGGGTCCACTGCGATTGGCCGACTACATTGGACTAGATGTTTGTCGCGACATCATGATGGTGATGTATGACGGCTTAGAAGAAAACCCAAAATACCTCCCCAACAAAAAACTTGTTGAACTTGTCGAGGCTGGGCACCTTGGCGACAAGTCTGGTCAGGGCGTATATGAGTATGGCAAGAACAACTAAACTAATTTTTGTTATTTAATGACAGCTCTACGGTTACCATACGTTTATGCAACCGATTGTTATTCAAACGGAAAACCTTCCCCAAGAATGTAGCGACTGGCTATCAAGCCGGTACGACTTACATATTTGCCCAGCCGGTTCTATTAGATTTAAAGAACTTTTGCCCGATGCTCTTGGGCTAGTGATACGAACATACACAACAGTCGACCAACAAATGATAAAAGCTGCTACCTCACTCAAAGTGGTTGGTCGAGCTGGAACAGGTGTTGACAATGTTGATTTGAAAGCTTGCAGAGACAAAAACATCACTGTGGTTCACACCCCTGAAGCCAACAGTGAATCAGTGGTTGAGTTTGTGGTTACTACCATGCTCTCGCACCTTCGGAATCTTCAACAAGTACACACCGACCTAAAACAACAGGAGTGGAACACACTTCGTGATTCTTCTATGACACAAAAAGAGTTTTCTGAGTTAACACTTGGAATAATCGGGTTTGGTCGAATAGGAAGCCGTCTTGGAAGAATGGCAAAAAACATGGGGTTTAGTGTGGTTTTTACAGATTTGCAGCAAATCTTAGAGACGCACGGTTGTAGGCAAGTAAACCAGAATCAACTCCTAGAAGAAAGCGACATAGTCTCCGTTCATGTTGACGGTCGAGGCGACAATAAACACCTGTGTGACGATAGGATGTTTGTTGAAATGAAACCAGAAGTGTTGTTCATTAATTCTTCAAGAGGAGTGGTTGTGGACGCATATGCCCTTACAAACTTTTTGCACCACAACCAAAAAGCACACGCGGTCTTAGATGTGCACGACCCAGAACCAATTACCTCAGAGTACCCACTACTTCACATGCAAAACGCAACCCTGTTTCCACACATTGCTTGCAAAACCAAAACAGCAACAACTAATATGGGCTGGGTTGTAAAGGATGTTGACGCGGTAATACGCGGTGAAACCCCAAGGTTTATAGCCCACCCCGAACCAACATCATGATTAAATAATATTGAACCACTGCGGTAATGATTGGGGTTAAGAAGGAAAAGGTATACCACACATAACTTTTTGGTTTTGACATTCTTTCTAGTCGCGTTTTATATCTCCACACAAAAAATCCTGCGACACACAACACAAGGATTAACAATGTGGAAATCCCCAAAAACCCCCACGGTGGGTTTTGGCCGTTGCTCCACACATATCCATGGATAATTAACAAGAGACGATCAAAACACACACCAAACGAAACCACAATTCCCATCAACAATGCGTGCCAGGGGTAAAAATGAAAAGGGGCAACAAGCTGAACCCTTAGCCGTGACCCACATTCAGGACAACGAGAATTTGTTGGTTCATTCAGATGGTAGCCACATACTGGGCATGGACCCCTAAAACCCTTTAGAAACGTCTCGCTTCGATTGTTATCACTTTCAACCATAGACATAGTATGATTCCGTTTTACGAAAGATGTCCACATGACAACAACAATTTCAAAAATACACGCACGACAAATTCTTGATTCAAGAGGAAATCCAACCCTAGAGTGTGATGTGCACCTAAATGGGGGTCACATGGGTAGAGCAGCGGTTCCAAGCGGTGCTAGTACCGGCGAAAACGAGGCAGTAGAGTTGCGTGATGGTGGGAATATATGGTGTGGAAAAGGCGTAAGCACAGCAGTTAACAACACAAATGGCGAAATAGCAACCGCAGTCGTAGGAATGGACGCAACAGATCAAGAGGGAATTGATGAAACAATGATTGCCCTTGATGGTACACCAAACAAAGCCAATCTTGGAGCCAACGCACTGCTCGGTGTTTCTATGGCGGCAGCTCGCGCAGCCGCTGCTGCCAAAGGTCTTCCACTTTATAAATATTTCAATCCAGACTCAAATGTGCTTCCGGTCCCCATGTTTAACATTCTCAATGGAGGAAAACATGCTGATAACACGGTAGATTTTCAAGAGTTCATGATTCAACCACACGGGTTCGATACATTTAACGATGGATTGAGAGCGTCAGTTGAAATTTATCACACCCTAAAAGGGGTGTTGCATGACAGAAACATGTCAACAGCAGTTGGTGATGAGGGTGGCTTTGCACCAAACCTTTCTGATAACGAAGACGCTCTTCGCGTGATTGAAGAAGCAGTCGGTCGTGCAGGATATTCTTGGGGTGAACAAATATTTGTTGCGCTTGATCCGGCTACAAGTGAACTTGTTACAGAAGCAAGAAAATTAGGCAAGGATGGATACTGTTTTTTTAGTAGTGCTCCTGAAAAAGTAGTTTCTTCTGAAGAAATGATTGATTTGTGGGCAGACTGGTGTTCAAAATATCCTATTTGTTCCATTGAAGATGGTCTTGGAGAAGACGATTGGAGTGGATGGAAGAAATTAACAGACCGGCTTGGCGATAAGTTACAACTTGTCGGTGATGACTTATTTGTGACAAACCCAAAGTTTCTTGACAAAGGGATTCAAGAAGGCTGTGCCAACTCTATTTTGGTAAAAGTAAACCAAATTGGAACCCTGACAGAAACATTTGCAGCCGTCAGTCTTGCACAAGAAAATAACTATTCAGTTGTGTTGAGCCACAGAAGCGGAGAAACAGAAGACACAACAATTGCGGACATTTCAGTCGCTACAAACTGTGGGCAAATAAAAACTGGTGCCCCATGTCGAAGTGACCGAACAGCAAAATACAACCAACTCATTCGCATTGCGGAACAACTTGGTGACAGTGCAAAATATGGCCTGTAAATGAAGCAAGCTAGCACCACAAAAATGGTTGCATGGCGGCTGGCTCAACTTCCATTCATTTTGTTTGCCGTGTATACGATTACATTTTTACTTGCGTGGCAAATACCAGGAAATCCGCTTGAAAAAGAGGGCAGGCGACCACCACAAGAAATCGTAGAAGCAATGGAAGCACAATACAACATTAATAATCCTGTTGCGTTTTACACAGACTATTTGTGGAAAGCTTCTGGATTATCGTGGGTGTTTGGAAACAGGAATGGACCGGTTTTCAACCTTGGTCCAAGTTTACGTCACGAAAACTGGACAGTAAATGACATTTTAATCTCACAACTTCCTGTATCAATGACAATTGGGGCGTGCGCAATTTTGCTTGCGCTGTGTATTGGATTAACAGCAGGCGTTTGTAGTGCCGTTCGACCAGGCAGTTTGGTTGACGTATTTTCTCTTGGTATAGCGGTTGTTGGAATTAGTGTTCCCTCGTTTGTTATTGGAGTAGTTTTATTGGTTGTGTTTGCGGTTTGGTTACAGTGGTTTCCCATAAGCGGCTGGGGAACTTGGCGACACCTCGTATTACCATCAGTAGCATTAAGCTTACCCTTCGCTGCGTATGTGGCACAACTGACTCGCGCGGGAATGATTACACAGTTGAGAAGTGACCATATACGAACAGCAAGGGCAAAAGGATTACCAGAGCGGGTGGTTGTATTTAAGCACGCACTAAAAAATGCTTTTTTACCCGTCTTAAGTTATCTTGGGCCCGCAACAGCGGCGGCAATGACAGGATCATTTGTTGTTGAAAAAGTGTTTGCAATTCCAGGCATTGGTACTCATTTTGTAGACGCTGTTTTGGGAAAGGACATCACGGTATTAATGGGCATAGTGTTGGTGTACTCAACCATACTTGTCCTTTTCAACCTATTTGTTGATGTTTTGTATCGTTTTTTTGACCCAAGACCAACATAACGATTGTTCCAACCAGAAAAAACAAAACGATTAATCCGTAACAGTAACACGCCACAAATGTTGCACAAGTCTAGGGTGCGAAGTAAGTCCATGTACTTTTTTAGGGTCGTACATATAAAGTTGTAACAACTGGCAAACCACAAGCATTGGAACTTCTTCTGTAAACAATCTTTCTTCAATATCACGCAGCATGGCAAGTCGTTTCTTTTGATTGGACTCATTAGCCGCCAAGACTAAAGCCGCATCAATCTCTGGGTTTGAATAACCACGATCATTGTTTCCGTTTTCGGTTTTGAAAACATCAAGAAAGGTTGTTGGATCTCCATAATCCCCATACCATCGTCCTCGGGCAACCATAAAATTCCCAGAATGTAAATCAGCACTAAAAAACTTGTTGTCTGTTCCACGCAATTCAACAGACACACCCAGATGTTTTTTCCACTGATCTCGAAGTTCAAGTGAAATCCATTTATATCTCGGAGTGTTTGTGGTGTACAACAAATCGATTGTAGGAAACGGGTTGCCGCGTACATCCTCCACCATTCCATCACCGTCACGATCTTCCCAACCAGCAGATGCCAACTCCTTCTTTGCCATTGTTAAGTCAAACCCCAACCCCTGTACACCACCGTACCCAACTATTGAGTTTGGTGGAACGATGCTTGTTACAACCGGTTCATGTAACCGCGTAGCAAACTCAACAATAGATTCCCTGTTTGTGGCATACACAAAAGCTCTTCTAACAGAAGAACTATTGAACGGGTTTTTGTCACCATTATTCAGCTTTGGTCTGCAATTAAAAGAGAAAAAATCCGTACCAAATGTCGGGAATGCGTGAATATTTGTGCGCTCACCATTCTCTTTTTGCTTCAATATGTCTGGCTGGTAATCAACATTAACACTGCTGAGCCAGTCTAACTCTCCACTTTCAAATGTAAGGACCGCGGTGTTTGGATCAGCGATTGTAATTGCGTGGATAGAATCAAGCGCTGTAAGTTCTGGTGAGTGAAAATAAGGATTCCGCACAAACCTCATGTCACGCTTATATCTCCAAAGATCAAGCATAAATGGACCATTACAGACGAGTGATCCAGGACGTGCCCAAAAATACTGTTGCAAAATCCTTCCGCTCTCGCTGTCAATACTTACCCACCTTCTTGAAGACATAGGTGGAGGGTCCACGGTGTGCCACCCCTGAGTCAAAGCAAGATTGTGTTGTTCTCCACCAGCAACCCAGCCCTCAACCGCCGGTTTGTAGACGGGGCTACACACCGCGAGTGCAAGTTGATCCAAAAAATAAGGAACAGGGTGCTCAAGTTCGACCGTGAACGTGTGTTCATCAATAATATTAACTTCAACCATCTCCCCAAACGCTTGCTCTATTTCTTCAACTGAAACAACCTGTTTATCTAACAATTGTTTCGTTCTCCAATCCCAAAAATCTCGAGCACCCTTAATAACAAAAAAGAAACTGGAGTAATCAGAGGATGTGTCTGGAGTAAGAAGTCGCATCCATGAATATCGAAAATCATATGCCGTGACCCACGCCCCGTTACTCCACCTTGCATCTTTATTAAGGTGAAACTTATACACAAGCCCATCATCAGAAACCTCAAAAGATTCTGCGGCAGCTGGTTCAATTGAAAAATCAACCGTGTTCCACCGTACCACACCCTCAAACAAACAATAAGCAGCTTGCATATCGGTCAACCAACTCATTCGCTGGGGATCAAGCGTAAAAACATCACCCCGGTTTACGAACACAAAATCTGCCCGTGGTTGGTTTTTGTTAAAACCGAAAACAAAGAATATAATTGCAACCAATATAGCAACAGGTGCAAATAGTCTTAACATTACAACTTACTTACTTTTTTTCCAAGTCTCAACCACCTCAAGAATTTTTGAACCCTGTTTATTATTCCAAAGCTCAAGAAGGTCAACGTTTTCGCGAGATTCTGTGTCTTTTGAAATTAACGCGCTAGCAGATTGCACAGCGTTTCCATATGCAACAAACATCGCTTCGTCATTTTCTACAAAATTTAGAGACACTGCAGAAGTAATAAACCGTGTTAGAGGTTCTCGAATAGTATCAAGCATATCTGATTTTGTGTTGTTATCAACACTTGGCTCAATAAGCTGCAACATAAGAGAGGGCAATATAAAAGGCAGCGCTTGTACGCGGCTGTCAATGTCGCCTGTGCTGTCTATAGAGTTCAACAAGTCTACAAGCGCTTTTGTTTGCGCTTCAAACGAGAGTTTTTCAACTTTCTTTCTTTTGCTTCTGTCTAGACGCGGTATTGATTGCATTGACGCCAAAGAATCAAACTGTCTCGTCAAGACAAACCATTCGGGTTCCTTCTTGGTGAAGCTTGAAACAAGTTTCGCATACCTATCAACTTTATCAATTGGTAACTCGCCAGTTAAAAAAGATGTGCCAAGCCCAACCGATGCCCAAAGGCGAAGCGCCGGTCGGTTTTCGGTAGCCGTGTCAGCGTGGTTTAGTAAGATTTGGCACCCACCCTCAGTTCCAAGCAACGAAAGTATTTGAAGTGCGTTGACAGCAGCCATTTCATTAGTGTTGCTTTTTTCTAATAGCGGCTTGAGGCCCTGTTTTAAATATTTCCCATACAAAGAGCGACCAACCGAAGAGATTCGAACACTTGGACGAAACGGGCTAGCAAGTTTTGTATTTGCTTCCTTTAAATTTTTGCTATCAACAGTTAACAACTTTTCAGACCATCCCAGGGCATAATCGCAAATTTTTTTCTCGCCACTGGCATCGATTTTGTTTTTGTCCACAATTTTAGAAATGCTTCGTATTTGAGCAAATCCGCTACTGCTAAGAGCTAGAGCGATAGTGAGAGTTAGTAAGAAAAATCGTGTGTTGAGCATAAAAAAACCTCGTAGAATGTATAGTCTGACAAAATTACCAACCTTATGCAAGGGTGTCAACACACAATTGGCAGACTACTGAACAACAACTTCTAAAAGAACCTAAAACCCTGCTACAGTGCCCCTAAAGAACACCTTGCCAATCATGCCAAATAACATCTTTATAACATTTTTTGCCACACTATTAGGTTTCGGTTCAATAGCCACACCACAAACAGTAGTTACCGATTCCAAAAGCCAAACACCCTCGTCAATGCTCGCAGTAGAGTTCACTAGGGTTGCTCGCATGGCAACCACCTCAAAGCCCCTAACAACTAATTCAATTAATACAGCTTTGATTCTTGCTACCGAAGCAACCCTGCTCTCGCCAAACGACCAATCTGCCTGGCGAGTGTTACACGAAGTCGCCCAAATGGCGGACAAGCCCTCGGTGTTGGTCCACGCCATCGAAAACCTGTTGCGAGTTGTTCCAACCCAACCAACAATCCAACTCGCTCGATTGCGTGACGTGATTTCAGCAGCTCAAACAGTCGACCAGCGCATGTCCATTTACGAGCAATTACTTGCGGATAATCGACGTAATAAACTCGATTCAGGAGTTGCTGCAAGGTTGGCACTTGATGCCGCTCACCTGCAACGGCAAGTTGGCGACATAAACCAGTTTGCCAGATGGCTTGCAGAGGCAGTAGCGCTTGACCCCGCATATCCTGATGCCATTAATTTAGCAACTGGTTTTTTTGGAGATGAGACTGCAGACGTCTATCGGCGAGCCGAGTTACTGGCTTCTTCGCTTCTTTCCAACATTCGCGACGTGACTATACAAGTGACATTTGCCGAGTTTTTAATGTCTTTTGGAGACTATCAAGACGCAAAAGAACTTTATGAAGATATTTTGGGTGATACCACCTTGAGCCAAAAAGCAATTAACTCCAGCCTGTTAGCAGATATTGTGTTGAGCCAATGGGCATCAGGAGACCATGAATCTGCGACAAAAACATTGCTGAACAGACAAAATGTAATTGATAAAGCGTTTCAAAATCAAACACAGGCTCAACAACCCAGAATAAACCCACTTGAACTTGCCAGAATTCATGCCCCGTTATCGCCAAAACTAGCCGTGGTTGCTGCTGCTATATATGCCGACCAGGAAGATAAACTTCAAGCTGAACGTGCTCTTGGCGCAGCGGTTAATTCACTGCTTTCTCTTTCTAAAATGTATACAAACCAAGGTAGCGAGGGGTTGAGAGCCACAATTGAACTGTATATTCAAGCGGCGTGGATTTTGTTATGGCTAGGAGAGGATGTTGATGCTGCAATAACGATCCTTGAGCAGGTTGAAGAGGGAGCTACTATCAACCCAAACGAAAAACAACGTCTTGATGGGTGGGTTGCACTTCGAAAAGGAGACATTGAAACAGCTAAGTTAAAACTGTCACCACTCAAAAACGATCCAGCAGCAACAATAGGGATTGCCCTGATACATCTTGATGAAGGAAACAAGCGAGATGCTGCACTGCAACTCCTTTCAGTTGCAAAAAACAACGGAGGAACACTGCTTGGAGTGTGGGCAAGAAACAAACTTCAGGAAATTGTTGGGGCAAAATTTAACATTCGCCCAGAAGTAGAACAGTTACAAGAACTCATGCAAGGTGTTTTACAAACCCTTCAGTCAATTCGAAATGACCCAAGACCACCAGTAAGAATTCGAGTTACACCCGAATTAAGTGTGTACGCACCATATCAACCCATTTCTATTCTTGTTCAAATTACAAACAACACAACAATCCCACTAACTATTTCAAACAACGGTCCCATTCAACCACTAATATTGCTTGAATCAAACATAGATGTGCCGGGAATTCCAACACAACCAGCGCTTCCGATGGTTGTTTCAATAGAGCGTGGGTTTTCAATTAAACCAAGAGGCACAATGACCGTGCGGGTTAATTTAAGGAACTATTGGGTGGGTGGTTTGTTGAACAACCACCCCCTTCACGGAGCGGCGGTTTCAGTAACAGGGGTGGTAAATTTTATGGCTAGGGAAGCGCTTACAAGAGAAGGCAACAAGATTCTGGTTTATGAGGCCGGTCAACTCGGCGATAAAAACGTTTCCGAAACCTTACGAGTTGATGGGGTTCGGTTAAGTGACACCTGGTTAAAAAAAGCTGTTGAGGAGGCAAAAGATGTTACCGATGTCAACAAACTTATTTCTTTTGTTCTTTTGACATGGGTTGTTGGAGACAGTGTTGCGATAACCGTCGACGAACCACTTATCACACCACCACCTGGAGAAGAAGTGTTACCTCTTGAAAACGGCGAGCGACACCCACTTCAAGACGAAGCAATCACAACAATTCTTTCAGGCTTTCCAAAACTCGACTCAACATCGCAATCTTGGGTGTTGACAACAATGTCGTTTGACCCAACTATTGAGGCAGTGTTCGGAATGTTAAAAGAACCAGATAACCCACGCACCCAACTCGCGAGTCTTATTCGATTCACATCATCAATCATTCCAGACGAAGCTCTTGACGACCCAAGGCTATTGGCAGCGTTACAATCAGAAAACAACAGTGTGTATACCGTCGCTACTTGGGTGTATGCACAAGCACAAAAAACTGTGAACAAACGCACGGAAGCACTTATGGGTGCAAGATAGGAAACCCCACATCGCCCAATACAAACAGAAGCGGTACCATAATCACATGAACAGAGAATCATTGGCAAAACGAATTGGAGAAACCGCAATTTTGCACGGAGAGTTTACTCTTCGCAGTGGTCGAACAAGCACGTGGTATATCGACAAGTATTTATTTACAACACAACCAGACATTTTATCCGCGCTTGGTACATTGTTTGCAGAAAAAATTCCAAGTGGAACAACATTACTTGCTGGAGCCGAACTTGGTGGAATACCACTGGTAACAACAGCGTCAATGGCGAGTGGATTACCGTGCGTTTTTATTCGTAACCAGAAAAAAGAATATGGCACATCGAAACAACTAGAGGGAAAATTAAAATCGACAGACCAAGTTGTAATAGTTGAAGATGTAGCAACAACAGGTGGGCAGGTCCTTGAGGCCGCAGAATCAATTCAAGAATTGGGTGCAACCATAATGGCGATTATTGCCGTGATTGATCGCGGAGAGGGCGCAAAAGAAAACATTGAAGCATCGGGATTTGTTTTTGAATCACTTTTTACAACAAAAGACCTTGGAATTGAAGAGACAATCGTGTGACTGAAATAACAGAAACAAAAGTATTGGTGGGGATGGAAATTCACGTTGAGCTAGCAACCGACAGTAAAATGTTCACCTCGGCACCAAACGGTGTCCAGCCGTCAAGGTATGACGCAAAACCGAACACCCTTGTCGACCCCTTGGTTATGGCTCTGCCAGGATCACTGCCTGTACTGAATAAACGCGCGGTCGCAATGTCGATGCGAGTTGGCTTGGCGATGAACTGTACTATCTCGAACTTTACTAAGTGGGACAGGAAAAATTATTACTACCCAGACCTCCCAAAAGGGTATCAAATTAGTCAATTCGACAAGCCGCTGTGTATTGAAGGCGCGATAGAGATTGAAGTTAACGGAATCAAAAAACCAGTCCGAATTACTCGTGCACACCTAGAAGAAGACACGGGAAAACTTGTCCACGAGTTACCAGGAGGTTCTCACTATGACGGTTCCCTTGTAGATTTGAACCGTTCCGGAACACCTCTGTTAGAAATCGTTTCAGAACCAGACATGTGTAGTGCAGACGAAGCGGTTGCTTATGGAAAAGAGGTTCGTGACATTTGTCGATTCTTGGGCGTAACAGAGGGAGTTATGCAGCGTGGGCACATGCGGTTTGAACCAAATATAAATATCATCATTACAACAAGCGACGGCAAAGAACACCCAACTCCAATAGTTGAAGTAAAAAACCTAAACTCGTTTAAAGCTTTGCACGCTGCAATCGAACACGAATCGGTTCGGCAGGTTGAAGCGTGGAAAAAAGACGGAAAAGAAATGGGACCAGGCGCAAAAAGTACGCGTGGGTGGGATGATCAAAAACTTATTACGTTACTTCAACGAGAAAAAGAGGATGCTCATGATTACCGGTTTTTTCCTGACCCAGACCTTGTCCCACTAACAATTTCCCAACAATGGATCGACGAGGTTAACTCTACTATTCCAGAACTTCCAGCATCTCGCAGGGCAAGGTACAAAAAACAATTTAACATGTCAGAAAAAGATACTGCGGCAATTACAGCCGACCCCTCTCTCTGCTTCTTTTTTGAACACTGTGCCACAGAGTCTGGAAACGGTATCGAAAGTGCGAAATGGTTGTTAAATGCTGGAGCAAAACTTTCAAACGAACGCGGTTGCCAAGTTGACCAGTTGGGTATTACACCAGAACAACTAAGCGGAATTATTGCTTTGCGATCTTCAAAAAGCATTGGCTCATCAGCAGCAAATACACTTTTTGAATTATTGTGCGATTCACAACAAACAGCTGAGGCAGTGGCGGAGTCAGAGGGGTTGTTGCAAGTCACTGACGAAAACGCTTTGGATAAATGGGTTCAAGAGGCAATAGAAGCGCAGCCACAGGCGGCGGATGATGTCCGAGGAGGAAAAGAAGCAGCGGTTGGACGACTTGTTGGCGAAGTGATGAAACGTTCTGGGGGATCCGCTGACGCGTCTGCCGTGCGAACAAAACTTGTGTCTACATTACGTCAAGGAGTGTAAAACAACTAGTATGCTTGCGCAAATTCTTACAACAATTGTAATGACTCACCCAATTACTCCGCTTCATACATACAACGGTCTGGACAACGGTATCGTGGTGGATATTAATTTGGAAGAAGACGTAGACAAAGCACGTCTTGTATTGTTTGATTACAAGAACAACCAACTTGCACTATCTGCAACTGTAACTAGTGGAATACACGATTTAACAAGTAGAATTCCAGAAATAAAGAATCAAAAACAGGCGGTGTGGGTTCAACTTTTTGTTCATGGTGAAGCGGTGTATTCACCACTCGTTGTACAACCAATGACTTCAAGAAAAGTACCAGTCGTTGAAGAGGCATTGCGCCCAGATGGTGAAACAAAATATAGCAAAATTATTGGCTGGGAAGATGAGGCAGAAGAAGACGGTGTGGACATACCGTTCGTAAGTGGATGGCGCGTCTATCTTGATCAAGATGCAATCATTGAGACAAGCGATGGGGACATCCGCATATCATTAAGACCTGATGTCGCCCCAAATACTGTTTGGAATTTTCGAGAACTCGCATTGGGCGGTTTTTATCAAAACACCTCGTTTCATCGAATTGTTCCTATGACAAGTAAAGGGCACCCGTTTGTAATTCAGGGTGGCGATCCGACCGGCACCGGTTCGGGTGGACCTGGCTTTTGGCTTCCAATCGAAGAAAGCACGCTTCAGCACGATTTTGGCGTTATTTCTATGGCAAGAGCAAGCGACCCAGACTCAGCTGGCTCTCAATTTTTCTTGTGTCTTTCACGAGAAGGCACCGCCCGACTTGATGGTCAGTATTGTTCTTTTGGGGAAACAATCGAAGGAGAGGATGTGATTCGAAAGATAGCCGCAACGCCCTTATCAAACCCAGCATCTGGAAAACCAGTTAATCCACCACAAATCAAACGGGTTACACTTGTATCCGCTGAACCCAAAAGCTAATTATCAAGATGATCTGAGTTGTGCACCGGACGCCAAGAACTTACAAGCAAAAATCCATGCCCATGGTAATTTAACACCTCGCCCGAGAGGAGCACGGGGGTTGATGGTTCTTGAGTTTTTGCCCAACGAGTAAGTGACGTGAAACTAGAACCCGGTAAAACGGTGCAGGGCGGATCACTTAATCCTGTTGCATCACTAACAAAAACCGCAACCCACGCACCGTGTTTGTTTCGAACAAGGTGACACCTTCTTGATGAAATCCGTAAACCCTCTTTGGTAACCTCTTTTGAAATCGGGTGGGTTGAAGCGTTTCTAATCGAGCGAACAAGTGAGCCAGTTGCATCTTCTAGTTCGCCCACAATGTCTGCAATGGAGTCTTCAAAATCTTCTTGTTCAACACTCTCTTCGTTTGGTTTTTTGGGAACAATGGTGGGGTGGTTTCGTTCGGTGTGTTCACCAACAGAAACAACTTCTCGGATTAGGAGATAGTTTTGGGCGCCGTATGCATATATATCACCAGAAAATCGGAACGATCGTTCTGGAAACTCTTTGGTTGACGATTCCATTTCAGCAAGACGCTGGTTTGGCAAAACAATAAACGTGTCGATGGTTTTACCATCACCCCTAGGCAGTTCAACAACTATTGGGTGGTTGTCGCTTTCGCGAGAAAGCACCCCCACTCCATCAACAACCTTTGTTCCTTCTCGCAAAAGTGGAACCCATGTTTTTGGCGCTTGTTGCATGTGAACCATGGGCAAAACAAGCAAAAATAGCAATATCGTTTTCATGTAGATACCATAGTACCCCATTTTTGCACGATTTATTGGTTATAAGGCGATATGGTTGTATGCGAATTGTTGTCCTAATACTCCTGCTCCCCCTAGTTGGGTGTGTCTCAAACCCTTGGTCATATAACGATGCTCCTGGAAGTGGTCTAGCAGCCGCGGAATCTTCAAAGAAACCAGTTGTCTATATCGAGCCCTTTGTAGCTGGCTCAGCAATTGAATCAAAATGGGATGGTGTGGCTCCAGAAATGCAAAAAGCGTTTACGAGGGCGATACTAAAAACAGGGAAGTTCGAAGTTGCTGGAGATTATCACACGGCGCAAAAGGCACCAGTTTCTTTTTCCATTGAAACCGAGTTGACAGATTTTTTACATACGAGCGAAGCTCCAGAAAGTGTTCGCCGCCTTCACTGGTTTTCAAAAGCTAACGATGCGATTGTTGCACTTGATGTATCGGCAAAAAACATACAAACTGGCCGAGTCGTTTTTTCTGATCAGGTTGTAGCAACCATTTCTGTTGGTGATGAGGAAACAGATCAATATGGAACACTTAAGTTCGGTTCATATTTGTTTTGGTCAACACCACTTGGAGAGGCATCTCGAGACGTGATTGATGAAGCGGTTGTTCGTCTTTCAACCCTAAGTGGATCAATTCCAGGGGTTGTAACTATCACCTCATATACACACGGAAGCAGGGATGTCAAACTATCTGGAAGCGACTCTCTTGATGATGGTGGTATTTATTATGTTGGAGTAATGGACCGAACGAGCGGTCAATTTACATCGGTTGATGACGATTTGGGACGACCGCTTCGTTTACGTGTGGAGCAAAGATTCTTTGGTGGCAATACAGGGTGGCTACTTTCTGAACCAGCGGAGTACGAAAATATTACTGGCTCCACGCTCTCCAAATCTCCACTCCCGACCAGAGTCACCTCAGAGTAATACTTTCTGGCTTCAACCAGTCGTGTAATAACACATTGTTTAAAAACTCCACTAGGTGGAATCCAAGAGGTGGGATTCATTGCCGCAGATGGCTCTGCCATCTGCGACACTCGAACCCCCGGACTCCCGATCCCATGAACCACCGAACCCCACCACAAACCCCAAGATATCTGGCGTGGGAACGGGCGCTTCGCGTTGCTTTTGGTCTTGTAAAAAACCTGCAGCATGCTGCAGGTTTTTTACAAGGCCGAGGTGGGATTCGAACCCACGAATCGCGGATTTGCAATCCGCTCCCTTAGTCCACTTGGGTACTCGGCCGTAGAATGGACAGGATACTTGGCATTTGGCTGTATGGCAACAGACCACATTCCGCCCCAGAGCCAACTTGGCCCTGAGCCATGGCCTGACCCCAAAACAATACGTGTTATTTAACCAACTTTCAACACCTTCTTAATAAAATCTTAACACTTGGTTTTTATTATTCACTAACAACAATACTTAACTTAAAGGAGAAGTACACATGTTCGTATCAACAACCCTGTTAACACTGGTTGCCGTGACTGGCACTCAAGACAGCAAGCAAGATAGCAAAATCGAAACGCTAACAAACCTTGTTCAAGAACTTCGAAACGAAGTCGCTGAACTAAAAAACACCAACTATGATGCTTGGCTCAACAACCAACGAGCAGACGAAGTTCGATCGCTTGTTCACGATGTTCTTGCAGATGCTGACACCCGCTCAAGTCTGTTGGGCGATGGCGCATTGGCGGGGTACGACAAAGGCGCATTTTTAACATCAGCGGATGGCAACTGGAAATTAAAAATTAACGGACAACTTCAAACTCGTTGGCTTTACAACGATGCAGGTGAACAAACTTCACAACATGGCTTTGAACAAAGGCGCACCAAACTTAAATTTTCAGGACACGTTTTTGACCCATCTTGGCAATACAAAATTACTACAACTTGGGGTCGTGGTGGAGGTTCAAACACCGAAGACGCATATATTCAAAAGAAATTTGATGATGGAAGTTGGTTTAAGTTTGGCCAATTTAAACAAAACTTTCTTCGTGAAAACATAGTTTCGTCAAGCAAACAATTAACGGTTGAACGATCAATGATTAACAACGCGTTTACATATGGTTGGTCACAAGGCATCGAATTCGGCTGGAAAAACGATGACATTAAACTGTTGGCACAATATACAGACGGCCCACATAGGTCTAACACAGCAGCACTAGGTGCAACAACAAATGCATGGGTTCTTCGCGGTGAACTTCGGTTCGGCGAAGCGAGCATGAAAGATTTTGATTACCTCACATCAAAAGCTGGAGCGAAGAGGGGCCTTCTCCTTGGCGTTTCATATGAAAACTACGATACAGATGACACGGCATTTGAATATGGAAATGCTGCTGGCAAAAAAAATAGCGGGTGGACGGTTGATGCAACGTGGAGAGGCGATGGATGGAACGTGTTTGCGTATATCGTAGATACAACAGCAAAAGATGGTGCAACAGAACAAGATTCGTCTGGTTGGCTTATTCAAGGCGGGTTCCTCATCAACGATAACACCGAAGTTTTTGCCCAATATTTAGAGGGCGAAGTAAACGGAGAGAACATGGATGTAGATGTGTTTCGTGTGGGTTTCAACTACTGGCCTGTTTCTGGAAGCAACAATGTTAAATGGACTACCGATATTGGGTGGGCAGGAAAAACACTCTCCGAGGGCGGTGGTTCAGGTATCTCTTCTGCTTATTGGGTTTCGTCTGGAAACGGTTGGCGTGCTGATAACACTGGCGAAGATGGCCAAATGTTGATTAGAACCCAACTGCAACTACTCTTCTGACAAACAGAAATAAAGGATTAATAATCATGATAAAAATACTATTAACAACTCTTCTCACCGCATCATTAGCAGTTGTTGCATCAGCCGATGACAACAGCCGCCTAACAGGTACGGTAAAAATAGACGGTTCCTCCACCGTCTATCCAATCACCGAAGCCATCGCCGAAGAATTTGCAGAGGAAGCCCCTCGCGTTCGAGTAACAGTGGGTATCTCTGGAACCGGCGGTGGCTTCAAACGATTTTCAGCGGGCGAGACAGATATTTCAGACGCCTCTAGACCAATCAAAGCAAAAGAGCAAAAACTTTGTGATGAGTTGGGTCTGGAGTTTATCGAAGTACCAGTTGCCTACGACGGTTTAACAATCGTTATTAACAAAAACAACGACTGGTGCGACACACTTACAGTTGACCAACTCAAGAAAATATACCTTGATGGATCAACAATAAAAACATGGAATGATTTGGACTCATCTTGGCCAACCATTCCAATTAAAATGTATTCACCTGGGACGGACTCAGGTACTTTTGATTATTTCAAAGAAGTAGTTGCGGGCAAGAAGGGTTCCATTCGAAGCGATATGTCGGTATCCGAGGACGACAATGTTCTTGTTCGCGGCGTTTCTGGCGACAAGGGAGGAATCGGATTTTTTGGGTGTGCATATTATTTTGAGAACAAAGATAAGTTGAAAGCAGTCGCCATAAACAACGGCAAAACAAATGTGATACCAAACAAAAAAACAATTGAAAGCGGCGAATATGCACCATTCAGTCGCCCGCTCTTTATTTACGTAAAGAAAACCGCGTTAGACAAACCGGCGGTAAAGGTATTTGTTGACTATTACATAGAAAACGCGGGCGATATGGCTGAAGAAGTCGGATATGTTCGATTACCCCAAGAGTTGTATGACAGAGTAAAGAAAAACATTGCTTCTCGTAAAACTGGAACACAGTTTATTGATGACAAAGGAGAAAAGGTGCACGGAGCACTTGAATCTGTTTACGAGTGAGAAAAAAAACACCATCCATCAAGAGAGCAAAAGATCGGCTTGCCCGAATTTCTCTTGCTAGCGCGACCACGATTTCAGTTATTACAACAATTGCAATCGTGTTTGTGCTTGGCACTGAGGCGTGGCGTTTTTTTTCACTACCAGAAGTTAGCGTCTCAGAGTTTTTGTTTGGAACAAAGTGGTCTCCACTGCTTGGAAACGAGAAACACTTTGGCATTTGGCCTCTAATTTGTGGAACGATGCTTGTTACAGCAGTAGCAGCACTTCTTGCAATTCCGTGTGGTGTTGTAACTGCAATTTTTTTAGCAGAATATGCGCCATCTCCGATTCGCAATTTCCTAAAACCAATTCTTGAAATTCTTGCAGGTGTTCCCACTGTTGTTTACGGATTTTTTGCGCTGACAGTTATCACCCCTGCAATCCAAACCATTTTTTCTGGGGTTGATGTCTACAACGCCCTTAGTGCAGGCATTGCGGTTGGCATTATGTGCATTCCAATCGTCACATCTATGTCAGAAGACGCAATACAGAGTGTTCCGGATTCGCTTCGCGAAGGTTCCTTTGCTCTTGGAGGAACAAAATTAGACACTTCTGTGAAAGTTGTGTTTCCTGCAGCACTTTCAGGAGTGGTTTCGTCTTGCCTTCTTTCCATTTCTCGTGCTGTTGGAGAAACAATGATTGTTGCACTAGCAGCAGGAAACCTCGCTCAACTTACGCTAAACCCAGGAAATCAAGTCCAGACGATGACCGCCTACATGGTTCAAATATTCTTGGGAGATACTGATGCAATTGGGGTTGAATATAGATCAAGTTATGCAGTAGCCGCAACACTGTTCGTAATGACACTTCTGTTAACTTGGATTGGTCACACTGTTTCTCGTAGATACAAAGAGGTCTACACATGAAATCACGAATTGCTAAAAGCCATGGAACAAAACAGTTAAAAAACAAATTGTTTGTTTTGTTCTGTGTAATAGTAACAACGCTTTCGGTTACGGCACTGGCGGTTCTTCTTATAACGATTGCAAACCAGGGCTTTGCACACCTTGATTGGGATTTGATTTCAAGTTACGCATCAAGACATCCAGAAAAAGCTGGAATCAAAGCCGCTCTTTGGGGAACGGTTTGGCTTTGTTCTATATGTGTAATTACATCCCTTCCTGTTGGCGTAGCAACAGCGGTCTATTTGGAAGAGTTTGCACCAAACAATCGAATAACTCGATTCTTGGAGTTGAACATAGCAAACTTAGCGGGCGTTCCATCTATTGTTTATGGAATTATTGGTTTGACAGTTTTTGCAAGAATGCTTGGGCTTTTTGGAACCATGAATAATCCACTTGTAGAAATTGGAGATCCAATTTCTTTCTGGTACTTCCGTTTGCCATTTGGGAGCAGCGTTTTGGTCGGCGGTTTAACGCTTGCGTTAGTTGTTTTGCCGATTGTCATAGTCAGCACCAGAGAGGCAGTTCGTGCAGTTCCTAGTTCTCTTCGGGAGGCATCGTTGGCAATGGGGGCAACTAGGTGGGAGACCGTTCGCAAAGTTGTGTTACCAAGGTCTGCGCCAGGAATATTAACCGGCGCAATTTTATCAACAAGTAGAGCAATTGGTGAAGCGGCGCCAATTCTTGTCATCGGCGGTTTTTTGTTTATCCGTTTTGTTCCTGCAAACGTCTTTGATGATTTTACGGCGATGCCACTACAAATTTATAACTGGGCTGGTCGCCCCCAAGAAGAATTTCATGCCGTTGCAGCATCTGCAATTATTGTGTTGCTTGCTGTCTTGCTTGCCTTTAACGGAGTGGCTGCGTTTATCAGATATAGATACCAAAGGAATTGAGTACAGTGAAACAAGAATCAGTTTTAAGCGTTCGAGATTTTTGTGCTTGGTATGGTGAATTCCAAGCACTTCTTGATATTCATCTTGAAGTACCGAGAAATAGTGTTACAGCACTCATTGGTCCGTCTGGTTGTGGAAAGTCAACCTTTTTGCGTTGGGTAAATAGGATGAACGACATGGTTGATGGAGCAAGAGCTGATGGACACCTTGAACTAGATGGTGAAAACGTTCTACAAAAACAAATTGATGTTGTTGACCTTCGAAGAAGAGTTGGAATGGTTTTTCAAAAACCAAATCCTTTTCCCAAATCCATTTATGACAATGTGGCGTTTGGTCCAAAACTACATTACAAAATCCCAAAACCCGAACTTGATGAAATTGTTGAAAACAGTTTGAGGCACGCCGCACTTTGGGACGAAGTAAAAGACCGCCTAAAAAAGTCAGCAATGGGCCTCTCGGGCGGTCAGCAACAACGACTTTGTATAGCACGCGCACTTGCAGTTGAACCAGAGGTTTTGCTTATGGACGAACCCGCTTCAGCACTTGACCCAGGGGCAACGGCTAAAATTGAAGAATTGATTTTGCGGCTCCAAAAAGAATACACCATCGTGATTGTGACACACAATATGCAACAAGCGTCAAGGGTATCTTCACAGACAGCATTTTTCTGTGATGGTGAAGTTATCGAAACCAACGACACAAAAACAATATTTACTAACCCAAAAGAAAAGAAAACAGAGGACTACATCAGTGGTCGGTTTGGATAAACAATGCAACAAAAAACCACAAAAGACATTAACGGATTAAGAAAAAGCATTTTACTAATGGGCGGTCGGGTTGAGCAACAGATCACAAGAGCATTCCAGTCGATAGTTGAGCAGGACCGAACTATTGGCAAAGAAGTTCGGGTTGATGAAGAACAAATTAACGACATGGAACTCGATATTGAAGCAGAGTGCCTTGAAATACTTGCACTTGATCATCCAGTTGCTTCTGATTTGCGTTTTGTTATTTCGGTTATGCGTATAAATACAAGTCTTGAACGAATTGCGGATTTGGCTGTAGGTATAGCAAAACGTGGCTCAAAAATAACAAAAGCTCAAGAGTCGTTCACTGTGCCAGAATCGGTTCCAGAAATGATGAAAGCAACCATTAAGATGATTCACAATGCAATAGAATCACTCGCCCATGACGACACCATTCTTGCAAGGAAGGTTAGAGAGGCAGACGATGAAGTGGACGATTTGCGCCGAAAAGTACTTTTTTGGGCACAGCAAAACGCAGCAAAGTTAACAGCAACGTCAATCAGTTTGATAACAATTGCATCAAAAATAGAACGAATTGCAGATATGGCAACAAATATTGCAGAAGATGTTATATTCGCCGTTGAGGGCGAAAACACTCGACACTCTTAATCAAACAAATGGCAAGCAAACAAATACTAATCATTGAAGACGAGCCAGAAATCGCGGCGTTACAGAAAACGAATCTTCAGCGCGCAAACTTTGATGCAGAAATTGCAGGTGATGGCAAGTCGGCATTCTTGTCAATTAAAAAAACAAAACCAGTCCTTATTTTGCTAGATCTTATGTTGCCAGATATGTCTGGTTTGGACATTTGTAAAAAACTAAAAGCACAAAGTGATACAAGTGATATTCCAATCATTGTTGTTTCAGCCCTTGGAGATGAGTCAGATATTGTTTCGGGGCTTGAACTTGGAGCAACCGATTATGTCACAAAACCATTTAGTCCAAAAGTTTTGCTTGCCCGAGTACGCGCAGTACTTCGCAGACAAGAATCCAAAAGCACAAACAATATAATTTCACTCTTTGGCGGTGATTTAGTAATTGACAACGACAAGCACAAGGTTGTGTGTGATGGAAGTGTTACACATTTGACAACAACAGAATATGGGATTTTGTACTATTTGGCACGTCGTCCCGGCTTTGTTAGGACACGGGAACAGATTGCCCAATCAACTCACGGGGAATCATCTGGTTTTCCAAGCCGAACAATTGACGTGCACGTTACGTCGCTTAGAAAAAAACTTGGAACACTCGCGTCGGTGGTTGAAACAGTGCGCGGTGTTGGGTATCGCTTAAACGAGGCAGATAATCAATGCGAGTAATTCCCCGCACATTTTTGTGGCAACTATCTCTTTCTTTGATTGTCGCACAAACAATCACCGTTTTTATTGTTGGCGTATTTTTTATTGGTCGCATAGAGACGATGCACCAAAATCAAACAATAGACACACTTTCCAAACTCGTTCCAATTGTTCTTGCTGATATAGAAGAATATGGAGTAACTAAACAGGTTGATGAAATTATTAAGAAACAGTTTGGTGGTTCGGATTATTTTAGAGTTACCGTTATAGACAAAGGTGGAGTGGTTGTTGCCGACAGCATGGGTGTTCCATCAGAAATGGAAAACCATCTTCAACGAGAAGAGGTACAACTAGCTCTTAGGGACGGTGACCAAGGCTGGGCAACTCACAGAAGCCGTACCTTAGGTGTGGAGATGATGTATTTTGCAAAGCATCTTCCTAACATTGGGTTCATTCGAACATCGATGGACACTTCGCGCGTCCAAGAAGAAATTACAAAAACAATAGAATTAGTCATAATTGTTGGTTCGCTTTTGCTTCTAATTACTATTGGAACTACCCTAGTAATTTCACGAATTGTCACAAGTAACATTAACACTCTTGTTTCTGGAGCAGAACGTTTTGCCAGTGGTGATTTAGAACACCGAATCGAAACCCAGAGCACAAACGAATTTCAGCAACTCGCCCAGAGCTTGAACACCATGGGCACACGCCTTGGAACACTGGTTGACAATGCAGAAAACAGCAAAAAAGAACAGGATTCAATTCTCGGGTCGATGCCAACTGGAGTTATCGCACTTGATTCCAACAAAAACATCCTTTCATTTAACAAGGCCACAACAAAAATATTAACCGTTCCCAAATCTGTTGACCCGCGCGGGAGGGCACTAGAGGAGTTTATTCGTGATGTTGACCTTTCTGGATATATTGAGAGTGTCTCTCTTGGTGACGCTACAAGAAGATTTGAATTAGTTATTTTTAACCCAGACGGAAGTAGCAGGGAGGTAATTGCAAGTGTGCAACCACTTGGAGACAACCAAGACGACTTGGTTGGTTATCTTGTACTACTCGACGATGTAACAACCCTGAAACGACTTGAAGGTATTCGCAGCGACTTTTCCGCCAATGTTTCGCATGAACTCCGAACCCCAATTACTGCAATAAGGGGATATGTAGAAACCCTTATTGACACGATTGATTGTGAAGCGACTACAAAAGAGTCACTTGCAATTGTGTTAAGAAACACCACGCGACTAGAGACGATTATCGAGGACCTGTTATCACTTGCTCGACTCGAAGAAGAATTACAAACGGTAACAGAATCTGTAGTAGTTAAAGAACTACTTGAGAGAGTGGCATCAACTTGCGAAAGGGAGTTGGAGAAAGTGAATGGAACCATTTCAATTGAATGTGAAGACGAGTTAACCATTCATGCTTCACCACAACTTCTTGAACAAGCGGTCGAGAATCTTGTACAAAACGCTATTCGATATGGCCCAGATGGTGGCACAGTGGAACTGAGGGGCAGTCGAAGAGAGGGTGCTATTTCTGTATCTGTTGTTGATTATGGAATTGGTATCCCAAAAGATCTTCAAGACCGAATATTCGAGCGGTTTTTCAGGGTGGACAAGGGTCGAAGTAGGGGAACTGGTGGAACAGGTCTGGGTCTTGCAATTGTTAAACATGTTGCCAAGAGCCATGGAGGTAAGGTCACGGTTCAGAGCGAAGTTGGGGTCGGCTCCACCTTCGAAATACAGATTCCAGCAAAGCCATAAACTACACAATGGCGGGTATAGTGCGTGGCATTATTGGAGATAACCCATGCCCGTAAACGCAATGGCTAGATTGTTTGGCCGCTCACCCTTTGTTCCGCTTCAACTTCATTTAGACAAAATATCCGATTGTGTTGAGGCCGCTATAACATTACTTGAAGATATTCTCGGTGGTGACACATCAAACATTAGTAAAAAAGCTCGTGCGATTTCAAAACTTGAACACAAAGCCGACCTAGTTAAGAACGACATTCGTAACAACCTACCCCGTGGGCTGTTTATGGCAATCGACCGAGGGCAACTTTTAGAAATTTTAAGTTTGCAGGATTCAATAGCTGACAAGGGCGAAGATATTGCCGTTCTTATGAGTATCCGACCAGTAAAGGTGTTGGAAACATTATCTGAACCACTTAAAAATTATATTGATGGAAATTTAAAAGCATTCCATAAACTTAAAGAAGTTATGAGGGAGCTCGACTCGTTAATCGAATCCGGTTTTGGTGGCGCTGAAGCAAACAGAGTAAACGACATGATTGAAGGCGTTGCAATCGCTGAACACGAGTGCGACATCATGCAACGCAAGCTCATGAAGAATGTTCTTGATCACGAGGACGAGTTAACTGTTGGAGATTTCTTCGTGTGGCAACGATTATTACACGAGATAGCCGGAATTAGCAATTATTCAGAAAAACTAGCAAATCGTATTCGGATGTTGTTGACGCTGAAATAAGAGAACCAAGAATCGATGGAATACACAACAGCACTAATTATTTTAGCAATCTTGTTTGGCTTTTACATGGCGTGGAACATTGGAGCAAACGATGTTGCAAACGCAATGGGAACAAGCGTTGGTTCTGGAGCACTTACGTTTAAACGCGCTGTTATTCTCGCAGCAATTCTAGAGTTTGCCGGAGCGTTTTTTGTTGGTTCACATGTTTCTGATACTGTGAGAAAAGGAATTGTTGACCCCGTCTTGTTTGCGGGGGACCCACAAGCCTTTGTGCTTGGCATGTTGTCCGCTTTGTTAGCCGCAGGTTTTTGGCTACAGTTTGCTTCTTACTTTGGTTGGCCTGTTTCAACAACACATTCAATAGTTGGTGCAATTGTTGGTTTTGGTGTTGTGTATGGCGGACTGTCCGCAGTTGAGTGGGCCGGGGTTGGGAAAATCGCCGCAAGTTGGGTGGTGTCTCCACTGATGAGCGGCACAATAAGCTTCATTATTTTCCAAATTGTTTTACACCGAGTGTTTTACAGGGCAGATCCCGTAAGGGCGGTGCGTAAGTTTACGCCGTACATGGTCTTTATTGTTCTTGGCATCATGACATTAGTGATGGTATTTAAGGGGTTAAAACATCTACACCTTGACCTTTCGCTTCCATCAGCTCTTGGCGTTGCGAGTATTGTTGGTTTAGCGGGCGCTTTCATTTCTGTCTTTTTATTGAAACGATACAAGACAGACGACTCTCTCGAAGAGCAGCGGCAAGCTAGAGAACTCTACACAGTGCGAGCAATGGAGCGAGCATTAAAACATTTGGCAAGAGCAAGGCAGGCAGCAGATCCAGACGAACAGGGTTCGATTGATGCTGTGATGAAAGAAACGCGTGCGTTAACCGACACTTCTTCCAAACGAGCGAATCTTGGTTCGGCAAATACTGAGTTTCGTCAAGTAGAACGAATCTTTATCTTTTTACAAATCTTAACCGCGTGTTTTGTTGCGTTTGCCCATGGAGCAAACGATGTGGCGAATGCAATTGGTCCTCTTTCTGCTGCGGTGCAAACCATTCGAGAGGGCGCTGTTGCCGCGACTTCAGTTGTTCCAATGTGGGCACTAGCTCTTGGCGGTGTGGGAATTGTGATTGGTCTTGCAACGTACGGATGGCGAGTAATGGAAACGGTTGGCAAGAAAATTACTGAACTTACACCTTCCCGTGGTTTTTGTGCAGAGTTTGGTGCTGCGACGACAATCGTTATTGCGTCAAAATTAGCACTTCCGATTTCAACGACACATACATTGGTCGGCGCCGTACTTGGCGTTGGCTTGGCTCGTGGTATTGGCGCTATAAACATGTCTACCGTTCGTGATATCGCAATCAGTTGGGTTATCACGATTCCCGCCGGTGGAATCCTTGCAATAATTTTCTACAAAACTCTCGACTTCTTCTTCTAAAAACAATTTCACTAATTTCTAGTGACAGTAATGTCGAAATCCCTCGTGAAAGTGTGTTTTCCGCTGGAACTGGCAGTAGAATATGTCCATGCCTACTTATGAATACTATTGTGAAGCGAACGGAAAGACCGTCGAAGTTATCCACTCTATGAGCAGCGAACTTGAAACGTGGGGCGAGGTTTGCAAGCTGGCGGAATTAGAAGTTGGGGAGACTCCAAAGGGCTCACCAGTTATCCGCCAACTTTCAGCAATATCATCTCTGATTCCAAAAGGGGGAGGCGAACCACGGGGTGGTTCAGGCGGCAATCCGGGTGGTGGATGTTGTGGTGGTGGTGGAGGCGGGGGAGTCGGGGGATGTGGGTGTGGTGGGCACTAAGCGTTTCATGTAAACTACGTGGCTCACGTCTGGGCTTGTGGCGGAATTGGCAGACGCAGGGGACTTAAAATCCCCCGAGGATAATACCTCATGAGGGTTCGAGTCCCTCCAAGCCCATTTACTCAAAAAAAAAACAATCCGCGGGATAGTTTATTTAAAAATCCCAGTCGTCAAACGGAACGGGGAGTTTCACTATTTGGGGACAGTCCCCAGGGGACTGTCCCCAAATATCAGGTAAAGAACGTGTGTTTCTGTATCAAATTCAGTGTTTTGCTGGGGGACAGTCCCCTGGGGACTGTCCCCCAATTACCCCCCAATTACCACCTCATGTTTGACATGTCGAGAGGTGTCGATACAATAGATATATGACACAAACAAAGACAAGCCTGCTTGGAATGGAGGCGCTTGGACATGCGGCGGGATGTTTACGTACGGTCGCCCATCCGCACAGACTTCGTATGATTCAGATGCTACTTGGCGGAAGTTACACCGTTGGCGAACTTGCAGAGGCCTGTGCAATTCCACCATCATCAGCATCGGAGCATCTCGGAAAGATGCGTGACCGCGGGCTTCTTGTTGGAAAACGAAACGGTCGAATGATTTATTATGAAATTGCTGAAGAAGGCTTGGGTTCCATTATGAAATGTATCGAAACCCGCTTCGGCGAGTAAACGTCCGAATTTCAGTTATTCGAATTCCACATATTCGCAACTGATGACGCAATACGGAGATACGTTTACCATACGCAAATGAAAAAGAAAATCATTAACGGCGTATTAATTACGATTATTGTGTGCATCGTTTTGTCAATAGTTGGCATCTTTGTACTAGACGGGGTTGCTCAATCAGTTATTCAATCCAAGGGTTCAGAGGGACTCGGGGTATCTGTCCGAATGAACAATGTTCATGTTGGGTTTTTTGGAAAAAACTCTGGACTCAAGGGTTTAACTATCGCAAATCCAGAACCATTCAACTCGGACAAAACACCCAACATTCTGAGTGTTGACAATGCAGAAGTAGAGTTCAGCATCCTTCAACTTTTCGACAAGGAAGTAATAATTCCAACCGTACTGGTTGAGGGGGTCGTACTTCATTTGCAGCAAGACTCTGGAAAATCCAACATAGAAACACTTGTTAACACTATTTCTGAAGACGAATCCCCACAAGGGTCACACCCAGAGCCACCGTTTAACATTAAAACCTTCACAATTCGTGACATTACAGTTATAGCTAACGGGAAGTTTACTGTTTTAGATTCAGGCGACGTTACTGCGCACATTAAAGAAATAGTGATTAACGACGTTGGCACAGATGGTGATGCTGAAATTGTGACCGAAGCCATAACAACCGCGGTAACTCAGGCCATAATGAAGCACATTGCAGAAAATCCAGTTCAAGGTTTTTCAAAAATTGCATTCTCACAGGTGACCGGATTGATAAACGAATTGCCCGTCTTTAAACAACTTGGGATTGGTAATGCAATTCAGGGCGTAACTGACACTGCGGGCAAAGCAGTCGACGGTATTCTTGGTGGCATCGGAGATCTTCTAGGTGGCGATAAGAAAGAGAAATAATTACTGCCACATATCATCTCGGTGAAACAACGAAGGTAGTTTTCGCCATATTCGCCATGGAATAGCCAAAGAAACAAAACCCACACCAAAAACAACAATAAGTGGCAAAAGTGGATCTGGAACCCTGTTTGGCAAAAACATTGCAATCAAAAGCGATGTCACACCAACAATAATGAACAACCTTCCTCGAAATGCCATCCACTGCTTTCGCCTATCCATGCGTCTGCACTCCTACGTTACGCGCATACTACCCTCGAAACGGAGCGATGCCAATCAGTCTGGTGATGAATCTGTTATTCAGTCCCAGAAACCCGAAAACACGGGTTGGATTTTGTCAGAAACTAAATTGCAAGCCAATTCCAACGGTGTGGTTATCAATATTGTCGCTGTACTGCGCAAGCATGAACTGATATCCGATCGAGAAACTACTTGTAGTAGACAAATCAATCTTAACCCCAGCTCGGATTTGTCCAGCGAAGGCCCAACGTGCGTCGCTACTTATGAACGCGTTTGATTCATATTCACCCCGAGTAACCCCGATACCAACACCCAAAAAAGGTTTAACATCTGGTTGATGAGAAGGCGACCATATTAAGTTAAACATCAAAGGAATTTGCGTGTATTCAATATCTGGTTCAGAGCCAACTCCGCTACCATCTGTAATGGTGTCGACATCGTTTCGGATGTACGCGAGATCAATCTCGAAGGCAATATCTGGTTTAATTTCAACACCAAACCCAACACCAAAAGAAATTCCATCGTCAAATTTAATATTAAATCCCTCGGTGGCAGTATTTGAAATAAGGTTATAGCCGAAGTGTGGAGTGAAATACCAACCGCCACTTCCACCATCTACCGGAATTTGATCTTGGGTATTAAACAACAGTGACGTGTCATACTCACCCGAAGTTTCATCAGCGAACGAAAAACTAGAAAGGGCGAAAACACCAACACAAAAAGCAATAATAGTTTTCATAATCATTCCTAAAACTTAAAACCGAAATTCCATACCAAGAGTTACAAGATTGTTATTGAGATCTAAATCAGAATCATAGTGTGCGTGAAGGAACTGATACCCAACAGTTAATTCGCTTGAGTGTGATATTTCAAAAGTGAAACCAGCTTTTACTTGCAACGCAAACGCCCAACTAATATCAAGTAAGTCCGAAAAACCAATTGGAAGTTGCGCAACCGAATAATCTCCCTTGATAGCGCCCACACCAAGACCAAAATGTGGGAAGAGTCGGTCGTGACTACGTGGTTCCCAAATAGCATTTAACACAAAAGAGGTTTGTGTGATTTCGGCTCCATCAGTATCAACACTTACGCCACCTGCAAGAGTAATAAAAATAGAATCAAGATCGTTTTTCATGTGTGCAATATCAAGCTGCATTCGAAAACCCGGGTTGATTTCTTTTCCGATTGATAAGCCAACGGTGTATCCGGTGTCATAGGTTATTTCAAGATTATTATCATTGAAGTCACCAAGAAGGTTTAGCCCAGCATTTGGCATGATGTACCAACTGTTGTCACCAGAATCACCAAGCGTGATTCGGTCTTCTCCGACAACAGGCGCGGTAGCGCTAGTGTCAGTGGCGGTGCCGGTATCTGGTGTTGCATTTTGTGCAACAGGAGCGTTACGGGTTGTTGGACCATCACTTGTCCAGGACAGGGTGGTTGCCTGAATAAAATCAATAGGTTCCGCAAAGGCAAACCCAGATACCAAGCCAAAACCTACGCTTGCAATTAAAAACTTCAACATAACTGTCCTCACAATCAAAATTCACGAAAAAAACGCATTCTCAGCGAGTTAATCGGCTCTTTGTGTGTGTGTACTGTGGGTTTTCTCTACATATTCACAGAGTGGTTTATCGGTAGTTATGGACAATATCCAAGTGTTGCGACCACCGCGAGAATGTCAGAAACATCGATGACATCGTATGGTGCAGCTATTTCTGCACCAACACTGTTTGTTCCCCACTCAGCTACGAGCGAGAGTAAATCTGTCACATCTACAACACCATTTGCGTCCAAGTCTTCAACACATGTAATGGTTGCGCTTCCTACATAGGTTTGCCAACCAGAGTTGTTTTGTATTTCACCGACATACCAAAACACAACATCGTTGTTGGGATCCACAGTCATATCAAAGTAATCACCCCAGCGACCATCAGCCCCAGACTGACCCGTAGCGACCTGGGTTGGAAAACCCATTAAACCCAAATCGTCTCCCTGTTTTCTTCCAACGATTTGGAGCGTTGGGTTAGTTGAACTGTTAGCTGTTGCAACAACCATCACCACTTCGCCGCGTTTATTTTGTGCAATTGCAGGGAAGAAACTAGACATTCCAGGTACAGAAGAATCACCGCTTTGCACTAGGGATGGAGAAGTGGTTGGCCAGTTTGCTAAATCTATTTCGTACCAACGTCCAACAGCATCAACGCCATTACCATCAATTCCATGCGCAGTCCACAAACTTCCATCGCGATAATGTGCATTCATGATTCGACCGTCAAGTGCGCTAATCGTACCACCCGGGTTTGTAACACCGCCAACCGGAGTACTATGGTATGGCACAGCTACAAACTCACTAACAACCGAAGGATTGGATGGATCGTTGATGTGTGCGAGACGTAATTCGGTACTATTTCTTCGTCCGACAAAAAAAGCAGATGGGGCGTCACCGTAATGTTGTGCTCCCTGCATGCCTGCGTGCCCCGCCTTACGTACATCAGCGATAACAACAGGGTCTCCCACAAGCATTGGTGTTTTATCAAAGACGCGATATAAAACCCCGCCCCAACCCCAATTTGTTAGTTCAAATAAATTACCTGTGACATAGTAATATCCATCATCGAATCCAAAGCCCGGATAATCCACCCAGTAATTGTTACTTCCATCAGCGATAACCGACCAAGTTCGATACTTATACCAAATACCGTTTGGGTCACTGTCATCACTTACCGCCATGGTAATCCAGGATTCACTAGTTCCATATTGTTCCAAAGCAAGCACAACGAACCGCTCAGCGTGTGGGTCGTAAAAACATTTTGGGTCGAACGTAAAATCCCCACAACCAATGTCTTCAAAGAAGCCGGGCGATCCAGTGCTGTCAAGGTAAGAAGAAAACTCTTCGTTGCCATCCTTGTCATAAAAAGCGATTGCCATATTAACTGTCACAACTACATGGTTAGGTCCAACAGCTAAACTTGGGTCAGGCGGTGACCATGGGGTTTGAGCAATTGCGTTAAATCCACCATCGTCATGCACAATAGTTGGAGAGTTACCGATACCAGCGTGCAGCGCATTTGGTGGACCGTTTTCCTCAAAGTGAGGTTTTTTGTGTGTTGGCAAGAATGTTGCTGGTCGAGTGTGTGGACCAGCAACTGGACCTTTAAGTTGATGTTTGTCGGCAAACGAATTTGTGTCAATAATAGTTGGGGTTGAGGTCCAAAAGTCGGGGACATTATCTTTCGAGAGATTTATTGTCGGGATATTTTTTGGGGTAACCCATGTTTTAGCGTTTGGTCTAGGACCAGTGGGACCTGCTTGTTGAATTGTTTTCGATGTATGACAGCCACAAATAATGGCGAAACAAGAAATAAGTAAGATTTTCATTCCAACAGGGTACCTCAAACTGGCAAGAAACCCAAAGCTAATCTTAGTTTCTTTTAGAAAAGGATAATCAATGTGTCCACAGAAGACCATTAGGAGGCATCAGCGTCGTTTTGATCCCACATGAGAATTAAGACTTAATGAAGTTATTGCACCCCGTTGCCACATGAAGTTATTGCACCCCGTTGCCACGCGTATCATCAGCGTCGGCTTGCTCCAGCTACGAGAAAAAAAGGTGGGGGTTATTAAGCGTGGCGATGTATATAAGCATGGTGAGGTATAATTGTGTTAGTGGGTTTATTTGTAGACATTCCAAAACCAAAATGCTGGCCACCGCCGAAAGTTGGTGATGAACAAGAAAATGACCGTGTTCAGGAACTTCTTGCGTATGGCTACAAACGCGATCCCGTTGGCGACAAAATTCACACAATATTTGCATGCATTTTTATGTTTTGTTTGCCTATAGACACAGTCCCATCAGCAGTAGCGAGTGCAATCTTAATTGGCTATGCTGTTCTAAGGCTGCCATCAACCTGGCGCACTATTACACCAGCCCTAAACTCCAAAATCTTCATGTTTTTAATTGCTTGGGCAGGGTGGTCGGTTGTCACAATCTTATGGTCATCAGATAAGTTGGTTGGATTAGATCACGCAAAAGCATTGAGGATGGTGTTGTTGCCTGTAGTGCTTTGGCCTGTTATGAGACACTGGAATTATTTATTAGTAGCATTTTTGGCTGGAGTTTTGCTCCAAAACATATTGCAACTTAGTGAACTAATAGCCACAATATTTGGTATTGAAAACTGGCTCTCAAGTTTGGACATTCGTTATTTTAGGGGTTTTGAGAAACATTCTGGTAAGTTGGCGATGTTTATGGGGTTTGCTTCTCTATCTTGGCTGGGAATAATTTTCAACGGCAAAAAACACAGAATAAAAGCAATATTCTTTTTCGCCTTGGCCACATCTGGAATGTTTGTAACCGCCAGTTTGGCCGTCACAGTAGGTTATGTATTATCAGTTTCTCTGTTTGGTATTTATGCCATCATTCAAAAAAAAATAACTATCAAACAAATGTTTTTAGCAGTAGTTGTTGTTCTCGTTGTAACAACGTCTACATGGTTTGCAGCACGTGACATGGTTACCTTGAAAGTTGAGCGTGCCATTCAGGGAGTGCAAGAGTATTACAACGGAAACATCCAATCAAACAACTCAACGATTATGCGGCTTCATTGGTTGTCCAAAACCCTTAGTCAGTCGTTTGATGAACCAGCAGTAGCACACGGAGTTTTTGGGCACGGGTTGGGCAGCGTTGCGTCTATCGATTTTTCAGAAGATGCGCCGAAATTCAAGAAAACAACCGAGCATATACATAACTCATACATTCAAATCCTTTACGAAGAGGGTGTTGTTGGGCTACTACTTTTTTTGTTAATATTTTGTTCATTGGCACTAAAGTCAAAACAGATAGTGGGGAATTATGGTGGCACGATTTACCATATTTGTTTGGCGTTGACCCTTTTTTGGGCAACCGTTACTTTCTTCGAAAACAGCCAATCAAGTGGTCGCCCGCTTGCAATGCTGATACTATTATGCACATTCGTTATGTATTTTAATAAAACCAGGGTACAAGAGAAGTCACAATGAAAATACTAGTAACAGGCTCAGCAGGTTTTATTGGCTCAGCGGTTTCCCAAAA
>JACKQG010000123.1_pt1 | contig 106217 bp, 65 predicted proteins | sample 8237621 | NCBI WGS metagenome assembly JACKQG01 (sample SAMN15677084, study PRJNA649215) | marine metagenome | biome: marine; feature: Black Sea; material: saline water; isolation source: suspended particulate matter (SPM) from the Black Sea western gyre | collected 2013-06-09/2013-06-10... | reverse complement strand
TCCCGCTTCGATTCTCTTGAGCTCCTTATCGACCTCCCATGACCTTTCCGGGGCCATTGGCTGAGATAAGTCCACATCTTCATGAAGAGGACGCCTCATCTTTTTGCGGCAAATATCGTAAAAACGATTTTTGCAGATCCGGAATAACCAGGAGCGGCAATCTGTTCCTCTGGAAAATGAATCGAAGGCACGCAGAGCTCTCAATAGCGTGTCCTGGACCAGATCATCCGCTCTATTGCGATCTCCTGTCAATGAGATGGCAAAGGCTCTCAATGAATCGATATGAGGCAACACCTCTTCATTGAAGGCATCCTCCTCTTCAGTCTCGATCTCCCAGTTGCCGAACAAGTTCCATTCGTCCAAGTTTATTCTTTTCAAAGCGATACCCCCTCAGGGCTATTTGTCACATTTCGTCACATTCTTAATCAGGCTGAAATAACACAAGCAACTGCCATGCCAAAACCAGAGCCGATTGGATTTATATGAAGAGTTTGAGAATAGCGGATATCATTCAGCGATCAGATTTGATCCTCGTCCAATAGTGAAGGTGAATCTTAATGCTCAAGACCCGTTCCTTCTCAGCACTGACATGCACCCAATTCTTGGGTGCGTTCAACGACAATGTCTTTAAGCAATTCGTTCTCTTGATCGCCATGTCACTCTCCCTCGATTGGCTTCCCATAGATTCACAGAGCATGGCCATGGGCCTCTTTGCTCTTCCATTCGTCATCTTTGCCGTCATCGGTGGATCTATTGGTGATCGATTCCCGAAGAGGACCGTCATCATCATGGCAAAACTGGGAGAAGTCCTGATCATGACACTCGGGATGCTCGCATTTGCCCTCGCTTCTGTGGATCAGGACCTGAGCGTCATGGCGATGATGGGCGTGCTTTTCCTCATGGGAACACAGAGCGCATTCTTCGGCCCTTCCAAGTACGGAATTATCCCAGAGATGGTCAAGGAAGCCGACCTCACCCGAGCCAATGCCATCATCAGCATGACCACCAATATGGCGATCATTCTAGGAACCGCCTTTGCTGGTTTTATGTTCCTCTACCTCAATCCTGGAGGCGACCTCTCCAAAGGAAGTCCGAATTGGTGGAGCGGTATCCTCTTCATTTCCATCGGCCTCATCGGATGGATTTCTGCGCAATTTATTGAATCAGGAAAAAAGCCCAGCGCGCCAGAGAGAAGATTGGAGTGGAATCCGATTACCGAATTGAAGGCTCTCGCAAAAGACAAGCCTCTTCTGGGAGCGATCCTGTCCACAGGCTGGTTCTATCTCATCGGAGGCCTGACGATGGTCTCACTGAATGAGTGCGGAATCAAAATCCTCAAGATGGATGACGGAGGATCCCGCCTCTTCTTCTTCGTTGCAGGTGGTATTGCCATCGGAAGTTTGCTGGCCAGTAAGTTGTCCGGAGAGAAAGTAGAAATCGGCATCGTTCCCATCGGCGGCTTGCTGATGAGCTCAGGATTCGCCTTAACAACCATCGTCGATGAAACCCTGCTCGGTTACGGCACCACTCTGACCCTCGCCGGAATCGGAGGAGGACTGTTTTTGGTGCCCCTCGTTTCCTATATTCAGGAACGATCAAAGGGAGAAGAAAAAGGTCGAGTTCAAGGTGCTCAGGAACTGGTCACTTTTATTTTCATATTCATGTCCGCGGTCGTCTGGAACCTTCTGGTCAACAGCAATGCTTTAGCACTCAGCCCTGAAGGAACACTCCTTGCTATCGCAGCTTTAACTCTCGCAGGAACCCTAGGTGTCTTTTTCACAGTTCCTCACATTGCCGTACGATTCCCGGTCTGGATTCTGGTCAATACACTTTACAAAATCCGCATCATGGGAATGGAGAATATTCCTCGCCGTGGTGGAGCACTCCTCGTGGTCAATCACCTCTCATATGCGGATCCATTCCTCGTGGGAGCCAGCGTCCCTCGATTTGTTCACTTCCTGATGCATCGACAATTCAAAGATATGGGCATGATCGGCTGGGCCAGTCATCTCATGCGAGCGATTCCCGTCTCTAGTGAAGATGGGCCCAGAGCCATCATTAAGTCTCTAGAAGAGGCCGCTGAAAGAGCACGCAAAGGTAACATCGTCTGCATCTTTGCTGAGGGTGGAATCTCCCGCACCGGCAATCTGCTTCCGTTCTCAAAAGGGCTCGAGAAAATCGCTCGCAAAGCGGATGTGCCTATTATCCCGATGTATCTGGACAGAGTCTGGGGAAGCATCTTTTCCTTCCGCGGAAAAAAGTTCTTCTTCAAGCGTCCACTGCGATTGCCTTACCCTGTCACCGTCACCATCGGTGAGCCACTTCCCTCCACTGCTACCTCTCGTGAAGTCCGTGACAAGGTCGAAGAGTTGAGCGCACAGGCACTCGACTCTAGAAAACAACCCGGAATAACTTTGGCCACTCGATTCCTGACTGTCGCCAGAAAATCGAGTGGAAGAACGGCAGTGATTGAACAAGGGAAGTCACTCAACTTCAGGAAACTATTGATTCTTGTTTTGGTACTCCGAAGAAAATTGAGACACCGCCTTAAGGGACAACAAAACATAGGTGTAATTTTGCCCGCTGGTATCGGTGGAGCTGCCACAAACCTGGCATTGGCTGTATTAGGAAAAACGACCAGCAATCTCAACTTCACTGCCGGAACTGGACCCTTGAAATCTGCCTGTGAACAGCTTGAGTTAAAAACCATCATCTCGGCCAACCTCTTTACACAAAAAATCAATCTCGACATTTCGGAATTCGCACCGGATGTCGAAGTGATTGATTTGCCATCGCTCTTGACCAGAGAAGTCACTACCAAAGACAAAGTCATCGCTCTTCTTACCGCTCTGCTTCCATCCACCTTCCTCAGATCTCTTCCGGACGTTCCCCATGATCCTGACTCTGATGTCTCGGTGATGTTCTCCAGTGGATCGACCGGAACTCCAAAGGGAGTCAGACTCTCTCACCACAATATTCTTTCCAACGTGAGAAGCGTCTCGCAGATTTTCGACGTAGACCACAATGATAGAGTTGTGGGCTCTCTGCCCTTTTTCCATGTCTTTGGATACACCATCACTCTTTGGTTCCCCTTAGGAAATGCCATTGGAGCGATCTACCATCCAAACCCCATGGACACCGATGCTATCGCAGAGCTCACACGAGAACAAAAAGGGACTATTTTCCTCTCTACCCCCACCTTCTACAGAACCTATCTTCGTAAATTCAATCCTGAAGATTTCAAATCGGTTCGCATCGCTGGCGCAGGAGCAGAAAAACTGAAAGCCAGCTTGGCTGAAGCTTGGGAAGAAAAATTTGGGTCTCCCCTCCTCGAAGGTTACGGCTGTACAGAATTAAGCCCCGTGGTCTCTGTCAATCTTCCAGATCTGGACGTCCCAGGATTCCGCCAGAAAACCAGAAAATTAGGAACCATCGGGCTTCCTGTTCCCGGCGTAGTCACTCGAATCGTCGATCCGGAAAGTGGGGAAGATTTAGCCCACGGCGAACCCGGACTTCTACTCATCAAGGGACCCAGCGTCATGACTGGATACTTGGGGAGAGATGATCTGACCAAAGAAGCCTTCGATGGCGAATGGTATAAGACCGGCGACATCGCCAAAGTTGACGATGACGGCTTCCTGATCATTACGGACAGATTGTCGAGATTCTCGAAATTGGGGGGCGAAATGGTGCCTCACGTACTCATCGAGGAGGCGATTCAAGAATACATCGACCAGCAAATCCCCGACGAAGAAGAGTCCGGGGGCGAGGCCATGGTTGCTGTGACGTCTGTACCAGACGACGCCAAAGGAGAGAAACTGGTCGTGATTCACGGGAAGCTCCCCGTAGAAGCAAAAGAGATCATCGAGAACCTGCGCGGTCGTGGAGATCTACCAAACCTATGGATCCCACGCCCTGAAGCTTTTGTTCCAGTAGATGAAGTCCCTCGACTGGGATCAGGGAAACTAGACCTCAAAGCCGTTAAAAATCGGGCACTTGAACACTTTGGATTCAGCGATTGATGTGACTAGTTCTCCCCCCCGAAAGACCTCATGATGACCATGAGACAGGAGGGGCCACGATGTCCGCAGATGAAGTCGAAGATCTAGGTCTTAGAAATTTCCAGAAGACCATCGAGCAGATCTATTTTGATAAGGATTCCAACAGAGGTGTCGAGGGATCCTTCATGTGGCTCGTCGAGGAGGTCGGAGAATTGGCGCGAAGTCTTAATTCTTCTGAAGCCAACTGTCCTGAAGAACGTGCTGAGTTTGCTGACGTCTTAGCATGGCTCGCCAGCATTGCCTCACTCAGAGGTGTGGATTTGGCAACATGCGTCCACGAGAAATATGGGGCTGGCTGCCCCAGATGCCAGAGTAAGCCCTGTAATTGTCAACACCGAGAGGACATCCCGGCGAGTTCATGAAAAAATTCGGCGTTCTCGATCGATATCTCCTAAAGGATCTCACTGTGTCGTCCATCTTTTGCCAGATGGTCCTCAGTATTCTTGTCAGCATCGTCTTCTCCATGAAGGCGGTCAGCTCTGGATACTCGCTAGGTATCGTCATCCCCTGGCTAGGGGACAGCTTGCTTTACAGTCTTTACTTCACGGTTCCACTTTCTGTGATGGCGGGGTGTACTCTCAGTTACGGAAGATTCGTGGCCGATCGTGAGTACACCGCTTCAGTCGCTAGCGGTATCAGTCCGATACGACTGTTCCTACCGATGTTTCTTCTTGTCGCTCCAGTGATGCTCGGTCTACTTTTGACCCAATCGACACTCTTGCCGGAGCTTCAACATCGCAAGCAGGATCTCAGCCGCTTCTTTATCAAGCAGCTCGAAAATATCGGAGACGGTCGAAAAGGGCAGATCCCATTGGACGAACAGGGCGGAGTCATCTACTGGGAAGAGATCCGCAAAGGGACCGATATGAGTATGGTCTACATCGAAAAACAATTGGATGCCCAAGGTGGAAGCGCTATTCCCTCTCTCGCAGATATCGACGAAAAACCCCCAACGACGATATTGGCAGATAGAGCAAAACTCAGCATTGCGGAGAACAAAGCGGTGATTCGTCTCACCTTAAGAGACGTTCAAGTGATGTACCCTGTAAATCGATCCGAGGATGGCACCAGAGATTTATTGAACTGGGATCATGAAAAAATTAACTTCGACCAATTCAATGTGGATTTCCCGATCAACTCCAGCAAACGCAGGCAAAACGACCTCCCCACAGCGGATTTGATTTCTTTAATGGATGGGAAAAAATCTGAGCTGGACACTGTCGAAGCGATGCTCAATGTGCCATCAGATCCGGATACAAAAAGAGCACTTCAATCAGAGAAAAAAGCATTAACCAGATCCTTGAGGCGGGGCGATACAGAGATCTGGCGGCGAAGAGCGATGGCGCTTGCTGTATTATCATTTGCGCTACTGGGCTCTCCGTTAGCACTTCTCTTGCGAACTAATCAACGTTTGGTCCCCTTCTTTTTCGCAGTCTTGGCGGTTCTCGCAGTGTTTTACCCATTGACCTACGGCGGGATTCAACTGAGTAGAGCGACCGGTGCTCCAGCATGGATCACTGTGCTTTCAGGAAACTACGCTCTCATCCTGGTTTCGCTTGGCCTTATTTTCCGATTGAGGCTGCGATGAAAAACTTCTGGAATCGACCTCCTCTCAAATGGCTGCCATTGAAAACCATCGATCGATACCTGATCCGGCAATACCTGATCTCGTGGTCGATCGTCTCATTTGCCATTCTTTCGCTGTTTTGCGTCATCGATGGAGTTTCCAGACTTGACCGATTCTTGCGTCATGATCAGCCGCTTCCTCTTGTCATGTTCCAGTATTTTTCAGCCATGGTTCCCATCTACTTCACTCAGTATCTAGGGCCCATCCTGACACTCTTCGCAGCCATGTTCACCGCGACTCAAATTAATAAGGGTCATGAACTGATTCCACTCAGAGCCTCAGGGCTGCCGTTACCAAGAATTCTGGCTTCCTTTTTCCTGATGGCCTTGGTGATGGCAACGATGATGATCGTCGTCCAGGAAGCTGTAATCCCGTCACTGAAAGACCGCATTCGCCTTGCTGACTCTTATGGCAGATCAAAAAACAACATCAAGCCCGACATGGTCTCCGATAGTTTGAGTAACTTGATTCAAGTCGGCAGTTATCTTCCCCACGAGAAGCGTGGGCAAAAGGTACGCATCACTTCTACTCATCCAGACTCTTCAACGCCCAAATCCATCATCGTGGCGAGAGAACTCATCTGGAAGGTTCCTCCAGCAGGTGAACCTTACTGGCTTTTGCGAGAGGGCAAAAAAGAACAGTTTGATCAAGAAGGTCTCAAAATCCCAGTTCCCCAACCCGATGGCACTGTCAGCTTGAGTCTTTCATTTGACGAACTCAAACTTGAAACCGATATGCGCCCCGTCGATTTGGAATCAAGCGACCGGGAAATCGAGTATCTCTCTTTCACAGAGTTGAGAGACCAGTACAAGCGAAGGCCTCACCTCGCCCACTTGGAAGTCAAGATCCATCGCAGGTTCGCATTCCCATTGGCCAACTTCATTCTGCTTCTATTGGGACTCCCCTTTATCATGAGGACAGAGAGCCAATCCATCGTTTTGGGATTGTCGATATCACTCGCTCTGGGCACCGGATATCTAATCTTTACCGAGATATGTTCACATTTAGGAAATAAAGGCGGGCTCAATCCGATGTTATCAGCATGGTTGCCCGTATTGTTTTTTGGAGCATTGGGGCTGACTCTATTTGATGGGATCGAAGACTGAAGAAAGAGCTCTGTTGAAAAAGATCAGGATCTCGATTGGATCTTTTCGACGGCTCTTTGATATCTCTTTCGCACTAACTCAGTAGAGATAGATAGTTGCTCAGAAATCTGCTGGGTTGATTTCCCATCGAGTTTTAACCACATGACGCTGGAATAATCGTCATCAAGTTCGTCGATCAACGAATGCAGCCATTCAGATTCCTCTCTCTGAATAGCAAGAACTTCACCGCCGACCAAATCGATATCAACCGGGATTGAAACGATGCCCCCGGGAATATTGGATTCGCCCTCAAATTTTTGGAGCGACTTCACCGCATCCAATACAGTCCACTTAGCATTTTGAAGAACGAGTTTGAGAAAGTCGTCGTAATCTGAATCGATTCCCAATACATCGATAACTTTCAATGCCCTGAGAAATACCTCCTGGCAAAGGTCATCCACCTGGATTTTTCTTTTCAGAGAAATGCTCGCTTGCTGAGACAAGTATCTTTCGATCTCCGGATGCACTTTTTCAAACAACTCACTACGTGCGGAATCTACCCCTAGCATCGCGTTCGTCAAAATATCTTGAAAGGTGTTTCCGCTATTCAAAAGGCATCCTTCGAGAAGAAAATGTGTCGTTTTCAGTGAAGTCTTATCTGCAAAATCAACCTGCGAGCATTGGGACACAATAATCGCTAGGTCATAAACACCGAATAAAAACTATATCCGAGAAGAGGTAATTTTCAAAATAGTTGTCACACTCTCGCATCGGGGCTCGCTAGTAAGGTAAGGACAGGAATACCTTCCTTGTCTTCACATAAAATGCCTGAGGCTCGGGGGTAGGTAAATAGCCGTTCAACCGCCCCTGAGTTCTCTTTTTTTGGCACTGTAGAGCTTAAATAACACTGTAGAGCTTAAATAACACTGTAGAGCTTAAATAACACTGTAGAGCTTAAATAACACTGTAGAGCTTAAATAACACTGTAGAGCTTAAATAACACTGTAGAGCTTAAATAACACTGTAGAGCTTAAATAACACTGTAGAGCTTAAATAACACTGTAGAGCTTAAATAACACTGTAGAGCTTAAATAACACTGTAGAGCTTAAATAACACTGTAGAGCTTAAATAACACTGTAGAATTTATATAACACTGTAGAATTTATATATCAGCGACCAGAACTCAGATATCAGCGACCGATCGCCTGATCTAAATCCTCAAGCAAATCGCCCACATCCTCAATCCCCACCGAAATTCTGATCAAACCGTCGGAGAGCCCCTCTGCATGACGGACTTCCACAGGAATGGCACCATGAGTCATCGTTGGAGGGTGCTCAATCAGGCTTTCCACGCCACCGAGGCTTTCTGCCAATGCGAATATATGGGTATTGGATACGACCTCTCTGGCACGCTCCTCAGAAGCTCCAGCAAGTTCAAACGAGATCATCCCACCGGGTGCACTCATTTGCCGAGAAGCAATCTCATAACCCTCATGGCTTTCTAGCCCTGGAAAAAACACCTTGCCGATACGCTCATCTGAATCGAGCCAATGAGCTATTTTCTCGGCATTACTGCAATGCCGCTCCATACGAACGGCTAGTGTCTTGGTTCCCCTGAGAGTCAAAAAGCAATCGAGAGGTCCAGGAATACCTCCCACAGAATTTTGAATGAACGCTAATTTATCCCGAAGATCGGAACTGGAAGTGATCAATGCACCCCCTACAACGTCTGAGTGTCCACCCAGATATTTAGTCACCGAGTGAACTACGATATCTGCGCCCAATGCCAGTGGTTGCTGTAAGTAAGGAGTCGCAAAAGTATTATCGACTACGAGTAATACTTCTTTTTCCTTACAAATTTTTGCCACCTCAGCGATGTCAGTGATTTTCAGCAACGGATTAGTAGGAGTCTCCAGCCATACCATCCGGGTCTCTTCCTTGATGGCATCTCTCACCTGATCCAAGTCTCCGGTATTAACGAAGTCAAATCCGATCCCCATGGGCTGGTATATCTGAGTGAAGATTCGGTGCGTGCCTCCATAGAGATCATTACCAGCAACAACGTGGTCACCGGTTCCTAATAGTTTAAGAACCGCGTCTGTAGCCGCGAGACCACTCGCAAAGCAGAGTCCGTAATCCCCTCCCTCTAATGAAGCTAGATTTGCTTCGAGGGCAGCTCTCGTTGGATTACCCGTTCTGGAGTATTCATATCCTTTGTGTACACCCGGTGCTTCTTGCACATAGGTGGAAGTCAGGTAAACGGGTGTCATCACAGCTCCGGTTGATGGATCAGGATGCTGGCCGGCATGAATGGCGCGTGTTGAAAATTTCACGATCAGGACCTTCTTCCACTCATGGAGTGAATCATGTCGTATTTAGTAATAATCCGGAATCCCTCTGGAGTCTCGACAAGAACTGCAGCGGATGGCTTACTAGCAAGATGTGCAAAGATGGCATCAGCGCTAGCACCTTCGCTCACAACGGGAAATGACTCTTCCATGATTTCCCTTATTTCGCATTCCAACATTTCAGTCCCTGCGAGCATTTTTTCTAGAACAACAGCTTCTCGAACACTGCCTACAGGAACGCCATTTTCAAAAACAGGAATCTGGCTGATCTCTTCACTTTGCATTTTCTCTACAGCGGTTCGCAAAGAGTCTGAAGGCGACATCTCTATTAAGGGACTCTTTCGAGTTCCTCTTTTGTTGAGAATTTCTCCCGCACTCAAGTGAAGAGAACTATCGAGTAAACCGTTCGTCCTCAACCAATCGTCGTCATAAACCTTACTGAGGTATCTTTCCCCCGTATCAGGAATGATCACAACCATGAGATCGTCTGGGCCCATACTTTTGGCCGCTTCAACAGCTGTGCACATGGCCGTTCCTGCGGAAGAACCACTCAGGAGACCTTCTTCTCTGGCCAATCTTTGAGCCATTGAAAAAGCGTCCTTGTCATTCACTTGGATCACTTCATCGATCAGAGAAAAATCGATGGTTCCGGGAATCATGTCTTCGCCGATACCCTCAGTTTTATAAGTATTGGCTTCGCCTAATTTCCCTGTCTCAAAATATTCTTTGTACAGAGATCCAACGGGATCCCCACCGATGACTTTTAAGTCCGGGTTTTTCTCTTTCAGGTAACGAGCGATTCCACTCACAGTTCCACCGGTACCTAACCCACAAACGAAGTGAGTTATTTTCCCATCGGTGTCATCCCAAATCTCAGGACCTGTAGATACGTAGTGAGCATGCGGGTTCCACTCATTAAAGTATTGGTTGGGATTGAACGCATCCGGATCTTCTTCCGTCAGACGTTTCGCCACGGAATAGTATGAACGTGGATCATCGGGCTCGACGGCTGTAGGACAAATAATGACTTCAGCACCAAAGGCTCTCAGGAGTTTTGATTTCTCCTCCGCAACCTTATCTGGCATGGTAAAAATCGCCTTGTATCCACGCACCGAGGCTGTCAACGCCAAGCCTAAACCTGTGTTTCCAGAAGTACACTCCACGATGGTTCCGCCTGGCTTGAGGAGGCCCTCACGCTCAGCAGCATCGATCATGTGCACACCAATGCGATCCTTGATACTGCCTCCTGGATTGAAGGCTTCAACTTTCGCCACCATCGTTCCCGGGAGCCCTCGGGAGATGCGATTGATTCGAACCAGCGGAGTCCCTCCGATGGTATCCAAGATATGATCATGTACTTTCATCTATTCACTCTCTTCATGCCTTCAGGGAGCTCTGCTTCACTGAAGAACTGTCCACCTACTGATTTGACGGAGACTGACAGACTCCTCAGAAGGTACACGAAATATGATAATACCCGAGACGCTCAAGAATACGATTCCAGTAATAATTCTCCGGATCCTCACGGAGTTCAGGTCCTTGGCCTAGGGGGATACGTCGGATAGGTTCCCTTTAGGACACTCAAGTCGTTGAATCATCGCCTACGGGAGAAAAGGAGATTTTGGAAAATGAGCCCTGTATCTGTGTTCCAAAACTCAGACCCCGAGGCTCTGGCCTGTCAATTGAGGCAGGATCTCCTCGATACCCTTCATCCCGGTGATCTGATCTGCATTCCCACAGGGCGTTCTCCCCTCGATCTATATCGGCAGATCCGGGAAGATGAGGCCTCTATCCGGCTGTGGCGAAGCCTCCGATTTCTCCAACTTGACGAATATATTGCCCCTGCCGCCCACATCGACAGTTTTCGGGACTACCTGCATCAACAGATCTTTGACCCCCTCGGCGTCGATAAATCTCGACTTCATACCATCGATCCTCAGGGTGATCCCAAAACCGAGGCTCAACGCTTGGATACAGTTATCTCTGAATGGGGCCCCCCAAGGGCCTGTATTCTCGGCCTAGGATCCAACGGACACATCGCCTTCAATGAACCCGGCTCCAACTTCTCCAGCTACACCGCAATAGACCTCACTCCAGAAACCATCAGCGCTAACTTCAAAGAATCTCCGCCAGCGCAGCTCAAGGCTCTGACCATCAGTCTTGAACAGATCTACGCCTCTCGTGATGTCTTTTTGCTGGTCCCTCAACCTGAAAAGAAATCGATCCTCGATCACTGCCTCAGAGGCCCCAAGGATCTTTCTGTCCCTGGAACGATTCTTCATGACCATCCCGGACTTCACATTTACCGGGCTTGAGCATTTCGTCACACCCCTGAGTGGACTTAGAATCACATTCTTGAAGCACGACAGCGTCGTTTCCGATTTCCGGCCATGCCATGAAAGGCGCGCCATGAATCCTGTGTTCTTTCTTCTCCTGCTAAATCTCTTCAATCTCAATGCGACGGCCATGGAAGATGTCCTCGATCCGGTCGGAGGAGATGGAGAACGAGGTCAATTTTCATTCGAAATTCTGAATACCGAAGGAAAAGCGGTCCCCTCTAGACTGACTTTTCGCAAGCCCGATGGCAGCCGAATGAAATTTTTTAGGAACACTCAAGTAAACCCTGCTGATCTCGCCATCAGAGACGATGTCATCTGCACGATTTCAGGGAAGGGTTTGATCACTCTTCCTGTCGGAACCTGGGTGATCTACGCCAGTCGTGGACCGGAATGGAGCATCCATAAACAAGAAGTGGTCATCTCCTCAGACACGCGAACCGAGACCACCTTCGAATTAGAACATCAGGTCGATACCCAAGGCTGGGCTGCGGCAGACTACCATCTCCATACTTTGACTTACTCAGGGCACGGAGACAGCAACATGCCAGAGCGTATTATCAGTATCGCGAGTGAAGCTCTCGAAGTCGGCATAGCGACAGACCACAACCATCACACTGATTACGCACCGACCATTGAAGAACTCTCAGCCGGCGAACATTTTCAGGGAATCGTCGGAAATGAAATCTCAGTTCCCCTCGGACATTTTAATGCCTTCCCCCTCGAGCCCTGGGGCGAGGTGATCGATCCTGGATCCGAAAACGGCCCGCGGATGTTTCGAGCGGTTCGAGCGATGCGAAGCCAACCGGACACGGGCATAGGAGAAGTCCCCGTCATCCAGGTCAACCATCCGCGCTGGGAAGCGATCGATTATTTCCGCATCGCAGGCCTCGACCCCATCACAGGGTCCTCCACTGACCCTGACTGGTCTGTCGATTTTGATAGCGTCGAAATCTTCAACGAAAACGCGGGCTGGGGTTACTACGATGCAGAGATAACAGACCGCCCTACAGGATCTAGCCGCCACTCCGTGCTTGAAGACTGGCATCTGCTTCTCAATCATGGCGCACGAATCACCGCAGTTGGAAATTCCGACAGCCATGCGGTCAACACCAACCTGGCCGGTTGGCCCCGAAATTACTTTCCCACATCAAATGACCAGCCAGGAAAGATCCCCATCAAAGAGATCTGCGATACTGTCAAAAATGGACAGGTCGTAACAACCTTCGGCCCCTTCGTCACATTTACAGTCAACGGTGCTGGAATGGGAGAGACCGTGACCGCTGAGAGGGCTGCTGTTCAACTCACAACAACAATACAGGCGGCAGACTGGATCGACGTCGACCGAGTACTCGTCATCGTCGATGGCGATGTGGTCGAAACCATTCCAGTTCCAGATAGCCGAGAAATCGTACGACTGGTCGATACCCGAAAAATACCTGTACGGACTGACGGTTGGATATCTCTGAGAGTTGAAGGGGATGAAAGCCTTGCCCCCATCGTTCCCGACAAGGTTCGACCGGTTCTTCCCATCGCAATCACAAACCCCGTGTACATCGATGCAGATGGAGATGGAATTGCAACGGCCCCTGTAGAGGTCGCCCGTCGCTGGCTGGAATCACATGGAAATGATTCGATGCGGTTGCACGCCGAGTGGCAAGCACGCCAACCTCGCCAGCGAGTGGCGCTCCTCAATGCATGCCTCGACGATTCAATACATTCCAGAACTCTCAGCCTTTGGGGACTGGAGGATCCTTCTAGAGTGGTTCGATTGGCAGCATGTCGATTGATAGAGAGAGCAGAAATCACTGCAGATGAATCTTTGCTGAATGCATTGAGAAGCCAACTTTCCACTCCCGAGCTTGACCCCTGGGCCACCGTTGTCATGCTGCGAGCCCTCCCTCTAGAAGAGAGCGGACCTATTATCGCAAAACTTTTGGGAGATAAGGGGAAGGCCGCTCTCGGTGTTCATACTCGCGAAGTGACTTCACTTCTTCCCGGTCAGTTTGTCCGTCGTATGAAAGTTTCGAACCCCATTCCCGGAGGAGGCAAAGAGGGTTTAACCCGTGTCCTAGGATTACCTCCCGAAGAAAGACCCACTGCCAACGTTCTCCTCTCGACAGAAGAAGGTCTCTTCGATCTTCGACAGTATGGGCGTGAAAAAGGTCGTTCAGATGATTGCGTAGTTGCGATGCAATGCTCTCTTCTGAGCCCCGATGATCGCTCTGTCACTCTCGCTTTAGGCTCAGACGACGGCTGTCTCGTCCAGGTGAATGGAGAGACGATCGTTGAAGATTACGCCGAACAAGGAGTCGACCCCCTTGATCATCTGATTCAGGTGAACTTGAAAAAAGGTGCCAATCCCGTTTTGTTCTTGGTTGAAAATGGAGGCGGTGGCTTTGGTGCATCGCTCAGAATTCTTGACAACGAGGTGGTCGTCGAAGCGACCTCCGGAGGATCCGAGCCGGGCAATTCTCTGCGTGTACAAATCCTCTCGGATCTCGCAGCATTGCTCAGTGCAGCCCAGTTGTACAGAATTGATGAACAGGTATGGCCGTCTTCACCCGAAGCGTTATTGGATCGATACATCACCAGTAAAAACCTGGTACGAGACCCCTGGGGGAAAAACTACATCATCGCTTCAGATAGCAACGGGATAGAAATCATCTGCCTCGGAGCAGACGGCGAAGAAGGTGGTATTGGCATCAACGCTGACATCGTATACAGACCCTGAAGAGTAAAAGAATACAGATCAACTCACGGGAGGAAGATTCGCCAATTTCTCAATGAGAACTTCCCTTTTGTCTTCTCTTCTTCGAGTCCAACCGGTCTTGTCGAGATGTTCCAGAAGCGGAATGGCGAACTTTCTTGTCGTGCCGAGTAGATCCTTGGCCTCTGCAGCAGTAAAGGGGCCGGAGGTTTCATGATGAGCAGCCAATCTTCTGACCGCTTCTTCTATCGCTTCTTGTAATAGAACCACATCCGGAGTCAGTCTCACTAACTCGCCACGATCCACCAACAAAGACTGTAGCTTAGTCAGTAGACTCACTGAGGTTCCTAATTCTTCCGCCAGGTCTTCGTTTCTTGCAGCCGCAAAGAAATGTTCCTTCAGATATGCTCGATAACTATCCAAAGCTTTTTTCTCTGCCTTTGGAATGGGAGGAACAAACCCCGGAAGAATTAATCTTCCTCCCGGTAATTTCTGCAGCCGATTTTCCGAGATAAGTTTTTCGAAAACCGCATCAAGAAATGATTCTTCTAAATGAACCTTATCTCGGATTTCCAACGCCTTGACCGACACTCTGTAGGGGTCTTTCCGAAAAGCATCCTCAATAGCAGCACCGATGCGCTCGCCAGCCATTCGCGTGCCCTCATTCAGCATCCAGCGATCACCCCCCAAGGCTGAAACTTCTTCGACCTCTACCAGTTGTTGGAGATATTCAGAGACTTGATCGCGGGTGACCGTCATCCTCCTAGAGAGCTCCTCAGTGGTATGTAATTCTAATAATGCGTCTCGGAGCAAACTTCTCAAATAGTCCAGAGGACTGTCCAGAGCTGACATTTTGCGTTTCACCGACTCGACTACGAAATCCTTGCCGGTCTTCAATCTCCAACGGGATCTGTCGAGGATTTCTCCCCCTCCCAAAGTGATCATCGGTGAGGTTTGCCGAAGAACAAAACGATCCCCCGGTGCTACCACGACAGGTTCTTCCAACCTGATCTGTGCCACAGCTTCATCTCCGGGTTCGAGTCGTGTGCAATCGAGAAGATATAACCGCCCCACGGCTTCCATCGTTCCTTGAAGAAAGCGCACTGACATCCGATGCAATAGGGGTTGTGCCAATCCAGGTAACGCACGCAAGCTGACCTCGATCATTTCTGTCGATCGAAAATAACCGGGAGTGGCAGCGACCATTCCTCTCGTCAGGTCTTTGTAATTCACATCTGCAAGATTGATGGCGGTCGAATGACCCGCTCGAGCACGATCCACCGTCACGCGATACGCCTGAAGTCCTCGCACTCGTCCTTTGTGATCTCCGGGTAGAATTTCAAGACGATCATCTTTTTCGACAGCACCACTCACAGGCACACCGGTGATGACAGTTCCATGCCCTTTAGATGAAAAGACACGTTGAATCGGCAACCTGAAGACTCCCCCAGATTCTTTTGCGGGTAATTCAGCAATCGCCGAGATGACTTCTTCTTTTAATACTTCGATACCTTCTCCAGTTTCAGCACTGACTTTGAGAATCGGTGCATCTGCGAGAAAAGTATCTGCCACGGTTTCACGAATCTCTTCCTCGACCAGTTCCAGCATCTCTTCATCCACAAGATCTATCTTGTTGATCGCAATAATGCCGCGCTGAACTCCGAGGAGAGTCATGATGGAGAGGTGCTCTAAAGTCTGGGGCATGACCGAGTCATCGGCGGCCACCACCAGAACCACCAGGTCGATACCACTCGCCCCAGCCACCATATTTCGGATAAATTTTTCGTGCCCAGGAACGTCGATGATCCCTACAAGCTCCCCCCCCGGCAATTTCATGGGGGCGAAACCCAGATCAATCGTCAATCCTCTATCCTTCTCCTCAGGCAGTCGATCCGGGTCAATTCCCGTCAGTCTGCGTACAAGAGACGATTTACCGTGGTCTATGTGGCCCGCCGTGCCAACGACGACGCCAAAAATACTGTCATGGGTGCTCAATGAGATCCTCCAGATCTGAGGATCTACGCTGAAGGACAAGAAGTAAAGTCCTGCTCTCTTGACGATAGCCCTGTTTTGTTCCAGCATTTGGGCATGAATACTTCAAGAGACCAAATATTCTGCAAGATCGCCATTCAGCAAGGACTCTGGTCTGAGGCTGAAGCCACTCTGTTTTTGAACCAATATATCTCTGAAGGCTCTCCTGGGCGCTTTGGAGACTGGGCCTCACAGCAAGGTGCTGTGCCCCCAGCGATGGCGACAAGAATAGATGCCGCTATCGAGAAGAAGATGGGGCCCCCAAAACCTCGACCTTCAACTGCCTCCCAAGGATCTACTTCAGGAAGAAAAGCTAAAAAAGGTCGCTCATCCCGCCGTAAGAGAAAAGGGAGCGGAGGCCTCGGCATCGATTTCGAGAAAAATCCGGTTCAAACATCCATATACCTATCCTGTGCAGTGATCGCCATCGGCATGGTCTTTTATGTGGTGTATCAATTCCAGAAAACTGACCCTGTCAGAGAATCCGTGGTCACCCAGGAATCTCCAGAAGACAAAGCGAAAAAAGAAGCACAAGCCAAAGCTGCCGCAGAAGTATTGGCCGCTCAAAAACCAGACTTCAGCGAAGAAGAACTTCGCGGTATGGATAACGTCATCAATCAGGCGGTTGCAGATGCCCGACAATTTCTCCGTGATGGAAAATTGGCCAAGGGGATCCAAAGATTAGAAACTGTTCGCAATGACTTGGGTGGAGATGATCTTCCTGAAGCTCAAAAGACTCGTATCGATGGCCAGATTACTGAGCTGAATCAGATTCGAGTCGACACCTACAATGACCTGCTCAGTGAATACCGAGAGGCCCTGTCCAACTCTAACTCGGAAGACGCAGCAGACCTTCTCGACGAAATCGAGATGAACTGTGGCTCTGAATTCCGTGCCCGAGCTGAGAAGGAGGGGGCTTAATAAGCCTGCTCAATATGGCTCGTGAAAGACTTCAAAAATATCTGGCTCGTTGTGGCCATGGATCCCGTCGTCGGGCTGAACTCCTCATTGAAAAGGGCTTAGTCCGCGTCAACGGCGAGGTCGCAGAACTCGGCATCAGTATCGATCCCGTCAAGGACGAAGTCGTCCTTCATGGAGAAACGGTACAACCCCCTAATTCATTGACCGTCATGTTTCACAAAACAGCGGGCACCATTACCAGCACCCACGACACTCACGACCGATTAACCGTCATGGACATGCTTCCTAAGCGTGTCGTCGATGCGGGTGTCTTGCCTGCGGGTCGCCTAGATTTGGAAACCGAAGGTCTTCTGATCATGACCAATGACGGGGATTTGCTCCACAGAATTACTCACCCCCGTTACCGATGCCATAAGGAATACTTTGTCGTTCTCTCAAGGGCACCCTCCGAAAGAGTCCTCGAAACATTGCGACGCGGTGTCTTCCTTCCGGACGTCGGAAAAGAAACATCTCCTGCCCAAATCACTCGTCTTCGCCGGCGCAAAGACGGAACCGCTTCCCTTCACATCGTTATCCACGAGGGAATGAAGCGACAGATACGTAGAATGTTTTCCGGACAAGGTTTGGAAGTCACATATCTGAAACGAATTTCGATCGGCAAACTCGACCTCGGCGACCTCGCACCTGGCAAACACCGAACGCTCAAAGATCGTGATCTTGACATGCTTCTTCATACGGACGTGGAAGATAAAAAACGCCCCTCACACCAAAATCAGCGTGAGGGGTCGTCGAGATCAGGGCGAGACTCGTCTCGAAGTTCATCTCGAAGTTCATCTCGAAGTTCATCAAGAGACTCTTCTGACGACTCTTCTCGAGGTTCTTCTCGAGGTTCTTCTCGAGGCCCTCGTGATTCACGTCGCTAGTTGAGAACGAGTTGTACATTTCCGTAGACCGCTGTTGATTCGATCTCTACTTCCCACAATCCGGGAAATGCGATATCTGACAATGATTTATAGATGACGTCACCACCGTTACCAAAGAAGGTCTCGTCGAAAATCTTGGCGCTGACTCCATCGTAAATTCGAACACGCATGATGCCGTCGAAGTTCAATCCATCCAAAGTCACATACGCATCCGGTAAATCACTAAACCAGAGGTATGACTCCGAGGAGTAGAAATTAGAGAACTCACCTTCATAGGAAAAGAATAGATTTTCCTTGGTCACCAGAGGTTCGTTGACACAAATTCCACAGCCATGATTCATGCAGCCGGAACTGGTCAATAACAACAAGCCCACTGCCATGGAGAGCAATCGAGAAGACATCTTCCCTCCCATCTAGGAGCCCACTTTGGGATCCACAAGAATAGACGGAGCAAAGCTATGATTATTCACTCTTTTTTGCCGAATGGGAGACTGATCATGAAGTGTCCCAACTGCACCCCTACGCCTACTATTCGGTTTTTTGAGAAAAGAAGCCCATGCCTATCTTTTCTTCGTGGTAGTGGGACTCTTCGCAAATTATCATGAATCTGCTCTGAAATTGTCGAGAGTTCATCTGTTGAAGCTGAAGGCTTCAACCACAAATTAGGACGAGGTACTTTATGCGTATGGCAGCCTTTTTTGGCATCGTGCTTGTTTTGCTGACGACTTCTTCATTTTGTTGGGCCCATGACCCCTTCGATGATATTCCGCCTCCCTTCTTGGTCGTCGAAAAAATAGATCGCGAAGATCCCTTTCGACAACTCGATGATGTTCTGCCAACTCCCAATGAAGCACGCTTAGCATCTGGAGCACCTGGCCCAGGATATTGGCAACAGCAAGTGGATATGGATATCGAAGTCACTTTAGATGCAGAAGCCCATCGTCTCGTCGGTGTCGAGCGAGTGACCTACCACAACAAGTCACCCCACACGCTGACCTACTTGTGGATGCAACTGGATCAAAATCGTTTCCGAAAAGAATCGATAGGTTCAATGTCACGAGCGGATGGTCTTGATGAAGAAGAGAGCATTCGCTGGCTCAGGCGCGTCGCGTTTGAACAGGAGTTTTCTGGAGGATTTGATATCACCTCCATCACTCATAAAAATAACGAACCTCTCAATTACATCATCAATGACACGATGTTACGCATCGACCTTCCGGAACCATTGCTTCCGGGCGGCGTCTTTGAGTATTCCTTGGACTGGAACCACAACATCGTCAATGCCGACGTCCTCAGAGCTCGAGGTGGATACGAATGGTTTGAGGAAGCGGAAAACGCCATCTACGAGATGGCGCAGTGGTTTCCGCGGATGTGTGCCTACACCGACTACACCGGCTGGCAAAACAAACAGTTCATAGGAAGCGGTGAATTCACTCTCGAATTTGGTAACTACACCGTCGCCATCACTGTTCCGGATACCTTCGTGGTCAGTGCTACGGGAGAACTCGCTAATCCTGGAGAAGTTCTCACAGATCGTCAGCGAGAACGACTCGAACAATCGGCCAACGCTGAAAAGCCGATGTTTGTGATCACTCCGGAAGAAGCGCTCGCCAATGAAAAATTAACCGCAACAGAAACACGCACCTGGGTCTTCAAAGCGGAAATGGTGCGTGACTTTGCCTGGGCGGCTTCCCCGAAGTTTATCTGGGATGCACTCGGCGTGGATGTTCCCGGCGGTGGGAAAACGATGGCGATGTCATTCTACCCCAATGAGGGAGAACCTCTTTGGAGTCGTTACTCGACTCATGCCGTCGCTCATACTGTCGAAGTCTTTTCAGAGATGACGATTCCATATCCATACCCGGTCGCCATCAGTGTCAACGGTCCCGTCGGCGGCATGGAATATCCCATGATCTGTTTCAATGGACCACGTCCGGAAGAAGATGGCACCTATTCTGAGCGCACCAAGTATGGATTGATTGGCGTGATCATTCACGAAGTCGGCCACAACTGGTTCCCAATGATCATCAACTCTGATGAACGCCAATGGACATGGATGGATGAAGGCCTCAACACTTTTGTTCAATTCGTCACACAACTGACTTGGGAAGAGGACTATCCTTCCCGGCGGGGCGAAGCACGAAGTATTACCAGCTTCCTTGCGAGTTCTGATCAGATGCCGATCATGACCAACAGTGAACAGCTGATTCAATTCGGGAACAACGCATACGCCAAGCCGGCCACAGCCCTCAATATTCTTCGTGAAAGCGTCATGGGTCGTGAACTCTTCGACTTTGCTTTCAAAGAGTATTGCCAACGCTGGGCCTTCCGTCGCCCCGAACCCGCGGACCTCTTTCGGACATTGGAAGATGCCAGTGGTGTTGATCTCGATTGGTTCTGGAGAGGCTGGTTCTTTACCACTGACCATGCCGACCTCGCCATCGATAGCGTGACTCGCTATCACCTCGATACAGGGAACCCAATGATCGAGAACTCATTGAAAAAAGATGAGCGTGATCAGGACCCTGATTGGATCAGTCGTGTTCGCAATGAGGGTATGGGCTTTCGTACCGACCGTTTTCCGGAGTTACTCGATTTCTATAACAGTTTTGACGAACTCGATGTCACCGACCACGATCGTAGAGGGTACGAAAGTTTTCTCTCTCGCCTAGAAGCAGGAGACGCTGACCTGATCGATCGGGATTGGAACTTTACAGTCGTACGGATGCGAAACTACGGAGGGCTGATCATGCCGGTCCCTCTACAGATGACTTATGCCAATGGAGAAACAGAGCAACACCGTCTTCCCGCCGAGTTGTGGCGCGAAAACCCGAGAGTGATCTCTAGACTTCTCGTAACACGCGAACCGATTGTCAGAGTCGAGATCGATCCTTGGCTAGAGATCGCTGATGCCGACAGAGCCAACAACATCTTCCCTCAGGAAATCGATCAAAAACGATTCCGTATTCGCCCAGACGGAGATCGTTCTAATCCGATGCAGAGGGCTCTGGAAAATCGTGGGAGAAGAGACACTGAAATCGCAGCACGGAACCTGGCCGAGAAAATTGCGAAGCGTTTTGCCGAAGCCGACAGTGGCACTCCGGTACCAGCGGCTTCGAATATTCTTCGCGAGTTGAGCCAAGATGCCTTTAGCGACCCTTATGGGAACGTTTTTTCGGTTTTCGATGCGATAGATTCTGAGAGCATCGCACAGATTCTTTGCCTAGGTTCCGATGGAGAACCCGGGACCGAAGACGACATTTCATGGATTGTATTCAAAGACGGGTCGATTCATGAGCGGATTCCAGAGAAGTAAATCCCGCTGCGGGATTTCATGAGATGTATCCCACAGGGAACTTCCGAGTGTAAGATTGAAGGAGGCCGCAGCCGAGAAGCTGTGGCCTCCTTTAATATCAGTTCCAAAGCCGTAATTTGAGTGAGGATCTCTGTTTTGTCTGCCCATGATGAAAACCCCCCTCCCTCATCAGAATCTCGCCTCGAAGAGATTCTGATTTGGTTGGAGGAACTGGCCGCAGATCACTCGACACTCGCTAGCATGGATGAGGAAACACGGAATCGTCTCCGTGCTGCAGCGGGCAAGATATCATTCCCCGACCGTTCCGATCGTCGAAGTCTCGCACGAAAGAGACGTCTCGATAAACGGCGCGCCGCCCGCCAACGTGACGATGCGGCTCTCAATGCGACCAGTAATCGATCCTTGAAAAGAGCGCTGCGATTTCCAGTCGCCCCTCTCGCCATCTCTATGGATGAAGATTCTCGTAAACTTCTTGAGATTCAGGCGGCAGAGGTCGAAGCAAACGAAACCGATGACACCCTTCTTCTCGAACCGAGAAACTGCTACATCTGCAAAACCGATTATCGAAAAGTTCACCACCATTACGATTCGATGTGCCCGGACTGCTCAGAACTCAATTGGCTCAAGCGTCATCAAACTGCCGATCTCAGTGATCGATACGCGGTGGTCACGGGTTCACGTGTGAAGATCGGTTATGAAATCGTCCTGATGCTACTTCGTTCTGGTTGCACCGTCGTTGCGACGACTCGGTTTCCTTGCGATTCCGCGCGCAGATTTGCCGCTGAAGACGATTTCCAACAGTGGAGCGACAAACTCCTGATTCATGGCCTCGATTTGAGGCATACACCCAGCATTGAGGCGTTTGCAAATTATTTGGAAGACACACTTCCTCAACTTGATTTCCTCATCCATAACGCCTGCCAAACGGTTCGTCGTCCACCTGCGTACTACTCTCATCTCATCGGTGGAGAAGATGCTGCTGACTTGCCGGAGCATGTTCGCCCACTGTTAAGAAACCATCAGCAGTTGGTCGAAGTGCTCAAATCTAGCGGAGAAAAACGTGCCGAAGCGGGCTTAGAGTGTCGAGATTCCACCGGGATCACCCCGGCCGAAACAGCCCTCATAGAAAAATCGGAAGACCCGAATATTCTTCAAGGGGGAGTGACGCATGCCGCTCAACTGAGTCAGATGGATCTCCTCGGTGAAAGTCATGAAGCCCATCTGTTTCCTCCGGGGATCCATGATGGGGATGGACAACAGCTCGATCTCCGGGAAAAGAACTCCTGGCGTATGGAACTTGCTGACGTTCCCACCATCGAATTGATCGAGGTTCAGTTGGTCAACTCTATTGCTCCTTTTGTCCTCACCTCACGACTCAAACCATTGATGTTGCGGAACAAGAACAATGATCGCCACGTGGTCAACGTTTCAGCGATGGAAGGACAGTTCTACCGGACTTTCAAGACCACTCGCCATCCCCATACCAACATGGCGAAGGCCGCCCTCAATATGATGACCCGGACCTCGGCCCCCGAATTCGTGAAGGACGGCATCCACATGAACAGTGTGGATACGGGCTGGGTCACCGATGAAGACCCCTTCGAAAAAACTGTCGTCAAAGAAGAGGAGCAACGCTTTGCGCCACCTCTCGATTCGATCGACGGTGCTGCCAGAGTGTTAGACCCCATCCTTTCAGGATTCAACACCGGCGTGCACTGTTGGGGACAATTCCTCAAAGATTACGTCCCCACCCGCTGGTGAACTCGACTTCTCTGCTTCACACCTGAAAGATCCGCAATCGGTCATCGGACGACCTCCCTTCCGATGACGACACGAGGACTTCACTGATAAGCGTTCACTGAACACTCTCATGTCTTTTTGAAAGATTTGATCGCTGGCACTCCCTTTGCTATGTCCCTTTGCGATCCGATCGCCGGGTCTCTGTCTTTCATGCTTTTCGCCAAGGGAGTTTCATCATGCGTCCAGGACGTCACGTTTTTTCATATCTGATCACCTGTCTTTTTTTAGCCCTGATCGGACTCATGATCGTCCACGGAGCGGGACTCGCAGCCATCCCACCCTTGATCATCGCAGACTCCTCGCAAGATCATCTGCTGCTTCTGAACGATGCCAATGGTGACGGGGCATACCTCGATGATTCTGAAATCAGCATCATCTATAACGACTCCTCTGATGTGCCGCTCTCCGTTCCTGCAGCAATGCTTCAAAGAGATGAAGATCTGTTACTTCTCGATGGGGGAAGTCTCGATACTCTTTTGTCACTCCGTGATACGAATAAAGACGGATTCCTCTCTGGAATAGATGAGATCACTTCCCTCTACGATGGTGGAAATTCTGTCCCCGATTGGGTCTACCCCACTTCGTTGTGCCGGGGCCCTGCGGCTGAATCGATCAGTGAGGGCGAGACACTCTACGTCGCAGATCGCAGCACCACTCGCAGACGCGTCCTTCGATTACACGACACCGATGGAGATGGTCTCTTCCATACTCCAGGAGAATGCCAAGTGTGGTGGAGTGCCAACACCACAACAGGCACAGATCCCTTGTTACTACCGACAGCCATCACTCCGTTAGGGAACGAGAGCGTGTTAGTCGGCGACGGCTCTCAAGGCACTGTGTACCGATGCCAGGACAACAATGGCAATGGAATCATCGATGATGCGACAGAGTTCACCCTATGGTTCTCTCAACCTGCCGACCACGGGATCAGCACTGTGGATCACTTGATCACCGGTATTCATGGAGAAATCTATCTCGCCGATGAAACCGCTCAACTCATCCTCTGTCTCATTGACCACAACCAAGATGGCGATTCCGATGATGAAGGCGAAGTCATCCCCTTCTCCACAACTCTGGCACCTCGTGCCCTGCTCGCCCACCCTGCCGGTGGAGTCTTTCTTGCGGATGCCGCTCAAGACACTCTATTTCATTTGATAGATTTAGATGGAGATCAGATCGCATCTCAACCCACTGAGATGATCACCCTGATGCCCACTCCGACGCCCGAGCTCTCGACACCTACTGCGCTTTCTTTACCCCCCGGCTGGACTTCTCTACATTTTGAAAGTATCGAGCCTGCATGGGTCGACAGGGACGGAGGAACCATTCTAGAAATCCATGGGGATGGTTGGATTCAAGGTGAGAACGTTTCTCTTGAATTGGCGGGGCTGGCCATCGACACCCGCAGTGCATTTCCACAAAGACTTCTCGTCGAACTCCCCGCACTCCCGGAAGGGGTTCATGACCTTATCCTTCATGCAGGAGATCGACATGGTTACTTCCCTTCTGTGATTCCAGTAGTTCCTTTTTTTCTACGAGGCGATGTCACAGGAGACGGAGTCATCAATCTGGCAGATCCTCTAAGATTATTGGAATGGATTTATATCCCAGGAACCGAACCCTTGCCCTGCCTCGATGCCGCCGACAGCAATGACGATGAACTTTTACAGATGATCGATGCGATCTGGGTTCTGGAATACTTGTTTGGAGAAGGGCCTCCACCGTTGAGCCCATTTCCTGTTCCTGGTCCGGACCCCATCGCCGAGGGTCACGGCTGCATGAACTGAAAGTCTATCTATATATAGTTCATACTTCACACCGAATACTCTTTGAATAGAGGTTCAATCCTCTTTTCTACAGAGTGGATGCAGTTTCCTCATCGAGTAACGTATAAGAAGTTGGTCAAAACCAGTTGATTAAAGCCCGTTGGTCAAAACCAGTTGATTAAAGCCACAGGGCGTCTTGGAAAAGGGTTCAATTCCGAAATGGTAAAATCTGAAAAGAACTACGCCGTTGCAGTCATCTTGTCATCTATTTTCGGCGTGTTTGGGATTCAACATTTTTATCTCGGAAGGTACGTTCTCGGATTCCTCGATTTAGGGCTCTCCATCTCTGGCATAATTTACCTCGCCAACGGTCATGTCCTCGAATCAACGATTTGCTTTGGAGCCGATATTCTTCACACCATTTGGGTCACGGTTGAACTCTTCATTGGAAAATTCAAAGACGGAAATGGTCACGTCGTCTGTTATCCCGGACAGAAATTGCAAAAGGATTTCGAATGAACAGTAATAATCGTATCGATAGTCACAGCGATAAAGGGTTTGTTCCTACAACATTGCTCGTCATATTTTTGGGGACTCTAGGCTTCCATAGATTTTATGTTGGAAAATATATCACCGGAATCTTAATGCTCTTCACCCTTGGAGGTTTTGGCATTTGGCAATTGATCGACTATATCATCATTCTCACAGATGGGTTTTCTGATAGTGAGGACCGACCCATTCGCAGAGCGGATCAAATTCAGAGTCAGAGTTCCAAAGACTTTATACCCACATTTTTTCTCTGTTCGTTCTTGGGCATTTTTGGAATCCATCGTTTTTACACCGGCAATTTTTTGTCAGCGATACTGATGCTCCTGACCCTAGGTGGCCTCGGAATTTGGGTCCTGATCGACACCCTCATGATTTTGACTGGCGGCTATAAGGATGGAGAAGGCCTGACCGTCTGAACCGGTTTCCAGCCAATTGTGCAGATCCAGAAGTGTAGGAATCATGGAAGCACGATGGAGAGATCGTGATTTCGCCCACTTCTTCAAAAATATTCCGCATCTCGCACTATTCCCGATAATTCGACGGAATGGGGTGCCTGCTGGCTTATGAGGCCCTGTTCAGGCTTGCCAGCACCGTTTTTCATTCTGGATCAGAGCGCTTGAAATCGACTTATATCCCCGGTAACCGGGACAAATCAGCCCAAAATGGCTACAGTCTACGTTGGTATTCCTTACTGAAAGTCTAAATCGACTTAAGGTTTGCCACGTCGCTCCATTTGGAATCGACGAGAACAACACTTGAGGCCCCAATTTTTGAGAGACTCCGATGGATACGATCGACCCATTTGCCAATGTTCCTGCTCCCTTGCGCGCGGCTATCGTCGCTCGAGGATTCGAAAAACTGACTCCCGTGCAAGAAGCCGTTCTTTCTTCTGAAGGATCTGATAGAAATCTTCGGATTTCTTCCCAGACCGGTTCTGGAAAGACTTTGGCGCTCGGCCTTCGACTGGCCAGTGATCTGATTCCTAGTGCTGACGCACCCTCGGATGCTTACTCACATGCGGGCCCACGGGCCCTCTTGATCACTCCGACTCGTGAACTTGCCGTTCAGGTCGCGGGTGAATTGCGTTGGCTCCTGGCTCAAATCAAAGGTGTATCCGTAGAAGTGGTCACTGGCGGATCTGACATCAGTCGCGAACGCCGAGCCTTGAAAAAGTCCCCGGCGGTTCTGGTAGGAACACCCGGACGACTACTCGACCACATCCGCTCTGGCAAACTCGATTGCTCTTCGATGCGGCAGGTCGTCCTTGACGAAGCGGACCAGATGCTCGACATGGGTTTCCGTGAAGAGCTCGAAGCGATTCTGGACAACCTCCCCGAAGATCGCTACAGCCATCTCGTTTCTGCCACCTTCCCCTCAGCCGTCAAAAGGCTGGCGGATGGTTTCCAGAAAAATCCTCTGATCGTCGAGGGTACACGACTGGGTGAAGCGAATGCCGATATTCAGCATGTGGCCCACCTGATTCGTCCGCGAGAACTCGAGAAAGCCCTCGTCAACGTCTTGCTCCATTCCGAAGGAGAGCGGGCCTTGATCTTTGTTCGACGCAGAGTCGACGCCACGGAATTGACAGAACGTCTCTCCGCCAAAGGTCTCTCCGCTGCCCCATTCAGTGGAGAACTGAATCAGATGCAACGGACTCGCACACTCAACGCCTTCAAAAATGGTGAACAGAAGATTCTTATCGCCACCGATGTGGCCGCGCGCGGCATCGACGTCCCTGGAATCAGCATGGTGATCCACGCTGACGTTCCGGCAGATGTTGAAAATTACACACACCGAAGCGGACGAACCGGCCGTGCAGGACAAAAGGGACGTAGCATCTTGATGGTGCCTCTGCATTTGCAGAGCCGAGTCAGACGTGTGCTCTCCTCCGCACGAGTCGAAGCACAATGGCAACCCGTGCCAAGTCCCGCACAAATCGAAAAGCGGCACACCAAAATGTTCCGCAGGGACCTGCACGAAGTTCTTTCCAACCCCGACAACATCTCTGAAAAGCAAAACTCCTATGCGAAGTTTTTGCTAGAGCAGCCGGAAGAGCGCACACCAGAACAGATCATAGCCGCCCTTTTACAGATGGCGGAACCGGCACCCGCACTGCAGGGATATTCTCTGGAAAAAATAACGGAGAATTCTGCCTCGCAAAGATCTCCTCGATCCCGCGATGCCCATGGACATCAGGGACTTCGAAAGCGTGACCTTTCAGGATCCTTCGATGTCTTCGAAATTAACTGGGGTACACAAAACGATGCTAATCCAAGCCGCATCTTGTCGCACATTTGTCGACGTGGAAACGTCAACAGAGCTGCCGTTGGAAGCATCAGCCTTGGCCCCGTGTTCAGTACCTTCGAGGTGTCAGATACCGTCTCTGAGAGTTTTGAAAAGTCTTCTCGCCGTCCCGATGAACGAGATCCTGATCTCAACATTCGTCGCAGCAAGAATTCTTCTGTACCGAAGAAACCCAGACGACCCAAGTCGCATCGGGGTAAAGGTAAAAAATCTTACGAAGGTCGTCCAAAGGCGCGGGCTGGAAGTCGCGGCTAACACAGCCGTCCATCTCACATCCTCATCTGCATTCCTATAAGAGGTCTCTAGCGATCCTTCTGTCCGGGCAACAACCCTTTTAGCCCAGCAGGTAGACGCTTCTTCAATTCTTCACTGACCTTATCGCGCAGTTGCTGCTCGACGGCATCGCCGACGTCGCCCCCTGTGAGTAAAAGTTTCAGGCCCGCTTTTTCCTGGTCACCCAATCCCCACTCTTCACTGTTATCATCGATCGCCGTGATGGCGGCCGAGATCAGAGCATCGATCACAATCTGAAACACTTCTGCAAGCAGGACGCCGTTTTCTTTTTCTCCGATCCCTGCCAATTCAAAGTCGGGGAGAGATAACGAAACCGGCTTGGAAAATCCACCGGGCAAACTCAATTGCCCCGAAAGCTGGAGATCTCTGACTTTCAATAGTGCGATCACCACTGGAGGTCCCTTTTTTGTGACATCCGTTTTCTTTGATGCCTCATCTTTTGTTGGCAACAACTCTTTCATACGGTTGCGAAGGTCGAGCAAGTTCAGATGAAAGCCTTCATCGTCCACCACCGTATCAACGGTAAGTTCAAGACCGCGAATATTGACCTCTTCGATACGCACCGGTTTCGAAAGAAGTTGTGCGGGTGGTAACTCAAGCTCGATACTCTCAAGTTTAAAGAATTCTTCTGTCGGATAGAGATCAGGGTTTCTCAACTTCAAACCCTCTATCGCTGCTTCGCCAGAAAACACACGCATGGAAACTTTTCCAACATCTGTTTTCCCTGAACCTATGGCGGCGTCCCCGCCCAAAACCAGAGCACTTTCGATCAACGCCGGCAGGCTGGTCACGAGAACACCCACCAAAAGTGCGATACTGCCTAAAATTATCACTAACAGTTTCAACCCACGCATGGTGCCTCCACAGAACTCTGGTTTGATGAAAATTCAATATACCGAATTCAAAGCAGGAAAAGAAACGATCAAACGATCAAACGGTGAAACGGTGAAACGGTGAAACGTGTCAGGGAGTCATGAGGAGTGCAGAAACTCCTCCGTCTTCATAAGATCTTAGAAAAGGGAGACGGACGATGATGGCTTCGAACTTCTACAGCAGTTTCATAACTTCCTACATACTCTTTCTCAAGCGGGATGAAGCACTGCTACAAAATCTGTTGGCCACGCTCTGTGGGGCGCATGACGTGACCCACTTCTATGGACAGCCGTTGAACGATTCACAATCGAGGACATCCGCCGTCGGGTCTAGGCCGCAATCTTGAGGGCCCGGAGGTGGGAGATCGCCTGATCCTGTGAAGAGCATCGCTAACAAGGTCACAGGGTCTGAGATATCAAAACTTCCATCATCATTGGAATCACAGGCATCTTCACAAAAAGCAGGCCCCCCCATTGCGAACAATGAAATCAATGCCGATATGGCATCTGAAATATTGAGAGACACATCTAAGTTGCAATCTCCTCGGAGAAAACTCGGCTCGGTGCTCACTCGACGAAAGTCCGCAGACACCAACAAGTGATCGGAACCATTGGAATCGCTGAACTGCAATCCATGCTGAGCCAGAGTGGCGGCTGAAAGATCTTGAGTCAGCAGTACAAAAGAACGACCCGGATCTAAAACAGCATCGGAATACATGATGTAATCTAGAAATCCTGGCAAATACGCTCCGTTATCATTCCTCCAAGTATAAATTTGGCGCTGGGCAACTTGGCGTGATCGCGTATCGATCAGCGAAGTCCCGTCAGCATCAGGAGGAGCATCCCAACCCCATTGCGATTCGTCGATAATGTCTCCGGTCAGCAGCGTGGTTCTTTGTTGAGACATTCCCACAAAATTCATGTCACCCAAAATCAAAATCGGTGCATTGGGATGAGTCGAAAGTAATCCTGCGATTCTTTGATCTCGAATAAAGGCACTGATCTGATCACACTCGTTTTGCCGACCCGCATCATTGGAACAACAGGGGAGATGAGCATTGATCACCATTGTGGGTACACCCCACTCCGCAGTGGTGTCGATCCATGCGGCGACATTCCCCGAGAGTGGCCACACCTGCAGAACAGGAAATCGGCTGACAATTTTGCAATCCGATTGGCCTGCGCCGTACCAGATCCCTCCCCCTGAAGGACTGATCCATGATTCAACATATTCCACAGTCTCTGCCACCGAGTGATTATAGATCTCTTGGAAGCCATAGATATCCGCAGCGACAGCAGCGAGCTGTCTTCCGATTCTGCCACCTTCGCCCTGCCAAGGATTATCAGTGAGCACATTGTAAGTGACCACTCGCACGTCAGACGGAAACTCACGGTCCAGCGGAATCTCTATATCGGTCGGCAGTTGCCCAGTTGCAAGGACGTGGGTCAGGCTTCCAGTATTGGGAACACAATCTCCGCCGGGTCGATCATCGCACAACAAGACTTTGATTTCGGATCCCAGTGAAACGATGGGCGAATTTCGTCGGAGACTAATTTCAAACTCCGTAGAAGACACCGTCGGTGCTGCAACGATTCCAATGTCAAAATGATCGAAGGATGTGGAGCCTCCTCCTGACCACAAGGTTCCCTGTCGTGCACCGAAATCCCACTCTAGGTCAGCTCCCATTCCTGAGATAGCGAGCCCTGTATCGGGGTTAGAGTCGGTATCGATGTACAAAATAAGCGTGTCTTCTTCGTCGAGTTGCACTTCAGGTCCGGCAAAATCGAAACGGACAAAGAGAGAATCGTCATCTTCGGCTACGGAAAGAGAGAGGATATCAAGCCCTCCCGGTACAGCGTCGCCCATCGAATCCAGAGTCGGTGAAACTCCACTCCAATCGTCGTAGCGCTCATCGATCACCACTGCGACTTGCGTCGGAGGGCCATCCAAAGTCACAACACTGCAGTGACTTGGACATGAAACCCACTGTCCTGGTGCCGTTAAGGTTCCGACGATCGAAAGATCCAAGGTAGAGAGCGATGTATATCCTGTGAGCGTATGAGCCGTCGCACTCCCTGGCAGAGTGACTGTCGTGCCATTCACTGTCAGTTCGATGGCATCGTAGGATTGTGGATTTGTCCATGTCGCTTCCATACCATCCTCTGTAGGAATGCATGCAAAGCTTTCGATGGATGACAAGATTGAAACTTCCGAGGTAAAGATCTCGGCACACCAACTGTTGAGAACACCATCGGCATTCGCAGGAAATCCATCGGTAATGTTCAGCGTCCAGATGCCTTCAGATCCTTGCCCACTAAAAATACTGAGTGAGCCGTTCGACGGTTGCATGTAACAGCCGTAGTCATAAGCCAACACACCATTCTCGACTCCCTCGTCACTGAATATGACACGAAGATCATCCAAATCTCCTCCCAAGCCATCATGAAGCCTGAGAGCAGTTCCACTTGGAGAAACCACATCGACGAGCAAGTCTGCAACGAATCCGTGAGAAATATCGACACTGACATGAAGATCTTCGATCAGGAGATCTTCATTGATCACCAAGGAATCGGAGATGGATACAGGAGTTCCATTCTCTCCTCCGAAATCCAAAGCGGGAGAGGAACAAACCTCAAGATCGGGTTGAGCCAACACCCCTCCCGAGATCACCCATATCCAAATGAGAATCAAAGGTATGCGCATTAGGGACATGAATAGGTATCACAATCGAGAGCATCCCCAGTCGGATCGACTCCACAAGCCCCGAAAGGAATTGCTGGTTCAGGGCCTCCGCTAAACAGGGCGGAGAGCACATAAACCGCATCGGAAATATCGACAGCTCCATCATCGTTGGTATCGATCGCGTCGAGGCAGGTCGCGCCCCCACCCCCAAAGAGGTAATCCAATCCGCACACGGCATCCGCAATATTGAAGATCCCATCTGTATTACAATCGCCTCGTTTGAAAATCTCCTGTGAAACAGTGACCTGTGCCAGAAACTCTGCAGCGACCACGTTGATGCTGTAGTCCACCCCGGTGTTGGTAGAAAAGGTCGGCGTGACCATGCTCGGAGTAGACACCTGTAGGTAGCCCGAGGCATGACTGCCCCACTGACTTCCCCAAAAACCGCTAGCGACTTGAGATATCGGAACGTTGGCCGTTGGAGTCCCCGCAGTATTCGGAGTTCCCGAGTTTTCGAGAGCCGCGATGAGAAGTGAGTTTTCGCCCGAGGTAGTGAGACTGACAGAGTTCACCGTATTCCCCGTGTTGGAGTTGCTGGCCCCGTAACCCTGCGCAGTGCCGGACAAGGCATAAGCCGCACCGATACCGCCATTGGGATTCGACGCAGAAACTTCGATGGTTCCATTTCCTATCGGGCCGGGATGATCCAAATAAAAGATAGCAGCCGTACCATTTTCTCCAGCGGCATCCTCCTGAATCACTTCCGTCATGATTTGACCGGAGTAGCGAACATCGAAAACGTAACCATCTCCGTTGTTGAATCCATGTTCCGTGCCAAGGGTCACCACCAGCTTGTCAGCACCCGCCGCATCAAATCCAGCGAGACCTGTCACAGCATTGAGCCCATCGCCATTCTGCATCGCGAATTGAGCGGTAGCCTCCACCGTGATCACTCCTGATACCCCTGAAGGATGAGTCGTCGCAAAGTGGATGTCGGATGGATCGGTTTCATAGAGACCTGAACGCATCGTCACAAGATATGAGTATGGAGTCGCCGGCTGCAGTCCGATATCGGTGTAGGCGGCACTCGGCTGCCAGCCACTCGAAGTCGCACCCGGATTCCCACTCATCTCTGTGAAGAGATATTCAAGGGGCTCTCCCGTACTGCTCGTTCCAGAAACGGCTCTCATCGTGATGGCTGACGAACTTCCGGCCGTCGGAGCCAAATCAAAGGCCGCAGGATCGGGAGTCACCTTCGCCCAGGTAAAAAGAATCTCGGGGTCGGTCGGAAGACCATTGATTTCCGCATCGGGCGTGAGCAACAACTGAATACGGGTGATTTCTCCAGCAGCTGCGGGCAAATTGATCGCTTCGGTTCGAAGACTGTTCCCTTGAAGTGGATCGATGCCTGGCTCCCATGAGGCCGCCAACATATAGGTCTTGACGATGCCGCCCTGTGTGACTCTGACACAAACATCACAGCCCCCGGAGGGGGCAAAGATCGCCTGTGCCAACGCTCGATCGTCGGCACTCGTCGGATCGAATAGCTGAATCAGGCCTCCGGTGTAGGGGCCGATCGGCGGGTACGCCATGTTGACGGTAGGATTCGCCCCCGACACGGATGCCATCACACTGATGACCTGTTGATGACGTTCGAGGGGAAACTGGATGCCGTTATTGGAAACGATGTTCGTGTAATCAGCGGCGCCCTGATTCCAGGTCGCGTACTGACCGAGGCTGTCATTCCAGACGACCAAGTTTCCTTCGAGGTAGTTTCGCATCTGGTTCATCGAGTAGTCGGAGAAGTGATTCATCAGGAACTGCGGCTCCTGAAACCCGTTTCCACCCCCCTGCATCGGATCCACCTTGAAGGTTCCCGTAGGATGATTGCCGACATTGTTGGACTGTACCGTCGGTGGAATGAAGGTCTGGCTCGGGGCATCAAGGGCCCATGTCGGACCGGCATGGAAGTTGTTGGTTCCAGGAATATCGATGCCGAACATGCTGCCGACATAAGGATAGTTGGGATCGTTGGCCCAATGGGGAAGGGAGAGGGCGTGTCCCAATTCATGAATCAGGACTCCTTGGGAAGTTCCGTTGCCCACTCCGGCACAACCGCCCGCCTGTCCGCCGGCGTTGACCCCATAGATGTTGATGTAGGAAAGGGAGTAACAGCTAGAGCGACCTCCGGCGCGTCTCAAGGCCCCGTTCCAGGCCAAGGCCGCCGCTTGCTCGCCATCAAAGGGCTGACCCGTCTGCTCCAGATACTCCGCCTGTGATTTCACCCGGGCAGCGGGCAGATTCGCCCGCGGCGGAATGACCAGCTCTGGAAACACCACGTTCTCCAAACGGCGCATTTCCAAATCGGAAATCGGCCACTTCGATTCAAGCTCTTCGAAAGTCCCTGCCGGGTAATCACCATTGGTCTCTGAGAAATACTGCACATCAAACATCGTCATGATCATCCGATTCGGTGCACCGATCTGCAGATTGGTCACCGAGGTACTGGCGGTCCCAGCATTGATCGTCACCTGCAAACCGGGCTGCACCCAATCCGCAGGGATGGTGGCCGTGAAACTGTTATCGAAATTGTGCTGTACCACACCGGGGCCGTCGGCGATGGAAGCGGGCAGCATCGCAGGGCCACTGAGATTCAAACTCATCGATTGTCCGTTGAGGTTGAGCACTGCGATCACCGGTGGTGCCGCAGGGGTGGTAGGATCCACCACATGGACTTTGATGAGCGCTTCCCTTTGACTGACCAAACCAAAGTAGGGATCGGTCGGTTTCTTGACATGAGTCTGGCCAAAGTAGACTGCGTCGATGGTTTCAGATCCGCTTGGCGGATTGAGCAACAGGTTCATTTCCTGAGCCATGGCGGCGCCGATCAGGAAATAGGTCTCGGCATTGCGATTCCAGTGATACGACTGATCTGCCGGTGAGACCGCGGCATCGCGCCAGAAGTCGCGGGTTTCCACGACTGCCACATTTCCCTCGAACTGCGGATAGACGCTGAAATCTTCCATCGCCAACTGCGCAGCCATCAACGAGAGCGCCCGGGGGTGTGTCTCGCTCCACCCCGACATGCCGGTAGTCGCGAGGACAAATGGAAGATTGGGAGTCGCCAAATCCACCCGGATGTCTTGGATAAAGTTCTCTAGATTTTGTTCGTACTCATCGTTGTAGGATTGATTCACACGATCGTTCCAGCCCTGATGCCAACCCAATCCGACCAGCTCATAACCTTGACCATTGTAGTCGGGGAAGTAGCTCTGCAGATTCGTCAAAACATCACTGACCGTATCCAACACCTCTTGGTAGTAGTAACCCTGATCCCCGGGTGCCACCGGAGGATTGACACTCCAGCCCGAACTCGGGGGTCTGAAATCAACCGCCAAGCTCTTTCCGCCCCATGCGGTTTTGATCAACAGCACCGGTTCGTCATAGAGATCTCCAAGAGCATGACCCCACTGTAGTTCTGGACCCATCGTTGTATCCGATGCGCCATAGCCCGCTGTCAGATGACCACTCACGACTGTGGTGCCCCCACGGTTGTACCAGATCCATACATCGTTTCGCTCAACCCAGTTGGTACCGTCGGTAAGGTGCCCATACATCGTAGGATTGTTACTCAAACTGTATTCGAGCGTCCCCGGTGTTCCGATCGGGCTGATTTCACCATGCCCCTCCATGTTCGATTGCCCCGCCAGAATAAAGACTTTCACGGGGCCCGACCCCGTCTGCGCATGGGCGAAAGGAGTGACCCACCCCGCAATAAACAAGGCGATGGCAAAGAAAAGAACTCCGCCTCTATCTCTATCTTTGGGGTAGATCTTCGAAGTCGGCATCGCTGAAGAGCAGGGAATCATCATGCTGGTTAAATCCTATTATTGGAATCCGCTATACATGTGCAAATCGAGTGCACCATCACCTGAAGAGAGCAATTATATGGAAGTTCAGTGGTCATCTCTACGCTCTGAAAACGCCTCTTTTGAGATACTTCAGATTCTGTGAATTCGTGATGGAGCGGCAGCGATGCGACGGACACCGATTCTTGCTTTAGTTCGAGATGCCCCTGTAGAGAAAGTGAGATATAAAATTGACTCGAACGCTTCCCTCGCCCATTGAGCGAAAAAAGCGTTCGAGAAAAATATGCTGAGGTAAAAACGAGAGTTAAGCCTTGTAACGTTTTCTCAGTTTGGCCTGGGGGATGCCGGCGCGTTCCCTATATTTACTCACGGTGCGGCGGGCGATTTGAATACCTTGAGTCGCGAGTTTCTTTGCGAGTTGGGTGTCGCTCAACGGATAAGCGGTATCTTCGTCTTCGATGATGGAACGAATCGCTTCGCAGATGCTTTCACGACTTTCAACTCCACCATCTTCTCTCGCGACACCTCCCGTGAAAAGTCGACGCAGCTCGATCACGCCATGTGGGGTTTGAACGTACTTACCATTCGCCGAACGACTCACCGTCGAAATATGAACACCCGTCGTCTCGGCGATCTCCTGCATGGTGAGTGCATGAATACGTGAAGGCCCATGACGGAAGAAGTCTTCTTGGCGATCGACCACCGCCTGAGCAATGTCGAGCAAGGTCCGGCGACGCAAGTCGATCGACTGAATCAAGGAGCGGGCCCCCTCAACACGGGTTCGAATGTATTCCGCGACTTCCGGCTTCAGTTGAGGTTCTTCAAGCATAGAGCTACAAGCAGAAGAGATTCTCAAATCGGGCAATCGATCGTTGGCCAAACGGACCACAAATTTATCCCCGATCTCATCGACGGCTATCTCTGGAACGATGCCCTGATGTCCCTGATCTCCAAAAGCGGAACCCGGAGTCGGGTCGAGCTGGCGAATGACATCGCACGCCTCTTGGATTTCGGCGAGGGGCAATTCTAATTTCTCAACGATTTTAGGAAGTGCGTTACCGAGCAACTCATCGAGGCACTCTTCAATGATGCGGTATTCGGCACTGCCGACGACGCTATTCAATTGAAGGAGTAAACAATCGGCAAGATTCATAGCCCCAACACCCGGAGGATCGAGACGACGCACCACTTCCAATGCGCGCGTCAGCACCGGCTCTGACTTGTTGATGCAGCGAGCGAAATCGGAAATCTCTCCGATAAACCAGCCACGGTCATCGAGGTTACCGCAGATCGATTCACACGCCTGACGCAATGCCGGACTGAGATCGAGCAACTGCAACTGACGAATGAGGAATGACTCCAGGGATTCGGGGCGATCGATGGTGTTCATCAACGCTTCGTGTTTGGCATCGGAAGCCTCAGAAGAACCGACCTGGCGACGTTCACCCGTCATTGGACGATCCCATTGATCGACGATATCCATCAGGCGGCGTGCTTCAGAATCGACAGGCTCTGTCGACGAATCTCCCGTAGGAGCCGGATTTTCTACCAGCTCTAGGGCGGGGTTTTCAGTGAACTCTTTTTGGATACGAGCTTCGAGATCGGTCACCCCCAATTGCAGGATGTCCATCGAGAGAATCAATTGCGGTGTGAGTGTCTGCTGCTGTTCGAGTCGGCCTGAAACCTGAAGACGCACACGTCCCCCTCTCTGATCCGGATTACGGATCGGTGGTTTGATCAACCATGCGAGAGACGTGGTGTGGACGAAGAGACCCAAAGGTCTCCCCTCGCTTCCAATTGGGCAACATGCCCTGTCAGTGTTTGTACGGCGATCCCGGTCGGGCCGCTGATGGCTTCGAACTAAAGCGCGGTCGCACCCATCGGGTTCCCGGTGGCGGGATCGATAAAGACGCGATCGAGTCTTCGCTCGACGTACAAGTTTCCATCATCCGGAGCAAAGAAGATCCGCTGTCCCCCCGAAAGGGCATCGACCAGCTGCTGATGCATGCGGGGCGCTGTCTTTTCGAGTTGGCCCGTCAACACGAGACGACGTGATTCCCACGAGAAATCGTAGGCGTGATCGACATCATGCATCCGGACCTCCATCCCATTCACGGTTTTCAAACCGTAGCAGATCTTTAGTCTCCGGCAGGTCTGATCGACTTCGCTCTCTCAGGCACGGCAGTTGCCCTGTTCCTGAAATCGCATGAATCGCTGAAGACCCGCAGAAGATTACCCTTCTCTCGCCAAAGGCGTCAAACCTGGCGAGCGGTGCTCTCGGGGATCAGGAAAATCTTGCCGTCTCCGATGCGGCCGGTCCTGCCCCCACGGATGATCGCTTCAGAGACTTCACTAGCGGAATTCTCCTCTACGAGCACTTCTAGTCGTATTTTCGGCAGAAAATCCATGCCGACATCATCCCCGGAATAATCCTCCAGGTGTCCTTTTTGCATACCGTATCCCCGCACCTCTTGAGTCGTGATCATCTCAATTCCGGAACAATCCGCCAGCAGCTGACGGGTTTGTTCGAGACGAAAAGGCCTCAGTATGGCGACAATACGCATCATCACTCTGAATTGTCCTCGGACGAGATCTCGTTCCAAAGATCCTGCTCCTCCAAAAGGTCTTTCAGCTCTTGGGGGTGCCCTTCGACCCGAAAGCCGATATCCCTGTCACGTGCTTCGCGGGCGAGTGCGACGATGCCCAATGCACCCGTAAGGTCGATATCGGTCAGGGAACCCAATCGCATCTCCATACGACTGGCTTCACCGATCGCTTCAAATCCAACATGGGCCAGTTGCTCGACATTGTTGGCATCGAGGACTCCGCGAATTTCGATCACTTGAAGATCACCTTCGCTGCGTCTGTCTACAATCAAATCCGTACTCATTGTGTTCACTCCCGTCTCGCGATCACCAGGGTGATATCATCAGTGGCTTCGGCTCCATCCACATGGACGGCCAAATCTGCAAGAACACCTTCGACCAACTCATCAGGAGTCGCAGAACTCATATTCTGGAGCACCCGGGCAAAGGCTTCGAGGCTGTATTCTACACCGTCATGGTTCATCGCTTCTACGATTCCATCGGTGTAAAGAATCAAAGCGTCTCCCCGCTCCAATTGGACGTCGCTGATCTCTAATGATTTTTGGAAAACCTCTCCACCATCGATTCCAAGGGCGATCCCTCCGGGCTGAAACTGTTCGACACGGCCACTGGACCTCAAGATCAGAGGAGGATTGTGCCCTGCACGAGCGATGCGCACCCGCCCCCTGTCCGCTTCGATTTCAGCCCAAGCTAACGTGACAAACATTCCACCGGTCATATCCCTAGAAAGGCTGGCATTGATACTTTCCAGCATCGATCGGGCATCGGGGTGAATACGTGCAGCCATGCGCACCAAACTGCGCGTCATCGTCATCACTAAGCTGCCGGCGAGTCCTTTTCCCGAGACATCCGCCACCACGATGCCTGCTCGATCTCCATCGAGAGGAATCACATCGTAATAGTCTCCACCCACTTCTTTTGCAGACTGATAATAACGGGCGATCTCGATTCCTGAAATCGGCGCCAGTTCACGTGGGAGTAGAGCATTTTGAATACCACTCGCGATGTTGAGGTCTCGAGCTACAGCCTGAGCGGTCATCTCTTGCTCGCGTGCCTCCGCCAAAAAGCGGGTCATGCGATTGAAAGATGAAGCGAGAGCGCCGAGTTCATCGGTGGTTCGCACCGATGACTGATGATCAAGATTTCCACGGGCCACTTGAGTCATGTCTTCACGCAAGAGACGCACCGGTCGAGTCAGCAGGAAGCCCATCAACATGACGAGTGGAATCCCGATCAACAAGACCGAAAGTACGAGTCTCTGAGTGGACGACTCCAACTTTTGCTCCAACGCCGCCAAGGCTTCCGCACTGAGGAGGAGTTCTACGTACCCGGCATTGTTGGGCAACTTCTTTTGGAAAGAACGAATCGGGATCGATCCATCGGCCCCCCCGAGTATTCCTTCTTTGATCACGATGCCATCTTCTGCGCCGGCGTTGAGGTTTTGGGAATCGAAACTCATCTTGAGACGGTCTCCGCCACGAGCACTGGCGATCAACTGAGTCCCGGCCTCATCGGTAACGATCAGATCGAGCACGGGAGTTTGGGAACCCTCTCGTAGAAACGATTGAAGACGTTGCTCAAGAAGAGCCTGCTCTTTCGCTCGTTCCTCGGCAAGTGTCTCTGTGCGAGTCCAATAGGGATCGACGAATGCGTGAGCCAACTGAACCAGTTCAAGCCCATTTTGCTGCAATAACCGAGTCGTCGATTCCAGAGAGGAGCTCGTCAGAGATCGAGAGACACCGACGACAAAGGCCAGAAGGATCAGTCCCGTCACCACACCGTACTTGACCGATATGGGGAGTATTTGTCGAGGAGGGCGTTCCGCAGAGCGACCTCCCCGTATTCTGGACTTTGCTGCTGCCATGTTGAAATCGCCTCCAAAGCCGACGAGAAATTAAACTGCCGCTTGCCGCCGGCGGGCTACCCCCCTACCGTAAATTCATATGGGGGCGAGTCCACATCGTTTTCCTTTTCCAGTATCTGTTCTCGACGCCCTTCTGGAGTTTTCTTGACCGATCTCACCCCCAATAAAGACCCTCGCACCATCTGGTTACTGGCGACCTGTCGCTTTGGCGAGGCTGTTGCGGTCGGCATGCTGATTCCCTCCCTGCCGCTCTTTCTGGGTCAGTTGACCACCCCTGGAGTGGATCGCTTCTGCCAAAATCTAGCTGAATGGCTTCCTGGGTTTGCGAATACTTTTCCGGATCTGATCGATCCCAGTCAGGAATTGCTCACTGCGTTACTTTTCAGCATCACGGGATTAGCGATGGCTGGGGTACAAATTGTCTCCGGGCGTATCTCGGATCATTTTGATACCCGTAAAAGCCTGATTGTCCTCGGCATGTTCCTCGGTGCGTTTTGCTCTTTTGCGATGCATTTTGTCGACAGTTACTACCAACTGGTGATCGTACGGATTCTTCAAGGTACTTTTCTAGGTATGACCTTTCCGCCGATGATGGCGATCATCGCCCGCAACGCCCCGGAAGGGGGCGGAGGAAAAGTCATCGGAACCTACTCCACGATTCGGCTTCTCGGATTTGGAATGGGGCCGGTCCTGGGTGGTTTTGTTGGAGATCGGGGCGGTTACGACCTGGTCTTTATCGTTTCTGGTTCACTCCTCTTGCTCAGTGTTCTTCTCGTATCTATTCGCATCAACGATCCCAAAGAATTTCCCAGCAAGCATCAAAACAAATCTGATCGCCCCGCTGTAGAACCCGTCTTCCGGCTTCTCGCCCTCAGTATTTTTGTCATGATGGTCGGCATCAGTGCCGTGATCTCACTCTTCCCTTTCTATGAAAGGGAGTTCGCGGCCACTCAATCTCAATTAGGGATGATGTTCGCCATCTTTGTCGGCAGTCGCTGCCTCTTTCAATATCCCTGCGGCTGGGCGGGAGATCGCCTCGACAAAAAAATACTACTGCTCGGAGGTCTGGCCCTCTTTGTTCCCCTGGTAGCCCTCCAGGCCCATGTGGAAAATCTGACTTCACTGACGTGGATCCGTGCTGGACTCGGCGTCGTCTCTGCAGCCATTAGCACTTCAGTGGGGGGCATCAGCGCTGAACGAAGTCAGCCGGGAAATCGGGCACGCATGATGGGACTGAACACGATGTCCTTCAGTCTCGGGACTGCTGTCGGCCCAAGCCTCACAGGCTTCATCGATACACAAGCGGTCGCTTTCGCCATTCCTGCAGCCGCAGGAGGATTGTTATTTCTGACACTCGGTCTGTTGTTGCCGTCCGACAGCAAGTTTCAGCAATCGCAGGCTGAGGCTTCCGTAGCCTAGAAGCGTCCGAGTAGATCGCCCGGGAGCTGCTGAAGAATCAGCAACAAGATCGCAGATACGGCGCCTGCCGCGACATCGTCGAGTAAGACTCCCCATCCTGCGGGTCGTTGCTCCAACTTCCGGATTCCCAGAGGCTTCGTAATATCGAAGAGACGAAACAGTAAAAACGCTGCGACCCAAGGTGCCCAACCCTGCGGTAGCCACGGCACGACTGAAAGAGCCATGTATTGGCCCGCGGCCTCATCGATCACTACAGCACCTGGATCCTTGCGACCAAAAAGGTGTTCGATTCGCTCCCCCGGTAAGACACAACCCGCCATCGCGAAGACGGCCAGAACTGGAAAGAGAAAAGGTTGATACTCAGGGGGCAATACGTTGTAGATCGCAGCACCTAATAGGAGTGAGGCTAATGAACCTGCAGTTCCGGGTGCCACCGGGAAATAGCCTGAACCAAAAAAGGTCAATAGGATGCGATCCCGGGTGTCACCCACGATCAGCCCACCTTGTCTTTTTGATCCACGGACGTTCCTTCATCACTGAAGGCAAACGCCATATAGTCAAAAGCCGACCATAGAGTCGTCACGAGAGTGCCCCAAAAGAGAAACCCGGTCAGTCCTTCAAGTAACTCGTAGATAACACCGAGGCCCGCCTCTTCATTGGCAGCAACCAACATCACGGCGGGTATAAGCACCGATTGAAGAATCATCTTCAATTTTCCACCGAGACTCGCCTCCATTTTCCGACCTTGTGATTCCAAATAGGATCGCAGGCCACTGACCAAAAACTCGCGGGTCACAATGATGACCACAAACCAAGGCTTGATCAGTTCAGGAGTTAATCTCAACAAATAGATCAATGTTCCACAGATGACAATCTTGTCGACAAATGAGTCTGCGAGGCGGCCGAAGGTCGTGACCATCTTCCACTTCCGAGCCAAATATCCATCCACCGCATCTGTGACCACGCAGAGAATAAAAGCGACGGTCGCGAGGTTGAGAGCGAGGTGCCGATCACCAATCCCCCAACCATGCATCTCCAGAGTCAGCATGGCAAAAAGTAGCATGGCGATAAAAAACCGACTGATCGTGATCAGATTCGGTAAGTTTCGCCAATCTTTTGAAGAGTTTGCGGCTGGTGCGTTCATCTTCTCTCCCAGGCGGCTCAAGAGGTGACAGGCTCTGCGATCAGATCGTATTCATCCATCTCAACGATGCGACAGCGAACGATGTCGCCGATTTCTCCCGCATTTGTTGGAATGCGTATGACAGAGTCTATCTCCGGAGCCTCCGCAAAGGAACGACCGAGCCACTGACCTGTTTTGTCACATTCACTATCGAGGAGGACATCCACTTCAGTCCCGACCCGTTCCCGGTTCCAGTCGAAGGCGACCTGCTGTTGAACCAGATAGAGTTCTTCCCGACGACGCTCTTGTTCTTCACGAGGAACCCTATCCGGCAGCTTTTCTGCAGGGGTTCCTTCTTCCGGTGACCAGGTAAAGACGCCCACGCGCTCAAGGCGGAACTCTTTGACGAAATCGATCAGTTTTTGGAACATCTCGCGCGTCTCGCCGGGGAAACCGACGATGAAAGTCGTCCGTAGTACCAAGTTGGGAATGCGATCGCGCATCTTGCGGAAGAGCTCGACGGTATCTTTCTCACCCATCCGACGACCCATACGCTTGAGCATGGTGTCATCGATATGCTGGATCGGCATGTCGATATAGGGAATCACCGTTTCCAAGCGAGCGACCGCATCGATCATCTCATCAGAAAACTTATACGGGTAAGTGTAGAGCAATCGAATCCAATCGATGCCCTCGACCTTATCCAACTCGCCCATGATTTCTGGTAACAGATAATCACCGTCGATGTCGCTCCCGTAGGAGGTGAGATCTTGGCTGATGAGATTGATCTCGCGGGTACCGCTGGCGACCAACTCGTGAGCCTCTCGAATCACGTGTTGCGGATCCTTCGAGCGGAAGCGTCCACGGAAGCTGGGAATCGAGCAGAAGGTACAAGGGTTGTCACAGCCCTCACTGATTTTCAGGTAGGCGCTGTGCCCTGGCGTCAAACGCAGGCGAGAATCTTCAGAGTATGCGGGATGAGTGATGTCACCCACGTGGACCCGATCGGCCTCACGCGCTTCACGCACCTCGGACATCAAGTTGCTGAGGATCTCGGGCATCTTCGGGTATTCGGACATACCGACGATGGCATCGATCTCGGGGATCTCCTTCGCCAACTCTTCGGGATAACGCTGACCCAGACAACCCGCGACGACCACTCGCTTCGCGGGATCTTGTTCCTTGAGCTTAACCAGTTCAAGAATCTCATTGATCGACTCTTCCTTGGCGCTCTCGATGAAGCCGCAAGTATTGACCATAAGAATATCGGAGGTCTCCGGCTCCTGAGAGACCACGAAGCCCTCTGCCCCGAGACGACCGAGGATCACCTCAGAATCGACTAAGTTCTTGGGGCAGCCCAAACTGACAAGATGTATGGCCACAGGTTGCACGGCGTTGCCGATCCTCTCGACCGACGGGAGTTTTCTCCGGGGTGTTCAAGCCCGGAATGTCGGTTCACGCACATTCTAACACCTCCACCAAAAAGGGCCATAAAACCGGAGCCGAGAGTACGCCCCCTCGACGGGACCCTTCTGGGATGCTTCCATGAAGTCTCTAAACCCGGAAGGGAAGCATAGATGGCTCTTCAAGGCACGCTTCGAGAACTCACAGAAATGGCACTCTCTTGTGTTCAACAGGAGTATCCCTACTACGTAGGAGTCGTCCTCCGTAGCGCAGACGATGTCGAATTGCCGGCTCAAAATACGCCCGTCTTCAATGGCGCCTTCGACTGGCATTCTGCGGTGCATGGTCATTGGACCCTTGTGCGAGCACTGCATGTCGATCCGGATCGAACCAATTTGGGAAAAGAGCACGCTGCTGAAATCGAAGCTTACCTAGACCGTGCTCTCAACCCAGAAGACCTCGCTCAAGAAGTCGCCTATGCCGAAGCTCGCCCCGGGTTTGAAGTGCCCTATGGCCGTGCTTGGCTACTGACTTTATGTGCGGAGTTACGACAGATGCAGCATCCGCTGATGGAACGTCTCGAAGGTCTGGAGAGTGAAGCCCAGCGAGCCATCATCCGCTGGTGCAAGAAACTGCATCGTCCGGTGCGCTCCGGACAACATGATCAGTCGATGTACAGTCTCGGTCACTTCCATGATTGGGCCACTGTTGTTGGCGACACCACGAGCACTGACCGCATCCGTGAAATCGCCCTGCGTCATCATGAAGCTGATCGAGATTTGCCAATGCACCTAGAGCCTTCGAATCACGACTTCCTGTCGCCGACTCTGGAAACCGCAGATCTGATGCGGAGGGTGTTGTCCCCCGCAGACCTGAAAACCTGGCTGCAGCAAGCGGCACCCGTACTGCTCGATGGCAGTTGGCCCACCGAGCCGGTGACCTGCCCCGATCCCACCGATGGAAAACTGGCCCATCTGGATGGTCTCAACCTGTCACGGGCTCGGGCACTGCTGGCCATCGCCGGACACTTCAAAACCGAAGAACCGGATCTTCACGACACTCTCAATCAACAGGCCCAAACCCATCAGCAAGCGGGCCTACAGGGGATTCACCCGGAGCATTACGCCGGCAGTCACTGGCTGGCTTCGTTTGCATTGGAAGTGGTGCATCCCCGGACCGTCTGATGGCATCAGGTATAGACGAAGGCTTGTCACAAAAGAAAAGGTCCCTCCCGAATCTCGGGAGGGACCTTTTTTTGATCTTTGTACTTGAACAGCAACCATAAGACTTTCGATCAGGGGCAGGGAGATCCGATGCACTCTGCCAAGAGATCCGTGGTGGCGTCCGGCATGCAACGATCCTCCAGCATGAATCCTCCGCCGAAGAGTCCGCTGAGCAGATTGACCGCATCCGCCAGATTGACGGAGCCGGAGTCGTCCACATCGCAGGCGTCCGGGCAGGTGGTGTCGAAGTTGCCGACGTAAAGATAGTCGAGCAGGTTGATGGCATCGGTCAGATTGCAGGAAGTGTCCAGATTGACGTCTCCGCGCATCACTTCAGTGAGCGCCGGAGTCGGATCGGCGATGGTCACCATCACTTCTCCACAGGAGAATCCACTGCCGTTCCCATCCACCATCCATGGGAGCGCGACTTCACCGGGGGTCATCCCTGCGACACAGGTGATCCGGAAGATCTCGGTTCCGTAGATGGAACTCTGGTAAGGGCCATACATAAAGACCATGAAACCAAAGACATCTGCCGGGTTTGTGAAGAGATCACACGTGCCGGGGGGAAGTGAGCCGTTGGCAGCACTGTAGGCCGCGATCCCTGCTCCGGTTTCAGTCGTCAGGAATTGACAACTTGCCGGGGAAGGTGAATTGATCCCCCAGACGAAATCCGTGACCGGATTCGGATTGTCCAAAGAGACGACCAGCTCGAAAATTTCTCCGGGTTGAACAGTGACGTCAGCGATGGACATTCCAAAGTCATTGGGACAGGTCGTCCCTCCCCCAGGAAGAGGATTCGGAAACGGAACGTTTTGCGCCGAAGCGACCGGAGCAAAGAGGAAAGCCAGAGCCACCATGAGGAAGCCGAAGCTCACAGAAGTTTGAGAAGAGCGCATGAAGCCTTCTTTCGGAAAAAGAATCGGGTACAGAGAAATCGTACAAAAAAAGACCTCATAATCCAGAATAAAAATTGACCCTATTTGGGTCAAGGCTTTTCATTCTTTTGGATAGAATCCCCCAACACTGATCAACCAGGTTTTCAGTGCGGGCTGGGCCAGGCATCATCGTCTTCGTCATCAAAAACCCCGTCGACCAGGCCATCGAAGATGGTCAAGAACCATAACGGATCCTCGACTCCAAAGAGGACCATGGCTTCATCTTTGACTCCATCAAATTGCAGGCCCAATGAAAACTTGCTCTCTGGGAGATACTGTACTCCAAAGACAAATCCCCCATCCGGAACCAGGGGACTGGAACCTCCGCCAATTCCCATACCCAGGTGAGCTCCGACTTTGTCATTCAACTTTCGTGTCACCCCCAGATGTATGCCGCCCGCGCCTTCGCTTTCACCGGTGATCGGGTCATCAAAACGATAGGATTTCACATCGATAATCATCCCAATTCCATCTTTCGGATATCCAGCCCAACCCAGAGACAGGGAATCATTACCCAATCCAACATTCTGAATCACGCGGGTAGAATTGGCACATCCCGAAAAAGAAATACTAAGAAAAAAATGCACATGACTCGGATCAGTAAATCTGCAGGCATCGTGTCACCTTTTCCACCTTTAGGAGATTACATACAGGCCATGGGTTCGCGAACACCTCATGAGAAGGCTGCATGATTATGGAATATATATACTCGAAAATTTCGTTATTACACAAGGTATAACATATGCACATGACGTGCCCTAAAATATGGCAACTGAAGTCAGTGAGGGATGACTCACTCGCAGGAGAACGCCTCAGTACGGCTTCAAGACTGGGAAGACATCTCTTCCCATTCCTCTAGCGAAATACGAACCTCACGAGCCTTAGAGCCCTTGAAGTTACTCACTATTCCAAATTCACTCATCACGTCCATGATCCGAGAAGCACGGGTGTATCCTATACCGAGGCGACGTTGGAGTAATGTTGTGGACCCACGTCCCGTTTCCAGAACGATTCTCACCGCTTGATCAAAGAGCTCATCGTCAGCACCAGGAACTCCGCCACTCGCTCCGTCTTGTCGACCTTCGAGGAAGTTGTCGATCTCCTTGGAGAATTGAGGCTTGGCATCCTGACGCAAATGTTTCACGATTTTTCGAATCTCTTTGTCGTCGACATAAGTGCACTGAGCACGTTCCAACAAGGCCGTATTCGGTGGCAGGTAAAGCATATCACCCATACCGAGTAACTTGTCTCCACCAATACGATCAAGCACTGTTCGCGAATCGATACGACTCGAGACCTTGAAACAAATTCGGGAAGGGAGATTCGCCTTGATCAATCCTGTCACGACATCTACAGAAGGTCTTTGTGTCGCCAAGATCACATGAATACCCACGGCTCTAGACTTCTGAGCCAATCGAATGATGGAAGACTCGACCTCTTTCGAACTGGTCATCATCAAATCTGCGAGTTCGTCGATGATAATAGTGAGATAGGGCAACTTTTTGGGAGCTTCATCTGCCTCTTCATGACTCACCTTTTCGGTCAGCCTCGAATAGCGTTCCTCATGCTCGAGATCGTTGTAACCCTTGATGTCTCTCACTCCTACTTTGGACAGCAATTCATAACGCTGCTCCATTTTCCGAACGAGCCACTCAAGAGCTGCGGGTGCTTTCTTCATATCTGTGATGACAGGAGTCAGCAGATGAGGAATGTCTTCAAACGAAGACAGTTCCACCATCTTTGGATCGACAAGAATCAACTTCAACTCATCCGGGGATCGCGTCATCAACATCGAAACGATGATGGCATTGATACAGACGGACTTACCTGACCCTGTGGATCCAGCGATCAATAGGTGAGGCATTTTGGTGAGATCCGCAACAATGGGTTCACCCGCAGCATCTTTTCCCAGCAGCAGAGGTAATCCCAAGTCTGATTCAGCAAAAGATCTCGATTGTAACAACTCTTTGAGAACTACGGATTCACGCTGCTTGTTAGGAACTTCAATTCCAACTGTCGGTTTTCCAGGAATAGGAGCGACAACTCTGACACTCTGCGCAGAGAGTGCCATCGCGAGGTCATCTGAAAGACCCACGATCTTATTCACTTTGACGCCCGGCTCGAGGCTCAGTTCGTACTGAGTGATCACGGGGCCTCTTTGGACATTGCCGACTTTAGACTCGATCTTGAAAGACCTGAGCGTCTCTTCGATCTTGGTCGCTACCTTGTCGAGTTCTTCTCGACCCTCTTCGTGATTGACTTCTTTAGGATCCTGTAAGTATGAGATGGCCGGAGGTGCGTAGACTCCGTCAAAAGTCAGTTGCTCTTCGTATACTCCAACAGCGGGCTCCGACTGTTCGGGCCCAAGACGAATGACACGCTTGGGGAAAGAGGTTTCTTCCTCTTCCTCTTCCTCTTCTTCTTCTTCGTACTCCTCATCTTCGGCGAGGAGATCGTCTTCGTCGTCTTCTTCTTCCTCTTCCTCTTCCTCTTCCTCTTCTTCGTACTCTTCTTCTTCACCGTGAATGGGATCTTCTTCTTCGTATTCTTCTTCTTCTTCTTCTTCGTATTCTTCTTCGTATTCTTCTTCTTCCTCTTCTTCAGCATCCGCCTGACCCACCAGAAGATCGCGTTCTTCTTGAGTCACCTCTGACTGAGGCCGAGCGCTTGCGAGTCGTGAAAGAGTGGATTTGGTCGCTTCACTCGCACTACCAAGACTTCCTGCAACCTTGCGGGCCAAGTCTGGAGTTTTCCCTCCAAAACGGGCAACGATGCCCCCAAAAAAGGCGAGAGAGACTCGAAGAAATTGAGCCACTGGCATTCCGGTGGCGAACATGAATCCGAGAAAGAGAGTCAAGAATGAAAAGATGGTCGTCCCCGTCACACCCAAGGCGTCGACGGCCCAGAGACCGGTATAGGTGCCGATGATGCCACCCCGATAGTCGGAATTGGGGATCAGCGATACCTCGGTAAAACGGAACTCTAGAATACAGAGGGAGAGAAGAAAGAGACTGACCCCCAACACGCGGGGCCACCACTTCTCGACCTTCACCTGAAAAAGCATCATGCAAGTCAGGGCGAAGAGACCTATCGCCGAGACATAACCCGTGATCGCTCCAAAGATGGCAAAATGAGAACTTGCGAGAAACCCACCAAAGGCCCCGCAAACATTCTTTTCACTCTGACCAGCAGCCACAGAATATTGGCTGTAAAGCGCGATGAAAAAGTAGGCTGTACATGCCAGAACCACGAGCATGAAGGCATCTTGTGAAAGATTCCCCTCTGCTAACTTCTGACTACTATTTCGCTTTTTGCGACTCCGGCTCATCATTCCCCATACTGGCACTGTGACTACGGCGAGAAGTCACATGAGTGCCGATAAACTCCATTAATCTACCCGCCAACAACTCCTTGGAGATGTTAGGTAAATCGATGGATGCCTCGCCAGGCTCTATCCAAGTGTAATCCCCCGTGGCCACACCTAGATTGTCTGGCGAGTTGCAAAGTACCAGATCTAGACTTTTCTTCACGGCCTTTCGTCGAGCTTCTTCTTCGCCAGCCCCTGATTCCAATGCGAAACCGACGAGAATACGATCGCCAGAAGCGTCTCTCTTCTCTCTGGAGCGGCGTTCCAGCACATCTGGATTACGAATGAGAGTCAGATTCCAATCCCCCTCTGATTTTTTCATTTTTCCAGAAATGCGGCTCTCAGGGCGATAATCGCAAACGGCGGCAGTGGCCACCATGGCATCCACTCGGGGCCAAAGATCAGCACAAATACGATCCAGATCACGGGCGGTCTCAAAGGGATGGTGGTGAACATCTGAAGGAATATCTGCCTTCACAGGTCCCAGAGCCAAGTGCACTTCCCAGCCCCCGGCCTGAGCAACTCGGGCGAGTTCCAAGCCCAAACGGCCACTAGCACCATTGCTGAGAAATCTCACGTCATCGATGGGTTCACGTGTCGGTCCCGCCGTAATCAGCAAGACCGGCTTCTTCAAGAGAGCTCCCCGGCACATAAAATACGGTTCACCTGCTCATCGATCACATCGAGATCTGCAAGCCGGCCTGGGCCCGTGGAGCCACAAGCGAGATGGCCGACTCCCGGTTCCACCACATGGGCACCGCGTTCTCGAAGCAATTGAACATTGGCCTGCACTGCTGGATTCTTCCACATACGATCATTCATCGCAGGGCAAATGACCAACGGACCGTCCCAAGCGAGAACGGTCAGGCAGACCGCGTCATCTCCGAAACCGTGTGCGAGTCGTGCGAGATGATCAGCACTGGCAGGAGCGATGACAAAAACATCCGCATCATCACCTGAACCGATGTGCTCTGGACGATCATGGGTACCCAGCGGTTGCCAGACTTCAGTCGTCACCGGTTGCCGAGTGACGGCTTCAAAGGTGAGGGGTTGAACAAAACGGCACGCCGAGGGAGTCATTCTAACGCGAACCACTGCCCCACGCTGAGTCCAGCGAGACGCAAGATCTGCAGCCTTATAAGCAGCGACTCCTCCAGTAACCCCGAGGAGAATAGTGTTTTCGTGCCAGCGATTCATATCTGTCATAATTGGAAAGGCGAGGCGCATCCCCGACGCACCTCGCCCATAATCCTACTCGCTTGCGGGATTGAGGAACTCGGAAAGTTCCTTGATCCGCTCTTCCTTGACTTTCTTGAGATCGGAACCGAAAACCTCGCGGTCTTCTTTGCCATCTGCATCTCCCGAAATCTTTTTCGCATCGGAGAGGAAATTCTTTTCCTTCTCCTCAAGCTCTGCCAGAACAACCTTGTCCTGAAGAATCTCCTGAATAACGATGTCCTGCAAATTCGTCGATGTGGTCTCGACCAACGGGCGTGCACCACGCTTCAGTTCGACCAATCGCTTTTGCATGAGAGAGGTAAGTTGCAACTTACCACCCGTTTTTTCGACCAACTGATCCTCGACGTCGACGTCCAGCATCATGTCCTCCATCCTCGGATGGCTCCCCAATCGGGGGCTTATCCGCTTCATAGTTTTGAGTCTCAACCGTTCCTGCGTTGCCACTCGGCTTCAATAATGCCAATCAACTGATCAGTGGCACGTCCGAGATCTGAATTGACCACGCAGTGGTCGTATCTGTCCTTGTGTTTCAATTCGGCCAGAGCATTCTCCAGACGAAGTTTTATTTCCTGTTCAGTTTCATCCCCGCGATTCGCCAGGCGACGCTGCAATTCTTCCAGGCTCGGAGGCTCTAGAAAGACATGCAGTGCATCGACATCGTGTCTCCGCAGGTTTTCCGCTCCCTGCACATCAATGAGCAACAACACCGCACGGGCGGCCTCTTGTTGCTTTTCGATATCCTGGCGCGGGCTTCCGTAAAGATTTCCGTGTACTTCGGCGTACTCCAGAAACCCTTTCTCTCCGATTCGCACCTCAAAGGCCGATCGATCTAAGAAGTGGTAATCCACTCCATTTTTTTCGCCGTCCCTCGGGGAGCGAGTCGTCGCAGTGATCGCACGGACGTAATCTCCCATGGCGATCACTCTGTCACTCAAAGCGGTCTTGCCAACCCCCGAAGGGCCGGAGAGAACAACCAGTATTCCGTTCACCGAATTTTCTTCGGTCACTCCACTGCCCCTTCTGATATGGGACTACTCGACGTTCTGGGTCTGCTCACGAAGACGATCCACATCTACCTTTATTCCAACGACAGTGTGGGCAAGATCATGGCGAGGTAGTTTCGAGGTCATGGTGTTGGCCTCTCTAAACATCTCTTGAGTGAGGAAATCGAGACGTCTTCCGACTCGTCCTCCTTCACCGACCACTTTCCTGTATTCGTCGACATGCCCCCGCAAGCGAGACAACTCTTCTGTGATATCTGACTTTTCAGCCAATACACCGATCTCTCTCACAAGGTCCTGATCGTCTAACTCACCACCCGCCGAACCCACCAACTGCTGGATTCGATTGTGATAACGATCACGGAGCCATTCCATCGCTTCGGGAAGAGCCGCCTCGATTTCTCCCAGAGCTTTTTCCATTTGGAGTAACAATCGCAGGAATTCTTCCTGCAACCGATCACCTTCGTTCTTTTGCATTTCGCGAAGATCTGCAACGGCGAGATCTATGACCTCAAGCAGTTGATCATCCGCTTTCTCATTTGAGGACCCCGCCTGATCTGCGTTGTCCTGATTCATAGCGACCACATCGGTGAGTCGTACCTCTTGACTCGGTGCGAGCTCATCCCGCAACTTGCAAATCTGGGCGTACCTCGATTTGATCAAGTCGACATCGAGCCCCTCAGAGTCCTCGATGAGATCTTCGACAAATACAGAGAGGTGAATCGCACCTCTTCCAATCTGTTCCCGCAATCGCATATCCACTTTCCCCTGCAAGGAGGAAAAGCGATCGGAGAGGTGATAGGACGTTTTGAGATAGCGATGGTTCACCGATCTCAACTCGACCTTGATCCTGAGGTCTTCACTCTCGATTTCACCAGAACCAAATCCGGTCATGCTTCGTAGTGAAGAACTCAAGGGTCTTACCTCTGCCCAGTAGTTCCGGAGTCACTCCCCGGAGTTGTGTTTTCATTACTGTCGTCAGCGGGAGCTTCGGCAGGGGTGTCTTCGACCACTGCACCACCTTCGATGGCAGCGCCTTCTTCGACCACTACACCGCCGTCGATGGCAGCGCCGTCTTCGACCACTACACCGCCGTCATCCAGCACGGAGTCGTCTCCACCGATCACATCGCCGCCAGTAGATTCCGTCACTGCATTGACCGCCGGATTCAGCGGATCGTCCTGCAACATTGATGAGCCTTTCTGTTGCTGGGCGAGAATTCCAACACCCACACAGAGAAGAAAAAACACCACTGCAAGAGTGATCGTGAACTTCGCGACTCCACTGGTCGGACTGGTTCCCAACATCTGGGAATCACCACCCAAACCAAACGCGCCAGAAAGGCCTGCCTGCTTAGGTTCCTGAATCAGGATCGCCAAGCCCATCAGCACAGAAACGACACCGAGAAAAATGTATAGTAACGTCAGCAACACTTCTTCACCTCATTCATGAAGTCTTGGGACCCGCTTAAAGTGCGAAAATCCCTGCATCCACTATCCCCAGGAAACTCGCCGCATTCAGGCTCGCTCCTCCGACAAGAGCTCCATCGACATCGTCGAGACCTAACAGGTCTCCGGCGTTGTCAGCCTTGACACTTCCACCGTAGAGAAGAGGGATTTCATCCGCACCTTCTCTCCACTTCTCACGAAGAGTTTCGCGGAGAAATCCATGAACCTCTTCGACCTGTTCTACTGCTGCCGTCACACCCGTCCCGATCGCCCAGACCGGTTCGTACGCGACGACAATAGACTCCGTCTCTTGACAGAGAGAAGCCCCTTCTTCGAGTTGACGAGCCACCACTTCTTGGGTGAGCCCCGCCTCTCGTTCCTCTAATGTTTCTCCGATGCAGAGCACCGGTTTCAAATCATGATCCAAGGCTGCCCGCATGCGCTTCGCGACATGAGCATCCGACTCTCCGAAAAGAGTCCGTCTTTCCGAATGTCCGACCAAACACCAGCGTGCACCAAATTGATGCGCGAGAGCCGGCCCCACTTCTCCAGTGAATGCCCCTTCGGGACAATCGGAGATGTGTTGAACACCCAGTTCCACCTGCGAAGCCGAAGTCGACCCCAAGAGGCCTAACCACGGAAGAGGAGGAATCACCAACACGCGAACCTTTTCGAGTTGAGATTTTCTCTTCTCGACTCCGTCGACAACTTCACGCCAAAGCGATTCACCTGAGGAACGTTCCGGGTTGTGCTTCCAGTTCCCCGCAATGATGGTCGGTCTGCTCAAAACTCTCCTCGTCACTCTCCTCATCGGAGACTCCGTCTGTAACAGTGTGACGTCGGTCAGCAATTCGGTCGGACACGACCCCTACAACGATGACCTCGAAGGCCGCGCTGGTGAAAAGGGTCTCCAGTGGCACTCACATCGTAACTTCCTCTTACCGAAAGGGGAATCAAAGTCGATGTAGGCACAAGCAGACCAGAGTATCCCGGTGGCGAATTAGAGTCAACCTGTTGCTACTACTGGATTTCCGTCAGCGACGAGGGGGATACAAGGGTCGAATTTCGACCTCGCTGACCACCGTTCCTGGAGGAGCCTCCAATTGGTGGAGCACCATGCGAGCCACCTCCTCCGGGGGCATCGAGAGGTTTTCGGAGGCGACCTCTTGCTCATTTGGCGTAATAGAGCCCGGATGAAGCAGGCTGACGCGAATTCCTTGTTCCCGGAGTTCACCAAAAATTGAACGACTCCACCCCACCAGAGCATGCTTAGCCGCTGAATATGCCGACCCTCCTGGAAGAGGGTGCGTTCCGGAAATTGACGATATCTGGATCAATGAGGCCACTTTTGAAGACTTCAGGTGGGGCAATGCGGCCTGAGTCGAGTAAACAGCGGACAGGAAGTTTTGCTCTAATACGCGTAAAAAGTCCTCTGCACGCGTCTCTTCAAAGGGCTGAAAATGCACTTTACCGGCATTATTCACCAAAGCATCGAGGCCTTGCAACTCTTCTACGAGCTCTTCGATGGCGACACGAGCCGCTTCTGCGTCGGTCAAATCCGCCGCTCGGACTGCGACCACTCCGGGAGTCGAGGCCAGGTTTTCAAGGGCAGCGCTGTTCCTTGCCACCGCTCCCACTCGCCATCCTGATTTTGCCAAGATTTCGGCAAGAACCCGTCCCAATCCCTGACTCGCTCCGGTCACAATCACGCGTTTTTGGGGTTGATCAACCATCGATGTCACCATCCCTTCCCATCGATCTCTGACACATCGTTCTCATCTGCAAGGAAACATCGGCATCGCCCTGACCCGGTCCCCTCGGGAGGTTACCATGCGAGACCAACGAGAGGAGTCGCATGAATTTCCCCATTACTCAGGGATCCCGATCCATCATCGGTGTCATTCACCTTCCTGCACTCCCTGGAAGTCCTTCCCAGCGACTCTCCAGAAAAGAGATTCTCGATTTCGCCCTGGCGGACACTCAAGCGCTGATCACCGGTGGCGTGGCAGGATGCATCGTTGAAAACTTTGGAGATGCCCCGTTCTATCCTGATCAGGTTGAAGCGAACACCATCGCAGAGATGAGCGTCATCATTCGAGCGATCAACGATCTCGCTGGCGACCTTCCCGTCGGGGTCAACGTCCTTCGAAATGATGCCAGTGCCGCACTGGCCATCGCCGCTGCCTCAGGTGGTTCATTCATTCGCGTCAATGTTCACACTTCTGCCATGCTGACCGATCAGGGTTGGATTCAAGGGCAAGCCCATCACACTCTTCGCCAACAACAATCTTGGAATGCTCAACATGTGTCCATCGCGGCAGATGTCGGCGTAAAACACGCCGTACGTCCCTCCGGATTCGATGTCGAGCAGGCCGCTCAAGATGTCGTCAAAAGAGGTCACGCAGGTGCAGTCATCGTCACAGGTTCCGCAACAGGTTCTTCAGTCGATCAAGGAGAACTGAAGGCTGTTCGCGCAGCGGTTCCAGAAGTTCCGCTTCTCATCGGAAGCGGTGCGAATGAAGAAAATATTTCGTCACTTTTGTCTGTGGCAGACGGCGCCATCGTCGGAACTTCACTGAAGATCGATGGCCAAGTGAATGCACCCGTCGATGTGAATAGAGTTCGCGCATTGGTCAATAAAGCTCAGAGCTAGCGGAGAGAGCCGACCTTTTTTGGGGGATCAGACTTCTTTTTTTCCTGAGGAGAATACTTCCCATCTGGAAGTTGGCTCGCCCAGCGATACGTCTCATCCGTCAGTAATGAAGTGATCCACGGATCACGCTGACGAACACTTTCTGGCGTGACCAGTTCCCATTCGTGAATGATTTCCCTCCGCCGATCCGAGTCCGACTGCGCCCCTAATAGTGACGTGAGAGCCCAATACAGATACTCCACACCCATACAAGAGTATTCGCAGGTGCGGTCGTCATAGTGAAACCAAGCCTCTTCAGGATATGAACGGGGAACGCGGGCGTATCGCCCCCCCCTTGCCCGGTCCAAACAATCGGAGAGTTCCGTTCCGGGTAATGCTCCAAAGATTCGGGGATAGGCTTCGGCATACCCTGCCGTGACCAGATGCAGGACTTCTTCCAGAGTGGCATCGAATCGGTCTTCAGGGTCGGTCTCTTCCTCAAACTGTCCTTGCAGATATCGATACCCATAATCTTCTGCTGCAGATCTATCGAGCCGAGACATCTGTCTCTCAGTTCGAAACAACGCCATCGCCATCATTCGGGAGGACATCGCTTCCACCACCCGTGGGTTATCTGGCTGACCATCTTCGTCGTTATCCAGATACTCCGCCAATATTGACGCCACGTGGCGAAACTTGACGTCATCGAAATCCTCAGTGGCCAAGACATGGATACCGAAAACAGTGATGCATTTTTTGAAAATTTTATCCAGACCGACCAGTGAGGCGGGGACAGGTCCTGGTTTCAAATCGGGGATCTTCCATACCTCGCTAGGCTCGGTCTGCGAAGATCCTGAAACCGTCTGGAGATCGATATGTTGAAGACTCTCTTGAGGAAGCAAACAAATGATCGCCAATAACAAAGATAGGCTCATTCTGACTCCTCTCTGGAGACGGTCTCAAATTCTGAAATATTGGTCTTTTCCAAGACGAGCCCCTTCGCCATCAACTCTTTGCTGATCGATACAATCATTTCTTGAAGGACAGGTCCCTTTTCGAGATGAGGGTCATTCACGCACTTAACGGTGTATGAGCCGCCCTTGTCGTCGACCATGAGAAAGAAGTTCTGCGTCACACCCAAATCCACAGTGAGGCAACGGTAAAGCAGTTGCTCCTCATCGCTCCGCATAAAGACCCCCATGTAGTTCTGAACACGGGCCCCCGTCACATCCTGACGAGGAGAAAATTCACTCCAGATCTCTTTGAGCGATATCCGACCCCTGAGAATCACGTGTGGCATTTAAAAACTCCTTCAACCGCAGTTGTTGCCGGCTCCCCATACCTTGATTATCGTGATCCCAATACAGGGGGAGCAAGGGGTGATCCAACAAGTTACTCTGGCCCTGCCCGGTTTTCGTCTTCCTCGGTCATACTCGGGTGAAGAATCAGTTCGTTTCCCATGCCGCCTTTTGGAACTCAGAAAGTTGTGGAATGACCTCTCCTGATCGAAACACAGCAGATGCTGATGCGACCGTTGATCTCAACATCGGCGGTGATTTCAAACATCGAGATGGCTGGTTTCATGCCGGCAGCGCCACAATTGTCGGCGATGTCCATATCGGAAAAGATTCAGGTATTTGGTACGGAGCTGTTCTTCGTGGAGATGACGCAAAAATAACACTGGGCCAACGAGTCAATGTTCAAGATTTATGCATGATTCATGCTGATCCGGGAAAACCACTCGAAATCGGGAACGATGTCACCATCGGGCACGGAGCCATCGTCCACTGTTTAAAAGTGGGATCCAATACACTCATCGGTATGGGGGCTGTTCTCCTCGAAGATGTCATCGTCGGTGATCATTGCCTTATTGCAGCTGGCGCCGTCGTCCCGCCAGGAACAAATATTCCAGACGGATCACTGGTTGTCGGAGTCCCCGGAAAAATTGTTCGCGAAGTGTCTGAAGAAGAGCGAAGCAGTTTTGTAAGTTCCGCAGCCAAATACGCAAAAAATGCTCGTCACTTCCATCGCAGTTACGGGGATGCACGATGAACCTCGAACCCCGCAATATTCCAGAAGAGGATCGATTGATCCTCATGATCGAAACAAGCCAACGGCAAGGGTCGATCGCATTAGGAAGTATCAGTGGAGAGTTCATTGCAGAAGTTTCTTTCAGTCCTGGGTTAGTTCATAGCAAGGAACTCATGCCAAGGATTGATACGCTGATCGAGGAACATGCCAGCAGATCAGATCTCGGTGTCATCGCTGTCAGCCGCGGCCCCGGTTCATTTACCGGTATCCGAATTGGAGTGGCCGCAGCCAAAGCCCTCAGTTGGGGTCTCAATATTCCCGCTCTAGGTCTCTCTTCCCTCGAATGCATGGTTCACGGGCTAGGAAGTGATGGACGCTGGGCTGCCATTCTGGATGCCAGCGGAGGCGACAGAGACATGGGAATTTTCGATTCTTCTTCTGGAAAGATCACACCTGCCAGTGAAGAAATGGCGGTTCAAGTCGAAGAACTGCCAGCACTGATCGCTGAAGGAACAGGAGTGGTTGGAAGTGGCTGTCGAAATCTAGAATGGGCCGAAGGGATTCCTGTCTCTGAAATCGAATACGACCAACCCCCTGCTCGATCAGGTTGGGAACTTTCTGTCCAAGCGATCCGCGCCATAAAAGAAAATTCAGAGCCCCCTGCCGGTTGGCAAAATCCTCATCAATTACAGCCGCGATATCTCAGAGTCAGCCGCGCTGAAGAAGTGAGACGAAAAAAACTGGCGGAACAGGAGCGATCATGAAAGGCGATAGAGCCTGGGCTTGCATCGATCTTGATCGCATTTCTTCCAATCTGAGTTGTGCCCGAGAAATGTTACCCTCACGACGTATTCTCGCTGTCGTCAAGGCCGATGCTTACGGTCACGGAGCGATTTCCGTTTGCAAAAGGCTCCAAGAAGACGGCATTGACTACTTGGGTGTTGGAACATCTCGAGAAGCACTCGACTTGAGAGCTCATGGAATCACTGCTCCGATTCTTGTTCTCGGTGCATTGATTGAATCGGAATTGGATTCAGTGATGGAACAAGATATCACTGTCACAATCCACTCACCGGGCCGCATCGCCGAGTTGGAAAAACTTGCACAAAATCGAGGTATACCGATTCCCGTCCACCTTTTGGTAGATACCGGCATGTCCCGATTAGGTGTGAGCTCCGAACATGCAGCAAAATACGCGCACATTATTGAAGAGAGCCGATGGCTCAATTTAGAGGGACTAGGAACTCATCTCTCCACTCCACGCTCTGATGAAGTCGTCGATCTCCAAAAGTCAGTGTTTAAATCTGTTTTGAGTACACTTCAGAAAATGGGTATTCATCCTCCCCTCATCCACGTCGATGCGAGTAAATCCGCTCTTCGCAGTACTGACCCCGAATTTAACATGGTTCGGTTGGGAGGCTGGATCTATGGGATTTTACCCAAGGACGACACGAATCTTCAATTGAGCCCCGCCCTCTCACTTCACAGCCAAATCGTTTACCTGAGAGACCATACCGAGGGCCGTTCCATCGGTTATGGTGGAACGTTCGTGACAAAGCGGGATTCCCGGCTGGCGACGATCTCTATCGGTTACCATGACGGTCTCCCCACTTCGCTTTCCAATAAGGGATATGTCATCGTTCGGGGAACAAAAGTTCCGGTGGTCGGTCGGGTCACCATGGACTACACGACTATCGATGTCACCGATGTCCCAGGTGTTGAAGTCGGAGACTTCGTCACACTGTTGGGTGAAGATAACGGGGAAAGCATACGGGCCGAAGAATTGGCTCATTGGTGCAACCTCGTCCCATATGAAGTGACTTGTCTTCTAGGAAGACGAATCACACGTGTGCCGGTTAGTCAGTTGGAAGATAAAGTCACCGATCAGGACCATTTGGAAGTCGAAAGAGGGTAAACACGGTGAATGATTCTCCGGAGATGCCATCCGCAGATCCGACTCCGTTACCTCGGGTACACAAGAAATCCACACCGACTCTACAGAGGGCGATCCGAACACGACGAATTATTTTATTTGTTGTTCTTCCCGTCATGCTCGTTGGAGTGTTCTTTTGGGTCGCTGAACGGGTCTTAAGCCCGGAGCAACTCTACCTCAGAACAACATCCCTTCTAGAAGAGCGCATCTCCACGGGATTCAGTGTCGCCAAAGTCCAATGGGAATGGCCCTCTAGTGTTCTCGTGGAAGATTTAGTCATCCACTCTCCGGAAGGTAGCCGATTTGCAGAACTGTTAAGAATCGGACTGCTCGATGTTGATCTTTCAATACTGGGACTTCTCACTGGAAATTTTGTCATCTCTCGAGTCGAGGTGAATAAATCAACCGTCGTTCTTGAGAGAAATAACCGTGGCGATCTCACCCTCCTAAATGTGGTGCGTGAATCCACCTCGCCTGTCCAGGGACCTCTCACCGAAGAGGAATCCATCCTCACCTCTGAAAAAAAGGCGATCGAACCTCCCGAATTTGTAATTCGAAATCTAGAAGTTCAAACATGCCCGGAAACTGTAGCCCACAGCCCGGGGGGACTCGACGTTTCCCAACTTCGCCTAGAAATATCTTCTGAAGATCCCGATCTGTGGGAAATGGACGGTCTCGCATTTGACAGTTCCGTAAAAAGCATTCGCCTAGATGGCGGTGGAAGACTGTCTCTCGGTGATTTCGAACTTGTTCTCGAAGTAGACCAACTCTCGCTCGACGAAGAACTTCGGCAGAGAATTCCGCCGGCACTCCGTTTGGTTTGGGATCGATACAATCCCAGTGGAATCGCAAGCCTAAAGCATGAACTCTTCTTCCGAGATTCACGCGAAGTTAAAAATGCGATGACCGTCAATCTCTCTCAAGGTGAGTTGGAACTTAAAGATCCTCGGATCAATCTCACCGAATTGGCCGGCGAACTGATTATCACCCCCAGTTCTATATCATTTAGAAATCCGCTGACTGGAAAAATATTGGGAGCGGAGGCCCAGCTTGAAGGGGCCATCCAACTTGAAACTTTAAAGCCCGGATCCAGCGAACTTCGCGCCAAATTGAGTGGGCTCACATTTGAACCTCGTATCTATGAAATCTTGATACCAGAGGGGCAAAAGATTTGGGACACCTATAACCCTTCCGGCACCTTTGATTTCGAGATGTCTTTAACGGGTGATGAATTCCCTCCCCAAGTCAGCGAAGTACAACTCTCTCTCAAGAACGTTGATGGAAATTATGCTCCATATCCTTACCCACTTAGAGATATCAACGGAGAGGTTCGTTACACGCCGGGACTCATAGAATTAGATCTTGCGGGCGGACTCTCTGAGACACCTGTCAGAGCGAGGGGCTCTTTCGAAATGGTCCGATTCGGAGAGTGCCATCTTCTGATCGAAGGTCAGAATATTCCGATCGACGACCGGGTAAGAACCGCACTTGGAGATAGATTTTCTCGCTCATACGATGTCTATTCACCTCAAGGATTTGCTGACCTCTCCATCGTTATGGAAAGATCAAAACTCGGCGAACCTCTCGATTTAAAAGTCATGGTCGAACCCAATAAGGCCAGCCTCGAACATAAAGCCTTCCCCTATCGAATTAATGACGTCATAGGAGAGATCACCTTCGACATCTCTGGGAAAAAAATGCTCCTCAGGGACCTCAAGGGTCGAAATGGGGAAAGTCTCGTCAGCCTTCCATCTGGCTATGTCGATTTCGATACCGGTGCAGTCGAGGTTCCCATCGAGAGTGCTCGCTTAATCCCTGAGAAGGAATTGCTGGAAGCCCTTCCTACCGATGTTGGAAATCGACTACGCTCTCTCGATATCCTGAATAGTGGCGGCTCGCTCGACACTGTTGTGGAACTCCATAAGGAACCAAATCAAAAGTTAGAGATCTACGTTCGGGCAAGAATCGCAGATCCACTGCAGCTCAAATATGAAAGCTTGCCCTATCCATTAGTTTTCCATAGTGGACAGGTCGTGTTCTCCAGTTCAGAGAAACGAGTTCGTCTCGATGAACTCTCCACGAATCCTGAGGCGTCTCCTATCATCATCGTCTCCGGAGAGATAGGTCCCGACGACACTCTGGGTGAAGAGGATCTCAACGCTACATTGTTAGCCATGAAACTCACTGTTGACCCTGGACCCGACGGACGCGGTATGTCGCTTTCCGAACCTGTGTTTGTGAATAGCCTGCCGGATGACCCCCGTGACTTTTTTCAACAGATGAATCTTGCAGGTCTCGTTCAGGGAACTCTCGACATCCTTCACCGATTCAAGAAAAACGATCTCGAAGAAATCGAAGAGACTGTTCGCTATGATGCTCGGGGAAGAATCGACCAGGGAGGCATAGACTTCGGAATTAAATCTGACGATCTACAGGCACTCTTCGAGGTCCATGGCGGGATCAAACCGGGCAGTGGACATACATTTTCAGGACAGTTACGAAAGTGTTCCCTCAACTTCAATAAATTTTTGGCAACCGTCCCTGAAGAACGAACCCTCGACTTTTCTTATGGAAAAGTACACCCACGATTGACTCCATCTGGGTCCTCTAAATTTGATATTCCCAGTGATTGGGTTCTCGATCGATTACCGAATGACATGTCTCGATTATTCCAGGCAGAAATTGGACCTGCGGGTATTTACGGCGGCACTCTGGATGGTTTCTTTTTCGTAGATCTCAACGAAGTCGGAGGAAACTATGCCGGCGAAGTCCTCGTTAAAGATCTGCAACTATCAGAAGGCTCTATGAGACTTTTTTCCAAACCCGACATCGCAGGCGAGACACAGATTTCGACGCGATTTACAGGGCAGGTCGGAAAGCGAGGATCAACTGTTGGAGACGGATTTTTCGCGATTAAATCCGGAAATCTGGCTCGAATACCGCTGATCGCCGGAGCTTTGATCAATCCTTTGGAAGGTCTAAATCGAAGTAACAATAAAATTTCATCTGCCAGAGGTGCTTTCACTATTCATGACTCGATCTTCGAATTCAAAGGGATGGGATCATTAGTTCTCGAAAGCCCATCAGGAGAGATCTTTGGAAAAGGGAATTTTGGATTCGACAAATCGATTGATCTCATCTTTGAACCACAAACTCTGGGTGGAACGCCTCTCATCTCTGATATAGCAAACAGGCTATTGAGATTCAGAGTAGTCGGAACAATAGACGAGCCTGAGATCACGATTCGTAAGGTTAAAAAAGAAGACCTATAAATTCAGGTCCCCCAATAAGAGCTTTTGTTCCTCAAATCTTCAACCTTTTTCAGCACTCACACCAAGCTAAAGATCTCATCTACCTTGTTCAAAATCTGAGCCGTCTGGAATGGCTTTTTCAAGAACAAAACAGGTGCCTTTGTCTCTAAACACTCTTCGACACCTTCTGCAGAAAATCCAGATATCATGATGACAGGGATATCGATGTTGTTATCCCTGAGCTGTTGAAGGAACTGCAGCCCCGAGGGTTGATTTGCACCCAATCGAATATCACTAATGAGCAAATCGAAATTCCCCACAATGTTCAAATCCATATTCCAGGCTTCAGATAAAATAGTGCACTTCAGCCCCGAACCTTCGAGGATATCCTTCAGAATCTCCCGAAGATCAGGTTCGTCTTCGATCACTAAACATGTCTTCTCTGAATATCTCAAAGCTTCTTGTTGGATTTCTTTTTCTAACATATTCGGCACTCCAATATTCAGCGGCTTGTTCTATGTCACTCGGCAAACTCATGCATCGAGTCGATAACTGCACAGAAACACATCTAATGAAACGTCGCTGGGCATACATGAGATCCCGCTCTTCTATGTTTATTGCTCGATTCCCTCCCTCCCCCTCTCAACAAATCCCTGATACGCTGATGACGACGGATGACCTGATATGTGACACTTCTGGGGAAAGCCTGAGGACTTTATCGCTTTCACGGCCCGTACACTCAGTAGTGAGACCAGCAGTGAATCAAAATCCACAGAAATGAGTTCTCTCTTGGCTCTTAGATATCTTTCACCTCTTCTCAGCTACGTTTTACTCCTCTTTTGCGCCCTGTACTTTCAAACTGTTGCTTCCGGACAAGCGAAGATCGCTCAGGAATTTTTTTTACCGGAGAAAGCTCAAACCGAAGCCAGCAATATCTATCAAGAATTTCAGGGGTCATTCGATTCCGGAGAGCATCAAAGAAATAAAATCTTTCTTTCTTCCCCAATAGGTAACCTTCATCACCCGCTTTCAAAATGGAGTTTCTTTCCAGGAAAAAGAGCGGGGCTTCGATTCGACGAAATGACTTCGCTTCAACGATATCTAACTCAGGAATGGGTACGATTGTTTGTCTCTGAAGTAGGCCAGCTCAAATGGAATGCCATCGTTGGACTCGAAGATGTCCTGAAAGATCTTAGTCGTAATCCCGATTCTGGAGAGATCGATGCTTCGCGAGATACGGGACAATACGCCTTAGCCCTCTTCGGAAAACCCGGCGTCGAGGATCTTTGGGGTTGGCGGCTGGAGGGTCATCATATTTCCATCAGGTTTCTTTTCCGAGGCTGGAAACTGATTTCAACAACGCCTTCATTTCTGGGGGCTGCTCCGACTGTTCCACGCTCTGGCCCCATGAATGGAATGACTTTATTAGGCGAAGAAGAGCGCATCGCTCTCATGCTAGTGAAATCCCTAAAACCATCTCAGTTGAAATTGGCTTGCCCAGAAAAGCCTGTCCCTTCGGATGTCACCCTGGGTCCGGGTCATCCCCAACGACCCGAAGCATCCGGTATTCTAAGAAGCCAACTCGACCGATCGCAGCAAATGCTTCTCGACGCCCTTCTCAGAATCCATCTCGAATTCCTGAATCCCTCCATTTACCGCTCTGAATGGGACGCCGCTGTGACAGCCGGGCTAGATTCCATATCTTTCACGTGGTGGGGCCCTTTGGTCATGAAAAGTCGACATGGTTATCGCCTGCAAGGACCCACAACTATTGTCGAGTTGGTTCGAGTTACCGGATCTCCCGGGCATGTTCACATCGTTCGTAGGTCCCCAGGAGAAGATCTGGACAGCCCCGAAATGCTCCGTGATTTACAAGAATCATTAAAAAATCCTTCAGACTGATCTGTCCTGCGTGATTCAAATGGTCCACGACAAGAACTAAGGATCGCTCGATGCAAGCCTGCTTCTGACGCATGATGTCTAGCTTGGAGGTCATCATGTCTAGTCAAAATTCGGCTGAAGCGCTCATTGAATGTGTACCCAATATTTCCGAAGGGCGCGATCAGCAAAAGATCGACAAGATCGTTGCGGCAGCGACTGCTGTGCCAGGAGTCCGCTGCTTAGACGTTGATCCCGGCTCGGATACAAACCGTACCGTCATCACACTCGTCGGCGCTCCCGATCCTATTTCGCAAGCCGCATTTCTACTGGTGAAAAAAGCTGCCGAATTAATCGATATGAGTCAGCATCATGGAGCCCATGCTCGTCATGGTGCGACCGACGTCTGCCCATTCATTCCAGTCAGCGGTGTCACCATGGAAGACTGCATCGAAGTCGCACGTTCGGTAGGAAAACGAATCGGTGAGGAATTAGAAATCCCGGTTTACATGTACGACCGAGCGGCCCTCAGAGCAGATCGAACTTCTCTCGCCGACGTACGAAGAGGTGAATATGAAGCTCTCTCCGAAAAGATGTCAGCTTCTGAATGGGCTCCCGATTTTGGCCCCGCTGAATTCAAGTCAGGTCCGGGAGTCGTCACAGTAGGTGCTCGGGAATTCCTCATCGCTTACAACGTCAATCTCAATACCCGTGACAAACCTAAGGCAGACGATCTCGCGATGGAGATTCGAGAAAAGGGTAGAGCGGTGAGAGTCGCGCAGAAAACACCTTATTACTCCAGTGGCCAACTGCTCCGCTACTCTGAAGAGAAACAGCACTGGCCATCCAATTTGACCGGAGAGGTGTTCCCATCTCGCGAGGCACTTGATCAACACTTGCAGGAAAATGGAACTACCCTTGATAAAGAAACCGCTTTTTTCCAGCAGGACATGAACTCCCTCGATGGGGAAATGGTAATGAAGCGCGGCACTTTCCAGCATTGTCGTGCTGTGGGTTGGGTGATTCCAGAATATGGTCGTGCACAAATCTCTATCAATCTCACCGACTTCAACATCACCAATATGCATCACGTCGTCGATGCTTGTCGTGAACTAGCAGACTCCCGAGGCCTCGTGGTTACCGGTTCAGAACTCGTAGGGGTTGTTCCTTACAAAGCCCTTAGAGAAAGCGGAGAACATTATCTGCGAACTCAGGCTTCAAGTTGTGGTATTCCCGTGGGGGATATCATCGCTACCGCCGTCCAGTCATTAGGACTATCCGACATCTCGCCATTCGACGTCGATGCTTCTGTTTTAGGACTTCCAACCACTCGTGGAACTCTTACGGGCATGGAGGTCCATGCATTTACGGATGAAGTTTCAAGAGACTCGCCAGCGCCTGGGGGAGGATCCATCGCGGCACTGGCCGGAGCTTTGGCTGCTGCTCTTTCATCGATGGTCGCTAATCTGACTTTTGGAAAACGGAAATACCGAAAGCGACAGTCGGAGATGGAAGAGATCGCGACAGAAGCTCAACAACTGAAAGACGATCTTCTCCGGGCCGTAGATGCCGACACCGCCGCTTTTGAAGATGTGATTGCGGCGATGCGATTACCCCAGGGAACAGAAACCCAATCAGCGGAGAGACATCAGGCGATTCAGGACGGTTATCGTCATGCTACCGAGGTCCCCCTGAACACTGCTCAGCTCTGTCTCGAAGTCTTGTCTCTCGCACGGGACGCGACATATCGAGGTCTCCCTGCAGGTATCACTGACGCTGGAACAGCGGGCTGGATGGCTCGTGCCGGAGTAGAAAGTGCTCTCTACAACGTTCGGGTAAATCTCGTAGAAATCGAGAGTTCTTCATGGAAAGAGCAAATTCAGCAGGAAACTACACAAATTTCAGCACAAGCGGACAAATTGTTGAAGGATTGCAACGACCAAATAGATAAGATCCTCAAAGCGGAACAGTAACTCCAGATTGAATCTGGGGTTCTCAGGATGAGTGGCCCACTTACGAACTGTGGTGAGGCAACTCACAGTTTTGTTCCTGAAAGGAAAACATGAAAATCTTTCTCACCATTTTAACTGTGATCACCCTTGCTGGTACTGCAGTTCTTGTAAACACTCTGAACGAGGCTTCAGAATCTGCAAACTCCATCAAGATGCTCCAAAACAAGATTCAAGTTCTTGAAGCCAGACTCACTTCTGTTGAAGAGAGACCTGAGCCCACTTCGAACTTTCTCGTTTCCGATATGAGTGATAGCGAAGCGATTCCGTCGGATATCCCTGACGCATTGGTCGAAGCGATTGCCTACAAACTTGCCCAAGACAGCGCGAGCATGCAGGCCATCGCAAGAGAAGTTCCAAGAAATGCAAATGCCGCTTCCGGCGAAGGCGTCGCTGCTCTTGACCTGAATCAATTCGATTCAAAGGTGAGAGATACTTTAGAGTCGATTGAACAAGAAAAACGGGAAGAGCAAATGCAACGGTGGCAAGACCGCATGGCTGAGCGAACCCAAGAGCGCGCCGATCGAATCGCAGATCAGCTCGGCCTTCAAGGGAGAACTGCTGAAGATTTCTCAACCCTCATGATCGATCACTCTTCGGAGAGAATGCAGTTGATGATGGAATCCAGAGAAATGAACCTCGACAGAGGAGAATCCAGAAACCTCATCAATAGTGTTCGCGAAGAGCAAAATGAAGAAATCGCAGGGATTCTGACCAGCGCACAATATGAGCAGTACCTTGAGATTCCCCAGGACAGTTGGAGAGGTGGCAGAGGCGGTGGCGGCGGCGGCAATAACTCTGGCGGCAATAACTCTGGCGGCAATAACTCTGGCGGCAACAACTCGGGTGGCAACAACTCGGGTGGCAACAATCAGGGTGGCGGTCCCACCGGAAGATTCTAATCTCTTTCGAGTGGATCATTAGAACCCCGGCCATCGTGCCGGTTCTATCATTGGAAAATGTGGGATTCCTGAATGCTTAAGACAGAAAAAGACTACACGGATCCATATGTCCGACAGTTGAGTCTCTTCCTCGATAATCGGGTAGGCAAGCTCAGGGAAGTCCTCAGATACCTCACTGCAGAGGATATTCTGGTTCATGCTCTGTCTGTCGTCGACAGTGCAGATCACGCCATCGTGCGACTCATCGTCGACCGGGTAGGTACCGCATATAGAGCTCTGGAAGAAAATGATGTTCCAACATCTGTCAGCCCTATTCTGGCCGTAGAGGTTCCCAATGAGAGAGCTGGAATCCGGATGATCTGCCGCAGTCTTATTCAGGCTGAAATCAACATCCACTATGCATACCCTATGCTGACTCGCCCCCATGGATTCGGCGTGCTCGTTATCCATGTCGATGAAAATGAAACTTCCCGTAACTTGCTTCTCGATGACGGATTTAACCTTCTCGATGAAAGCGATCTAGGCCTCGCCGGAGTTTAATTTCGACGGTTCCCAAAAGGCAAAACTTAAGGCATAAAAAAACCTTCCGGCCCGAGAAGTGGACCAGAAGGTAGGTGACGATATTTAATCGTCACTGGTGTCCCCCGCTTCTCCCGCGAAGTGCTGCGGTGAGGAACCGCAGTGATTGCTTCTGTCTGCTGGTTACAGCGAGTCGGTTGACGTCCCCCGAAGTCAGACCGAAGAGCAGAAACACGCGTAAGAGAAACTCAATATGCCTAGGTTATCTATCGCCAATAAATCGACTACCCCTGCCGAGTCCTCCGGTACTTGAGACAACAGAGGTATACTGTTTCACCTATTTTTCTGAGATCCGCAATCGCCATTCATCGTATGACTGTCGGAGTTGACAGTTGAGTCCGATGATATATAGGACAGTAATGTCAGTCTTCGAGTGGCGCTTCACCCTGTTGATAGCCCTCAATAGCGAGTTGGATGACATAACAGGCAAGTTGATCCACTTCTACAGGTTTGAGAACTTGCAAGGGCATTTTTGCCTGTGAATTGTCAAAGGTCGGGCGCCTCAGGTATCCACCCAGCCAAAGTTGCATTTTTCGCAGGACATCTGCTTCTGCGGTGATCTTTTCAAAGAGATCTTTCTTTGAAGAGTAACGATCGGGGTCGCTGGTCCTGAGCTGGTCCAGATGTGAATCATACGTCTTCATACGGTCTAGCCTGCGCATAGAGACCTGGATCAGTGGAGGCTGCAATATCGCCCCGCGACCTTCGATCTTGTGGCAAAGAATGCACCTCTGCCTTGCAACCAATCGGCCCATCTTCGCATTTCGCTGAAAACTGGCCTCTGACATTAATGACAGGTCAGGAAGAGGATATGAAGAGGCTTCCTCAGGAGCTCCTGAAAGGCCCTCGATCTGTTCCGGCGTCATTCCCTGCGAGTGACCCCCGACCTCTTCTGGCTTGACGGAGCCGCCTTCTAGGGTGGTTGTTTTTTCGATGGAGGAGTTTTGGCGAGCAGGCTCGGGATCTGGGCCAGGAGAGGTGGGTCCGCAGGAAATCAAGCCCAATGGCATGACCACTATGATGATCCATATGTAGATCGCTGAACCGTTCATTAAAACCTCTCAAGGACGTCTCTACCGCAGGCTTGGATTTGAGATTCGAAGAATGAAACTCATCGAAATCACCTGAGCAGTCGGATCGAATCACTCGATTTTATCTTCTGATCGATTTCCTATCCACCAACTCGACGCCAAGTGCACAGATCTATCTTCGTCTGAGGGTCAGGACTGTCCAAAGCATCTTCATTCCATCACGAATGAATCGAACCTTACTCTCTCCGGAATCTGACCACGTAATGGGGACTTCTCTGACCACGAGGCCTGACTGCTCTGCTTTCAGCAGCACTTCCACATCGAACGCGAATCCCTCTGTCTTCAAACCCACGAAAATAGGCTTGAGGTGCTCAGACCTAAAGAGTTTACAGCCACACTGAGAATCCTGAACCTGTATGCCAGAGAAGAAATGGACCAAGCTGCTGAATACATATCCTGCACATCTACGGTGCCACTTTTGAGGAACAGGGAGATCCGCACCCGGAATAGATCTGGATCCGCAAACGATGGAAACTTCTGGTTCCATATTTTTTTGCAGCACTGATATCATTTCCGGGCGGGCTGAAAGATCGACATCCAACATGGCAACAAAGTCTCCCTTTGCTGCGAGAACTCCGGCTCTGACTGCAGCTCCTTTGCCGCGATGCTTGTCGAGGATGATGAATTTGGCTCTTTTATCCCGATGAGATAAATGCGCCATCACCTCCTGAGGATTATCGGTGCATCCATCCGAAACGACGATGACCTCTGCGTCCTCGTCTAGAGAGTCCACATATTCCAGAGTGGCCTCGACGGCTGACCCCAGAAATTTTGCTCCATCCCAGACCGGAATCACAATCGAAAGCAAATCAGTTCCCAACCCATCAGACTCATTGATCATTGATACAGATCACACCGAAATTCAGCCTTTTGAACTCCGCTACCCTACCGTTGAATTCCTATAATGAAGCCATGATCACCCCGCGCCCGCAACCAGCAGACCCCCGATGTGCCAAGAATTCATAAAGATGGAATCCTTTGATGAGGTATTTCGTTGATGAAGTGACACCGGGAAGTGGCTTAGAGATGTCGGGTAAAAGGAAGATAGCACTAGTTCTTGGTGGTGGAGGAGCCCGATCTGCCTACCAGGCCGGCTTCCTGAGGTACATTGGCAAACGAATTCCTGACTTTCGATTTCCCATCCTTTGCGGCACTTCGGCGGGAGCCATCAATGCTGTCCACTTGGCGAGGCATCAAGGATCCTTGGCAGAATCCTCCTCAGACCTAAAAAAACTGTGGTCAAAGTTAACCGTAGATCAGGTTTTCGAAGCGAGTACTTTCTCACTCGCCAGCATGGTGACTCGATGGGGGCTCAAACTTCTCAGTGGAGGAAGTTCCCTTGCGCCTACTATTCGCGGCCTCGTAGATACAAATCCTCTGCGCAAATATTTGACCAATGAAACCCAATGCCTTGCGAATGGTAAGATTCCTGGCATCGAGGAAAACATATTGCGAGGAAAACTCGACGCCTTAGCCATCACTACAACTGACTATGATAGTGGTCGTTCTGTAACTTGGATTCACGGCAACGACGCCCATCCTTGGCAACGAACAAATCGATCTGGTATTGAAACAAAGATTCGCCTAGACCACATCCTCGCTTCGTGTGCTATCCCGCTGGTATTCCCGGCGGTCAAAGTCGAAGGTTGTTGGCACGGTGACGGCGGGGTTCGATTAACCACGCCATTGTCTCCTGCGATGCACTTGGGTGCAGAAAAAATACTCGCGATCTCTACTCGATATCTCCCAAACGGAACACTTCCTCCCATCGAGACGGAAGGTTCCTACCCTCCCCCAGCTCAGGTCGCAGGTGTATTGATGAACGCCATCTTCCTAGACTCCCTCGACTACGACGCCACGAATGTTCAACGATTTAATAAACTGTTAGAAAAGTTACCTGAAGAAGACCGTATGGGCTTTCGTCCCGTGGACATGCTGACGGCACGCCCCTCAGAAGATCCTGGATTACTCGCAGGTCAATTCGAACCTGATCTGCCGGGTCCATTCCGATTCATGGAGCGAGGATTAGGAACACAAGATTCACAGGGCAGCGATCTGTTGTCGCTACTCATGTTCCAACCAGAGTATGTTCAGGCCCTTATATCCATGGGCGAAAAAGATGCCCGAGAAAGAGCAGACGAACTGATCCCGTTTCTTCAAGATGAACCCAAGACTGTTCACAAATCCTGACTCTATCGCTGAATCATTTTCGCTTTACGTTTAAAGGTCTCTTTTGGGTCGATTCTCAACGGAGATAATCCAGCTCCTTCGATCAATACGTTTCTGATGACACCCGCGTTATCCTGATACCAGAGAACCGACTGCTCAACTCCTCCGGTGACTCCGACGAGAGAACCGTAGTGACTTGGTACTGCCAAAAGTTCGCGTCGCTCTTCAAGTGTCTTTCGAGATCTTTCCTTACCTGAAACATCATAACCAACTGACATATCGTGGGTTTCCTCTACCACACCAGCCTGCCATACACCGAACAATCGCGAAAAACCATCTTGCCCATTCTGGCTTGCCACGACAGTTCCTCCCAGAAGGCTTCCGACGGCGATACCAAACATCACTCCCATAAATAAAGCGAATACTGGCTTACTGATCTCGAATTTCATCTCGGCTCCTGTTCGAATCGGGTTGTCTGTTGTGCTTATTCAATCAAATTTCTTCAAATCGGGGAAGAACTCCTCAAGACTCTGTGTTGCCTCCATCGCTGATTGAAGCGACGATACCGACTAAGGAATTGATCCTTGGAAACGAGAATTCACATGAATCTACTGATCTCAACACTCCTGCTCACTATATCCTGCTCCAGTCACTTCTACGAGGCAGACCCCCATCTGTCGGAGCCCCCCCCTGCTAGTCATACCGTTACATTTTGGAATCTGGAAAATCTATTCGATTTCGAGGACGATCCCAACAACCCAGGCGACGATGAGTTCCTGCCCGAGAAAGAATGGGACGAAGCACGATACCGTCGAAAATTGGATAATCTCGCCAAAGCTGTGAAATCGATGGAGACCGATGTTCTGGCCGTCTGTGAAGTAGAAAACAGGCGTGTTCTTGAAGACCTCATAGAGCATCCTCTCTTAATAGAAGATAACTGGTCGATCCTTCACACCGATTCCCCGGATCGTCGCGGGATCGACCTTGGACTCCTCTATAAGGCCCCATTCAAGATTGAATCAGGGCCGACTCTTCACACCATCGATCTGGGTGAAGGGAATGGAACGACAAGAGGAGTCTTCGAAGCGGAACTGTCCATCTCTGGAGTTCCTATCACATTTCTCGTCAACCATTGGCCCTCCCGATATGGCGGCAGAGAGAAAAGTACTCCTCGCAGAATTTTAGCAGCATCCACTGTCAGGAAAATCGTCGACGACCTATTACAGAAAAACCCAACTAAAGAAATCATCGTTCTAGGTGACCTGAACGACGACCCCTGGGATCCATCGGTGAGAGAAGTTCTGAAAGCGGTGCGAGAATTACGCCCCGTTGTTCACCCTTCCAATATCTCCATCAAAAAAGGAAACACTTCTACCTTTTCTCCATATCTTTGGAATCCTTCATGGAAGTTTGCACGGTCTTCCGATAGTGGAACTTCCTATTACTGGACGGGTTGGACCTGGAATTGTTTCGACCAAATCATTGTCTCGCCTGGGTTATTGGACAAATCAGGAGTAGCTCTCGTCGCTGATAGCGTTTCGGTTCATGCTCCAGCATTCATGATCGATACCCCGCAGAATGCCTCTAAGCCTGCCCGATTCCGGAAATTCCGGGGAAAGTGGGAAGAAGGTTTCAGTGATCATTTCGCCGTCAAATGCAAGATCACCGTTTTGAATAAAGACACCCTTGAGCCACAAGAGAGCGAATAACTCAAATTCGAGCACTCAAAACGATTCTGGCTTATCTTTTTTTTGTTTGTATCAGATCCTCAAGTACACTTTGACACATGTTAGTTGGACTCAGGAACGAACTGCGTTCCCTCAATCAATGAAAAGGATTCCAAATGTTGACACTACTTCTTGCCATCGTCATGACAGGTACCGCCCCTTTAGATAAAGCGGTTCCTGCTTCCGAGAGTTACCCGCTCGATACCTGCGCAGTCGCAGGCAAAAAATTGGGCTCAATGGGCGAGCCCATCGTTTATGTCCATGAAGGACGCCAAGTCAAATTCTGCTGCAAAGGATGCGTGCCTTCATTCAAGAAGACTCCAGAAAAATACCTCGCAAAAGTTGACGAGAAGATAATCAAGCAACAGAAGTCTTCGTACCCCATCAATACATGTGTTTTTTCCGGAGAACCACTCGGTGAAAAAACAAAAGACGTGGTCGTAAATAATAGACTTGTACGAGTCTGCTGTGGTGGCTGTGCTCGCAAGCTCGTAAAAAATCCTGCTCCGACTTTCATGAAGTTGGATACAGAAATCCTAAACGCTCAGAAAAAAGACTACCCTCTAACGACCTGTGTCATCAGTGACGAAAAACTCGATAGCATGGGCAAGCCCAAGCATGTGATCGTCGGAAACACTCTCGTTTTTGTATGCTGTAAGGGTTGCGTGGGCAAAGTTACCAAGAATCCTTCTGCGGCAATCGCCAAGATCAAGGCCGCCAAAAAGACCAAGTGAGCTCCTTCTGAGCGCTCCCTTGGGATCGAGATACGAGATAATTTGAAAATAACGGCTCCGGAGGCCCCGACTTGGGACTTCCGGAGCTTTTTATGTGGACGGATCCCTCAGGGAATTGCAAATTACCTCGAACTAGAGAATGAAAGAGGAGTGATCAAATGTCGGAAAACGAAAATATACAAAACAGCGTCGTTCAACTCGTTGAAGCTTTTGAGGGACTGCAAAGTCATCTCGAACAAAAGCACTTCGGTAAAGAGATGGAAGATGAGTCTGATTTTGAAAATGTTCCGGAAGATAAGAGAGAAGCTCTCGACGCAGACTTCCGAGAAGCCATGATCAGCGTTTTCCATAATCTGGAAGAACAAAATCATGTCGAGCTTGTCGACATCGAAGCGGTCTCACATATTCTTCTCGACACCCTCGACATCATCGCACCGAAGGTTGAAGAAGAGACCGAAGTCGAAGAGTAAACAATACCTAAGAGTACACAGAACCTAGGATGCATCTGAGCCTAGGAATATTTTGCGCCTGTCCATTCAAAAAAAATCAGGGCCCGAGTAATAGATACTCGGGCCCTGATATATGAGTCAACACTATCACTAGTGTATTGTGATCACGGACAACCTCCGTAGTTCTCACAACTCATTCCGTCATCTGGGGTGGCATCAACTCCGCAGTTATCTACGCCAGGCGCTGGAGGAGTAGCTCCATTACTGAACTGATAACTGAGAACAAAGACCACGTCAGCAATATCATGCGTACCACTATCATTTGCGTCGGTCGCATCTTTACACCCAGACTCTGGACCATCTAACATTAGTGTGTAGAGCATGAATATGGCGTCAGCAATATCAACGGCACCGTCTTCATTGGCATCGCCTCTTCTGAACTGAGGCTCACACTCATCCGGTGTATCATTTCCATTTGTATCCTGACTGCTGCCAGCGGAAAGATCGCACTCATCCGGCTGTCCGTTTTCATTGCAGTCTTGGCTTGCACCACTACTCAGATCACAGGCATCAGGAGCACCGTTTCCATTACAATCTGTATCGCACTCGTCTGGCGTGCCATTTCCATCGCAGTCCTGAGCAGCACCGGTGGCTATCTCACAACTATCCGGAATACCTGAAGAGTTACAATCCTGAGCGGCTCCACTAGAAAGATCGCAACTATCCGGAATACCGTTTCCGTCGCAATCCACTGTGGTCCCATCTGCGATTTCACAAACATCAGGAGAACCGTTGTTATTACAATCTGTCATATCAACAGTCACTGTGATGCTTTGTTCAACGCTACTCGTATTTCCAGCGCTATCAGTTGCTGTCCATGTCACAACTGTCGTGCCATATGGATATTCACCACTGGCATCTAAGCCGCCATTAATATCATTGGTCAGACTCGTTACTTGACAGTTATCTGAAGCAGTAGCAGCGGGAATCGATACGGTTGCACCACAATTCGATTCTGGAGAAGCAATCGTGACATCACCCGATGTTGCAATCACAGGTCCTTCATCATCATTCACCGTTACTGTGAAATCAACAGAGGTAACATTGCCACTGGCATCTGCTCCTAAGTACGTCACAGTCGTCGTGCCCAGCTCGAAGAAGTCTCCGGGCAAGGCTGTAGTAGCAAGATCACCCATAGCACAGTTATCTGAGCCCTGAGGTGCTGCCCAAGATACATTCGCGCCACATACACCCCCGTCATTCGAAACAATGATGTCAGTCGGAACCCCATTCAACTGAGGATCTTCTTCATCGTTGACAGTAACCGTGAATGTGTGCTGCACAGTGTTTCCACTACCATCCGTCAGGAACATTGTTACATCCGTGTTTCCAACACCAAAATCGGCGCCAGAAGCATGGGACGTATTCATTGTCATTCCTAAGCAGTTGTCAGAAGTTTCAGGATCAGCCCATTGGTGTGACGCTGAACAAATACCAGGTTCTGTTACAAGTGTTACGTCTCCTGGTGCGCTGATAAACTGCGGTGATTGGCCGTCCTCAACTGTGATAGAGAAACTGGTCGAAACTGAGTTTCCAGAAGCATCGGTTGCTGTATATGAAACTTCGGTTGTACCTAGTTCAAATACACTGTCATTCAATGTGTCACCTGCAATGGAAGCGCCCGCACAGTTATCCGAAGCTGAAGGATCTGTCCAAGAAACAACAGCATTACACTGATCTGGATCAGTAAGAACATTCATATCCGGGAGATCGCCAACAATAGAGGGGTTCTCATTGTCACTCACCGTAATCGTGAACGACCCACTCAGGTCATTTCCACTGTTATCAGTCGCGGTGTAAGTAACTAATGTCGAACCCAGGTCAAAGAAATCACCACTAGCATGCGTACTCGTGAAGGAAGCGATATCGCAGTTATCTGTGGCTCTAGGCTCAGACCATGACACTGCTGCGCCACATTCTCCCAAATCGTTGAATGAAGTAATGTCTCCACTCAGACTTGAAATCTCTGGTGCTTGCACATCTGAAATGATGACATCGAACGAAGCGCTATTCACATTTCCATTCACATCTTCCGTTGTGTAGGTAACAGTCGTTGTTCCCAACTGGAAGAAGGCTCCATTGGCAACGTCACTGCCGAGAGTGTTGATAGCACAGTTATCTGATGAGGTCGGAGCAGTCCACGTAATCGTGGCTCCACATGAGTCCGGATCGTTTCCTTGTTCAATATTCGTCGGCATTCCAGAGAACTCTGGTTGCTCCAAGTCTTGAACAACAATATTGAACTGATGCTGCTGAGAGTTCCCATGATTATCTTCAAGAGTCATCTCGACCAAATGTGATCCCACACCGAAACTATCTCCGGATTGAAAAGTTGAAGACACTGACTGAACAAGGCAGTTATCTGACGTTACAGGAGAATCCCAGTTGGCCACTGCTTCGCATGTACCCAGCCCAGTTGTCAAATTCATATCCATGGGTGCTTGGTCAAATACCGGCAACTGATTATCTGTCACCGTAATAGTGAAGCTGGCCGCCGCAGTCAGGCCTGAAGTATCTGTCACTGTGTACTCCACTGTGTGGCTTCCAACAGCGAATGACATTCCAGATTCATGACTACCTTGAAGAGTTTCACCCGCGCAGTTATCTGAGGTTCCAGGAGCAACCCAATTCACGACTGCAGCACACTCATCTAGATCATTATTCACGCTCATAGCCGCAGGCATATTCAACAATGCTGGCTGTTGCGTGTCATTAATCGTGACTGTGAACAAGTGCTCTGTTGAAATCCCTGCTGTGTCGGTAGTTGTAACTGTGACTTCAGTCGAACCGGTAGCAAAGAATGACCCAGACTGATGACTGCTGTTCGTCGAAAGGATTCCACAATTATCATCTGGAATTGCATTCTCCCAGTTCACAATCGCTCCGCAGCTATCTAAATCGTTCGACATATCCATATTGCTAGGTGCACTGGTAAATGTCGGTGCCTGATTATCTAGAACCGTGATCTGGAAAGAGGCGGAAACAGGGTTTCCAGAACCATCGGATCCAGAGTAGGTCACGGTGTGAGTTCCAACATTAAATGTAGAACCACTCGGTAGGTCTGATCCGCTAGTTGATACAGAGCAGTTGTCTGCAAAGGTAGGCTCAGTCCAATTGACGACCGCACTACAGGCATCCTGGTCATTATTTACCGAGATCGGACCCGGAAGATTACTAATGGTTGGAACTTCGATATCCGTCACAGTTACAGAGAAGGTCGTTGTTGAATTGTTCCCATGCTCATCAGTGGCGGTCAAAGTCACAAGATTGAGACCAAGATTAAACTGTCCGCCATTCACATGACTGGATGTAATATTCGGCGTTTCAGTGCAATTATCAGTGACGCTCGGATTAATCCATGAGGCCGCTGCGGTACATGAATTCGGCTCCGTATTGAGTGAAATATTAGCAACACTACTTGTGAATACTGGAGGAGTAGATTCCAAGAAAGGATCTTCACACTCATCCGGAATCGCATTGGAATTACAATCGATCGAGAATCCGGAAGCTATTTGACACTCATCTGGCGTTCCGTTGGTATCACAATCTTGCGAAGTACCACCCGCTATATCGCAGCTATCAATCGTATTATTCGTATTGCAATCTAGACCAGGATTTGCCAACAACTCACAAGAATCGATGGCTTGGCTGGAATCACAATCCAATGAAGGATCTGTAGCGATTTGGCAGCTATCAAGAATGATATTTCCATCGCAATCTGCCGCACCACCTGCAAGGTCGCAGCCATCAGGAACAGTATTCAGATCGCAATCAGTATCAAACTGAGCTGCAATATCACAACTATCTGGTATCAAGTTTGAGTTACAGTCAGGAGTTCCATTTGCAAGGTCGCAATCATCGGGGACTCCGTTTTGATCGCAATCGCCTTCGCATTCGTCTGGGATTCCATTGAGGTTGCAATCAAGGCTTTGCACGCTGTCGATATCACAAGAATCCGGGATACCGTTATTGTTGCAATCGGGTCCTCCAGAGGCGAGGAAACACGCGTCTGGTACACCATCGCCATCACAGTCCAACTCTAAACCACTCACGATGTCACAGGAATCTGGAATGATGTTTCCATTGCAATCCGGAACTAATTCAGATCTGACTTCGCAACGATCATCTTCACCATTTTCATTACAGTCTGGAACAACTTCACGGTGTTCAATAACGGTGTTCACTCCATCAGAAGAGAAAGCAATCCAATCTCCGTTTGAACCCACGGCCCCGCCCAAATTATCTCCGACAGCAGTTCCCCCTGGTTGAATTAAAGAAGAAAGAGCCCATGTGTCATCCGCCATACGATGATAGAGATGAACAATACCAGTAGAGTTTTGAGCAGAAGGATCACCAATAATCAGGTGGTCGCCACTGACTTGCATACTCAGTCCGAAGTCAAGGCTGGCAGCATCTGCACTGATCAAACGATCAGAAAGATTCCATGAATTACCATCTTCGGAGTTTTCGAAAGTATAAACAGCACCCACTCTAGGACCATCAATAGGATCTCCCAAAGCCGCCTCTGCATAAATCGCAAGAGTTCCATTATTCCAGGATAATCCACGACCAAATCCTGCGCCAACAGGACTATCTACAGTGAATAGTTCTTCGACTAGTTCCCAGCCCGTTCCCAAATCTCGGTATCCGAGCACTCTACCTGATCCGCTTGGAGGACCATCAGATGGAGAACCAATCATGAGCCAATTGTTGTCAGTGAGAGTCATGGTTCCACCCATTTCCTCGCCACCTCCATTTAACAAATCGGTATTCGACAGAATGCTGGTTCTCTCAAAGTCGATGCCGTTATGATCCCAGACTTCAACAAAGCCACTGGGATTATTTATATCAGCATCTACGGGGTCGTCATTATCTGGAATCGTCTGAGGAGCACCAACGGCTATCGTTCCGCCATTGATGACTACAGATGTTCCAAAGTGATCATTTTCAGCAGGTATACTGCCCTCAAGAACCTGGGTTTGAGTCCAACCTAATTCTTGTCTCTCAAAGATGTATACGGCTCCCATATTTACATTTTTGTTGGGCGCACTAATAACAGCAACATCTCCCGACATGGCCATCGAAGCACCAAAACCATCGAAGGTATCTTCATCTAATGGAACAAGGGTTCCATCTGGGCGCCAAGACGTCCCGAGTCTTTTATAAACTTCAATAGATCGGATTGCGGGTGCTGGTGCACCATCATCATCTGCTGGCGGACCGGCAGGATCACAAACCAAAAGGTAGTCTCCTGACATGAGGATACTGCCAGTAGCAGTACCTCCCGTCGCAGCAGGTGCGACAGGCTCACACACATCGAGAAGGCCATTCATATTGCAATCAGCGAGCAACGAGGCATCGATATCGCATTGATCAGGAATTCCATTGAGATCGCAATCTCCATTTAAACCCTGAGCAATGTCACAGGAGTCTTCCTGGCCATTTCCATTGCAATCGATGACGGGAGAACAATCCTGTGCAGCAAGCTGATCTAGTGACAACAGAGAAAAGCATGTCAACATCAGAGCAATATACATACGCATAACACACACCATCCAATACTTAAGGATCTCAATCCTCTTACAAACAATAAAGTTTTCTAAAATCTCATTCAGTCCTATGGATACTTACCCATATATCTAATAACAGATTCGACTTACGTTTCTCACCAAAAGAAAAGGTTGTTACCCCAACGATAGTGTTGAGATAACAACCCCCTAAAGTCATCTAAGTTTGTTATACCACTTTTGTGCATAACTGTAAACAAAGAATACCTATTTAACAATATGTAATAAGTCGAGATATCGACATTACGATTATGGACATCCTCCATACTGATCGCAGCCCAAGCCATCGTCTGGGGTACCGTCAACTCCACATGATTCAACACCCGGCGAAGCGGGTGGAGCTCCATTTGTGAACTGGTAGTTCAATACGAAGATGATATCTGCGATGTCATGACTACCACTATCATTTGCATCTGTAGCGTCAGCACACCCAGACTCTGGACCGCCCAACATTAATGTGTAGAGCATGAAGATGGCGTCAGCAATGTCTACGGTTTCATCTTCATTTGCGTCACCTCTTCTAAACTTGGCTTCGCAATCGTCTGGTGTATCGTTTCCATTACTATCCTGGCTAGATCCAGAAGATAGATCACATTCGTCGGGTGTTCCATTTCCGTTACAGTCAAGACTGCTTCCGGAGTTCACATCGCAAGCGTCAGGACTACCATTGCCATTACAGTCTGAATCACACTCGTCAGGCGTACCGTTACCATCACAATCTTGAGCAGATCCAGCAGCGACCTCGCAACTATCCGGTACTCCAGAACTGTTACAGTCTTCAGAAACACCTGTCAGCAAGTCGCAGCTATCCGGAATACCATTCCCATTACAATCGCTGGCAATGCCACTCGCGATATCACAAACATCTGGTGTTCCACTGTTATCACAATCGTCAAGAGGTACAGAGACGGTGACTGTTTGCTGCACTGTGCTGTTATTGCCAGCGCTGTCAGTCGCTGTCCAGTTAATGACGGTGACACCGAATTCGAAGACTCCTGAAACAGGACCTCCTCCATTGATGTCGTTAGTGATCTCAGCAACATCGCAGTTATCAGAAACTGCTGGCACAGGTACTGTCAATTCTGCTGCACAGATCGCTTCAGGCGCATTGATATCGATATTCCCTGAAGTTGTGATTACCGGTGCTTCCGTATCCTGAACAGTCACAACAAACGAACCAGTTGCGAGATTTCCGTTAGAGTCCGCTTGTGAGTAACTGACAGTTGTTGAACCGGTGGGGAAGAATTGACCAGGTTGGTGGCTTCCCAAAAGGTCACCTAAGCCACAGTTATCACTTCCCTGTGGAAGTGCCCAGTTTGCGGTAGCACCACATTCACCTGTATCAGAATTAAGGTTCATATCCATGGGAATCCCAGAAAGAACCGGAGACTCTGTATCAACAACGGTCACAGTAAATGCATGCTGAACTGTGTTACCACTGGAGTCCGATAGGAACATAGCGACAAATGTAGATCCAACATTGAAGTTACTTCCAGATGCATGACTCACGCTAAGAGTCGTGTCACCACAATTGTCACCGACAACTGGGTCGGCCCATGCCGCCAATGCTGAACATTGACCAGGAAGTGAATCGATAGTCACGCTTGCTGGTGCATCCACAAACTCAGGGTTTTCCTCGTCAGTGACCGTAACCAAGAAACTTTCTTGGTAAGAGTTGTTCGAAGCATCTGTTGCTGTGTATGTGACGAGGGCTGAACCTAATTCAAATTCACTACCATTCGCGATACTGCTCGTCATTGTCACCTCAGCACAATTGTCTAGCGGTCTAGGCTCATCCCAACTTACAAAAGCGCTGCATTGTCCAGGTTGACTTGAAACCGAGATTTCTGTTGGCATTCCTGAAAGTGTTGGAGCTTCGTTATCTAGAACCGTGACTTCGAATGAATGTGCGCTTGAATTCAAACTCACATCCAACAACGTCATCGTGACCTCGGTTGTACCAATCGGGAAAACTTCACCAGATTGATGCGTCGAAGCCTGCGACATTATAGCGCAGTTATCGGAATAGATCGGCGCTTCCCAGAACACCTGAGCTCCGCAGACACCCAGATCGCTAGTCATCGCGATTCCTGTTGGTGCACTAATGAACTCGGGGTTTTGCGTATCCGAAACAACGATATCGAACGAATCAGAGACCGTTGCACCGTATGCATCAACTGCTGTGTAGGTCACAGTATGCGTCGTACCTATAGCAAAGAACTGACCAGAGGGCTCATCGCCTGAGATCGTCACACCAGGGCAATTGTCAGTAGCAGTGGGTTCATCCCAAAAGACAAATGCACCGCAACTATCCAAATCATTCTCAACGCTTAGGTTGCCGGAGATGTTGTTGATCACTGGGGACTGTGTATCTGTAACCGTAATATCAAACTCATGCGTAGAAGCATTCATGTGATTATCTGTCAAAGTCATCAATACAGTCGTAGTACCGACTTCAAACTCATGACCTGATAAGTACGTCGATTCCAATGTCAGAACTTCACAGTTATCAGAAATCGTTGGCAAATCCCACATTGCTGGCGTGGAGCATTGCCCGTCTAAGGCTTCTAATGTTTGGGAAGCTGGAGCAGTATTGAAGACTGGAGATTCGTTATCGTTAACTGTGATATCGAAAGAACCTGTCACAGAAAGACCGCTGGTATCCATCACAGTGTAAGTCACAGTGTGGTCGCCTACTTCGAAATAACTATCTGGATCATGATTACTACTGAGCATTTCACCCGGGCAGTTATCAAAGGTCAGCGGTGCATCCCACGAAACAGTAGCTCCACAAAGTCCAGAATCATTTTGAACAACGATCGGGCCACTCAGCCCACTCATGGTTGGAGCCTGAGCATCTATAACTGTTACCGTGAATGTATGTGACACTTGATTGTTGCTTGTATCTGCAACAAGGATCGTGACTGAGGTGGTTCCTTTGTCGAAGAATTCACCAGAGTTTCTCGTACTCGTCACTGACAATATATCGCAATTGTCAGTCGTCTGAACAGCGTCCCAACTTACTATTGCACCGCACTCATCAGTGCTGGTATTCAAAGTAACATCTTGGGGCGGATTGACGATTTCAGGTTTTTCATCATCATTGATGACGATGTCGAAAGAACCACTCACTGACAATCCAGCAGCATCGGTACCAGTGTAGGTCACGGTGTGCGTACCAGTTGCAAGGAATGACGTATTCTGAATATCAGAACTGCTAAGGACTGTTAAGCAATTATCTTCGAAAGCTGGCTCTGCCCAGGTTACCAATGCACCGCAATCGCCTGCATCGTTAGACATTACAAAACTGTCTGGAAGTCCAGTCATCGTGGGAGCCTGATCATCGACGACTGTTACCGTAAAGGTACTCGTAGTCGAGTTACCGTAGTTATCTTCTGCGGTGACCGTTACCGTCGTGGTTCCTAGATTAAACGCGCTCCCGTTCAAATGATCTGCGCTCACTAACGGAGCGGAGTCGCATGCATCCTCAGCAATCGGAGTTAACCAACCCACAAGTGCTGAACATGAATTTGGATCAGTACTTTTAGTAATATTCGAAACGGTTGTAACAAAGATAGGAGGTATCGTATCAACTTCTCCTTCAGGTTCACAATGATCTGGAATACCGTTTCCGTTACAGTCCGCAGAGGAACCCGTAGATAGCTGACACTCGTCTGGAATTCCATCCGACTCGCAATCATTTGACAAACCTGCACTGAGGTCACAAACGTCAAGCTCGAAGTTTCCGTTACAGTCCAAGTGAGGCTGATTTACGAGTTGACATGCATCGAGTAAACCGTCGTTATCACAGTCTCCGCTCGTCGTTGCAATTTCACAACTATCAATGATTCCATTGGCGTTACAGTCACCTGCACCACTCAAAAGATCACATGAGTCAGGGGCTCCATTGCCATCACAATCGGAACTACTTCCGGAGGCAATATCACAACTATCGATCTGTCCATTTGCATTACAATCGGCTGCTCCAGCTAATAAATCGCATCCATCTGGTATGCCATTTTGGTCACAATCAGAATCACATTCGTCTGGAATTCCGTTACTGTTGCAGTCTGTACTTTGCTGTGAATTCAGATCACAAGAGTCAATGACTCCGTTGTTGTTACAATCAGTTGCTCCAGTGGCAAGCTCACATGCGTCCGGTACTCCATTGCCATCGCAATCGGTTGAGAACCCTGAAGAAATATCACATGAGTCAATTATATTGTTTCCATTACAATCCCCGAAAAGTCCGCTGTCGATCTCACAACGATCGTCTTGTCCATTTGCATTACAATCAGGTTCAATCTCACGGAATTCGGCATTAGCAAAGATTTCAGGAGCATTATAGAAAACCCACTCGCCATTCGTGGCAACTGCAGATCCCACTGCATTTCCATTTGCTGTCGCAAGTGGGCGAAGGGATTCCATCAAATCCCAACCCCCTGTTGCGGATCTGTGGTAAAGGTGCGCAAACCCTCGAGCGGCATCGACTCTTGGTTCACCCACGATCATCAGGTCCCCATTCATATCCAAACTTGAGGCATATCCATTACTTGCCGGTGAAGGACTCGATGTCCTTGTTCCAGCATTCCACTCATTCCCAGTTTCAGATCTTGAATAGGTGTAAACCGCTCCAACAGGGCCATTCAGGCCTGGCGCTCTATCTGCTCCGACGACCAGAGTGTCTCCACTCCATGACAGTTGGGTACCGAAAGAATGGCCTTGAGTGGCATCGAATGGACTGAGTAATTCAAGTGGAACGTATCCGTTTCCAAATGTTCTCCACCCGATGACTGTACCAGAGAGTGCTGAGCCGGGTGCGCCAGCGAAAACCCAACCGCCAGAGGCGAAAGCCACTGAGGTTCCGATTTCTTCTCCACCACCCAATACGGGATTGGAAGTCGTCAAGCGTTCAGTGCGCTCCCAACCTGTTCCGGTCTGCGACCATAATTCAATGTATCCACCCGGTGTTGCTACGTTATCAGGAGGATCATCTCCATCTGCGCCAAGAGGAGCGTGAGGTGCTCCGATCACAATATCGGTGCCCATCATGTCGACAGAAGCTCCGTACTGATCACCAAACACAGGTAGTTGAGATTCAAGGACTTGCACATTATTCCAACCAAATTCGGTTCTTTGGAATATGTATACAGCACCTTTATCACCATTTTTCATAGGGGCACCCACGACTGCGGTATCCCCTGATATGGCCATGCTCATTCCGAAACCATCAAGATTATCCTGATCTGTTGGATCATTGGGTATTAGGTATCCATCAAGAACCCAACGGGTACCCACTCGTTTGTAGGCTTCCACCAAACGTAAGATTGCGGGCTCAATCTCTCCAGGAGGAGGCGGTGGCTCATCAGCCGGGGGAGGCTCTGCAGGATCCGTCACCAACATCCATTCGGATGACATGACAGAATCTCCTGTGGAAGTTCCACCGATAATCAGTGAAGTCGTCACCGGCTCACACTCATCGGGAATTCCATTTGAGTCGCAATCTGATGACGTAAGTGCCAACAAATCACACTCATCAGGAACACCATTTAGATTACAATCATCGCTGACATTTTGCGTAATATCGCATGAGTCAGCTACCCCGTTTGCATTGCAATCAATCGTCGGCTCGCACGGTTGTGCAAGAACTGTTGTCGGCATCGCTAAGATTAAGAACGCAATGACCATTCCAAGAAAAATACGCATGGGAAATCCTCCCACTCTCTGAATAAAGCGGTCTATAAACACACACCCCTATAGTCTTCACAGCACTTTTCGGGAACTTCCCGAAAGCTGCTCTGAGACACGAAACAAAGCCAAGGACTACCCCAAATACGAATAACACCCAGAAATCTGTCATTGAGCCTGGAGGCTCTTAACGAAACGTCTGAGCCCAACGGCATCCCGAGGACTTTACTAACAGTATTTTATACCGACTTTGTTAGTCTCCCTGAACTACTTTCCCCTCAAATTCGAACGCAGTTGGAACTTTTTATCACATTGTAAAATAACAACTTACAGAAATATCGGCAACAGAACCGGATTGAAATCCAAGATATGACTAACCTGACTGCAGATTAACAACTATCGACAGATCTCCATACAAAAAATGGCGACGGTGCGGTCACGAATGACACAACACCGTCGCCTATCCCCACTCAAAGCTCTATCTTTTCTCACTCATTTATCATGGACAACTCGTGTATGAGATACATCCCATCGAAGTTCCTCCTGCAGGATCCACGCCACAGTTCGGGTAAGGAGCAGGAGGTGGGTTCGTACCATTAAACTGGTAACCAAGAATGCTGATCACGTCTGAAACGTCGACGGAACCGTCGTCGTTTGCGTCTGCAGCGTCCATGCAGTTCGAATTTCCACCGTTGGCAAACAAACTTTGCAACAGGAATATTCCGTCAGCAATATTCACGATTCCGTCACCATTTCCATCTCCACGAAGGAAGTTGAGCTGACATGAATCCGGGACACCATCAAGGTCGACGTCTTCTAGGGTTCCAGCGGCAATCTCACATGAATCTGGGATCATGTTGGTATTACAGTCTTCAGTCGATCCATTAGTAATCTCACAGAAGTCCGGAATATCGTTCTGATTACAATCAGACAACGCTCCACTCTCGAGATCACAACTATCTGGAATCGTGTTTCCATTACAATCTTCGACTCCACCTGCAGCGACGTCACAAGAATCAGGCGTACCGTTGAGATCACAGTCAAACAAGGTTCCATTATTCAAATCGCAACTATCCGGAACCATGTTCCCATTACAATCTTGGGCAACTCCTGAAAGAACTTCACAAGAATCCGGAACTCCCGTTCCATTACAATCCTCTTCAGTTCCGACAAGAATCTCACAACTATCCAAGTTTCCGTCTTCGTCACAGTCTTGCCAATCACCGGACGCAATGTCACATGAATCCGGGATTCCATTATCGTTGCAATCCAGCGTTGTGCCTGCGAAGACTTCGCAACTATCAGGTACTCCGGATTCATTACAGTCAGACTCAAGGCCCGAAGTAATATCACAACTGTCTGGGATTCCATTCTGGTTACAATCTGCAGCCTGACCATTTCCAACTTCGCAGGAGTCCAGAACACCGTTATCGTCACAGTCATTGGCCGTTCCAGATGCTATGTCGCAACCATCCGGGATTCCGTTACTGTTACAATCTGGAACTTCTCCAGATACGACCTGGCAACTATCGAGAACTTCGTCTGAGTTACAATCTGCGGCACCTGCTGCAAGATCACAGGCATCTGGGACACCGTTGCTATTACAATCCGTGACAGCCCCACTGGCGACCTCACAGCTATCAGGTATTCCGGAACTATCGCAGTCTTCACTGGCTCCACTTGCGAGGTCACATGAGTCTGGGATTCCATTGCTATTACAGTCAGGAACAGATCCTGTGGAAACGTCGCAGGAGTCAGGAACATTATTGGTATCACAATCTTCGACAAGACCCTGAACAATATCGCAACTATCTAGTTGACCATTTGAGTTACAGTCAAACGCAACACCAGAACTGATATCGCATGAGTCTGGAATATCATTTTCATTGCAGTCATTTGCAGTTCCAGTAGCAAGATCACACTCGTCAAGAGTGCCATTTGCATTACAGTCTGAAGAAGTTCCGCTGACTAACTCACAAGAATCGATAACACCGTTAGCGTTACAATCTGTTTCTGATCCAGAAGCAATCTGGCATGCGTCAGCTATTCCGTCGAGGTTACAGTCCGATTCAACTCCGATCGCAATATCACATGCATCAGGTTGTCCGTTTCCATTACAGTCCGCAGCGGTTCCTGCAAGAATCTCACAGGAATCAAGGACGCCACTGCTGTCACAGTCGATTCCAGAACCTGTGATGATTTCACAGGAATCAATGAGTCCGTCATTATCACAATCGGCTTCTATTCCGGATTCGATTTGGCAACTATCTGGTACAGCATCTCCGTTACAGTCTAAGGAGAGACCCTGTTCGATTTCACAGACGTCAAGAATGCCATCGTTGTCACAGTCAGCCTGGCAATCGTCTGGAATGCCATCTAGATTACAATCAACACTTGTTCCATCATTGAGGTCGCAAACATCTGGTATTCCGTTGTTATTACAGTCTGGTCCAGCCACAAGAACACTAACGACACCTGTTATGGTTGACGTGTTTCCACTAGCGTCAGAGACAGACCAGAGAATCAGAGTTTCACCTTTGGGGTAAATACCAGAAGCGTCCGACGTGCCGTTAAAGCTATTGCTAATCTGAGCGACTCCACAACGGTCAAAGACATCGAGTTGAGGAACTTCAACAAACGCTTCGCATGTACCTTCTGGAGCTTCGACGATCACAGGAACAGGTATTTCGATTGTCGGAGATTCTTCGTCGATCACCGTAACCGTGAACGAAGCCGAGAAACTGTTACCACTGGCATCTGTTGCAACATAGGTAACGATTGTGAGACCTACCGGGAACACTTCGCCGGGTACATGGTCAGATTCGAATGCCAACAACTCACAGTTCTCAATCACTGAAGGCTCTACCCAAGTGATTTCTGCGCCGCAGATCGTGGGATCTGAAACAACAGAGATATCAGCAGGAGTACCTGTAATGATAGGACTTTCATTATCCACCACTGTGATTTGGAATGCAGCATTGCTCTCATTGCCGTTGACGTCGATCACGAGAACCTCAACTGTATTGACACCAATCGAGTATTGATCTCCAGAAAGAGCACTCGTTGTGATCGAAGCGATACCACAATTATCAACTGCGGTCGGCACAGCCCAGTTCGCGATCATTGAACATTCATCTTCATTAGCAATGAGCACCTGATTCTCAGGAATGAATGTGATCTGTGGCGCTTCGTTATCAGTGACAGTAATCGGGAAGGTGACCTCAGTGACATTGCCTACAGCATCCGTAGCTACGTAACTCACCATAGTGAGGCCGACCGGGTACTCTGCTCCCGAGAGATGGCTCTGTGAGACTACATGCGTATCACAAAGATCTGCAATGACGGCTTCTGGCCAGGTCACAACCGCAATACATAATCCAGGATCAGTGTCCGTTGAAATCCCGAGTGGCAATCCTGCGATTTCAGGTCCATGTATGTCGGAGATGATGACTTCAAATGCAACCGAAGTTTGGTTCCCACTCAGATCATCCACAGTGTAAGTCACTGTCGTAGTCCCGATTGGGAACGATGCACCACTTTGGTGACTGGTCACAACAACATAATCACTACAGTTATCTGAAATCGTGGGTTCAGCCCATGTGACTGAACCTTGGCAAGATCCAGCATCATTGACACCTTCGACCGTGGTCGGAAGGTCTAGTATTTGAGGGGCTTCTTCGTCGAGAATAATAACGCCGAAGGAAGCTTGAGAGACATTTCCATGTATATCAATAGCCTCAAAGTTGATCGTATGGTTACCCGTGTTTAAGAATGTTCCATTTTCGACATCAGAGGTCAAACTTGCGATCTGACAATTGTCGGAGGCCATTGGAGAACTCCATGACACAATCGCGCCACACATGCCTTGATCCGTCTGAAGGGTTTGCTGTGAAGGTACTCCCAAAAGCACTGGGGCTTCTGCGTCTTCGACAACAACCACAAACTCAAACGATGAAGTCAAATCTGAAGCATCTGCAACACTGTATGTGACGACTGTACTTCCAACGGGGAAGTAGTCACCTGACTGATGTGTTGATTCGATACTAGCGATAGAACAGTTATCAGTGACAACTGGACTGTCCCAGAAGACTGCTGCTCCACATGAACCGATATCATTCACAACAGAGATTCCTGATTGAAGACCAGAAATCACTGGTAACTCTGTATCCGAAATCTGAACCATGAAGTCGATACTGGAACTGTTTCCACTACCATCTGTCAGTGTGTAGGTCACTAAAGTTTCACCGAGTTGGAAGAAATCTCCCGGCTCGTGTGATTTGACAACAGTTGAAATCTCACAGTTATCACTGAACTCTGGTTCCGCCCAGAAGGCAAGAGAACCGCATTCACCAGGGCTGGTTGTCAAAGACACCCCTCCGAGAGTTGATCCGAACTGAGGAGACTCATTGTCTGAGACACTCACTTCGAACACGTGCTGGATACTTCCTCCTGCTGTGTCAGTCGCAGTCAAGGTAACGAGGGTTGTGCCTTTCTGGAAGAATGCACCATTTTCGTGCGATCTCGTAATCTCAACAACGCTACAGTTATCTGTAACTTGGAGTTCACTCCAACTGAATGAAGCACCACACTGTCCGGGTTCTGTCGTAAGCTCAACTGACCCCGGTCCGCTACTAATCACTGGAGCTTCAGAATCCAAAACTTCGATACTGAATGTTTCTTCTCTGACATTTCCGTAGACGTCACTTGCCGAATAGGTCACAGAGTGAACGCCCGTTGTCAGATATGTACCTGACTGAACAGAACTAGTCAGAGTCGCCATTTCACAATTATCAACTGCGAATGGCTCTACCCATGAGACGATAGCTCCGCAAAGCCCTTGATCAGAGTTCACGATTAGGTCGTTGGGTAGATTTACTATTTCTGGAGCTTCGGTGTCTTCAACAGTGATCTGGAATGAACCAGAAACACTGTTTCCACTATTATCAGTTGCGTTGATTTGTACCGTTGTTGTGCCATTCGGGAATAGGTCACCGGGGTTCATGCTTGAAACATGGCTCTGTATTCCACAGTTGTCTAAAGCACTTTCGACAGCCCATGAAACATGAGCACCGCAGGTTCCAAGATCATTCGAAACTGTAAAATCAGCGGGAATATTCTCAAAGGTCGGCGCTTGGTTATCCACAACTGTCACTGTGAAAATCTCAGTAGTTGTATTACCCGAGACATCCGTAGCCACATAAGAAACCTGAGTATCACCCACTATGAAGAAGCTTCCAGAGATGATGTTGTTGGCGAGTAACTCACCAGAACAGTTATCAGTGGAAGCAGGCTCAGACCATGTCGCAACAGAACCACATTGGCCGTTATCAGCAATAAGAAGAATATCAGTCGGCATATTGGTGATAACTGGCGGGGTATCGTCCACAACCGTGATCACAAACTGCTGAGTTGCACTATTGCCGTGAATGTCGGTGATTGTTGCATTTACTGGGTATTCACCTAATTCAAGGAAGGCTCCATTTGCTCTATCGTATTCAATCGAACTGACTTCACAGTTATCAGTACCCGTAGCCTCGGCCCATGTCACTGCTGTTCCACATTGATCAACATCTGCAGAAGCGGTGAAATCTGTTGGGACAGTCGTGAACTCAGGTGCTTCGATATCTTCGACAATTATCTCGAATGAGGACACTGAGCTATTACCACTCAAATCAATAACCTCAAAGTCGACCGTCGTTGTTCCAGTTGGGAACATTGATCCTGACGAATGACTTGAAATCACTGTGAGCGTATCGCAGTTATCTGTCGCCGTGGGGCTAACCCAATCATGGGTAGAACCACAGAAACCAGGAATATTCTGAAGTGTTACAGATTCCGGCGTTCCAGAAATCACTGGTAACTCGAGATCTTCAACAACCACTTTGAAAGAAGTATTAAACTCATTGCCGTAGATATCAAAGGCACTGAGCAAGACTGTAGTTTCTCCTAGTGCGAAAGTATCTCCAGGCTGATGACTCATCGAATGACTTGCAACCTCACAGTTATCCACCGGTACTGGCGGTACCCAACTGATCACAGCATCGCATTGCCCAGAATCCGTCGAGGCCACAATAGTAGCAGGGATTCCTTCGAAGTCTGGATCTTCAAAATCTGTCACAGTTACTGTAAAGCTGTCACTGATTACATTTCCTGTTAGATCTTGTGCTGTGTAGTTCACAACCGTGTCACCGATTGGGAACATGTCACCGGATTGATGACTAGAAGCAAGGTTGACAGAATCACAGTTGTCATTGATCTGAGGTGTGTCCCAAGTATGGGTTGCTCCGCAAACACCAGGATCGGTGTTGATCGAAGCATTCGCTGGCATAGTGACAAATGCTGGAACTTGCAGATCCACAACCGTAACGTCAAAGCTAGAAGACACCGTATTTCCGGAAGGATCCGAGACGGTGTAAGTCACAGTAGTAGTACCGAGATCGAAGAATGATCCATTCGCATGATTGGTTGAGAACCCGATTGTTGCGCAGTTATCACTAGCAGCAGGGTCGATCCATGAATGAATCGCTCCGCAAGCATCTTGATCATTTTCAATGATCACGCTTTCTGGAATCCCACTAATGACAGGATCTTCCATGTCCATTACCACAACAGTAAAGAAGACCTGTCTGCTCAATCCATTTGCATCAGACGCTTGATATTCAACGATCGTCAATCCAACAGGGAATGAGTCCCCTGATTGGTGACTGGAAGTCATTTCGACATTTGGGCAGTTATCAACTGCAGTGGGTTCATTCCAAGTGTATATTTTTTCACAACTACCGGGCTCATTGATCAGAACCACATTGGAAGGCATGTTTTCTAAAATCGGAACTTGTATATCTTCAACTGTGACATCGAAACTCGCGGTCATCTGAAGACCTGCTGAATCAGTAATCATGTATGTCACAGTAGTTGTTCCGAGGTCGAAGATTGATCCACTGGGGATATCAACCGAAACATTCGAAACTTGACAATTATCAGTGAATGTAGGCTCGGCCCATTCCACAATCGCGCTGCACTGATCAGGATCTGTTCCAACAGAGATGTTTTCAGGCAAATCACTGATCATTGGATTTTCAATGTCAACGACTGTGACGCTAAAGAAGCTCTGAGTGACATTGCCTGTTGCGTCAATCGCGGTGTAACTGATCTCTGTGGTACCCACCGGGAATTCGGTTCCTGAAGAATGACTCTCGTGGACATTAGTCCCGAGGCAGTTATCTGTGATACTTGGAGAAGTCCACTCGAACACTGAACCGCAAATACCAGCCTGAGAATCAATGACGACGTCTGAAGGCGTCTGGCTGATTTGAGGTGCCTGAGTATCTGCGACGGTGATATCGAAACTTGAAGTGGATACGTTTCCTGCAGTATCTGTCGCAGTGTAAGTCACAGTTGTAAGACCAATGGGGAATATATCACCATTGACATGACTACTGACCAACTCAAGAAGACTACAGTTATCAGAAGACAGAGGATCTATCCAGTTGATGACCGCTCCACATGAATCGAGATCATTAACACTTGTGATGCTATCTGGCATTTGCGTAATGAGTGGCAACTCATTATCTTCAACAACAACCTCGAATGCCGTTAAGGTGACATTTCCACTGGAATCTGTTGCAGTGTATTCAACTGTTGTTGTACCTACTTCAAAGAAATCTCCTGAGGCATGACTACTCGTCACGACCATATCAGGACAGTTTTCGAGTATTGTCGGCTCTTCCCAAGTATGAGTTACGCCGCATGATCCAAGGGCGTTCTCAAGAAGTACGTTTCCTGGAGAGCTAGAATAAGCAGGAGACTGAGTGTCTGTCACTGCAACTTCAAAGGAGCCCGTCGTCACATGTCCGGCAGAGTCTTCTGCGGTGTATGTAACAATGGTTGTCCCTGTTTCAAAAACCGACTCACTTGAGTGCGTCGAGGTGAATGAAACCATTGTGCAATTATCTGTAGAAGTGGGCTCGATCCATGAAATCAATGCGTTGCACTGATCTGGATCGGTACTGACATCAATATTCTGAGGTAAGCCGATGATTTCTGGATTCTCAATATCGACAACGGTAATCGAGAATGCTTCAGAAGTAACATTTCCAGCTTGATCGATGGCCGTGTATGAAACTGTTGAGGTTCCTACTGGGAACTCATCCCCTGGAAGGTGTGACCCCGAGAAGACATGATCTGGGCAGTTATCTGACGATAGAGGAAGATCCCAAGCATGACCTGATCCGCAAATACCAAGTTGACTGTTGATAACAACGTCTTGAGGCATCTGCGTGATACTAGGAGCTTGATTATCACTCACTACGATTTCGAACTGAGTCGAAGTGGAATGCCCTACAGTATCGGTGGCAGTGAAAATCACTGTCGTTGCGCCTACCGGGAAAAACTCACCGGAGTTATGCGTGGAACTGTAAGAAAGTAATGCACAGTTATCACTCGCAACCGGCTGTTGCCAACTCACAACTCTTCCACATGAATCCAGATCGGTTCCAAGATCCATACTTGCAGGGGTACCTGTGATAACAGGATCTTCATTATCCTGAACAACAACCGTAAACATCAAACTAGTAGCGTTTCCGGCTGCGTCACTCGCGGTGTATGTCACGATATTAAGACCCGGAGTAAAGAATGATCCGGGTTCATGAGTCGTTGTAACTTGAAGGCCAGCGCAATTTTCGCTTACTTCAGGAGCAACCCAACTATGCACGGCACCACATTCTCCTGCGTCAGTATCGAGAATGGCATTACTGATACTGCCCTGGAACTGAGGCGCCTGATTATCTTCGACCGTAACTGTAAATGCTGCGTTGATTTGATTACCTGAAACATCTTCGGCTACATAAGTAACCAATGTTGATCCTACAGCGAAGAAGGATCCTGATTGATGATCAGGTCCACTCGCTGCGATACCACAGTTATCAAGAATGGTGGGTTCGTCCCATGAAACAATCGCACCGCAATCTCCCTGGTCGTTATCTACCACCACAGATATGGGCATGTTTTCAATCGTAGGCATTTCTTCATCAAGGATTGTTACTAAGAACTGAACTGTAGAAATGTTTCCTGTCGGATCTTGTGCAGTGTAGGAAACGATTGTTGTTCCTGTTAAAAAGAAGTCTTCTGGATCATGACTTGAGATGACGGATTGCACTGAACAGTTATCAGTCGCCGTAGGCTCTATCCAAGAGATATTCGTACCACATGAACCCGTATCCGCTATTGCCTGAATATCAGCAGGAGGCGCTGTCAGCTGCGGTACTTCCAGATCTACAATGTTGATTTGGAAACTTTCCTGATACTCATTTCCAGAAGCATCTGTGACTGTGTAAGTCACCACTGTGATGCCACGATCAAAGAACGTATTCGGGGAGTGTGTACCAGAGAGTTCATTCACTAAGCAGTTATCAGCCGCAGACGGCTCTGTCCAGTCGATGACCGCTCCGCATAAACCCGCTTCAGTCGTTTGGAAAATGTCTTCAGGCATATCGACGAATGACGGCAATTCCGTGTCTTCGATCAATACCGAGAATTCTTGTTCTCGGGTGTTGCCATGAATATCTGTAATCGACACTGAAACTTGGGTATTCCCCAATGGGAAGTTATCGCCTGATTCGTGTGAAGAGACGATCGAACTGACAAGACAGTTATCGGTTCCCATTACTGTGTCCCATGTCGCAATACCTGAACATGAGTTTGTTGTTGTTTCTGCGACAACACTTACAGGAATCGAAGTAAAGCTAGGAAGCTCAAGATCTTGAACTGTGACATTAAAACTCTTTGTTGTTTCATTACCACTATCGTCAGATGTGGAATATGTCACAACAGTTGTACCTTCAGAGAAGAATGCTCCTGAAGGAATGTTTACAGTCAAAGATGTGATTTCGCAATTGTCGGAAGCCGTGGGTTCTTGCCAAGTGACATTAGCGCCACATTGACCAAGATCGTTTTCAATGACCAGGTTTTGATCTATACCCGAGATCACTGGAAGTTCATTATCGTCAACATTGATATTGAAACTTTGTGTAATCTGATTTCCGTGAATATCCGTCGCAGTATGTTCGACGACAGTCAGACCCTTGTTAAAGAAGTCTCCAGAGGAATGCGTTCCTGTAATACTAGCAATGTCACAGTTATCAGAAGCCGTAACTTCTAACCATGTCACTATTGCACCGCAATCTCCCTGGTCGCTAGACACTGAGATTCCATTTGGAATCTGCATGAACTGTGGATTTGTGGTGTCCGTAATAGTGATATTAAAACTTGCCTCATCTGAGTTACCTGAAGCGTCTTCAATCATGTAAGTGACCGTGCTACTTCCAACGGGGTAGAAACCACCGTTTTCAGAAGCCGTAGACAGGAGTGCGACTTGGCAGTTATCAGAACCGAGAGGCTCAACCCAAGTGACAAGTGTTCCGCACTGATCCGTATCTGATTCCAATTGGATAGCTGCAGGTAAAGACAGAATCTGTGGCGTTTCTTGGTCAAGGACTGTTACTTGGAAACTTGCTGCTGCTGTATTTCCATGAATGTCCTGAGTATCGATGGATACTGTAGTCACTCCAGTCTCGAAAACGCTTCCAGAGACATGACTGATGGAGAACGTGTCAATCGCACAGTTATCCTGAGAATCTGGTGCAATCCAACTGACGGGCATTGAACATTCGCCCTCGTCCGCCACCACTGATATATCTCCAGGAATACGAATGATGACAGGGTCTTCTTGATCAAGAACCGTAAGACTAAACTGATCCGTCGTAGTCATTCCCATACTGTCAGTAACCGAGTATCCAATCTCAGTTACGCCTACTGGGAAAGTATCTCCAGGATCATGACTTGCGGTGAAAGAAACGACCTCGCAGTTATCCTGGCCAATCGGTAACACCCACTCATGAATTGCTGAGCATAGTCCTGCATCGGCAACAATGGTTCTGTCCGCGGGCATTCCTGTGATGGTAGGAGCTTCATCGTCATCTACTGAAATGGCAAATGTTCCACTCGTAACTTGGCCCATTCCGTCCATCACCAAGTAAGAGACTTCTGTCACTCCTTTGGGGAAGAAAGCGCCTGGTTCATGTGAACCATCGAAATCTACCAAGTTGCAGTTATCCCATGGCGTGGGAACAATCCAACTGACGTTGGCGCCACACTGTCCGGGATCATTGAAGACGGCGATATCCTGAGGCATACCTAGAAGTATTGGCATCTCTGTGTCGTTCACAGTGATATCGAAACTGCCTGTTGACTGATTTCCAGAGGTATCTACCAAAAGGTATTCCACGGTTGTGGTGCCGAGTGGGAAAGATTCTCCTGAATTTGAAGATCCTTCAAAAGTTGAAATTCCACAGTTATCTGAAATCTGTGGAAGACCCCAGTTATAGACCGCAGTGCATTCTGCAGGGTCATTATTGAGGACAATATTTTGAGGAATGTTAGAGAGCACGGGTGCTTCAGTATCAAGAATCGTGATCGTGAAGAGATGTGTACTGACATTACCGTTCACATCTGTGGTCGTTATTGATACCTCTGTATCACCCAAGTCAAAGTGGTCACCGGGTTGATGGCTACTCGTCATTGAAGCGATGCCACAGTTATCATTTACAACTGCAGGAGCCCAAGTGATCACAGCACCACAATCACCAGGATCGTTTCCTGTGCTAATGCTTGCAGGAGCCGCTGTAAATGTCGGAAGCTCTTGATCTGTAATAGTGACATTGAAACTCTGATGAACTGAATTCCCACCGGCATCAACCACAGTGTATGTCACAACTGTAGTACCAAGATCAAAGGTATCTCCGCTTTGATGGGTTGAAGTGAATGATTCAACGGTACAGTCATCGGTACTCGTCGGATCAATCCATTCCACGATCTTATTGCACGATCCGAGATCAGTGCCCGACTGTATATCAGCTGGGAGATCTACTATCTCTGGGGCTGAAGTATCAAGAACTATCACGTTCATGTTCAGCGTCGACATGTTTCCGTTGCTGTCCATCAGAGTATAGACGACTTCTGTCGTTCCGATGGGGAACAGAGTTCCTGGTTGGTGCGATACGGAACTTGAGAAAACTGCGCAATTATCTTGCGGTGTAGGATTAGGCCAACTTACGGAAAGCTCACACACACCTTGTCCGGCTTCCGCTATGACTTCAGCCTGAAAATCAGATAACGTAGGAAGTTCATTATCTGTCACGACAACAGTGAACATCGCAGTGCGAACGTTCCCACTAACATCTGTAGCGGTGTAGGTAACAACCGTGAGTCCGGTCGAAAAGAGACTTCCCGATGCATGGGACGACTCCAGCGAATCGACTCCACAGTCATCCGTCGCTACGGGTTCGTCCCAGGTCAGGACTGCTCCACAAATTCCCTGGTCTGTACTGACAGAGAATGGTCCGGGCATATTTGAAATTGAAGGAGGATTAGGATCAGCGCCGGTCTGGCATTCGTCAGGATTTCCGTCCAAATTGCAATCCAGCGAGAATCCGCTGGAGATATCACAGGCATCAGGAATGCCATTCATATTGCAATCTGGCAATTCTCCTGTACTGATCTGGCACTCGTCAGGAATGCCATTTCCATCGCAATCTTGTTTAGTTCCATCTGAAATCTCACAGGAATCTGGAACTAGGTTGAAGTTACAATCCGGCTCTAATCCCTGCGTTACATCACAGATATCGTCTTCAAGGTTTGAGTTACAATCGTTGTAAACTGAAATCCAAAGGCTGTCTCCACTGTTCTGCCCAGAGCTTCCCACAATAAGGAATGGCAACTGACAACTGAGGGAACTTCCAAATTGCTCGCCAGGTTGACGATCTACGATTTGAGTCATGGGTTCTTCGCGAAGCCAGTCCGCACCTTGTTGTCTGTATATAACAACCTGGCCCTGATCAGATCCGGCAGCAGGTGCACTGATAACAAGAGTTTTCACATCGAGTCCGACATCTGCTCCGAATAAACCACCTTCTTCTGGTACTAAAGGCTCCATCTTGACTTGGTCAATCCACATGTTTGCAAGTCTGGTATGAAGGTAGGCAGCGCCTGTTTCGACATTTTCACCCGGTGCTCCGACAAGAAGACGATCTTGATCGACATCTATTGAGAAACCGAATGAAGCAAAAGGACTAGGATTATTTGCAGATATAGACAAACTCTCTGTCCAGGTACCTGCAGATTCTTCAAAAATGATAACGAGTCCTGAATTGGTCATTCCGCCGGCATCGTATCCGGGGGCACCTGCGACGATTGTTCCCTCATGAATAGCAAGTGCGCTACCCAGCATATCGCCATCAGTCAATGTATCCGATTCAAGCTTTTGCTCTTGAAGCCACATTCCGCTCTCGCGAGAAAAGAGATAAACTGCGCCAGATCCAAGCCCGTTAACTGTCCCCGGGGCTCCGACAACGATCATCTCATTTTCAATAGCTAATGCACTTCCGAAAGCCGCGCCAAGGGGTGCGTCAAACGCTGTAAGCGTTCCTTCGTAGTTCCACCATCCATTACCGACTCTTCGGTAGAGGAATACTGCACCACGACCCTGCATTTTTCCGGGCGCACCAATTGCGACAAGATCACCTTCGACAGCAACAGCTGCTCCAAAGTGATCTTCTAGACTTGCAGAGATTCCGAAGATCTTCATTTCTTCAATCCACTGCGTACCAGTGCGCTTGAAGATGTTGGCAGAACCTGTGTTCGTACCAAGAAGATCATCATCGGGAGCTCCGACAACTGCATATTGAGGGCTGGAATCTACGGAAGATCCAAAACCATCACCGAACGAAAGTCCGATACCAACGAGCTCGCTAATACTTGGAGAACATTCGTCTGGTATCCCATCTAAGTTGCAATCTTCGCTGGTCAACAGCTCAAGATCACACTCATCGGGGATTAGGTTTCCATTGCAATCATCACTAGAGCCCAGATCAATATCACATTGGTCTGCGACGCCATTCTGGTTGCAATCCTCATTAGGCTGACACTGCGCTTCAAGCGAACTTGAAAACAGTACCAACACACAGAAAAACACACCTGCGAAAGGGGCGATACGGGGGAACATCGTACCTCCAGATGGTTTGAGGTTCAGACGGGGGATCTGAGCCTCGCTCCATTTTTGTTGTTGGTCACGGAAAATACCGTGAATGAGTTTCAGTTATGGACCGGGTAACCCTATTGGGTTACCCGGCTAAATTTAATTTGTGTCTTATGGGCAGTTGGAGTAGCTATCACAGCCAATGCTGATTCCGTCTGGATCGATTCCACACGTATTGAATGGAGCAGCCGGAGGCGTAGAAGCCAGGAACAGGTACTGAAGAAGGCTGATCGGATCAGTAATGTCGAGCTGGTTATCGTTATTGATATCAGCGCTATCGAGACATGTCGGTGTAGGCCCGGTTCCAATCACGTACTGAAGTACAAAGATCGGATCGGTTACGTCAACGCTGCCATTGACATTAACGTCACCACGCATGAACTGCGTCTCACACTCGTCTGGAAGTCCATTAGAGTTCGAGTCCTGACTGGCACCGGAGTTAATGTCGCAATCATCCGGAGTGCCATTACCGTTGCAGTCTTGCTCGCAATCGTCAGGGATTCCATTGGCGTTGCAGTCATTAGCCGCACCACTTGCGATCTCACATGCGTCTGGGACTCCATTGGTATTGCAATCGGTCAAGTCAACATTGACCGTCACCATCTGCTCAGCAGAGCTACTGTTTCCGTGAATATCTGTCACTGTCCAAGTGATCAGCGTATCGCCAAGCGGGTATGTACCGCTGGCGTTTGCTGTACCGGTGTAGTCATTGGTAACACTTGCAAGGTCACAGTTATCGTTGGCAACAAGAGCAGGAATCGTCATGGTCGCGTCACATGTTTCAGGAGTTGCGTCCACCACAATGTCGGCAGGGTCAGTGATCAGAGGATTCTCTGTGTCGCTGACTGTGACATTGAAGTTTTCTATCACCTGATTACCAGCGGCATCCGTAAGCGTAATAGTGACCTCTGTTGTACCCACGGCGAAGCTGGTGCCAGACGGGTGCGAGATCTCTAGGGAGGATCCTGCGCAGTTATCTACGATACCGAAGGCACTCCACGTTACGACTGCACTACATAGACCCGGGTCATTTTCGACAGACAGGTCTACTCGTGTTCCAAGCAGATTCGGATTTTCAAGGTCTTCAACCACGACTGTGAATGAGTCGCTGGAAGAGTTCCCATACTGATCCAAGGCTGTGTAAGTCACAATCGTGGAACCCACAGGGAAGAGATCACCAGGGTTGTAGTCGGAAGAAAGACTTACTGTTCCGCAGTTATCTTGCGCAGAAGGCTCACTCCAAGTGATGACTGCGCCGCAGACACCAGGATCATTCTCAATGGTCATGCTGGCTGGCATTCCAAGGATCTCTGGGGTCTCTTTGTCAGTCACGGTCACGGTGAATGAATCCGTAGTCTGGTTACCCGCTTCGTCCGTGACAGTTGCTGTGACCTGTGTAGTACCCACAGAGAATACAGACCCACTGTCATGGCTCAATTCGAAACTTGCGATTCCGCAGTTATCACCAACCTGAGGTGCGGTCCATGAAACAATCGCTGAACACTGACCAGAATCGGTTTCGACGCTGAGGTCACCGGAGAGGCCAGAAATCGTGGGATTCTCCTGGTCCAATACTGTCACTTCGAAAGAAGCTGAAGCAGAGTTACCAGCCTGATCAGTGATCTGGTAGGTCACTGTCGTTGAACCGACGAGGAAGAAGTGACCCGAGTTGTGTGACTGGGTACTAGATACAACTCCACAGTTGTCGTTTTCAGAAGGATCAACCCAGCTCACAGAAGCTCCGCACTGACCCTGCTGATTTGCCACTACCAGGTCTCCAGAAACTCCAGAAAGAACAGGGTTTTCATTATCGGTTACGGTAATGAGGAAGCTGTCATTGGAAGTATTACCGTGGATATCTGTTGCGACGAGTTCGACGACAGTCAATCCAACGGGGAAGGCCGTACCACTCTCATGGCTTGAAGTGATTGACTGAACTTCACAGTTGTCATTGGCCGAAGGAAGGGTCCAAGAAGCCACTGCAGAGCATTCGCCAAGGTCATTAGAAATCACCATTGAAGCAGGAACGTTGGAGATCGTTGGATTCTCGTCATCTGTAATGGTGACGTCGAATGATCCACTCAGTTCGTTATTGTGAATGTCGACAGCCGTGTACGTCACAGTTGTGGTTCCAACTTCGAAGAAGTCGCCACTGTCATGAGTACTCGTGAAGGACTGGATTTCACAGTTATCTGCTGCTGTTGGGTTCGTCCAAGCCATGACAGCGCCACAGGCACCGGCATCATTTGTCGAAGCCAAGTCTCCGCTAAGGCCAGAGATCGTGGGATTCTCGTCGTCTGTAATGGTGACGTCGAATGATCCACTCAGTTCGTTATTGTGAATGTCGACAGCCGTGTACGTCACAGTTGTGGTTCCAACTTCGAAGAAGTCGCCACTGTCATGAGTACTCGTGAAGGACTGGATTTCACAGTTATCTGCTGCTGTTGGGTTCGTCCAAGCTATGACAGCGCCACAGGCACCGGCATCATTTGTCGAAGCCAGGTCTCCGCTGAGTCCAGAGATCGTTGGATTCTCGGCGTCAGCAACATCCACCTGGAAAGACTCTTGTTTTTCATTACCGTAAATATCAATGGCTGTGTATGTCACAGTCGTTGATCCAACTTCAAAGAAGTCTCCACTGGCGTGGGTACTCGTGAAGGACTGGACTTCACAGTTATCGTCGGCAGAGGGATCAGTCCAAGTAATGAGCGCACCACATTGCCCGGCGTCGTTATCGACACTGACGTCGGCACTCATGCCGCTGATCGAAGGTACTTCATTATCTGTGATACTGATCATGAACTCAGAGGTGCTTATGTTGCCATGAATGTCTTCTGCTGTGTACTTCACGACAGTGTCGCCTACAGGGAAGAAGTCTCCTGAAGCATGATCTGAAGTGAAAGAAGCCACCAGACAGTTATCAGTAGCAGAAGGCTCAGTCCATGTTGAGACGGCACCGCACTGACCAGCATCATTATTGACCTGAATGTTGTTCGGCATGTCGCTAATCAAAGGATTCTCGTCATCAGTGACTGTCACTGAGAACTCCGCACTGTATTCATTTCCATGAATATCTGAAGTGGCGTATGTCACCACTGTTGTACCTACAAGGAAGGTATCTCCAGGCAAGTGCGAGGAAGACGATTCGAGGATTTCGCAATTGTCTTGCGGCACCGGTGCAGGCCAAATCACGGCTGAAGAGCATTGTCCAGCTTCAGCAGTGATCGAAATATCAAGCGGCATTCCTGCGATGGTCGGATCTTCGTTATCGATCACTGTCACGAAGAACTTCTCACTGGAGAAGTTACCGTGAATATCGATCGCCGTGTAAGTCACGACATGAAGGCCCACTTCAAAGAAGGAACCGTTATCAATACTCGGCTCGAATGTATTCACCTGACAGTTGTCAGTTGCAGTCGGCTCGATCCAGGACACTAATGCCCCACATTGACCGAAATCATTATTGAGCTGAATGGATTGCGGCATTTCAGTAATCGCCGGGTTCTCAAGATCTTCAACGGTGACTATGAAACTGGCATCTGTGCTGTTTCCATGAATATCAGTCACGGTCAGATTGACGGTAGTGTCTCCAACAATGAACTGATCACCTGATTGGTGGCTCAGAACAATATTGTCTACTGAACAGTTATCTTGAGCCTGAGGCTCGGACCAGGAGACGTTAGCGCCACATTCACCGGTGTCATTCGCGACCGTAACTCTGTCAGGAAGCGCAATGAACTGGGGATTTTCGTCATCTTCGACGGTGACAGAGAATGCACCTGTCGAACTATTACCATGGATATCCAAAGCAGTGTAGGTGACCAAGGTTGTACCTACAGGGAAGGTATCTCCTGATTGATGATCGGATGTCAGTGAAGCCACTTCGCAGTTATCTGTAGCACTTGCTGCGCTCCACGTAACCAGAGCTTCACAAACTCCTGGGTCTGCTGTTTGAACAATATTGGCGGACAGTCCGTTAATGACAGGGTTTTCGTCATCTGTCACGGTGACTTGGAACTGCTCGGAAATCTCATTTCCGTAGAGATCTTCAGCGGTGTAGACCACGGTGTGAGATCCCACGTCGAAGAAGTCTCCTGGGTTATGTGTAGAACTTACAGTTACCATGTCGCAGTTGTCAGTCGCTGAAGGATCAGTCCAACTTACACTCGCGCCACAGAGACCATTCTCAGCAGTGATTTGGATATCACCGGATACTCCAAGGAGTACCGGGTTCTCTTCATCATTGACAGTAATCTGGAACGTTTCTGTCTTCATGTTTCCAGTAGAATCTGTTGCCGTGAGAGTCACGGTTGTCAGACCAACTGGGAACAAATCACCACTATTGTGCGAACTCGTAAAGTTACTGATTGCACAGTTGTCTTGAGGATTCGGCGCTGCCCATGTAGCAACTGCACCACAGACACCAGCGTCATTGGTTAAAACCATATCGGTTGGTACGTCAAGAATCTCAGGTAGCTCCTGATCTTCCACCGTAACAATGAAGCTTTGGCTGCTAGCGTTTCCGTGGATATCCGTAACGGTATAGGTCACTGCCGTTTCACCGATCGGAAGCATGGATCCACTTTCAACACTCGCTACGAGTGTTGCAACACCACAGTTATCCGAGGTATCTGGAGTAGTCCAGGAGGTGGTTCCAAGACATATGCCCGGCTCTGTTCCAACTGTAACTCTTGGTGGAAGATTGGTGATAACAGGCAACTCAAGATCGGTCACTGTAATCAGAATCGATTCTTGGTGGGAATTCCCGTTGTCATCCGTAATCGTAAAGGTGACTTCAGTGGTACCCACGTCGAAGTGCTCACCAGATTGTCTATCTGATTCAATACTCGCTACTCCACAGTTATCAGTACCTAATGCACTTTCCCATTCTGCCATTGCCGAGCATAGACCGGCTTCAGCAATGAGATCAATGTCACTAGGCATAGAAGTGAAGACAGGAAGTTCGGCATCGGTAACGACGACTTCAAAAGAAACTACTGTTTCATTGAAGTGAATGTCTGTCGTCGAAAGTGTGACCGTTGTTGAGCCAAGTGGGAAGATTTCACCAGATTGATGGGACTCATTGAAACTGAGAATCCCACAGTTATCTGTCGCGAATGCGTCTTCCCAATGGGCGGCAGCTTCGCAAAGACCTAGCTCTGTGTTGACTTCAACAACAAGCGGAACCGGAGAAATAACGGGCATTTCTGAATCGGTTACGGAAATGACAAACGAATGTTCCGTCATGTTTCCGTGAACATCCGTAGCAGTGTACGTCACAGTGGTGACACCCACTTCAAAGACAGTTCCACGAAGGTTGCTGGTAGAGAGACTAAAGATTTCACAGTTGTCAGCGACGACAGGGATTTCCCAATCGACTATGGTTGTGCAAATTCCAGGCTCTGTAGTTGTTTCAATCGAATCGGGAACACTGACAAAGACAGGGGCTTCATTATCAAGAATAGTAACAATGAGTGACTCTTCACTCGTATTACCGTGAATATCAGTCACGGTGTATGTCACTAGAGTATTACCCACATCGAAAGACCAACCAGGCTGGTGGGTAGATTCGATACCGGCAACCTCGCAGTTGTCTTCAGCCGTAGGTTCGTCCCATGTTGCAATACCTGCACAGAAACCTTCACTATTTGTAAAGGTGACCTGACCAATGAGACCTATCAGCTCAGGGCTCTCATCGTCATTCACCGTAACAATGAAACTTTCTGAGTGTTGAAGACCAGTGTCATCGGTCGCAGTGTATGTCACTGTTGTGGACCCAACTGGGAAGAAGCTTCCACTTGGGTGGGTCGAAGAAAGATCACTCACTGAACAGTTATCCCAAGCATTGGGTTCGGTCCAAGTGATGATTGCACCACAATCTCCGGCGTCATTAGTTGAGAGAATGTCATCTGGAAGGTTATCAATCTCAGGCTGATCAACATCATGAATGGTAACGAGGAATGAATCTTCGCTAACATTTCCATTCACGTCAGTGACTGTGTATACGACAGTGGTAGTTCCCACAGGGAACTCAATTCCAGAAGCATGACTTGAAACAATACTCTCGACGCCACAATTGTCGGAAGCACTCGGCTCAGGCCAAGCGAGATTAGCGCCGCAAAGTCCAAGAAGGTTATCTGTGGGGTATGGGTCTTCTCGGTTCTAGGTAAAGCGGTTTCCGGATAAAAATGCACACATTTTGAGATGGGAACAAACCGTTTCACCCTGAACAAAACAATCTCACCCTGAACAAACCGGTTTCACCCTGGACAGAAACAGGCTGACCCTGAACCAAAAAGT